>FTKT01000363.1_pt3 | contig 14534 bp, 11 predicted proteins | sample 1658271 | NCBI WGS metagenome assembly FTKT01 (sample SAMEA3914811, study PRJEB12502) | metagenome | biome: forest; material: soil | place: Canada | collected 2011-08-04 | depth 0.3 m | reverse complement strand
CCGCGCACCTTGACCTGGTGGTCGGCCCGGCCGAGGAACTCCAGCGTCCCGTCCGGCCAGTACCGCGCCCGGTCGCCGGTGCGGTACCAGCGGACTCCGTCCAGCTCCAGGAACCGGTCCGCCGTCCGGACGGCGTCGCCACGGTAGCCGCGTGCGACACCCGAGCCGCCGATCCACAGCTCGCCCGGTACCCAGTCCGGCGTGTCGCGGTCCAGCGGATCCACCACCCGGCAGGACACGTTGTCCAGCGGCGTGCCGTACGGCATGGAGGTCCAGGCCGAGGGCACCTCGGTGACCTCGCACACGGTGGAGTGGATGGCGGTCTCGGTGGTCCCGCCGAGGGCCATGAAGCGGCAGCCGGGTGCGAGCCCGGCCAACCGGCCCGGCAGGTCGAGCGGCACACGGTCGCCGCCGAGTAGCACCAGGCGTAGCGGCAGCTCCTGACCGGCCGCGGTAATCAGCATGTCGAGCAGTGCGGGCACGCAGTTGACCACCGTGGCCCGGTGGCGCCGCGCCAACTCGGCCCAGGCGACGGCGTCACGGCGGGCAGGCTCCTGGACGCAGACCACGGCTCCACCGGCCGAGAGCGGGCCGAAGATGTCGTAGACGGAGAGGTCGAAGTCCAGGGCGGAGAGCGCGAGCGTGCGGTCGTCGGGGCCGAGGTCGAAGCGTTCGGCCAGGTCGGCGATGGTGTTCATGGCGGCCGCGTGGGTGAGTTCCACGCCCTTGGGCTCGCCGGTGGAGCCGGAGGTGTAGATGACATACGCGAGGTCGCTGGGATCCCCGGGCGCCGGGGCGGCCAGCGGTTCTATACCGGAGGGCGCGGGTATGTGGTCCAGTACGAGCCGTACACCGGCGGCCCGGGTGATCCTCTCCCGCCGCAGGGCGGGCTGGTCGATGCCGATCGGCAGGTAGGCGGCGCCGGCGGCCAGCACCGCGAGGACGGCCGTGACCTGCTCGGGCCCCTTGGGCAGCGAGACGGCCACCAGGTCTCCGGCGCCGACCCCCTGGGCCCGCAGCTGGGCGGCGAGACGCAGCGCCCGCTCGGCCAGCTCACCGTAGGAGAGCGTGCCGTCCTGGCCCCAGAGCAGCGCCGGTGCCCCGGGGTTGGCGGCGGTGTGGGCGAAGAGGCCGTCGTGCAGGCGTGCGGCGGGCCTTGCCGTCGTTGTGTCGTTGACGTCCGCGCGGACCAGGAGCTGGCCAGCCGGGAGTAGTGGCGGTACGGGCGCGTTCCAGCTGTCCGGATCGGCCAGCAGCCGCTCCAGCAGGGCTGTGTACGCGCCGAACATGGCATCCAGCACGTCGGGGGCGAAAGCATCCTCGCGCGCGTCCCAGTTGACCAGCAGCCCGCCGTTCAGCTCGGTGACCTGGGCGTCCAGCCAGACCTGCGGACCCTGCGAGATGATCCAGGACGCCTCCCCGAAGGACTCGCGCACCTCGGCAGGGAACAGCTCGCCGAGGCCGAGCGCGCTGGTGTAGACGACCGGGGCGAGCACTCGCTCGCCGTGCAGCCGGGACGCGTCGCGCAGCACCTCGACCCCGGAGTAGCCCGCGTGCGCGGCGTCCGAGTGGAAGCGGGTCTGCAGGCGGGCGGCGCGCTCCGCGAAGGAGCCGGGTGCGGCGCCGTCCCAGGCGAGCAGCACCGAGGAGGTGAAATCTCCGACCAGTGCGCCGACTTCGCCGTTCAGTGGCTCGCGGTCGAAGAGCGGCAGGTTGAGCAGGAAGCTCGGCTCGGCGCTGAAGGCGGTCAGGGTCTCGGCGAAGACGGCGGCGAGCGCCATGGCCGGGGTCAGCCCGTGCCGCCGCGACGCCTGGCCGAGCAGCCCCATCGTGTCGGCGTCGAGCCACCGGTGGCGGCGCACCACGGTGGTGGCGCCGGTGGACTGCGCTGGAGCGAGGGGGAGTTGCGGTGCGGCCGGGAGATCGGGCAGCCGTCGGCGCCAGTAGTCCTGGTCCGCCTCGTGCGCGGCCAGGCGGGCCGGCGTGGCGCGCGCCGCCCGGCGGTCGGCGAGGTAGCGCGGGTAGCTGTAGCCGAGCGGGGCCGGCGGTTCCTCGGGCCGACTGTACAGCCGGGCCAGGTCGCCGAGCAGGACGCGCAGGCTCAGCGCGTCGGCGGCGACCATGTCCAGGTTGACGTGCATCCGGGTGCCACCCGGCTGGATCTCGGCTGGGAGCAGGGAGAGTTGAACGTCGAAGACCTCGCCTGTCGCGATGTCCAGACATCGGTGGGAGAGCCGTCGGCGCAGCTCCGACAGTTCCAGCTCAGCTTCGTTGGCCGTGAGTTCACGCAGGTCGTGCACCCGCAGGCCGGGCCAGGTGCTCGCCGGCGCGATCTGCTGGCGGCCGTCGTCGAGGATCCGCGCGCGGAGCATGCCGTGCCGGGCCAGTACGGCCCGTACCGCCGTCTCCAGGCGGGCCGGGTCGATGCCGGAGCCGTCGAACTCGTGGTAGAAGTGCGCTGCCACGCCGCCGAGTTGCTGCTCGTCGGCGCGCCCTACCCAGTAGGCGTGCTGCATCAGGGCCAGCTCGAAGGGGGCTGCTTCGTCGACCGTCTCGGGCGCAGCGTTGGTCAATCCGTGCTCGCCCTGGCGCGCGACGCTCAGCTCGGCGATCAGTGCGTACCAGGCGCCCAGGGTCGGTTCGGCGGCGAGTTCGGCGAAGCCGATCTCCAGCCCCGACCGGCGCAGGCGGCCCGCCAGCCGCATCATGGCGAGCGAGTCCAGACCGAGCTCGATGAGGTTGGTGTGTTCGCCGACCTCCTCGGCCGGCAACTTCAGCAGTTCCGCGATGATGCCGGGCAGATCGGTCACGGAGGCTCCATGATCCTGCGACAAGTCAGGTCTCTTTCCCAGGAGTTGCATGTGTGGACGGCTGCGGAGCAGACAGGCGGCGACCGCATGCTCTGGAGCTTAAGTGAAACGATTTTCAATAGCAATAAGTGGGCGAGATGCTTATGGGGATTGAAAGTCATTTCCATCTGGACTAGCGTCCTGGGCGTTGATGGCGTACCAGACGCCGATCGCTAGGGGTGGCAGATGAGCAACGCGAACACGGACTCGGTGCGGCACATGGCGGGCGAACCCGAACCCGAACCCGGCCCCGACGGGGCGTCGGTCCCGCCCGAGGTCCGGGCGGGCAGGCGCTGGACCACCACCGTGACCTCGCTGGCCGCCGCGATGATGACCCTCGACATCACGGTGGTCAACGTCGCCCTGCCGAAGATCGGCACGGACCTGCACGCATCGCTGGACAGCCTGCAATGGATCGTCAACGCCTACACGTTGACTTTCGCGGCCCTGCTGCTCACCGCCGGCTCGGTCTCCGACCGGATCGGCCGCCGAAAGATCTTCCTGGCCGGCGTCGCGCTCTTCACCGCGGCCTCGGCCGCCTGCGCGCTCGCCCCGAACGCGGCGGTCCTCATCGGAGCCCGGGCACTCCAAGGGTCTGGTGGCGCGATGGTGTTGGGCACCTCGCTCGCCCTGATCGCGGGCGCCTACGAAGGAGCACCGGCCCGGGCCCGGACCACCGCGATTGGACTGTTCACCGCCGGGGGAGCCGTCTCGGCTGCCCTCGGCCCGCTCGTCGGCGGCTCGATCGTCCAGTGGCTGAGCTGGCCGTTCCTCTTCGCGGTAAACGTGCCGATCGGGCTGCTCATCCTCTTCGGTGCGGCGCGCAAGGTCCCCGAGAGCGTGGTGGTGGACGCTGCCCAGCGCATCGACTACGCCGGCGCCGTGCTGGCGGGACTGGGCCTGTTCGCGCTGAACTACGGGCTGCTGGCGGGATCGGAGACGCGCTGGACCGCGCCGGACGTGCTGGTCGCCCTGATCGCCGGCGGGCTGCTGGCCCTCGCCTTCGTCGCCGTGCAGTGGCGGCTCGGCGCGCGAGCCATGCTCGACCTGCGGCTCTTCGCGATCCCCACCTTCACCGGCGCCGTCCTGCTGAGCTTCGCGGCCCGGATCTTCAGCTTCGGCCTGCTGCCCTTCCTGACCCTCTGGCTCGGCGGCATGCTCGGCTACTCACCCTTCCAGGTCGGCCTGGTCCTGCTCGCACAGTCCGTGGCGCTGGTGATCGCGGCCCCGCTGAGTAGCGTGCTCACCAAGGTCATCCCGGTCTCCCGGATCCTGGCACTCGGCATGACCCTGGTCGGCGTCGGCATGTTCCTTGCCGTCGGTATCGGCCCCGGCGACACCTGGACGGCCGTCCTGCCCACGCTGCTCCTGCTCGGCGCAGGGGCCGGACTGACGCTTCCTCACCTGCTGGCGCTCGCGGTGGGTGTCGTACCGGCCGCCCGGGCCGGCACCGCGTCCGGCGCGGCCAACAGCTTCTTCCCGCTGGGCACCGCCACCGGCGTCGCGGTCTTCGGTGCCGTACTGACCAGCAAGGTCAACGCCACCATGTCGGCGGCAGCACTCGGCCCGGTCGGCGACGCAGACCAGCTGCGCAAGTTCGTCACAGCCGGCCGCTTCGACGCGCTCGGCGACGCCGTCCCACAGGCCGCGCGCGGTTCTGTCCTCGCACTGGCGCGCACCGCGTACACCGGGGCGCTCTCCACGGTCTTCCTCATCGCCGGAGTCGCCGGGTTGGTGGCGGCGGTCGCGAGCCTGGTCCTGGTGCGCGAGAAGGACAACATGGGGGCGGCGGAGGCAGGTTCGGAGCTGGGCTGACGCTCGGCCGGATCCGCGGCTGAGTGGGGCGGTGCGGGGTGGGGTCCGCGGATCGGACCCCACCCCGCCTATTTCATGCTCATGCGATGCTCCGCGAGCCGTTGACGTGGACCGGGAGTCGGCACAGCACCGCGTCGACCACCTCCTGAGGGCGGTCGGAGAGGTAGAAGTGCCCGCCCGGGAAGGTCAGCAGCTCGAACTCGGCCGTGGTGCAGTCGCACCAGCCCGCCGCCTCCTCCACCGTGAGTTCGGTGTCCTGCCTGCCGAGCAGTGCGGTCACCGGGCAGAGCAGGGGATCGGAGCGCAGGGGCTGGTAGGTCTCGATAAGGCGGTGGTCGGCCCGGACGGCGGGAAGCACGAGTTGCCGGACCTCGGGGATCTCCAGCAGGGCGGCGGAGGTGCCGCCCAGACGGAGGAGTTCGACGCAGAGGGCATCGTCGGTGAGCAGGTGGGTGGTGCCGCTCCGGTGGTACTGCGGTGCCTCGCGGGCCGAGACGAACAGGTGCGCGGGTGGCCGGTGGCCGCGTCGCAGCAGGTGGTGGACGAGTTCGTGGCCGACGGTCGCGCCCATGCTGTGGCCGAAGACGGCCCAGGGGCGGTCCAGCAGCGGCGCCACCGCGCCCGCGAGGTCGGCGACCAGGGCGGGGATGTCCGGGGGCAGGGGCTCGTCCAAGCGGTCCTCGCGGCCGGGCGGGCAGAAGAGCAGGAGTTCCACCGAGGGTGGGAGCAGCGCGGCCCAGGCGCGGTAGAGGCCAGTCGATCCGCCGGCATGCGGGATACAGAGCAGCCGGAGTGCGGCGTACGGGCGGGGGAGCGGTCGGCGCAGCTGGCGGTCGGTGGGCATGGGAACTCCGGTCCGGGCGTGGTTCATGGGATTTCGAGAACAGGCAACTTCGGTACGGAGGCCAGGAGTTCGGCGGTGACCGGGTCGGCCGGCGCGGTGAGGACTTCCTGGACCGGCCCGCTCTCGCGGATCCGCCCGTCTGCCAGTACCGCCAGCTGCCCGCCGAGCCGCAGTGGCACCGAGAGGTCGTGCGTGACGATCACCAGCGCCAGGCCGAGCTGGTTGCGCAGCTCCGTCAGCAGCGCGAGGACCGTCGCGGCCGTCGGGGCGTCCAGCGCACTGGTCACCTCGTCGCACAGCAGCACAGTCGGCTCGGCGGCCAACGCGCGTGCCAGCGCGACGCGTTGACGCTGGCCCCCGGACAGCTGAGCAGGGGTCGAACCGGCCAAGGCGGTCGGCAGCCCGACCCGTTCCAGCAGCCGGTCGACCTCTCGGCGCGCGCCGGCGACGTCGAGTTCGGGCCGGAAGAGGCGCAGCGGCCGGGCGATGATCCGGCCCACCGTGTGGCGGGGGTTGAGCGAGTCGTGCGGGTCCTGCGGCACCAGCTGCAGGCGGCGCAGCTGCTCGCGCGAGCGGTGGCGCAGGACGGAGCCGACGGACTCGCCTGCCAGGTGGAGGTCGCCCGACCAGTCGCCGTGCAGCCCGGTGAGGCAGCGCAGCAGCGTGGTCTTGCCGCCACCGGACGGTCCGACCACGCTCAGGCACTCGCCGGCTTCGATCGACAGGTCGATGCCGCTCAGCACGGTCCGGGCGCCGCGCTGCGCTGCCAGGCCGCGCAGCGTGAGGGCTGGACGGTCGGACGTGGTGGAGGCGCTTGACATCACCCGGTCTGTCCCGCGCGCCGCTGCCACCAGCCGCCGCGCCGCGGGGCTCTCCGGTCGGGTGAGGACTCGTGCCACCGGGCCGCGCTCGACCAGCCGTCCGTCCGTCAGGACTGCGATCTCGTCGGCCACCGAGGCGACTTGGGCCAGATCGTGCGCGACCAGCAGGATCGCCGGGCCGCCGGTCTCCCGCAGCCTGCCGATGTCGGCGAGCAGAGCAGCGGCGGTCGCTGGGTCGAGGGCACTGGTGGGCTCGTCCAGGACCAGCAGGTCGGGCTGGTGGGCGAGCGCGGCGGCCAGCGCGATCCGCTGCCGCTGGCCGCCCGAGAGCTGGTGCGGCAGGCGGCGCAGAAAGCCGTCATCGCAGGGGAGCTGGACCGTGCGCAGCGCCGCGCGGATCCGCTCGGGCCGTTCGCTTCGGGGTACCGCGCGGGCGCGCAGGAACTCGCCGATCTGGTCGCGGACCCGCATCGTCGGGGCCAGCGAGGTGCGTGGGTCCTGCGGGACGTAGCCGGCGTGGCGGCTGCGCAGACGGCGCAGCGCGCGCTCGGGCAGGCCGAGCACGGACCGCCCCGCCAGGTGCACTGTGCCACCGCGCAGCACCAGCCCCGGGCGTAGCTCGCCGAGCGCGGCCATCGCCAGCGTCGTCTTGCCGCTCCCCGACGGCCCGACAAGGGCGAGGATCCGTCCCGGAGCCAGATCGAGGTCGACCTGGTCAAGAACCGGTCTGCCGTCCACGGCGACCGAGAGCCCGCGCAGCCGCAGCACCGAGTCCGTGTCGACGTCCGCCACCGCAACGCGCAGGCTCTTACCCCGCCGACGACGCGCGGCGGGGAAGGCGGAGTCCACCAGCAGGTTGGCGCAGAGCAGCAGCAGCAGGATCCCGGCAGCTGGAGCCGCGACCGCGAGCGGCTGCAACGACATCCCGTCCCGGTTCTCCAGGACCATCAACCCCCAGTCGGGGGAGGGAGGTTGGGTGCCGTAGCCGAGGAACCCGGCGGTGGAGACGATGAAGACCGCGCCGACGAAGCGCACCCCGGCGTCGGCCGCGAGCACCGGCGCCAGGTTCGGCAGCACCTCGCGCGGCAGCACGTACCGGGCCCGCTCCCCACGTGCCAGCGCGGCCTCCACGTAGTCGTGTTGCAGCGTTTGCAGGGTGGCCGCCCGTACCACGCGGACGATCTCCGGCAGCAGCACCACGGTGGTGGCTGCGCCGACGCCGGCCGTCCCCCGGCCGAGCGCCACCACGGTCACGCTGAGCAGTAGCAGGGAGGGCAGGCTGAGCAGCACGTCCGCCGCCCGCAGCACGGCCGCGTCGGTGCGCCCCCCGCGCAGCGCCGCGAGCATGCCGACGGACCCGCCCACGGCGTACGCGATGGCGAGCGCGCCCAGCGAGAGCAGCAGCAGGCTGCGCCCGCCGGCCAGGAACCGGCTGAGCACGTCGGCGCCGAGGTGGTCGGTGCCCAGCGGAGCCCCGCCCCCGGCTGGCGCGTACGGCATGTCGAGCACCTCGCCCGGCCCGTGCGGGGCGAGCAGCGGGCCCAGCAGGGCGAGCAGGATGAGCGCGGCGAGTACGGCGCCCGCGAGGGCGGGCCGCAGTCGGGCGTCGGCGATGCGCTTCAACGGGTGTTCCTCGCAGCCGGGTTGAGCGCGGTGGCGAGCAGGTCCGCCAGCAGGTTGAGGGTGACGGTCAGGGCGGCGACCAGCAGCGCGACCCCCAGCACCACCGGTGTGTCCCGGGCGGCGGTGGCGTCGACCAGCGCGGCGGCCAGCCCGGGGTAGCCGAACAGCGTCTCGGCGACCAGCGTCCCCCCGAGCAGGTAGGCGAGGTAGCGGGCCAGCACCGGAATAGCCGGAACGACGGCCGCGGGCAGGATCCAGTGCCACACCACCCGGTGCTCCGGCACGCCCCCGAGCCGCGCCGCCCGCGCCGAGTCCGAGGCGGTCGCCTCGATCACGCCGGCCCGGATCAGCCGGACGTTCTGCGCCAGGCTCACCGAGAGCAGTGTGAGCACGGGCAGCACCAGGATCTGTGGTTCCGTCAGCGGGCTGCGCCCAGCCGACGGAACCGACACGGCCGGTAGCCAGCCGAGGCCGACCGCGAGGATCAGCACCAGTACCGTGCCGGTGACGAACTCGGGCAGGCTGACCAGGGCGAGCGTGGCGGTGGACACCACCCGGTCGGCGGCCCGGCCGGCCCGCAGCCCCGCCCACAGCCCGAGGCCCAGCGCCAGCGGGACCAGCAGCGCCGCTGTGACGGCGCCGAGCAGCAGCGAGCTGCCGGCCCGCTCGGCGATCAGCCGGGAGACCGGCTCGCCTCCGGCGTAGGAGGTGCCGAGATCGCCGTGCAAGGCGTGCCAGAGCCAGCGGGCGTAGCGGGTCCACGGAGGCTGGTCCAGGCCGAGGCTGTGCCGCAGCGCGGCGATCTGCTCCGGACTGGCCCGGCCGCCGAGCCGCGCCGCCGCCGCGTCGCCGGGCGCCAGCGTGGTCGCCGCGAAGACCAGGGCCGACGCGGCGACCAGGGTGCCGCACGCCGTCGCGAGGCGGCGGACCCAGCGGAGAGCGGCGACGCGGAGGGTGCTCACGCGCTGAGGAAGGCGTCGCGCAGGCAGGGGTAGTCGAAGAACCCGTGCGGCTGGACCCCCTGCACCTTGGTGGCGGCCGCCGCGACCGACGGCATCCGCGCGAAGATCGCGTCGCCGCCGTGGTCGTAGAGGTAGTGCTGGACGTCGTGCACCGCGCTCATCCGCTTGTCACCGGTGGCCGAGTGCATCGCGGTGATCAGGCCGTCCAGGGTGGCGTTCGACGGTCCGGTCAGGGGGTACGAGGCGTGCGAGCCGTAGTAGAAGGCGAGCGAGAGCGGGAGCGGCATGCTGTTGTAGAGGTTGGTCTGCAACGGAGTGCTGAGCAGGGTCTTGATGTCGCTGTAGTAGTCGGCGGCCGGGACCTTGTCGACCGAGACCGCCATCCCCGCCGCCTGGCCCTGTTGGACGAAGGCCGTGGCGGTCTCCAGCGTTCCGTACTCGTAGTCGCTGGAGCGGACGGAGAGCTTGAGGTTGTCGAGCCCGGCCGCGGAGAGCAGCTTGCGGGCCTGGTCGGGGTCGTGCTTGCGGGCGGGCAGTGTGCTGTCGTACCAGGACTGGTGACGGCCCATCGCGTCGTCGGCGACCTCGCCGTATCCGAGGGTGACGGTGCGCACCATCGCCTCGCGGTCGATCGCGCAGCGCACGGCCTGCACGGCCTCGGGCTTGGTGAAGGGGGCGGCGCCGAGGTTCATCGTCAGCGACAGGTCGCGCCACAACTCCTGCGGGGCGAGGATGATCCGCAGCGCGGAGTTCTTGGCCTCGGCGCGCGCGCCGGTGAGCGTGATCCCGCCGGCGTAGTCGAACTGCCCGGCCTTCAGGCCGTTCAGGCGGGCCCCGGCGTCGGCGACCGAGACCAGCTCGATCTGGTCCAGGTACGGGCCGCCGCCGAGTGCGGAGCCCCAGTAGTCGCTGCGGGGGGTGAGCAGGCTGCTGCCGCCGCGCGTCCAGCTCTTGAGGACGAACGGGCCGGATCCCACGGCGTGTTCTAAGTCGGTGGTGCCGTCGGGGAAGACAAACATCGACTGGCCGAGGACCAGGTCGAAGAAGCCGTCGGGGCCCTTGAGTGCAAGCTCCACGGTGCGCGGATCGCGGACGGCCGAGTTCGCCGGGTCGAAGCCGGCCAGCAGTCCGCTCTGCGCGGTGGGGTTGGTGGCCAGCGTGCGCAGGCTGAACAGGACGTCCTTGGCGGTCAGTTTGCGGCCGTCGCTGAACGTGACGCCGTCGCGGAGCCGGACCGTCCAGCGGGTGGCGTCCGCGTTGGGCTCGACGGACTCCGCGAGGCGCCAGGACGTGCCGCTGCTCTCGATCTCGCCGAGGGCGTCCCAGATCAGCTGGCCCCGGACGTAGTCGATCGCGCTGCCGCTGGCCTGGAGCACGCTGGTGGACTCGTTGGCGGAGCCGGGGAAGGCCGCGCGCAGCTTCCCGCCGCGCCTGGGCGCCATTGAGGTGGTGGAGCCGGCGAGCGGCCCCGGTGCGGCGGAGCCTGCGGTGCCGCAGGCGGTCAGCAGACCGCCGGCGACTACGAGCCCGGTTCCGGTGCCGATGGTGCGCAGCATGGATCTGCGGGATATCTGATGTGCGGTCATCGCGTCCTCATTCGAAGTGCTGGAGGGGCGGGGAGGATTGGGGCGCAGCGCGCTGTGCGGGCAACTGGTGATGCCCCGTCGAGGCCGCTCCAGGCAGGCCGTTCGGCAACGGCGCCATCTTAGAGTGAAATGATAATGCTTTTCAATAAGAAGCGGCGGAACACTCTCAGTCCCCTTGCCGGGGCCCGGCGTTCAGCGCACCGCGAGCAGCACGCAGCTGCACCCGTACTGCCATACCGGCCCGACGTGGCGGAATCCCGCCTCGCGGAGCAGGCGTTTGTGCTGGGTGGCGGAGAGGCCGCTTCCGTCGCCGCTCGCGGGGCGGGCTGTTCGGCGCGGGCTGCGAGCGGCTCGGCGAACTCGGCGTGCTGGCCCACGGCGGCCCACCAGGAGTCCCAGTCCTCCGCGTCGTCCGCCCTCTCCCGGTCGGAGCGGCGCCGGCCGACCGCGACGGTGAGGGCCGCCGGCGCGGGCTCCTCGGGCACCAGGTGGTCGCCGTTGACGAGGGCGCCGCCGGGGCGCAGGACACTGGCCAGGTCGCGGTAGATCTGGCGCAGGGTGTGCGGTTCGGGGTAGTGCGGTGCCGTGGTCGACACGGCGGCGTCGAGCGGTCCGTCCAGACCCAACTCGGCCAGCCAGCCGGGCTCGCCGATCGTCACCTCGACGTAGCGGGCCGCGTTCGCGTAGGTGGCGCGGCCCAGTTCGAGGAGGAACGGGTCGATGTCGGCGGCCACGATCCGGGCTCCGGGGAGTCGGGCCGCCAGCCGCGCGGAAAGCGAGCCCGGCTCGCATCCCAGGTCGACCACCGAGGGGTGTTGCTGTCCGAGGGTCGCGTACTCCACCACGTCGGCGATCACGGTGAACCGCTCCTCGCGGCCCACCGCGTACCGCTCCTGTTGGCGCTCCCAGCGCTCCGCCCAGGTCTGCGTTGTGGTCATGCCGTGCCCCCTTGCCTCACCCCCGTGGGCGGGGAGACCCCGTCGGGGAGGTTACCCAGAAAAGACAACCTTGTTCAATAGTCGAGGAATTGACCGAGCGTCAGCAGACGCACGCGCACTCCTGCGAGTCGGCCGGCGGCGGCACGGCGCAGCAGCTCTCGCCGCGCCAGGCCTGACGGCCTTCCCTGACCGCGACCGCAGCGATCGCCAGTGCGGCGACCGGGTCCGCCCAGGACCATCCGAGCGTCGCGTTGGCGAGCAGCCCGACCAGGAGGACGGCTGAGAGGTACGTGCAGAGCAGGGACTGCTTCGAGTCGGCGACCGCCGAGGCCGAGCCGAGCTCGCGTCCGGCTCGGCGCTGGGTGGCCGAGAGGATCGGCATGACGATCAGTGACAGGGCGGCCAGCACGATCCCCGGCAGGGAGTGCTGCGCGTGCCCGCCGCCGAAGAGCGCGAGCGCGGCCTCCACGCTCACGTAGGCGGCCAGGGCAAAGAACGACCAAGCGGTGACCCGTAGCGCGGTGTGCTCGCGCGACTCGCGCGCCGCGTGCTCGCGAGCGGAGAACTGCCAGGCCACGGCTGCGGCTGAGGAGACCTCGACGACGGAGTCCAGACCGAAGCCGATCAGGGCGGCGGAGGAGGACAGGGTGCCGGCGGTGATCGCGACCACGGCCTCGACGAGGTTGTAGGCGATGGTGGCGGCGACCAGGATCCGTATGCGGCGGGCCAGCGCGTCGCTGCGGGCCGGCGTCGGCCCGAGCTTGACGGAGGCCATCAGCAGCAGCCCTGCTCGTCGGCGTCCGCGCAGTGGCGGGCGTGGTCGACGGCGACGACGGCGGTGCGCAGGTCGTCCAGGGCGTGCCCGAGTCGGGGGTCGGCGAGTTCGTAGCGGGTGCGGCGTCCCATCGGGACGGCGACGACCAGGCCGCAGTCGCGCAGGCAGGCCAGGTGGTTCGAGAGTCGGGTTCGCGAGATGCCCAAGGCTTCGGCCAGGTCGGCGGGGTGTGCCGGCGCGTCCCGCAGGGCGAGCAGGAGTCGGCAGCGGATCGGGTCGGCGAGCGCGCGGCCGAAGCGCACCAGCACCTCGACCTCGGGGGGAAGGGTCAGCATGCCGTGATGATAGTTCAAGAAATGCTGAATTCACAGAGACTTGAACTAACCCGCTCTGCCGGGTCAAGGTTCGGTAATGATTTTCATCTCAATGTCAGCTGATCTGGTTTTGAAAATCGTTTCTGACTAGCGTTGGTGTCGTCCAACCGAGACGGGCCCTTCCACACGGGTCCGCACGCTCTTGATGAGCAACAGCCCTGAGGAGTACCCGCATGCGCGCCGTCCTGCCCAGTTCTTTCCGCAGACACCCCGTTCGGCTCGTGCTGAGCGCGGCCGCCGTTGCCGCGCTCGCGGCCACCAGTGCGTGCTCTACCTCGTCCAAGGCCGCGTCCTCCGCCACGACTTCGGCCGGCGGGAGCAGCAAGGTCCTCCAGGTGGCCGCGGCGGAGAACTTCTGGGGTAGCATCGCCGGCCAACTCGGCGGCGACCACGTCAAGGTGACCAGCATCATCACCAACCCGGACACCGACCCGCACTCCTACGAGGCGACCGCCGCCGACGCCCGCACGGTGGCGGGTGCCGACTACGTGATCACCAACGGGATCGGCTACGACGCCTGGTCGGACAAGCTGCTCGCCGCCAACCCCGCGCCCAGCCGCGCCACGCTCAAGGTCGGCGACCTGCTCGGCAAGAAGGAGGGCGACAACCCGCACCAGTGGTACTCGCCCGACAGCGTCACCAAGGTGATCAAGCAGATCACGGCCGACTACAAGAAGGCCGACCCGGCCGACGCCGCCTACTTCGACACCCAGAAGACCACCTTCGAGAAGACCACGCTCGCGCCGTACAACCAGCTGATATCCGACATCAAGGCCAAGTACGCGGGCACCCCGATCGGTGCCTCCGAGTCGATCGTGACGCCGCTGTCCGACGGCCTCAGGCTGAAGATGCTCACCCCCGCGACGTTCCTGACCGCGATGAGCGAGGGCACCGACCCAACCGCGGCCGACAAGGCCGCCATCGACCAGCAGATCAGCGGCAAGCAGATCAAGGTCTACGTCTACAACAGCCAGAACTCCACCCCGGACGTCGCCGCCCAGGTAGCGGCCGCCAAGGCGCAGGGCATCCCGGTCGCCACCGTCACCGAGACGCTCGCCCCGGCCAACTCCACCTTCCAGGACTGGCAGACCAAGGAACTGCAGGGCATCGCCGACGCGCTGAAGCAGGCGACCGGCAAGTGACCGTGAACCCGATCGCAAGAGTCCGCGAACTCGTGGACCACCACACCGTGCCGGCCCGGACCTCCGCCGTGTCGGCGGTCCCGGTACCGGTCGATGACGCCGGTCCGGTGCTCTCGCTGCGTGGCGCGGCCGTGCGGGTGGGCGGGCGGACCCTGTGGTCGGGGGTCGATCTGACCGTGGGGGCCGGGGAGTTCACCGCCGTCCTCGGCCCCAACGGGGTCGGCAAGTCCACACTGATCAAGGTGCTGCTCGGGGTACTTCCGGCCGCCGCCGGCGAGGTCCGGGTGCTCGGTGACCGGCCCGGGCACGGCGGCACCAAGGTGGGCTACCTGCCCCAGCGCCGCAGCTTCGACGCGAGCCTGCGCATCCGCGGCATCGACGTCGTCCGGCTCGGCCTGGACGGCGACCGGTGGGGGATCCCGCTGCCCGGTGTACGCACCGCGAAGCGGCGGGCGGCACAGGACCGCGTGGCCGAGGTCGTCGAGTTGGTCGGCGCGTCCGCCTACGCGCGGCGGCCGATCGGGCAGTGTTCGGGCGGCGAGCAGCAGCGGCTGCTGATCGCCCAGGCGCTCGTCCGTCGGCCCCGACTGCTGCTGCTCGACGAGCCGTTGGACAGCCTCGACCTGCCGAACCAGAGCGCCATCGCCGCCCTGCTGGGGCGGATCTGCCACCAGGAGCGGGTGGCCGTGGTGATGGTCGCGCACGACGTCAACCCGATACTCCACCACCTGGACCGCGTGGTGTACATCGCGGAGGGCGGCGCCGTCGCCGGGACCCCGGCCGAGGTGATCACCTCCGAGACGCT
>FTKT01003206.1_pt3 | contig 14542 bp, 10 predicted proteins | sample 1658271 | NCBI WGS metagenome assembly FTKT01 (sample SAMEA3914811, study PRJEB12502) | metagenome | biome: forest; material: soil | place: Canada | collected 2011-08-04 | depth 0.3 m | reverse complement strand
GCGGACATCGCGCTGTTGCGCTGGGCGCGGCACGGGCTGGCCCCGGCCAACGCCGACCCGGCCGTGCGGGCCGCCGGCGTCCCGGTGCTGCGGCGGGCCTACCAGGCCGGACTGGCCGAGGCGGTGGGGCGGCTGCTCGGGCATCGGCCGGGCGGCTGCCCGCGTTGTCGGCTGCCCGCGCAGCCGCCGGACACCCGCGCGCTGCTCGCCCTGCTCGCCCTCCCCGAGGCCGGCCGCCCCGGCGCCCCCGCCCGGATCGCCCGCCTCGCCCAAGCCACTCACACCGCCCAAGCCACTCACACCGCACGAGCAGCCCACACCGCACGAAGAGCCCGGGCCCCCCGCACCACCGCGCCCCCGGCCCGTCTCCCCCAGAGCCCGCCGCCCGACGAGGGGCCGGCCCGATGAACACCTCGGCCGTCCACCCCGCCCCCGTCCGGCACGCAGGGCCCGGCACGCTCTGGGCCGCCCTGCGCCGCTACGACCCCCTGCTGCGCAACGGCCACCTGCTGACGGTCAGTTCCCTGCTCACCGCCGGGGTCGGCGCCGCGTACTGGGCGCTCGCCGCCCACCTCTACGGACCGGAGGGTGTCGGCCGGACCTTCGCGGCGGTCTCCGCGGTGATGTTCCTGGCCGGGATCGGCCAGTTGAACCTCTCGAACACCATGATCAGGTTCATCGCCCCGGCGGGCCGCCGGACCCATGTCCTGGTCCTGCGCGCCTACCTGGCCGCCGCCGGCGCGGCCGTGCTCTGCGGCGCGGGCTTCGTGCTGCTGGTCCCGCACCTCTCCTCGGGGCTGGCCTTCCTGCACGCGCCGTTGCTCGGTACGGGTTTCGCGGTGGCCACCGGCGCCTACGCGATCTTCGTCCTGCAGGACGGCGTGCTGACCGGACTGCGCCGCGCGGACTGGGTGGTCGCGGAGAACGCGCTGTTCGCGGCGGTGAAGATCCTCTTCCTGGTGCTGCTGGCCGGGGTGAGCGCGACGACCGGGATCCTCGGTTCCTGGGGGGCCGGGCTGGTCATCTCACTGGCCTTCACCAACGCCTACGTCTTCGCCCGGGCGATCCCACGCCACGAGGCACGCACACCACAGACCCCGGCAGCCGAGCCCCGAGCCGCCCGGACCTCGCCCACCCCCCGCTACCTGGTCGCCGACTGGACCGGCTCGCTCTGCTGGCTGGCCGCCATCACGCTGCCGCCGATCATCGTGCTGGACCGGCTCGGCGCGCGGGCGAGCGCCTACTTCTCGATCGCCTGGCTGATCGGCTACGCGCTCTACCAGTTCGCCATCAACATGTGCGCCTCGCTGATCGTGGAGGCCGCCGACGACCCGGCGCGGCTGCGTCGGCACTGCCGGCACCTGCTGCGCCACGTGGGCGCGCTGCTCGGCGGCGCGGTCCTCGTGGTGCTGGTCGGCGCGCCCTGGCTGCTCGCGCTCTTCGGCGCCGACTACGCGCGCGGCGGCAGCACCGTGCTGCGGCTGCTGGCGCTCTCCGCGCTGCCGAACCTGCTGGTCACGGTCGCCGTCGCGGTCTGCCGGGTGCGGCGCCGGATGCTGGTGCCGGTCGCCGCGCTCGGCGCGCTGGTCGGCCTGGTCCTGGGCCTGACGGTGCTGCTGCTGCCCCCGATGGGCATCGCGGGGGCGGGACTGGCCTGGCTGCTCGCGCAGTGCGCGGTGGCGGGCGTGCTGCTGGTCGGCCGCTCCTGGTGGCTCCCACCGCTCACGGACGGGGAGGGCCCCGACCCGGCGGGCCTGTCGGCCGCGCTGCGCGGCCTGCTGCCGATCCGCCGACCGGCGCTGCTCTTCCACCCCGCCGACAAGCTGACCGCCCACCGCCTGGCCCACCGCCTCGGCACCCTCCAACCGAGGCCCACCGACCCGACGGGCCCACCCGGCCGACGCGACCGGACAGCCCGAGGACCCGTGCTGCGGCTGGTCGGGCAGGGGGAGTCCGACGCCCTGGTGCTGCGCCTGGAACAGTCGGCGGGCCGGGCCTTCGCCGTCAAGCACCCGCGCAACGGGCCCGCCCGGACCACGCTGGCGAACGAGTCGCGGGTGCTGCGGCAGCTGGCCGGTGACAGCCGCCTGGGCGACTGGCGCGAGCTGCTGCCGACGGCCGTCGAGTGCCGGCTGGACGGACCGCTGCCGCTGACCGTCGAGGACTGGCTCACCGGGGTACCGGCCGCGGAGCTGATGCGGCGCCGGCCGCAGGACATCGAGCGGCTGGCCGCGCTGTCGCTGGACGCCATCACCGGGCTGCACCGCGCCACCGGCCGCCTGGAACGGACGGACAGCCATCTCGACGCCTGGGTCGACCGGCCGCTGGCCGCCCTGGCCCGCCTGCACCCGACCGGCCGCGCCTCACCGACGACCCCGCCGACCGCCCCGCGGAGCGCCCGCCAGGCCGGCCTGGCCGCGCTGGGCGGCCGGCTGCACCGGGGGCTGGCCGACCGGACCATGCGGACCGCCTGGACGCACGCCGACTTCCACGCCGGCAACGTCCTGCTGGCCGAGGACGGAACCCGGGTCACCGGCGTGATCGACTGGGGTGACGCCAGGCCGGACGGGCCCTGCGTCCTCGACCTCTACCAGTTCCTGCTCACCCTGCGCTGCCGCACCGCCGGCCAGGAGCTGGGCGAGGTGATGGTGGACCTGCTGCGCACCGGCTCGCTCTCCCCCCAGGAGCTGGAACTGCTCGCGGCAGCCGACCCGGGCCCACCAGGCCGGGCAAGCCCGACCACCACCCCGCCCGACTCCGCCGCGCTCCCGCTGCTGGCCTGGCTCTGGCACGTGACGGCCAACCTGGCCAAGTCCCCGCGCTACGGCCGCAGCCGCTGGTGGGTGGCCCGCAATATCCGGCCGGTCCTGGAGGAGGCTGCCCGATGGCCCGCCCCGCGCTGAGCACGGCCACCACCGAGCCGTCCTCGCGCGGCGAACGGATCCCCGACGGACCGGCGCCGCAGCGTGTCCGGGCGATCGCGATGCGGGCCGCGCTGCCGGTGGCGCTCGGCCTCTGGCTGCTCTCGCTGCGCCGGGTGGCGCTGGGGCGGATGGGCGACCTGGGCCTGCTCCAGGTGCTGCCGGTGCTCTACTGGGTCGCGCTGGCCCTGCTCACGGCGGGCTTCGCGGCCGTCCTGCTGGACCGGCGGATCGGCCAGGGCTGGCCGGCAGCGTACGTGGTCGGTCTGATCGGCATGATCCACGCCACCCCGAGCCTGCTCTACCCCGAACTGCGCTACTCCTGGGCCTGGAAGCACGTCGCGGTGGTCGACGCGATGCTGCGCCACGGCGGCCCGGTGCCGCACGCCGGCGGGCTCGACATCTACAACCAGTGGCCCGGCTTCTTCGTACTCAACGGGCTGGTCCTGCGGGCGACGGGCCTGCACTCGGCGCTGGGCTACGCGGCCTGGGCGCCACCGGCGGTGAACCTGCTGCTGCTCGCCCCGCTGCTGCTGCTCTACCGGGCCGTCACCCGGGACCGGCGGCTGATCTGGGGGGCCGTCTGGATCTTCTACTCCTGCTCCTGGGTCGGCCAGGACTACTTCGCCCCGCAGGCCTTCGCCTTCCTGCTCTACGTGGTCCTGCTCGCGCTGGTGATGCGTCAGCTGCCCGGACGGACCGGATCGCAGGACGGGTCGGCGCCGCCCGGCGCGTCCCCGTCGCGGTCCGCTCGGGAGACGGGCGGCGGCTGGTCGCCCGCCCGGTTCGTCTTCGTGCTGCTGATCGAGGCGGTGATCGTCTCCTCGCACCAGCTCACGCCGGTGATGCTGGTCTGCACCCTGGCGGCGCTCTCGGTGCCGCGCCGCAACCGGCGGGTGGTGCTGCCCGCGCTGAGCGGCGCGGTGGGGCTGATGGTGCTGTGGGACGCCACCGTGGCCCGGCCCTACATCGCGGCCAACCTGCACGACTTCGTCCGCGCGCTCACCACCCCGGACGGCAACGTCACCTCGGGGCTGGCCGGGCTCGGCGCGGCGGCTCCGGGGCAGGTGATGGTGGCCTGGGTCGACCGCGGCCTGTCAGCCGCCGTCTTCACCCTGGCCGCGCTCGCGTTCGTGCGCCGCCCCTGGGTGCGGCGCACCGGCATCCCGCTGGCGGCGCTGGCGCCCCTGCCCCTGCTGGCGGCCAACAGCTACGGCGGCGAGATGGTCTTCCGGGTCTACCTCTTCGCGCTGCCGGCCACCGCCTTCCTGATCGCCGTCCTGCTGCTGCAGCCGGGACCGCGCCCGCGGCTTCGCGCGTTCGTCGTCCTCACCGTGCTGCTGGCGATGCTCGGCGGGCTGGTCTTCGGCTACCTCAGCAAGGAGTCGATGAACTACTTCTCCAAGGACGAGGTCGCCGCCGGCGAGTTGATGATCAACAGCGCGCCGCCGCACGCCGTGATCGTCACGCTCACCGGCGACGTGCCCGCCAGCGCCCTGGACTACGAGGACCACGACCGGATCCAGCTCGACCAGGAGTCGCTGGCGATCAGGACGCTCGTGGTGCACAGCCCGATGGAGGGCCTGCGGGCGGCGGTCGCCGGCACCGGGCACGGGGTGCCGGTCTACCTGATCCTCAGCCGGGCGCAGGCCGCCGAGTGCTACCTGACCGGCGTCTTCCCGGCGCAGACCCAGGGCCGGCTGGAAGCGGCGGCCGACAAGCAGCAGCAGTTCACCGTGCTCTACCGGACCGCCGACGCCGTGGTCTACCGCTTCTTCCCGCACCCGGGGCCGGCGACCCCGTTCGCCCGTTGATCCCGCTCGCCCAGGAGGTGGCCCATGAACCGGACGCCGCTCGACTCCGCCCTGCGCCAGGCCCTCGACCCGGCCCTCGCGCTCTCCGGCTGGCTGGCACTGGCCGCCACCGCGCTGCCCGCCGCCACGCCGCTGCGGGTACTGGTCACGGCGGGGTTCCTGGTGCTCGGCCCGGGCGGCGCGGCGGTCCGGCTGTCCCGAGCGACGGCACACGGGCGGCAGACGCACAGCCGGCGGACGGGCGCGCTGGAGGCCGCTGTACTCACCGTGGCGCTCAGCCTGGTGCTCGACACCCTCGTCGCGGAGGGCTTCTACCTCGTCCGGGGCTTCAGCACCGGCCGCGAGCTGGCGGTCCTGGCAGCCCTCACCACCCTGCTCACCGCACTGGCCCGGTGGCTCGGGCACCGCGCACCGGCCGGACCCGCCGAGCGCCCTCAGCACCTGCCGAGCGGCCCCGACGACCCCCACGGCAACCGATCACCCGCCGCCCGAACCCGGCAGCACCCGACACGCCACCGGCACGCGGGCGCCGCACTCGCGGCAGCCGGCCTGCTGGCCTTCACCGCGGCCTGCGGCAGCGGCGGCACCACCAACACCAGCGGCAGCGGCAGCGGCAGCACCGCGGACATGCCCAAGCCCGGCGACCCCTCCTCCCCCGCCGCGCCCGGCCCCTGGCAGCTGGTGCTGAACGACGACTTCAACGGCACCCACCTGGACACCGCCAAGTGGGCCACCTGCTACGACTGGAACGACGGCGGCTGCACCAACTCCGGCAACAAGGAGCTGGAGTGGTACCTGCCCGGCCAGGCGACGGTGAACGACGGCGCGCTCGGCCTCACCGCCAAGCGCGCCACCACCCCGGGCACCGACGGCCACACCTACCCGTGGCGCTCGGGCATGATCAGCACCGGCCGGGACTCCTGGAGCGCCACCCCGCGCCACACCTTCACCCACGGCTACTTCGCGGCGGCCGTCCGGATCCCGGCGGCTGACGGCCTGTTCCCCGCCTTCTGGCTGATGCCCGACACCCGCACCACCCCGCCGGAGCTGGACATCGCGGAGTTCATCAGCTCCACGCAGGAGGTGCAGATGACCGTGCACTGGGCGGACCCGGGCGGCGGCGACCAGCACCAGGCCGAGACCTACGGTCCGCAGGACTTCACCACCGGCTACCACGTCTTCGCGCTGGACTGGGAGACCGGCTCGCTCACCTGGTACGTCGACGGGGTGCAGCGCTACCAGGTGACCGACCCGGGGAAGATCCCGAACGTGCCGATGGAGCTGCTGCTCAACCTGGCCGTCGGCTACCCGGATGCGCCGCCCGAGTCGCTCAGCTCGGCGACCATGCAGGTGGACTGGATCCGGGTCTGGCAGCACTGAGCCCCCCACCCGCACAGCTCGCAGCCAGGAGCACGGCTACGAACGCGCCAGCCGCGCCCGCAGCCGCCGGTAGGTCCGCCAGCCCCTGGTCCGCAGCCGCTCGGGGAAGGGCGAGAGCGGGGCGCCGAGGCCGTCCAGCCAGTCCTGGAAGCGCTCGGCCGGGGTGTCGGCCATCACCGTCAGCCGGGCGATCCGCAGCGGGTCGTCCGCCTGCGAGCTGAACGCGTTGGCCACCGCGCAGGCCGAACTCCAGCCCGCCTTCTGCACCTTGCGGCGCACGGCGGGACTGGAGTAGCCGTGCGGATAGGCGAAGGCGGACACCGGGTGACCGAGGATGTCCTCCAACTCCCGTTTGCAGCCGCCGATCTCCTCGCAGAGCCGCCGCCCCGGCAGGGTGTCCAGCTGCGGATGGGTCCGCGAGTGGCCGCCGATCTCCACCCCGAGGGCGTCCAGCGTGGTGATCTGACGCCACGTCAGCATGGGCGCGTCGGGCAGCAGGCTGCCCTCGGCCTCGCCGCCCGGCGGGTGGACGGCTCCGGTGGTGACGAAGAGGGTGGCCGGCAGCTCGCGCTCGGAGAGGGCGGGCGCCGCCGTCCAGTAGAAGTCCGCGTAGCCGTCGTCGAAGGTGAGCACCAAGGGGCGTTCGGGCAGCGGGTGGCCGCCGCGCAGCGCCGCGACCAGCCGGTGCAGCGGGACGACGGTGCGGCCGCTGTCGGCGATCCGGGTGAGCTGCTCGGTGAAGGCCCGGGGCGTCACCGTGAAGGGCGCGAGCCAGGGCGGCGGGTCCTGCGACACCGAGTGGTAGAGCAGCACGGGCACCGCGGTCATGGCGGGCCTGCCGCCCCCGCCGGGCCGGCCGCCCGGCGGATCCGCCGCGTCAACTCGCCGGTGGCCGACCGGATCCGGCCGACCGCGTAGCCCAGCAGGGCGCCGCCGACGCCGGTGGCCAGCGCCGCCAGGGTCAGGGGGTCGCTCCCGCCGCCGGGCCGCAGCGCCCGGCCGACGGCCCGCGGGATGGTCGACCGGAGGTAGCCGCGTTCGCTGGCCAGCGCCGGACGGCTGCCGGCGTGCCGGGCCACCACCGCCTTGGAGAGCCCCTCGGCGTAGCAGCGGGAGTGGAAGTAGGACCAGGTGGCCCGCCGCGCGGGTACGTGGTGCCGGACGGCGGCGCCCGGCTCGTAGATCAGCAGGGCGCCAGGGGCACGGGCGGTGATCCGCAGACAGAGTTCGGTCTCCTCCCCGCCCAGCGGCCGCTCGCCGACCCGCCCCAGGTCGGTCCGGAAGCCGCCGGCCGCGAGCACCTCGAGGCGCCGGAAGGACATGTTGGCCCCGATGAAGTTCCGTACCGGCGAACGCTCTTCGGGGAGCCCGCGGTAGGAGCAGCCGACCACCCAGTCGAATTCGCGCGGGAACCAGCGCGGCCGGCCGCTCTCCCACCAGGGGCGCACCAGGCCGCCGACGCCGAGCACCTTGGGGTCGTGGTAGTCGGCGAGCAGGGCGCCCGCCCAGTCGGGGTAGGCCTCGGCGTCGTCGTCGAGGAAGGCGACCACGTCACCGGTGGCGGTGGCAACGCCGGTGTTGCGGGCGCCGGAGAGTCCGCGCCGGTCCTGGTTGCTGACGATCCGGACGCCGTCGATGGTGTCCCGGGCGCGGAAGAGCAGTTCGGAGCAGTGGTCGACCACCAGGACGATCTCCTCGGCGGGGCGGCGCTGGGCGCGGACCGAGCCGATCGCGGCCCGCAGGTCGTCCCAGCGGTCCACCGTGTAGGCGCAGATGACCACCGACAGACTGGGTCCGGACATGGCGCGCTCAACTCCTCCCCACCGGGCGGCCGGACCGACGGCGGCTGCGCAGGTAGCCCACCGGCCCGTATGCCAGCCCTTCCAGCTCCAGCACGGACAGCCGGCGCGTCCAGGCGCCGCCCGGCGCCCCGGCGGACCGGGCGCGGGCCAGCGCGTAGCCGATCCCGCGCGGCAGCCGGCGGGCCAGCGCGGGCAGCAGGCGCGGTTCGGCGAGCACCGCGGCGATCAGGTAGGCGCTCAACCCGGCGCCGTAGTTGAAGGCCTGCACGGGCAGCGCGTCGGCGGTGCGGCGGTGCCGGTGCCAGACGACGGAGCGCGGCTGGTAGGCCAGCGTGGCGCCGCTGACCACCACCCGGAAGAGCGAGAGCAGGTCCTCGCCGCCGAGCGCGGGGGTGCCGGTGCCGATCACCGGGTCGAAGCCGCCGAGCCGGCGCAGCAGCCCGGTGCGGAACGCCATGTTGGCGCCGGAGCCGAACCGCCCCGCGGTGAACGGGAAGAGCGGGTCGTCGGGCGGGTGGTCCAGCGAGAAGCTGCGCGGCTCGAAGCCCTTCTCGTAGTCGCCGTGCGCCTGCAGGGTGGCCTGGGCGGCGGTGGCCAGTTCGGCGGGCAGGATCAGCCCGGTGACGCAGCCGATCCGCGGCGAGCCGGCGAAGGTCTCGGCGATCGCGGCCGGCCAGTCGGGGTCGACCAGGGTGTCGTCGTCGGCGAAGGCCGTGATCGTGCCGCCGACCAGCGGCAGGGCGCGGTTGTGCGCGCTCGCCACGCCGGGCACCGGTTCGCGCAGGTACCGGACCCGCCCCGAGTAGCGGGACCGCACCAGCCGTGCCGCGTCCTCGTTACTCGGGGCGTTGTCCACCACGATCACCTCGAGGCGCGGATATCCGGTCCGCAGCAGCGAGTCGAGGCAGTCGCGCAGCAGGTCCACCCGGTTGTGGGTGGCGACCACCGCGCTGATCGTGGGCGGATCCGCGAGCACCCGGGCGCGGCCCGCCCGACAAGGGCGCGTTCCGGGAGCTGCGGAGGTGTCGGGGGCGGTGGCGGCCGTGAGGGAGTCGGCGGCCAGGTGCCGGGTGATCGGGGTGGCGAGGTGCCGATGGGCGGCGTCGACCAGCGCCCGGTGCAGTCCGGCGCGGTCGCCGGTCGCTCCGGTGGCCGTGACCAGGCCGAGCGGGTGCCCGTGCAGCCGCACCAACGCCAACACGCGGCCGTCCGGCCTGGCCGGCCCGCGACCGCCGGGTGAGCGCAGCTCGCCGGGGTCGTCCAGGTCCAGTTCGACCACGTGGACGGGGGTGTAGAGCGAGTCGCGGGCGGCAAGGCGGGGGCAGGCCGCGTCGGTGCGCCGGTCGGAGCCGTTCATCGCTCCCCCACGGCCTTCGTCCGTGCGGGCCGGGCGGGGGTCCCTTGGCGGGGGCGCTCGGCGATCAGGGTCCGCAGTACCCGTCGGCCGTCGGAGACCGCGTGCAGGTGTGAGCGCCCGCTGCGGCGAGGGAGTTCGAGGCTCGGCACCTCGGCGACGCGAAGTCCCGAGCGGAGCGCGTGCGCGACCATCTCGGCCTCGATCTCGAAGCCGGTGGCGCGCAGGTCGAGGGTGTCCAGGAAGCTGCGGCGGAACGCGCAGTAGCCGTAGCAGAGGTCGGTGAGCCGGGCGCCGTAGAGCCGGTTGACCACGGTGAGCAGCGCGCGGTTGCCCAGCGAGCGCACCAGGGTGAGGTCGAGCGAACCGCCGCCGGCCAGGAACCGCGAGCCCTTGACGAAGTCGTAGCCGTGCTCCAGGAAGTGCAGGTAGTGCGGGATCTCGCCGGGCGCCATCGATCCGTCGGCGTCCATCATCACGATGAACTCCCCGGCGGCGGCGGCGAACCCGGTGCGCAGGGCGCTGCCCTTGCCGGGCCCGCGCTGGCGCACGGTGCGCACGGCGGGCAGGCAGTGGGTGGCCATCCGCAGCGTGGCGTCGCGCGAGTCGCCGTCGACCAGCACGACCTCGTCCACGCAGCGTGGGATCTGTTCGAACACCCAGGGGATGTTGCGGGCCTCGTCGCGCGCGGGGACGACCAGGCTGACGGTGTGTCGGATCCGTACGCGGTCGCCGGCCCGCCGCAGCAGGCGGTCCTCCGCACGGCGCCCGGGTACGGGTACGCCTTCGGGCAGGGTGGTACTCATCGCGACTGCCTCTCGGGAGGCGAGCGGGCACTGCCGGGCGGTTGGCCGGCCCGGTCGGGCCCGGTGCGGAACGGGCGGGCCCTGCCCGGCATGCGGCGGGGCGACCCGTCTGAGGGTCGGGAGGGGGCGGCGGCCTGCGCGGACGAACTGCGCGGCTCACCCGTCGGGGGGTGTGCGCCGTGCCACCCGGTCCCGGACGCCGAAGCGTCGGTGACAACTGGCCTTATGCTTCCTCATCCGGCGGGACGCTCCGCGTGCTCGTCGCCCGGATGGATGCCAGGGACCCATCATGGGCAGCGGACTCCCGCCATGTCAATGGGTTTATGACGATTTGTCGATAGATTTACCTATTGTCCAGATTCGATGCCAGAGGCCTGCCCGGACTCGATGATGCGCCGGGCGATCTCCTCCGGCCGGGCCGGCCGCCCGAAGTGCCAGCCCTGGGCCCAGTCGCAGCCCATCGCCCGCAGCCGCTCCGCGTGCTCGGCGTTCTCCACGCCCTCGGCCGTCACCTTCAGGTCCAGGCTGTGCGCCAGCGAGACCAGGCCGCCGACGATCCGCCAGCCGAGCACCTGCTCCTTGCCCGGGTCCTTGAGGTCGCTGACAAAGGAGCCGGCGATCTTGAGGCTGGAGACCGGCAGGTCCCGCAGGTAGGCGAGGTTGGACCAGCCGGTGCCGAAGTCGTCCACCGCGAGCGAGACGCCCATGTCCGCCAGCGCGTGCAGCGCCTTTACCGACTCGTCCTCCGGGCCGACCACCGCGCTCTCGGTGATCTCCAGCTGGAGCCGGCGCGGGTCCAGGCCGCTGCTGCGCAGGATCCGGTCGATGTCCGCCACCAGCCCGGCGTTGCGGACCTGACGGACCGCCAGGTTGACGTTGATCTGCGGGGCCCGGTCGCCGAACCTGGCCACCCACTCGGCGGCCTGGCCGCAGGCCTGCTCCAGCACCCAGCGGCCCAGCGGCATGATCAGGCCGGTCTCCTCGGCGGTGCCGATGAACTCGTCCGGGCCGAGCACGCCCAGCTGCGGGTGGCGCCAGCGCACCAGCGCCTCGACGGCGGCCAGCGAGCCGTCGGAGAGCGCGCAGAGCGGCTGGTAGTCGATGAAGAACTCGCCGCGGTCCAGCGCCACCGGCATCCGCACCGAGACCGCGTAGCGGCTCACCGCGCGGGCGTTGCGCTGCGGGTCGAAGAGGGTCCAGCGGCCGCGGCCCTCCTCCTTGGCGCGGTAGAGGGTCAGGTCGGCGGCCCGTACCGCGGCCATCGGGGTGGTCGCGGCGACCGGGCGCTCCAGCACGCCCACGCTCGCGCCGACCGCCAGCCGGTGCCCGTCGATCGGGATCGGCTTGGCGAGGGCGGCCAGCACCGTCTTGGCCGCGGCCACCGCCTCCTGCTCGCCCCGGCAGTTCTCCAGCAGCACCACGAACTCGTCCCCGCCCAGGCGCGCCACCAGGTGGCCCAGCGGGCGCAGCGCGCTCTCCAGGCGCACCGCGACGGCGGAGAGCAGCTGGTCGCCCATCTCGTGGCCCAGGCTGTCGTTGACCACCTTGAAGCCGTCCAGGTCGACGTAGCACAGGCCGAACCTGGCACCCGGCTCCGGGGACTCGAAGAGCGCCTCCAGGCGCTCGAAGAAGGCCGAGCGGTTGGGCAGGCCGGTCAGCGGGTCGTGGGTGGCCTGGTGGCGCAGCCGCTCCTGCAGGCGGTAGCGGTCGGTGATGTCCTCCAGCATCGCCACCTGGTAGACCGGCATGCCGTCGTCGTCGCGGATCAGCGAGCAGGTCAGGTGGGTCCAGACCACCTCGCCGTCCTGGCGGTAGTACGGCTTGTCGAACTGGAAGTGCTCGCGCTTGCCGCTGACCAGCTCCTCGTACGCCTCCCAGACCCCGGGGGTGTCCTCCGGGTGGACCAGGTCGTTGACCCGGCGGCCGTGCATGTCCTCCGGGCGGGCGCCGAAGATGTCCTGCAGCGCCTTGTTGACCGCCAGGATGTTGCCGTCCACGTCGCCGATGCCGATGCCGATGGCCGCGCTCTCGAAGAGCGCCCTGAAGCGCGCCTCGGACTCGCGCAGGGCCCGTTCGGCGTCCCGGCGGGCGGTGTCGGCGGCCAGCCGGATCGCCTCCTGCTCCTGCAGGGTGCGCTCGCGCAGCGCCGAGGCCCAGCCGGCCGCGAAGGCGCCGGTGAGCTCGGCGGTGCGGCCCGGGGCCAGCGCGCTGCCGTGCAGCAGGCCGACCGCGCGGGCCAGCAGGTCCGGGTCGGTGAAGTGCGCGTCCACCAGCAGCGCGCCGGCCTCCTCGACCGGACCGGTGTCGAAGGAGCCGCCGGCCTGGTCGGCGCGGTGCAGCAGCGCGGTGGTCCGGGCGACCAGGCGGCGCAGGGCGCCGGGGTGCATCGCGGCGCCCTGGCTGCTCTGGAGCAGCCGCTCCCAGTCCTCCGGAAAGCCGGGGGCGGCCGTGCCGCCCTCCTCCTCCGACGTGGGCGCAGTCACCTCAGTCGCCCCACGCCGACCACCCCGACCATCCGCTCCGGGTGCTCGCCGACCGTGGCCGGCTCCTCCGGGCGCCACTGCGGCAGGTAGACGACGCCCGGTTCGACGACCTCGAAGCCGTCGAAGAGCCCGGTGATCCGCTCGATCGAGCGCATGGTCAGCGGGGTGGGCGTGCGCTGGTACAGGTCCTGGTGCGAGTCGGCCTGGTCCGGGCGGCCCTCCAGGGAGGCGTGGCAGAGCGCCAGCGCGCTGCCCGGCGGCAGCGCGTCGCGCAGGGTGCGGACGATCGCCTCCGGGTCCTGCTCGTCGGTGACGAAGTGCAGCACCGCCACCAGCAGCACCGCGACCGGCTCGCCGGCCGCCAGCAGTTCGGCGACCTCCGGGCGCGAGAGCAGGTCGGCCGGGTCGGTCAGGTCCGCGTTGACCACCTGGCTCAGCTCGTCGTCCTGCAGGATCAGACGGCTGTGCGCGACCGCGACCGGGTCCTTGTCGACGTAGACCACCCGGCTGTCCGGCTGGATGCCGCGGGCGACCTCGTGGACGGCGCCGAAGGTCGGGATGCCGGAGCCGATGTCCAGGAAGCGGGTGAAGCCCTGCTCGGCCAGGTACTGGACCGAACGGCGCAGGAAGGCCCGGTTGGAGCGCATGATCAGCGGCAGGTCCGGCCAGAGCTTCATGGCCTCGCGGGCCATCTCGCGGTCCGCGGCGAAGTTGTGCGAGCCCCCCAGGTAGTAGTCGTACACCCGCGCCGCATTGGGCCGGTCAAGATCCATACCCTCGGGCACCCACGGCGGTCGCCGCATCAGTGACCCCTTCCGACACAGAATTTTAGACAAGAGGCAGAAAGATCATCCTACGGAAACAGGCGGACCGCAACCGTCCGGATCCTCTTGCGCCGCCCGGCGCCGCACCGGCGGGCGGCGCAGAATGGCTTCATGGCAGGACGGATCGAGGACTACGGCCTGATCGGGGACCTGCAGACCGCCGCTCTGGTCGGCCGGGACGGATCGATCGACTGGCTCTGCCTGCCCCGTTTCGACTCCCCCAGTTGCTTCGCCGCACTGCTCGGCGACGAGCGGCACGGCCGCTGGCGGCTCGCGCCCACCGGGGCCGGGGAGTGCGCGCGGCGCGGCTACCTGGACGGCACGCTGGTGCTGGAGAGTCACTGGGAGACCGCCACCGGGGCCGTTCGGGTGATCGACTTCATGCCGCAGCGCGACCGCGACCCGCGACTGATCCGGATCGTGGAGGGTCTGCGCGGCTCGGTGGAGATGTCCGGGGAGCTGCGGCTGCGCTTCAACTACGGCCGGATCGTGCCCTGGGTGCGGCGCACCGACCACCACCGGGTCGCGGTGGCCGGCCCCGACTCGGCCTGGCTGCGGGTGCCGGCCGGGGTGCACACCTTCGGTCAGGACCAGGGCACCCGCTCGGAGTTCACCGTCCGGGCCGGCCAGCAGGTGCCGTTCGTGCTGACCTGGCAGCCCTCGCACCGGCCGGGCGGGGCGCGCACCGATCCGCGGCGCGAGCTGCGCGAGACCACCGAGCGGTGGCAGCGCTGGACGGCCGGCTGCCGGTACCGGGGCGAGTGGCAGTCGGCCGTGCGGCGCTCGCTGATCACCCTCAAGGCGCTGGCCTACGCGCCGACCGGCGGCATCGTCGCGGCGCCGACGGCCGGACTGCCGGAGACGCTGGGCGGCGAGCGGAACTGGGACTACCGCTACTGCTGGCTGCGCGATTCGAGCATGACGCTCTCCGCGCTGCTGCGCGGCGGCTTCCGCGAGGAGGCGGCGGCCTGGCGGCAGTGGCTGCTGCGGGCGATCGCCGGCGACCCGGGCGACCTGCAGACCGTCTACGGAGTGGCCGGCGAGCGCGGGCTGCCGGAGACGGTGGCCCACTGGCTGCCCGGACACCAGGGCTCGGCGCCGGTACGGCTCGGCAACGCCGCCGTCGGCCAGCTCCAACTCGACGTCTACGGCGAGGTG
>FTKT01457663.1_pt1 | contig 14577 bp, 12 predicted proteins | sample 1658271 | NCBI WGS metagenome assembly FTKT01 (sample SAMEA3914811, study PRJEB12502) | metagenome | biome: forest; material: soil | place: Canada | collected 2011-08-04 | depth 0.3 m | reverse complement strand
CAGCTGTGGGTCAACCTGCCTGCCCGCTTGAAGATGACCAAGCCCGCCTATATCGGCGTTCAACAGGACCAGATCCCGCAGGTCACGGCGAACGGCACGACCGTCAATGTCATTTCCGGCGAATGGCAGGGCGTGACGGGCCCGATTGTCTCGCTGACCGGTATCGTCATGACGACGCTTGAGATGACACCCGGCGGCCGCATCACCTTCGACGGCCTAAGCGGCCGCGATGTCTTCTGCTACGTGGCGCGCGGCGAGGTCGCGATCAACGGCCAGGACATCAGGCAGTGGCACCTGATCGAGTTCGGCGACGGCGACATCATCGATATCGAGGCCCTGGGAGACGCCGTGCTGGTTTTCGGCCATGCCGAGCCGATCGACGAACCGGTCGTCTCGCACGGGCCGTTTGTCATGAACACCGTGGCGGAAATCCACCAGGCCTATGCGGACTATCAATCGGGGAAGTTTGGGTAGGTGAAAATACCTCTCCTCCCCTGCGCAGCGGGGGAGAAGAGGCATTTTTCTTTACGCCACCATCTCGTCGCTGAGCGGTTCGCCGCGGGCGATGTCGCGCGACGCTGGCTTGCCCAGCACGTCCCATAGCCGCACCGGCGGCAAGCCAAGACCCGGGCGGATCGAGCGGACATTGTCTTTCGTCAGCAACTCGCCTTTTTTCACATCGGCGACCACATAGAGCGAGCGGCGGAAGGTCTTGGAGCCGCGCTCCGAGCCCAGCGTATCGTAATGGACGTGGCCGAGCGCGCGCCAGGCATCCTTGCAATCGCGGGTCAGGGCCGTGAATTCGGCCGGCTCCAGCGAGAAACCACTGTCCGGGCCGCCATCGGCGCGGGCGAGTGTAAAGTGCTTCTCGATGACACAGCCGCCCAGCGCGATCGACGCCACCGACGCCGCCGTACCGAAGGTATGGTCGCTGAGGCCCGACGGGCACTGGAACCTGGCGCCCAGGTCCGGCACGACGCGGACATTGGCGTCGGCGATATTGGCCGGATATTCCGAAACGCAATGCAACAGCACGAACTCGCCCGTGCCGTACTGACGCGCCGTCGCCACCGCCGCTTCGATCTCGGCGGCGTTGGCCATGCCGGTCGACATGATCAACGGCTTGCCCTTGGACGCCGCATAGGCGACCAACGGCAGGTCGATCAGCTCGAACGAGGCGATCTTGAAGGCCGGCGCATCCAGGCTGTCCAGCAGGTCGACCGCCGTATCGTCGAACGGCGACGAAAACATCGTCACGCCGCGTTGCCTGGCCCGCTCGAACAGGGCCGGATGCCAGTCCCACGGCGTATGGGCTTCATCGTACAGTTCGTGCAGCGAGCGCCCGTCCCACAGACCACCATGGATGAAGAATTCCGGGCGCGCCGATTTCATGGTGATGGTATCGGCCGTGTAGGTCTGCAGCTTGATGGCGTCGCAGCCGGTTTCGGCCGCCGCATCGATCATGGTCAGGGCGCGATCGAGCGAGCCATTGTGGTTCCCCGACAGTTCGCAGATGATGTAGGGCTGATGGTCCGGCCCGATCTTGCGGCCGGCAATCGAAATCTCATAACCCATGCAACACCTCACTCAGCGCGGCAATCACCCGGGCCGGGTCGTCGTCGGCCATGTCGGCGAACAACGGCAGGGACAGGGTGCTGCGGTAATAACGATCGGCGCCCGGCAGGTCTCGCTGGCCCAGCGCATGGCGCTGCCAGTGGGGTTGCCGGTGCACCGGAATATAGTGAACCTGGGTGCCGATGCCACGGTCGCGCAGGCCCTGCATGACAGCCGTGCGCGTCGTGCCGAGCGCGGCGAAATCGATGGCCACGGCGAACAGATGGAAGACGACGTCGTCCTGCGTCGGCGTCCATGAGACCGGCAGGTTGGCGGCGGCCAGGGCGGTTTGATAGGCGGCGACCAGGGTTTTGCGCTTGGCGGCAAAGTCCGGCAGGCGCTTCAATTGCGAGACACCCAGCGCACAATTGAGGTCGGGCAGGCGATAGTTGAAGCCCAGCGCCTGCATCTCGTAGACCCAGGGCCCGGTATCATTGTCATCGCCATACCCGAGCCCGTCGAAGCGTGCCGGATCGCGTTCGATGCCGTGCGAGCGCAAGTGCCTTAACCGGCGCGCCAGGTTTGCGTCATTGGTCGTGACCGCCCCGCCCTCGCCGGTCGTCAGGGTCTTGACCGGATGGAAGCTGAACACCGCCATGTCGGACGCCTGGCAGGCACCGATCTTTCCATCGGGCCCGAAGGTTCCGATGGCATGACAGGCATCCTCGATGACAAAACCGCCCAGTTCGTCCGAAATTCTGGAAATATGGCTAAGTTCTACCGGTCGGCCCGCGTAGTGAACCGGTATGACCCCGGCATACCTATGCTGCGGAAAACCTTTGCGGAAAAGGCTTAGCGCCTCATCGAAGGTCTCGTCGGTGATCAGCCCGGTTTGCGGGTCGACATCGGCGAATATGACCTGGGCGCCGCAGTAGGCCACACAGTTGGCCGAGGCCGCGAAGGTGATCGACGGCACGATGACGACGTCGCCGGATGTCAGGTCCTGGGTCAGGGCGGCCAGATGCAGGGCGGCGGTGCCGTTGGCGCAGACCACGGCTTCCTTGGCGCCCACGGTTTCGGCCAGGTCGCGCTCGAAGCGGTCGACATAGGGACCGGTCGTCAGATAGTCCGAGCGCAGCACCTCGACGACGGCATCGATATCGGCGTCGGAGATCGATTGGCGGCCGTAGGGAAGGAAGCTCGTCATAAACCCCTCCCTTTCACAGTCGCACGGACAGCGGACTTAAAGCCCTCTCCCCGCTCCATGGGGAGAGGGCAGGAAAAGTGTGCCTGCGGACATTCATTCCAGATACGCCTTCATCATCGCCTTGATGCCTGTGGCATCGAGCTGTTCCGGATTGTTGTCCGAGGCATAAAAGAAACCTTCGGCCACCTTCTTCGAGCCACGCACCTTGGCGAAGGACTTGCGCGTATATTCGACGAATTCCGGCTCGATCACATAACGATCGTCCAGCTCGTAGGTCGAGCGCGAATCGTCCGCCGAGATCATCATCTCGTGCAGCTTCTCGCCGGGGCGGATGCCGACCACGTTCTGTTTCGCCTCGGGCGCCATGGCCGTGGCCAGGTCGCTGACCAGGGTCGCCGGGATCTTGGGCACGAAAATCTCGCCCCCCTGGGTCAGTTCCATGCACGACAGAACGAAGGCCACGCCCTGATCCAACGAAATCCAGAAACGCGTCATGCGCGGATCGGTGATCGGCAGTTCGGTCGCGCCATGCGCCAGAAGCCGCTTGAAGAAGGGCACCACCGAGCCGCGCGAGCCGACCACATTGCCGTAGCGCACGACGCAGAAGCGCGTGCCGATGTCGCCGGCCAGGTTGTTGGCGGCGACGAAAATCTTGTCGGAGGCCAGCTTGGTCGCGCCATAGAGATTGATCGGCGAACACGCCTTGTCGGTCGACAGGGCGACGACGCGCGACACCCGGTTGGACAAACAGGCGGCGACGACGTTCTCGGCGCCGGTGATATTGGTGGCGATACATTCCGACGGGTTATATTCGGCCGCCGGCACCTGTTTCAAAGCGGCGGCGTGGATGACGATATCCACACCCCGGAAGGCCAGCAGCAGGCGGTTGCGGTCGCGCACGTCGCCCAGGAAGAAGCGCATCCTGGCCATCTTGTCCGGGCCGAAGTGCTCCTCCATCTCGCCGCGCATCTCATATTGCTTGAGCTCGTCGCGCGACAGGATGATGACCTTTTTCGGGTCGAAGTCGGACAGCAGGATATGGGCCATCTTGCGGCCGAACGAGCCGGTGCCGCCGGTGATCAGCACCGTCTTGCCTTTGACGGGATCGATCTGCGGCGCGAAGTCGCGCAGGGACGGGAGGCTCATGGGCAGGCACCAGGATACGCACGGCGGGATCGCCGAGGGCGCATGGTGCTATGACGCGCTTAAATGAGCGTTAATATTATTACGACGAGCTCGCGCGACGGTTCATTGCGGCAGGCCGGGTCGCCACTTGCGCGACCTGGGGCACGGCCGGCGTGGTGCTTGTCCCGCTCAGCGCCTGGCGGCGCCGCCAGGTGGCGCTGCGGATCTCGGCCGGCGGCATCGGCGGCGGGGTGCGGCCGCTGACCTTTTTGGCCATGTCGCCGGCGATGTGCGGGATCAGCGCCCACGGCTCGATGAAATAACGTTCGAACAGGCGCTGCGGGTCGTGCGCCCAGCGGACCAGCCATTCGATACCGGCGGCCCCCGTCCAGCGCGGCGGGGTATAGGTCACGCCGGCTTCGTAGTCGAAAGCGCCCCCGATCGGCAAGGCGACCAGTGGCGGTAGGCGGTCATAGTTCCGGTGCAGCCACAGCTCTTGCCGCGGCATGCCCATGCCGATCAGCAGGATGTGCGGTTGCTTGGCCGCGATGTCGGCCAGGACGGCGTCGTTTTCCGGGCCGGTCATCGAGAAATAGCCGTGGTGGCAATCGAGGTGGACGCCGGGATGACGCGCCAGGATGGCGTCACGCGCCGGCGCGACGTGTTCGGGCGCGCTGCCCAAATGATAGACGCGCCAGCCATGGGCCGCGGCGCGCTGCCAGAAGTCTTCGCGGAAATCGAGATAGGTCGAGCGGTGCATCGCCCCCAGGCTGTAACCCATCACACGCCCCCACGCCAGGATCGGCGTCGAGTCGATCTCGATCAGGTCGGCGCGCGCGTAAAAGGCGCGCAGCTCGGGATCGCGATGGTACAGGTAAAGGCTGTGCAGATTGTGATTGGCCACGATGCCGCCCTCGCCCGTCGCCACCCATTCGGCAACGTGGTCGAGCATGCAGGTCGACGTCAGTACATCGGCTTCGGCGCCGAGGAGAGCGAGGCGATCGGGCAGGTCCATGCCCAAAGACTACCCGCTTAAGCTTGAGATTCCTTGAAAAAACACCGTTAAGGGGATTTAACCATCTGTATTAACTACAGATTTTCAAAGTTCCCGTGCGGGGCGATTTTACCGGTCAATCATCGGCCGAAGGGTTATTTCCACGCGACGATTCTTGGCGCGGCCTTCGGGTGTTTCATTGCTGGCGATCGCATCGCTGTCGCCACGGCCGGCGACATAGACGCGTTCCGACTTGACGTGATGATCGACCAGGTAGCCGGCCGTCGCATTGGCGCGTTTTTCCGACAGGGTCTGGTTCAGCGCCTTGGTGCCCGAGGTGTCGGTGAAACCGACGATGTCGATATAGGTCGCCGGATATTGGTTCAGCAAACCGGCAAAGGCGTCGAAGGCCGGGAAGAAGTGCGATTCGACGTCCGAGCCCGACTTGGTGAAGGCGACGTCGCTGGGCAGGCTGACCACCACCGTCGTGCCGTGGCGGGTCACGCCGACACCCTGGGCCGACAGCTGGTGACGCAGGTCGCCGGCTTCCTGTTCCATATAACCCGTGGCGCCGGAGGCCTCGACCGGAGCGATGCCGACATTGACCATCGCGGTCTTGCGCGGCTGGTCGGCCTTCGAGGTCGTGGTGGCCGGCGGTGGCGTGGGACCGGCGACCGGCCCCGCGGCGTTCATGTCCGAGCACCCCGCCAGCATCAGCAGCGACACGCCACCCGCAATGCCCGCAACCGTCAGACCGATCTTCCGCATGGAAACTTGCTCCCTATAACCGCTTCTGCAGCATTTACTGCAACAACCTTTACGGTTCACGCAAGCAGGAAATGGAGTCGAAGCTGTGACTGTTTGTATAAATAGACCATAAAGGTAATGGGTTGCCGCGCAAGCGCCGCGGCATTTTCACAACCCCTTACCGGTGGCAGTGCCAGACCGTCTGGGTCTCGGGCGCCGTGGTCAGGAACGCCTGGGACAGGCTGTGCACGCGCACCAGATTGTCGTTCAGCGCCGCCACCGCCCCGGCCGAGGCGTCGGACGAGCAGCGCAGCGAACCCAGCGCGCTGCGTTGCGCGATATAGGCCTTGTGCTGGTCGTCGGTCAGGCGATAGTCGCTGCGCTTGAAGGTCGCGCCGTCGGCCGACAGTTCCATGCGGGCGGCCATCGGATCGGTGTCGTTGACCGTAAAGCGCAGCAGCGTGCCGTCGGACTGGCGCTCATAAGGGGTGCGGCCGTTGACGCAGGCGTGGCCGGCGTCGAAGTCGAACTCGATAGGCCCCGCCCCGCTCAGCGGCTTGGGCGACTGGGCGCGGTCGACCTCGCACACGAGGTGCGCCGTGCCCGTCGTGTCGACGGCGGCGGCATCGGCCTTGTGGCCCAGGCGCTTGTAGATATCGTGGTCCTTGATCAGGAAGGCCGTCACGGCGATGACGATGATCAGGCCCAGGAAAATCCAACCCCAGGGGATCGGATGGCTGGGCTTGGACATAGGCACGCTCTTGATCTTTTCGACCTTGGCGACCGCCGGCTTGACCGGTTTTTCGGCCTTGACCTTTTCCGGGGCGGGCGTGGCGGCGTCGAAAGCCGTCGGCGCGGGCGGTTCCTTGGCGGCGTGGATCTCGGTGCGGTGGCGGATTTCGCGGCGGATGATCAGGCCGATCAGGATCAGCACCAGCAGCGACAGCAGCACCATGGCCGCCAGTTGCCACGCTTCCAGCGCGGTACGGTCGGCTTCGGCGTGCTTCTGGTCGTCCAGGCGCTGTTGCTGCGCCGACGCGGCGGCGGCCAGCGCCTTGGTCAGGGCGTCGTCCTTGACGATCTCGTCCTCGGTGCGGGCATAGCATGGCTCGCTGACCACCTGGGGCGTGATGCCGGCCGAGCTCAGGAAGGTGTTGAGCGCCGAGACGTGGGTGGCGACGAACTGGCCGGCCGAGACATCGACGTCACCGCCGGCGCCGACGGTCGAGGGCGCCGTCCAGGTATTGACGCCGACGACCTGGCCGCATTCGTTGAGCAGCGGGCCGCCGGAATTGCCGTGGTTGATCGGCGCCGTGTGGAACAGGGTGTCGACGCGCGAGCCGTCCGGATTGGTCGAGGCGAACAGCGCGATCGAGCCCTGGGTGACATAGGCGTCGGTCGGTTGCAGCAGTTCGGTGCCGGCGCGGTTCAGCAAATGGTCGGTGACGTCGGGATACCCCATCGACACGACGCGTTCGTTTTTATACGGCGTCAGGAACAGCTTGAGCGGCGCGATCTTGAGGTCCGACGCCTGTAGCAGTGCCAGGTCGCCCTCGGTCCACGACTTGACCAGGTGCACCGGCTGGTAGTTGGCGCCACTGTCCTTGTGCGGGACGATATAGATGTCGGCCGATGACGCCTCGGGCGGTACTTCGACGACGTGATAATTGGTGACGATATAGCCCGGGGCGACGACGAAGCCCGACCCCATGCTGACCGTATCGAGCGGGGTGCCGCCAAAACCGCGATAAACGACCAGCACGCGCACGACCGAGGTCTCGGCGGTCTTCAGCGCATTGGTGGAATTGACCGGTTGCAGCTGCGGTTCGGCGGCGGCCGCATAGGCGATCGGCTGAATCGTGGCCTTGTCATCGGCGTGGGCCAGCTTGGGCGGGCCCGAAACGGCCCAGGCAATCAACGCGCACAGTCCTACGGCCACGGCGAAACCCGCGCCTGTAAGCCCTTGCCTGATACGTCTTGAACGCGACGTCAATCGTCCCATCCTGATTTCAAACCGCGACTCACATATGCCGCGGCAGCCCCCGCTTTACGAAGCCGGTTCTTTCACAAGGGTTAATAACCGAGTCTGCAGAAAAAATCATCCCTTGAGAGGGTTAAATACCACGGTGTTTTTCGAACTGTGACTTTTATATGCGCTCAAGGGCCGCGCGGGCTCGCGCCACGAGGCGCGGCGGCCCATTCTTCTGAAGAAGGTGTGGCGGCCTTGCCAAGGCTATGCCTTGGAGTTTGACGCGAGCTTGAAGGTCTGTGCGGAAAGGCGCAGATTCATCCGTATAAAATGAAACGATTAAGCGCCCCGCCCGCTTGCCTCCCCCCACCCTTGGCCTTATGGTCTGCAATCCCTTTTCGTTCCGTCCTACCGAAAGCTCGCGCCATGCCCGATACCGCTGTCGCCACCTCTGCCATTCCGCCCGTGCCGCTGGCCCTGTACGACCAGGACTTCGCCGCCTTTTCCGCCAAGCTGGGCGCGTCGTTCGAGCGCTACGGCTTTGCCGTCCTGGGCGGCCACGGCATCGATCCGGCCTTGCTGAAGCGCGTCGATGCGGCGACCAAGGCCTTCTTCGCCCTGCCGGACGACGTCAAGAACGCCTACCATCGCAAGGGAACGGGCGGGGCGCGCGGTTATACCCCCTTCGGCGTCGAGACCGCCAAGGGCTACACCGCCCACGACCTGAAGGAATTTTACCACGTCGGCCGCGACCTGCCGGAAGGCCACACCTATCGCGACCACATGGCCGACAATATCTGGCCGTCCGAGGTCGCCGACTTCCACGCCGCGTCCTACGAACTCTATACCGCGCTCGACAACCTCGGCAAAAAAGTGCTGCAGGCGATCGCCGTCTATCTGAAGCTCGACCGCGACTTCTTCGCCGACAAGGTGGATTTCGGCAATTCGGTGCTGCGCCTCCTGCACTATCCGCCGGTCGACAAGCCGGGCGAAAGCGTCCGCGCCGGCGCCCATGGCGATATCAATGTCATCACGCTTCTGCTGGGCGCCGAGGAGCCCGGCCTGCAACTGCTCGATCGCGACGGCCAGTGGCTGCCGATCACCCCGCCGCAGGACTGCATCGTCTGCAATATCGGTGACATGCTGTCGCGCCTGACGAACGGCGTGCTGCCCTCGACGCAGCACCGGGTGATCAACCCCGCCGAGGCGCGCAAGGACTTCGCGCGCTATTCGACGCCGTTCTTCCTGCACTTCAACTCGCCCTACGTCATCAAGACGCTGCCGAACTGCGTCACGCCGGACCATCCCGACCAGTTCCCGGAACCGATCACGGCGCACGACTTCCTGCTGCAGCGCATCCGCGAGATCAAGCTGGCTTGATCGCTGCCCAACCCTGGTTCAGCGGCACTGTCGCAAGGGCCGGCAGGCCGCCACGGCCGGTGCCGTTATAGTGCGCGCAGAGTCGTTCGCCTGGCCCCAGCGCTTCGATCGCGGCCCAGTCCAGGTCCTTTAGCGGCACCTTGACTCGGCCGTTCCACGCCAATACCGGCGTGCGAGCGACGCACAGATAGACGAAGCGCGCCGGCGGTGGTCCCTGTACGCAGGGCCCCAGCAACCGCGGCCGGCCGTCGAGCAAGGCGCCGTCGACCATAACCGTGAAATCGAAGGCCAGGAGGCTGACGCCTCCGGTCGGCGGCAACAGCTCGGCCTTGCCCGTGGCGCCTTTTTGCAAAGCCATGACATATCCCGGCACCGGGTGGTCGACGACGATGCGCAAAGGGAGATCGAAACGGCCCTCACGCATGACCGGCCTCCATCAACTCCGCCGCGTCGTCCAGGCCGCGCAACCGCGCAACCTCGGCCGCCGTCTTGCCGGCCGGATTGCGCGCGGCCGGATCGGCGCCCCGAGCCAACAAAAGACGCGCGACCTCGACCGCCTGGTCCTCGTCGTCCGGCAGGCAGAACAACAGAGTCGGATTGTCATTGCCGGCCAAGGCGTGCCGTATCTGGTCCGGCTGCGTGTCCAACACCTCCGTCAGCCGACCGGTCAGGCCCAACCAGGCCAGGCCGCGGACATCACGGCTCATCGGCGCCAGATGGTCGGTCAAGTGCGGTTGCCCAAGCACGCGCGACCAGGTCAGGGGCGTGCCGTTCCACTTCCTTTCACGCAAGTCGATATCGGCGCCGGCGGCAATCAGCCGTTCGGCCGCCGCCTGCGATCCCGACTGCACCGCGCGGTGCAGGGGGCTGATGCCGTCGCGGTCACAGGCTTGCGCATCAGCCCCCAGAGACAACAGGAGCTCGACCGCCACCGCGTCGCCGAACTCTGCCGCCGCCAGCAGGGGTCCGGATCGCCGGACCAGGTCGGGGGTTTGTGCCGCCAGCGCCTTCGCTTCGGCGACATCGTGACGCAGCACGGCGGCGCGGAAGGCGTCTGCGCCGCTCAGCGCTACCGGCACGGCGCCATGCCGCTCCAGAAGTTTCGCCATGGCGCTATAACCCGACAGTTGCGCCATGACATGAATAGGCCGCTTGTTATAGGCGTGGGCCGTATTGGCGTCCGCCCCGCGCGCCAGCAGCCATTCGGCGCGGACCAGATGGTTCTGGCCGACCGCATTGCCGAGCAGGTAATCGAGCGTAGAGACGCCCAACTGGTCCCCCAGCCGTCCCTCGCCCTTGATCCGCCAGTGATCGAGCACGCCGGCCGCCTCGCCGTACCGCCACATCACGTCGTACCAGTGGGTGTCGGCGCCGACGATCGAGACATTATACAGAGTCTGGGAGTCGTAGGCGGCCGCACCCCGTGCAATCAGCAACTCGACCAAGTCCGTCACCTGCGCGTGGCTGGGCCGGGCGCCTTCACCCAGCCGGATGGCGCCGGTCAGGATCTTGAATGGCGTGCCCCAACCGTCGTCGAACTGGAAGTTGGGATCGGCGCCGGCGTCGAGCAGCTTGCCGGCGATCTCGACCGCATGGACCGGATCGAGGCGGCCGTAGGTGACGTAGGCCAGCGCCGTCCATTGCCGCGACCCGCCGGTGCGCGTGGCAGCCTCCGGATCGCGGGCCAAGCGCCGCTCGACCTCGGCGACGTCGCCGCACATCGCCGCGGTAAACAGACTGTCGCTGGCGATCGTCGGGTCGCGTTTGAGGATGCGCTGAGCCACCGACAGGTCGCCGTCCCAGGCATGGCGCAGGACCTGCTCCACGCGTTCGGACCGGCTTTGCCGCGCCAGGGCCAGGTCATCGAGGGCGGCTTTCAGCGCGATCCAGCTGTCCTGGCCGTATTCGCGGGCCAGGGCATGCTGGACGTCGCGCAGGCTGGGTTCCGCCGGGGCTTGCGGCCAGGCGGCCGCCAGGCGTTGACGCGCCTTGGCGTCGCCTGAGCGCAGGGCCTTGAGCCAGCGCTTGGCGTCCTTTTTCAGGATGTCGAGTGTCGATTTCGAGGTGAGCGTACGGCTCATGGAAAACCTTCCTTCCATTGCCAGACGTCCGCTTACGAAAGGCCGGAAGACAGGTTCGTAAGATTATAGATTCAGCTGGACGGGAGCCGGCTCCCTTGCCGCGGACAGGCGGCGCTCCAGTGGCGCGCTAAGTAGAAGGTACGAAGCGCGGCCGGATTTGTCAAACCGGGTTTGCCCTCGCCGCAACCGTTTGACCGGTCTGCAACGCCGTCACGATCTGATCGATCTCGCGCCCGATTTCCGGCCCGACCTTCGGCCCCATGACCACCATGCCCCCGATCGTCCCCGCGCCGATCAGCAGAAACACCACACCGGCGACCCGCGCCATACCGGTATTGATCCTTCCCCGCTTCTGCTGACTTTGCCAGGCGCGTCCATAGAACCAGCGTCGCAGCCCGGTCGCCGACTGGGCGCCTTCGCGCCAGCGCGCCAACATCATGTCGTAGCGAAACACATTGATGCCGCCAAACCCGAAGGCACCCATCGCCCAAGAGAGGGAAATCAGAGCCTCGGATCCGAAACGATGGTCCGCGCCGCACAGCGTATCCAGGAAAAAGACCAGCGCAAAACCCAACCAGCCGGTGATACCGACGAAGTTCAGCAGAAAGAACAGCCGGTCACCCGGCAAAGGCTTGGACAATGGCGACAGGCGCCGGCCACCTGTAAACAGATCGATCAAGGTGGATGTCCAGGCAAGGACGCCGACCGCGACGAACATCAAAGGCAGGAAAACGAATACGCCCTTGCCATGTGCCAGGTGTTCGAGATTTTCCCACATCGCCACGCGCCCGATCAATCGATTCAGTCAACCGTACAGCCGTCGCTGGCGCTGCGGGCGCGGGCCTGGATGCTGCCCGACCGTTTGGTGACATAATGCCCCGAGCCCACGGCCTTCCACTTGTCCGGGTCGGGCAGGATGGCGGCCAGTTTCGACGCCTCCGCCGGCGACAGGGTTTCGGCCGAATGGTGGAACCAGTATTGCGAGGCCGATTCCGCGCCATAGACGCCCGGGCCCCATTCGACGCTGTTGAGATAGACCTCCATGATGCGGTCCTTGGTCCACAGGTGCTCGATCAGGAAGGTGTACCAGACCTCGAACCCCTTGCGCGTCCACGACCGCGACGGCCACAGAAAGACGTTCTTGGCGGTCTGCTGCGAAATGGTCGAGGCGCCGCGCTTCTTCTTGTGCGTGGCGTTGTATTTTTCGGCCTTCTTGATGGCGTCGTAGTCGAAGCCGTCGTGCGTGCAGAACTTGGCGTCCTCCGCGGCGATGACGGCCGAGCGCAGATTGTCGCTGATGTGATTACCGACCCAGCGGTGATCGAGGCCGTTGCCCTGGGCCAGGCGCTCGACCATCAGAATGGTCACCGGCACGGGCACGAAGCGATAGACGCAGACCTGGACGATCGAAAAAGCAAGCAAGCCGCCGGCGGTCATGGCCAGCCATTTGAGGATGGGCAGTTTTCGCTTCGCCTTGATTGGCGCCTGGACCGGCGGCAGCGGCGCCTCGATGAGCGGCGGCTTTTCGGGCGCAGGGTCCGGCGCCGCGTCAGGCTTCACATCATACACGGTTTCGGCCGACAACCCGTCGGCGTCGTCACTATCAATCGCCCCGCCCATTACGCCCCCGAATACGCCCTATGCCGCTGGTTCCGCTTCCACCTGGTAAATATAGACCATTCCGTCTTCGTCGCCAAATATGACGCGCGTGGTGTCCGCCGAGACGGCGATGGCGGTGATCGGCACGCCTTTTTCGGCCTTGACCCATTCGACGCCGGTCGATTGCAGTTCGGCCAGCCAGACGCGGCCGTCTTCGGTGCCGGCGGCCAGCACGGTATCGTCCGGCGCGCCGGCGCAGACCGTGACCATGGTCGCTTCCTCGGGATTGATCTCCGAGGCGTTCTCGCCCATCGGCCCGGTGGCTTTAAGGAACGGCCAGACCACCGCGCCATTGGCGCCGGAGGTGGCCAGCAACTTGCCCATGGCGAAGAACTGCAGTGACTTGATCTTGGCCGGATAACCGCCCATGCGCATGTCCTTGCCGTCCTGCAGACGCCAGCCGTGCAGAGCGTTTTCCTGCATGGCGGTGACCAGGAATTTGTCGCCGGGCGAAATGGCGATCCTGGTGTGAGACCCGGCCCAGAACAGCTTGTTCGGCTTCTGCTTTTCGATGCGCGAGAACCAGACGACGACGCCGTTATAGGTGGCGCAGTAGAGCTTGCGGCCGTCGGCCGAGAACACCAGGTCCGACACCGACGCGTCATGGGCGAAGAGGATTTCGCTCTTCTTCAGCAGGTCGCGGACGAAGACCTTCTTGGCGGCGGCATAGGCGATGACCTGGCCCTGGGGCGCCGCGGCAATGGCGTCGATCCACAACCCCTTGTGCGCCACCAGTTCGATCGGGCCCCCATCCTTGGTCGTCCAGACCACACGGCCGTCATCACCGCCGGTGACGATGCCGAGCCCGGTCGGATGGATGATAGCGCACAGCACGCTGGCATTGGGGTGCGCGTCAAAGGTTTTACCGGCGTCGGGGAAGACGACCTGACCGTCACCCAGTGCGACCACCGGATCTTCCAGCGTGTCGAACAGGGCGGCGACGACATAGGCGTCGTGGTTTTGCGAATAGGCGATGCTCATGGGGCGCTTATAGGTCTGAGATTGGAATTTGGCCACCCCACTAAAGCCTCTCCTCCCCTGCGAAGCGGGGGAGGTGGCACGGGAGCGAGTGCGTAGCGCGAAGCCCCGTGACGGAGGGGGCCAGCGCCGGCGCCAAGCCCCCTCCGTCATCCAGCGCTTACGCGCTGTCTGCCACCTCCCCCGCTTCGCATGGGAGGAGAGGCGTTTTATTTTAAATCGCGATCGTCGACTCGAAACCGGCCTTCAGCGCGGCCAAGTCCAGGTGACGGCCGATGAAGACGGCGCGCGAGATCCGCGGGTCGCCATCTTTCCACGGCTGTTGCAGTTCCCCCTCCAGGATCATGTGCACAGCCTGGAAGACTAGGCGCTTGTCTTCACCCTTCACATTAAGGATGCCCTTGGCGCGCAGGATATCCTGGCCCTTTTCCGCCAGCAGCTTATCCAGCCACTGCGTAAAGCGCACGCCGTCGATCGGCTTTTCCGAGGTCAGGGAAACGCTTTTGATCTCTTCGTCGTGGATCGGGTTGATCGTGTGGCTGCAATGCGCGTCGTGGACGTGACCGGCCTCGCCATGGCCCGGATTGTGGTGGTGATGGCCGTGATCGTGGCCATGATGATCATGGTCGTGATGATGGTGGTCATGCCCATGGTCGTGCGCGTGATCATGATCATGATCATGATCATGGTGGTGATCGTGATCGTGATTTTCGACGCTTTCCATCTTGGCCAGGTCGAAGCGGTGCTGGTTCAGCAATTGCTTGATCGGCACATCCGAGCGATGGGCCCGCTGGATGGTCGCCAATGGGTTCAGGCCCTTCAGCCGGCCTTCGATCTCGTCCAGCTTTTCCGCGCTGACCAGGTCGGTCTTGTTGAGGATGAT
>FTKT01455009.1_pt1 | contig 14579 bp, 12 predicted proteins | sample 1658271 | NCBI WGS metagenome assembly FTKT01 (sample SAMEA3914811, study PRJEB12502) | metagenome | biome: forest; material: soil | place: Canada | collected 2011-08-04 | depth 0.3 m | reverse complement strand
ATCACCTATATCGACGGCGACGCCGGCGTGCTTCTGCACCGCGGTTACCCGATCGGCCAACTGGCCGAAAAGTCGAGCTTCCTCGAAGTCTGCTATCTGCTGCTGCACGGCGAACTGCCGAAGGCCTCGGAATTCGAAGAGTTCGAGAAAAGCATCACCTATCACACCATGCTGCACGAGCAGTTCGACAAGTTTTTCTCCGGCTTCCGCCGCGACGCCCACCCGATGGCCGTCATGACCGGTGCTGTCGGCGCCCTGTCGGCCTTTTATCACGACAGCCTGGACATCCACGACCTGCGGCAGCGCGAGATTTCGGCGCACCGCCTGATCGCCAAGATGCCGACGATCGCGGCCCGGGCGTTCAAGTACAGCGTCGGCCAGCCGTTCGTGCATCCGCGCAACAACCTGTCGTACTCGGAAAACTTCCTGCGCATGTGCTTTGCCGTGCCGGCCGAGGACTATGTGGTCAATCCGGTGCTCGCCAAGGCGATGGACCGAATCTTCATCCTGCATGCCGATCACGAGCAGAACGCCTCGACCTCGACCGTCCGCCTGGCCGGTTCGTCGGGCGCCAATCCGTTCGCTTGTATCGCCGCCGGCATCGCCTGCCTGTGGGGCCCGTCGCATGGCGGCGCCAATGAAGAAGCGCTGAACATGCTGAAGGAAATCGGCCGTCCGGAGAATATCCCGGCCTATGTCCAGGGCGTGAAGGACAAGAAGTACCGCCTGATGGGCTTCGGTCACCGCGTCTACAAGAACTACGACCCGCGCGCGACCGTGATGAAGCAGTCGGCCGACGAAGTCCTGGCCGCCGTCGGCGATCCGAACGATCCGCTGTTGCAGGTTGCCAAGGAACTGGAGCGTATCGCGTTGAACGACGAATATTTCGTCGAGCGCAAGCTGTTCCCGAACGTCGACTTCTATTCCGGCATCACCCTGTCGGCCATGGGCTTCCCGACGACCATGTTCACCGTGCTGTTTGCCCTGGCGCGCACCGTGGGCTGGATTGCCCAGTGGAAGGAAATGATCGAAGATCCTTCGCAGAAGATCGGCCGTCCGCGTCAGCTGTATACGGGCGCGACCTCGCGCGATTACACGGCGATGTCGAACCGCGGCTAAGCCCGGAACACAACTACGAGAGACAGAGGCCCCGGCAGCGATGCCGGGGTTTTCTTTTGAACGGTTGGTTCTATGGTTGCCGCAGGGGCAAACCCGAAGGAAACGCCATGGCCGATCACCTGCCGTCCGCCGCCGAGCTGGCGCGCGACAATCCTGTACGTATCCGCAACGAAAGCGCCGAGTACCGCGCCGCCCGCACGGCTCTACTGGCCGAGGAAATCGAACTGCGCCGGCATATCGAACGCGTAGCTGCTTTGCGCCGCACGTTACCGCCAGGCGGCCGGGTCGACGGTGATTATCGTTTCATGACCGAGGACGGGGCGACGACCGATCTGGCGGGCCTGTTTGGCGACAAGCAAACCTTGGTCGTTTACAGCTACATGTTCGGACCGCAGCGCGAACGTCCCTGCCCTATGTGCACCAACCTGCTTGGGCCATTCGACGCCAACGCCGCCGACATCGAGCAAAATGTGTCGCTGGTCATCGTGGCGCGCTCGCCGATCGACAAACTGAAGGCATGGAAGCAAGAGCGCGGCTGGCGGCATTTGCGGCTGGTCAGCGATCTCAACGAACACTATTCGCGCGACTATTTCGGCCTATTGCCCGACGGCTCGGAAATTCCGGCCCTGAACGTCTTCACCCGCCGTGACGGCACGGTTCGCCATTTCTGGAGCGGCGAGATGACCGGCCAGACCGCCGACCCCGGCCAGGATCCGCGCGGCGCGCCGGAAATAGCGCCCTTGTGGAATGTGCTCGATATCACTCCGGAAGGCCGCAAGCCGGATTGGTATCCGAAGCTCGACTACTGAAGGCCCTTGGAGGCCAGAAACGCGAGCAGCGCGTCCGCGGCCTTGTCGGCCGGCGGTTCCTGGCCGCGGCCCATGACGTCGAGGGCGTCAAATTGATCGGCGACCTGACGGGCGCGCAGGGCGGGATCGTCCAGCCGTTCGGCAATCGCCTTGACCAGATTGCCGGCCGTGGCCTCGTCCTGGATGAATTCGGGCGCAATGCGCTTGTCGGTCATGATGTTGAACATCGTGGCATGCTTCAGCGTCGAGATACGCTTGTAGATAAAGAAGGTCAGTGGCTCGAGCTTGTAGGCGATGACCATGGGGCAGCCGGCCAGGGCCAATTCGGTCGATACCGTGCCCGAGCAGGCAAGCGCCAGGGTGGCGGCCTTCATCGCCGAGAACTTGTCGGTTTCGCCATTGATAACGCGCACCGGTACCGGAATGGTTTTTAGCGCTTCCAGCACCTGGCCGCGCACCGTCTCGGCCAGAGGCATGACGAAGACCAGATCGGGGCGCTGTTTGTGGAGTCGGGTCATCGCCTCGCCGAACACCGGCATCATGTGGCGGATTTCCGCCGGCCGCGATCCGGGCAGGACCAGCAGGATCGGCGTGTCCGGCTGAAGTCCCTGGGCCTGGCGCCAACCTTGTGGATCGGCGGCGGACATGTCGACGTGCAATGCTGGATTGCCGACGACAATGGTCTTCAGGCCTTGCGCTTCGAAGAACGGCGGATCCATGGGATGCAAGGCGATCAGGAAGTCGACGGCGGACGCCAGGGTCTTGGCCCGGCCGGCGCGCGCCGCCCAGACCTGTGGGGCGACGTATTTGATCAGCGGCACGTCGGGCATGGCTTTACGGATCGCCTGGGCGGCGCGAAGCGTGAATCCCCAGCTGTCGATCAGCACCACGGCGTCGGGCTTCTCACGCGCGGCAAAGGCCACGGTATCGCGCACGCGCGCCTTGACGCGCGGCAGGGCTTTAAGGCCCTCGACCAGGCCCAGGATCGACAATTGGGCGATGTCGAACGGACTCCTGATGCCCTGCTCGCTCATGCGCGCGCCGCCGATACCGACGAAGTCGAAGACGCCCGGCGCACGTTGATTCAACGCGCGGATAAGGCCGGCACCCAAGGCGTCGCCGGACGCCTCGGCGGCGACCAGCATTAGCTTGCGTTTAGCAAGTGTATTGACTTGCAAATCACCATTTAATTTTGGATCAGGGGTGGCCATGGTCGCCATGAATGAAGATGCCCAAATCGGCAGCGCGGGCAAAGACGCCGGGTTTGTCGAGGATCAGCAGATTGCCGGCACGGCCGATGATGCCGGCCAGGCCGGCGGCGGCAACGTCCTCGACGGTCCGGATGCCGATGGCCGGCATGTCGAGACGCAAATCCTGGATAGGTTTGGCAACCTTGGCCAAGGCGCCTTTGCGCGCCTCGGCCGTACCGCGTTGGGTTTGCGGCAGGGAATTGACGCGGGCCAGCATGGCTTCGGTGCCTTCCTGGGCCTCGACTGCCAGGGTGACCTTGCCAGCGACGACGACGGCCTGGCCGATGTCGAGCGCGCCGATCGCGGTGGCGACGCGCATGGCTTCGTGGGCGTCTTCCATTTGTTCGGCCGTGGGTGCGGGGCCGGCTTGCAGGCCGCCGCCGATCAGCAGATCGGGATTGGCTTCATGAGCGCCTTCGATGGTGTAGCCCTGGGCTTCGATGACACCGGCGACCTGGCGCAGGAGCTTGTCGTCACCGCCGCGGGACGCTTGCTGGATCGAGCTCAGACCGTCGCCGACCTTGGTGGCGTCAAGCGTCGTGAAATCGGGGCGTTTCACATAACCGCACATGCAGACCGATTTGACCTGCTCGCTGCTCAGGATCATGAACAATTGCATGACGTCGCTGAGGCCCAGGGTGTGACCGGGATGGCTGTCGAGCGCCGGATCGGACAGGCCGTCGATGCGGATGACAATATAGGGGCGTTGGTGGTGCGCCAGATAGGTGGCGACTTCGACGGGAAGCGGGCCACCGCCGGAGATCAGGGCGAGTTTGGGTCGATCGGTCATGGGGGCTGTCAAGTTACGGGCGTGGTTTTATACGCCCAAGCCTGAACAGCCGCAAATGGCGGAACGACGCAGGCACGATTGGGCCTATGGCCTCAGTCTTCCTGCGGCAGGCAGATCGGCCGGGTGCTATCTTCACGGATAAAGCGCACGATTTCAACGACCTGGTCGATCTCGGAGAAGTTCTCGAGCACGTCGTCCAGGCGCTCTTGCAAGGTGCCTTCCTCGGCGAACATCATGCGATAGGCGGTACGCAGGCTGAGGATCAGTTCGCGCGAGAAGCCGCGGCGCTTCAGGCCGACCAGGTTCAGGCCTTCCAGCCGTGCATGGTTGCCCCATACCGAACCGTAGGGAATAACGTCCTTGGTGACGATGGCGCCACCGCCGATGAAGCAATACCGGCCCAGGCGCGCGAACTGGTGCACGGCGCTGGACCCGCCCAAAAAGACGAAGTCGCCGACGTGAACGTGGCCACCGATCGAAGCCAGGTTGGCCATGATGACATTGTTGCCGAGATGACAGTCATGGGCGATGCCCGAGCCCGACATGAACATGCAGTCGTTACCGACCGTCGTTACACCGCCGCCCTTTTCCGTGCCGGTATGCATGATCACGTGTTCACGGACCAAGTTGCGGTCGCCAATCTGGAGGCGCGTCGGTTCGCCCTTGTGCGCCAGGTGTTGCGGCGGACCGCCCAGGCAGGCGAAGGGATGCACCGTACAATCGGCACCCAGGGTGGTGACACCGTCAACCACGACGTGGGACATCAGGCGGCTGCGGTCGCCGATCGACACGTGCTCGCCGATGACGCAAAAGGGCCCGATCTGAACCCCTTCGCCGAGTTGCGCGCCTTCATGGACAATGGCCGTAGGGTGGATCGTGGTCGTCATGAAGGCTCTCTAAAAACGGGGTTGGTTACTTTTCCACCAGCATGGCCGCGAATTCCGCTTCGCAAACAATCTTGTCCCCGACATAGGCTTCGCCGCGGAACTTGAAGAGCTCGCCGCGGTATCTCACCACCTCGACCGGCATGCGCACCGTATCGCCGGGGCGAACGGGGCTGCGGAAGCGTACCGCATCGATCGAGGCAAAGAGAATAGCTTTGTTTTCAATATCGATGTCCAAAGATTTCGACATCAGTACGGCGCCCGTCTGGGCCATGGCCTCGATCAGCAGCACGCCCGGCATCACCGGATTGCCCGGGAAGTGGCCGGTGAAATAGGGTTCGTTATAGGTGACGTTCTTGATCCCGACCATCGAGCGTGTCGGAATGAAATCCTCGCCGCGGTCGATCATGATGAACGGATAGCGGTGCGGGATGCGTCGCAGCACCTCGGCATAATCGACGCTTACGCCGACCGGCGGCGCCGCGGTTTCCGTTGCGTCAGCCGCGGCGCGCGCGCATATGTCGGTCTCGTTGCTGTCCAACTGCCCTATCCCCTATCCTTTGCCTTCGTGTCTTTCGCGGCATTCTTTTCCAGCCAGACCACTTCGCGCAGATGCTGCCGCGACGGTTTGGCCGGATCGCCCGCTACCAGCATTCCGGCCGGCACGTCCTTGTAGCATTTGGCGCCGGCCGCCATGCGGGCGCCCGCGCCGATCTCGATATGGTCCACCGTGCCGACGCCGCCGCCGAACATGGCGCCATCGCCGACCTTGACCGAACCCGACAGGCCGCACTGCGCCGCCAGGATGCAGTTTCGACCCAAATGCGTGTTGTGCCCGATCTGGCATTGATTGTCGATCTTGGTCCCCTCGCCGATGATCGTGTCATCGTAGGCGCCGCGGTCGACGCAGGTTTCCGAGCCGATCGACACGTCGTCCTGCAGGATGACCCGCCCCAGTTGGGGCACGTCGACCAGACCGCGCGCGTCGCCTGAAACCCCAAAGCCCGACTCGCCGATGCGGGCGCCGGCCTGCAGTTTGACGCGATCGCCGATCAGGGCGCAATGCACGCTGACGTGCGCGCCGATCAGGCAGTTGCGCCCGACCTGAACGCCAGGGCCGATCACCGCATAGGCTTCGATGCGCGTGCCGGCGCCGATGACGGCGTCCTGGCCGATCACGACGCCAACGCCGATCTGCACCCCCTGCTCCAGCCGTGCCGAAGGATGGATGGCGGCCGGACCTTCATGCATGCGCGTGCGATAGAGTTGCGCGGCGATGCGCGACCACGCTGCTTGGGGCGCCGCGGCAATCAGGGCAATGCTGGTCTTGGGGACGTCATCGACGAAGGCTTCGGGCACGATGATGAATTCGGCCTCGGTGCGGCGCAGTTGCTTGAGGTAGCGGCGGTCCGAGAAGAACGCGGCCTTGCCCCGTCCGGCCAAACCTGTACCTGAAGCCCCCGCAAACGACAAAGGAGAGCAAGCTTCAATGAAGCCGCTCCCCTTTTCGCCCGGCACTGCCTGCCGGGTAAAGCCTATCGCCGCCGCCTGATCCAGATCGATTTTTGAGCTGATGTCGAAAAAACGCTGGTCTGGCATAGGGCGGCATTATCCAGTTTATGTGCTGAAGCCGTCAGGCTTTTCGCACAAGCCTGGACACGCATTGCACGACCAGGCTCCAATGAGTCCAAGCTCATTGGAGCCTGGTTATGAGTTACTGACCCGCGGGCTTGGCGGCCGGCTTGGCAGCCGGCTTGGCAGCGGCCGGACGGGGCGCCGGGGCGCCAGCGGACGGGGCCGCACCACCACGTTGGTCGAGATGGGCGCGATCGAACGCCGGCAGGGTTTCGCCGGTCGCGTTCATCTTGGCCACGACGTCCGAAGTGATGTTCGAAGCGGGGTTGGCGTAGACGAAGCTCGACGGTTCGGCACCAGCAGTAGCCCCCGGCGCTTCATAATGCAACAGGCTGTCGGCCGACATGACCGTGGCGCACTGCTTTTGCGTGACGACGGCGTTGATCGACGGGATCATCTTTTGAAAGATGGCGGCCAGCACTTGCTGCTGGGTCGTCTGCATTTCCTGCTGGCGCAGTTGCGCCTTTTGCTGGAACTGGTCGCGCTTGTCCGACCATGCGGCGGCCTTCTGGTCGAAGGCTTGCTTGGCGGCCGGCGTCGTGGCGGTCTTTTGTTCCGCTTGCAGGGTCTTGTATTCGGTTTCCAGCGAGGTTGCTTCCGGCTGCAGTTCCGAATCGACGGCAGCCTTCAGTTGCTGCAGGCGGTCCGAAGCGGCCTTGCCCATGTTGGAGGTGCCCATGGCGGTTTGTTCGTCGAGCACGCATTGACCCGCGACAGCGGCGCCGAAAGTCGGCGGCGTCGGCGCGGCGGTTTGGGCAACGGCGGCGGTAGCACCGGCGAGAGCCATGACGGAGACCAGGAGGGTCAGCGATGATTTTTTCATGATCGTGTCTTTGGTGTCTTTTTTGGTGAGAGAGAAGTTGGGGCTTAGAACTGGGTAATCTGCTTGAACTGGAAGGTTTCAACCTTGTCGTACTTCTCGCGCTTCAGCACCTGGCTAAGGTCAAATTGAACCGGCCCCATGGGCGATTTCCATTTCACCGAGACGCCGGTGCTGGCGCGCAGGGCCATACCGTCAACAATATTGGTCAGAGGAGCCCCCGTCGTAGAGTCGACCTTCAGGCGATGATCCAGTCCGCCCAGCGTACCTAGGTCGAGAAATAAGGCAGTCTTAAGGCCATATTGATCGGGCAGGCTGTTCGGAATGCCCATTTCGACGGAGCCGATCGCATAGGTCTGGCCACCCAGGGCGTAACCGGTCGAGGTGTCGCGCGGACCGATACCGGCGTACTGGAAGCCGCGCATGCTGTCGCCGCCCTTGTAGTAACGGTCGGAGACGCGGATGGCATCGCCTTGCCACGGCGTCATCGTGCCGGCGGTACCGCTGAGCTCCAGGACCATGTCCTTCTTGAAGCCGTGGAACCAGGCGCCTTCGACTTCGGTACGGACGTATTTCACGTCGCCGCCGAGGCCGGCGATATCCTGACGGAAGGTCGCGGTCCAGCCGCGCGTCGGCGTGATGTAGTCGTTTCGCAGGTCGAAGGACAGGGTGTAGCCCACCGACGAGGTGATACCGGCGCCGCAGTTGTACAGCAGGCCGTTACAAGCCGTGCTGTCGGTATAGGTGATCTTGTCGCGACGCAGGTTGTAGCGCAGGCGCAGAACCGAATAGCCGTTTAGGTTATAGCCCAGGCGCACATCGCCACCGATCGAGTCGGTCTTGTAGTCGACGCCCGTGTAGTCATACGAGCTTTCGAACAGGTCGGCGCCGGCCTGGATGTCGCGGTTGATGAAGTGCGGCTCGGTGAAGGACAGGTCGACCTGCTTTTCGATCGAACCCGTCTGGATACGAGCGCGCAGATCCTGGCCAGTGCCACGGAAGTTCGACTGCGAAATACCGATGTCGAGGATGAACTTTTCGATCGAGCTGAAGCCCGCGCCGAAGGACAGTTCGCCGGTCGGCTGTTCCTGGACGTTGACCTGGAGGTCGGTCTTGCCCGGCACCGGGGACGCCTTCTCCTCGATCTTCACGCCATCGTCGCCTTCCTTGAAGAAACCGAGGCCGCGGACGTACATCTTGGAGCGCTCGATCAGCGCCTTGTTATAGGCGTCGCCTTCCGAGACAAGCATCTGGCGGCGGATAACGCGGTCAAGCGTCTGGGTGTTGCCGACGATATTGATCTTGTCGATGTAGACGCGCGCGCCTTCATGGACGTTGAAGGTCAGGTTGACCGACTTGTTGTTCGCGTCCGCCTCTTCGTCCGGACGGATGTCGACGAAGGCGAAGCCCTGGGCGCCGGCGGCGAAGGTCAGGTCGTCGACCGCCTTTTGCACGCGGTCGCTTTCATACAACTGGCCCGGCTTGATCGAAATCGTGCGCAGCAGCTGGTCCGACTTCAGCTTGTCATTGTCGGTCTTGATGGTGATGCGGCCGAAATTGTACTTCTGGCCTTCATCGATCGTGTAGCCGACAGCGAAGTCGCGACGGTTCGGCGTCAGTTCGGCCACGGCCGAGATGACGTGGAAGTCGTAATAGCCGCGGTTGGTATAGTACTTGCGCAGCTGTTCGCGGTCGTAGTCCATCCTGTCGGGATCGTAGTTGTCGTTCGACGAGAAGAACTTCCACCACAGCGACTTTTGCGTCACGACGACGCCGCGCAGCTCGTTGTCCGAGAAGGCGTGGTTGCCGATGAAGTTGACGTCCGACACGCCGGTCTTGGGACCTTCGTTGATTTCGAAGATCAGGTCGACGCGCTTTTGCGGCAGTTCGACGATCTTCGGTGTCACGGTCGCCGAGATGCGGCCTTCCTTGCGGTACAGTTCGATGATGCGCTGGACGTCGGCCTGGACCTTGGCCTTGGTGAACACGCCGCGCGGACGGATCTGCACTTCGTCGCGCAGCTTGTCCTTGGTCATGGCGTGATTGCCTTCGAACACCACCTGATTGATGATCGGGCTTTCCACCACGTTGATCACCAGTTCGGTGCCGTTCAACTGGACCTGGACGTCCGAGAACAGGTCGGTGTTGTAGAGCGTCTTGACCGCCAGGTCGATCATTTCCGAATCGATGGTCGCTCCGGCGTGGAACGGCAGATACGAGATGATGGTCTGCGAATCGATACGCTCGTTGCCGCTGACGGTGATGTGCTGGACGACGCCGGACTGCGGCGCCTGAGGCGCGGCGTCGGCCTGTTGGGCATCCGCGGGGGCCGCGGCATCGCCCGGTGCGCCAGGCTGAGGCGCGCCCGGTTGAGCCGGCGCCTGACCGGCCGGTGCCGGCTGGTCCTGGACGTCAACCATATAGGTGCGTGCATGGGCGGCGTTCGCCGACAGGCCGACCGCGATGAGCGCCAGCATGGAGACGCTGGCGGCAAGGATGCGCGAGCGCCGTGAGCCGGTGGACATGGAAGCCAAGGTCGAAGGGCCTGACATGAATGCTTTACCTTTGAGTTTGAAGGAATTGAGCTTGCGCATTACGAGAACAACCGTCCGATATCCTGGACGAAGCCGGCATGGTTAATATCATTCCAGAATGCGAACAACATCAAACCGACGATCAACGCAACGGCGATCGGGAAGGCCGCCGTCTGAATCCGGTTGGATACGGGCTTTTGGGTCACACTCTGGATCAGATAGAACACGAGATGGCCGCCGTCGAGAATGGGAACCGGCAGCAGGTTTACGAACCCGACGCCGATCGAAATGTAGGCGATCAACTGCACATAGGTATAGGTCAGGTCCAGGGATTTCTCCGCCAGGGATTCCTTTTGCGCCGCCACGTCGACCGCTATATCGCCCGCCGCCTTGGTCATACCGATGACGCCGGTGAACTGGTCGCCGTTTTCCTTGCGGGCAAAGATGCGGCCGATATAGGTCAGGTTGGTGTCGACGACGTCCCAGGTTTGCTGGGCGCCATGGGCGACGGCCATGAACGGATTGTCACGATGATAGGTGCCGTGTCCGCCCAGCATGACGCCGATGACGCCGCCCTGGGTCTTGGTGTGCTTGTCGCCCGTGTCGACCGTGCCCCGCTTGGGCGTGACGATCAGCGTAATGCGTTGATGGTTGCGCTCGACGATGACGCGGGTCTCGGTGTCGGCGCGCAAGGCGATCCGGCGGACCACGTCGGGAACCGACGGCGTATCGTGGCCGTCGACGTTCCGGATGATGTCACCCGGCTGGAAACCCGCGGCCTGAGCCGGCTGGTTGGCGACGACGCCCTGCACAACCGGGGTGATCGTCATGGTACCGATGATCATGTTGATCAGGCTGAAGATCGCGATGGCCAGGATGAAGTTGAAAACCGGCCCGGCCAGGATGATCAGGAAGCGCTGCCACAACGGCTTGAAATGGAAGTAATCCTTGACCGCGTCGGCCCCTTCCCGCTCGGTGATCGAGGCGCGCGCCGCCTCGAGCTCTTCGTGGCCGGGGACCATGGAGGCGATGTTTTCGTCGCCGGCGAACTTGACATAGCCGCCCAGCGGCAGGGCCGAAATCGCCCATTCGGTGCCGCGCTTGTCGCGGCGACTCCACAGAATCTTCCCGAAGCCGACGGAAAAACGGTCGATGCGCGTATTGAACAGGCGGGCGATGCTGTAGTGGCCATACTCGTGAAAGCTCACGATAATGGAGATCATGATCAGCAGGGGTATGACGCCTACGACAATTCCCAGCAAACGGCCTCTCCTCACCACCCTCGCCCGGCGTTTCGCCGTACGCCCGGAGGCTCAGGCCCCCTGCCTGGCGTCGGCCACGAAGCCGCCAACCAGTTCGCGCACGCCGGAATCGATGTCCAGGGCGATATCCATGTCTTCCACGGTCCTATCACGACTGGCGTGACGGATGGAAGCGATAGATGGCAATTGAGCCCTCATCATGGCCATTTCGACGAATTCGGCGACTTGCAAGAAATCGATGCGTTTTTCCAGAAACGCTTGCACGCAAACCTCATTTGCCGCGTTGTAGACCCCACAGAGACCGGCTTCCAGCGCCTCGCGGGCCAGCCGCAGCATCGGGAACGCCGACGTGTCCGGCTCGAAGAAGGTCAGCATGCCCACCCGTCGAAGATCCAGTTTCGGCGCGTCCCATGCGACGCGGTCGGGATAGCCCAGGCAGTAGGAAATCGGTACGCGCATGTCCGGGGTGCCAAGCTGCGCCAGGGATGAACCGTCGGCGTATTCGACCAGGCTATGGATGACCGATTGCGGATGGACGACGACGTCTATCATTGACGGCGGCATGTCGAACAGGATCGCCGCCTCGATGAATTCCAGGCCTTTGTTGGCCAAGGTCGCGGAATCGATGGTGATCTTGGCGCCCATCGACCAGTTGGGATGCTTCAGCGCCTGCTCGACCGTGACGCCGCGAAGTTGCTCGCGCGTCCGGCCGAAGAATGGCCCCCCGGAGGCCGTAAGTATCAATTTTGACACCTTGTCGGCCTGCCGGGCGTCCAGGACCTGGAAAATCGCATTGTGCTCGGAATCGACCGGCAAGACCCGGCCACCGGCTGAGCGCACCCGTTCCAGCAACGCGCGGCCGCAACAGACCAGGCTTTCCTTGTTGGCGAGCGCGATCGTCGCCCCCGTCCCGGCCGCGGCCCAGACGGGCTTCAAGCCGGCAATGCCGACAATGGCGGCCATGACCCAATCCGCCGGGCGAGCCGCGGCGGCCACGATGGCGTCGTCGCCACACGCCACCTCAAGCCCCGAACCGGCCAGGCGGTCCTTGACCAGAGGCCACTGCGCCTTGTCATTCAGCACGGTGATGTGCGGGCGGAATTTCAGCGCCTGTTCGCACAAAAGATCGGCGTTGCGGCCACCCGTCAGCGCCACGATCTCGTAATCCTCGCCGACCGTCAGCGTCTCGTCGAGCAGGCGAAGGGTCGATACCCCGATCGAGCCGGTCGAGCCGAGAATGGAAATGCGTCGCATGAAAGTCCTTGGGCGGCGAGTACATCCCCTTTTAATCCCGCCCTTCGGCAAAAGCAAAGGGCGGTGTGGATGGAGGTCTCGCGCCGCGCTGTGTTCCGAAGTCGTGACAAAGGCTTCTCGCCCCCCAGCGCCAAGCCTCTGTCACATTCCCGGATTAAATGTCTAAATATTAAGGGGTTCGTCGAATATGGTGACGATTGCGACATCATAGCCGCGTGTCTTGCGGCTTCCAAGTTGCAATTTTCTCACGTTGCACAGTTTTGTGCAATATGTGCAATTATCGCACTTCCTCGTCGGCATACTTGCCTTGGAGTTGGTCACCTCATCCTTGGCAGATCGCTTCAGGTTGCGTAGCCGTAGAGGATAGCCTCGCAGATTTGGCGGTATTGCCCACTCAGGGTACTGACATCGGCGGCCGGATAGACCTGGTTCACGCCGCGCGCCGAATCGGTCAGCATTTGCGACAACTGCGCCGCGGTGAACGGCGGCTTCATGGTCAGGCGTCCCTCGGCGGCGAATTCGTCGATCAGGTGTTCGACGTCGCGTTGAAAATCGGCGGCCAGTTCCATCATGATGTCGAGGCAGATAGCGAACGACGTGCCCTTGAGCTCCGCGGCATGGGGCGACGGATCGAGCAGGCGCCATGTATCGCCGTAGCGGACATCGAGCAGGCCTGAGATGATGTCGAGCACGCTGCTGCCGCCACGGCGCAGTTCAGTGGCACGACGCCACGCGGCATCGATGACATCCAGGTTGTACTGGCGGAACATCGCCCGGTAGGCCTGATCCTTGTTGGCGAAGTAGTTGTAGATGCTACGCCGGGTAAAGCCGCACGATTCCGACAGGGCAACCATGGTCATGTGCTGGTAGCCGCGGTCGATGAAGGCCTTGGTGATGCGGGCCAGCAATTCCGGCGTCGGCTCTATCATATCTCGGTGCCCAGCAACACCAGAAGGCGGATGACGCCGACCGTGACCACGGCGAACATCAGCCCGTCGACACGGTCGAGCAGCCCCCCGTGACCGGGGATCAGCGCGCCGGCGTCCTTGACCCCGAAGCGGCGCTTCAGGGCCGATTCCCACAGATCGCCGGCCATGGTCGACAGGGCGGTCAAAAGGCCGACGAACGAGGCCGACGTATCGTGCTTGAACAGGTGCGTCATATCCGACAGCGTGCCGGCGGCCATCATGCCGGCGATCATGCCGCAGGCGAAGCCCGACCAGGTCTTGTTCGGCGAATAGCGCCGCCACAGCTTGGGACCGCCAATCAGCTTGCCGCCCAGGAAGGCACCGATATCGGCCGACCAGGCGATGCCGAAGACGAAGATCACCCAATAGAGGCCGTTATTGGTGTTGCGCAGCCACAGAAGCACCAGGGCGGGCCAGCCGATATAAAGCACCCCGTAGGCGGCGTCGAGCCAGGTGCTTTTGAGGCGATAAGCGAACAGGCCGGCGCACAGAGCGCCGAACAACAGGATCAGGATCGCCATCCAGGGATGCTGGAGGTAGGCGACGAACAGGCCAGCCAAGGCGGCGACGGCGACGGCGACGGCCATGCGTCCGGCGGAATTGGGCGCGGCCATGATGCCCCATTCGATGCCCATCAGCGCCACGCCGATGCTGACCAGCACCAGGAAATACCAGCTGCCGAGCGCCGTCACGCCCATGGCGATGCCGATCAGGACGATGGCCGACACGAAGCGCAGGGCCAGTTCGCGGCCGGCGGAAGCTTTTGTGGGTTTGGCGGGGGTGGCCTTAGACGGACTTGACGGCATGTCCCGACCCGGAATCGGTGGCGCCGAACCGGCGGTCGCGCTGCCGGAAGATATCGAGCGCCTGTTCCAGCGCGTCGCGGCCATAGTCCGGCCAAAGGATGTCCTGGAAGACGAACTCGGCATAGGCCGCCTCCCACAGCAGGAAGTTGGACAACCGGTGTTCACCCGAGGTGCGGATCAACAGATCCAGCGGCGGCAGGCCCGCGGTCGACAGGAAGCCGCCGAAGGTCTCGGCGGTGACGTCGTCCGGGTTCAACGTGCCGGCGGCGGCCTGGCGGGCAATGGTCTTGGCCGCTTCGATAATATCGGCCTGGGCGCCGTAGTTGAGCGCCACCTGAAGGTTGAAGCGGGTATTGCCGCGTGTCCTGGCTTCGGCGTCATCGATCATGCCGATGATATCACCGGGCAGACCGGCGTCCTGGCCGACGATGCGCACGCGCACGCCGTC
>FTKT01000326.1_pt1 | contig 14589 bp, 8 predicted proteins | sample 1658271 | NCBI WGS metagenome assembly FTKT01 (sample SAMEA3914811, study PRJEB12502) | metagenome | biome: forest; material: soil | place: Canada | collected 2011-08-04 | depth 0.3 m | reverse complement strand
ATGGCCGCGGCCGGTCGACCGTTGGCTCGTGCGTCAAGAAAGCGACCTGCGAAATCTTCCTCCCGGTCGCGGAACATCCTCAGCAGACGAAAATACATCGCCTCGTCGCCCATCATCGCCGCGATGCCGGCGACGCGATCGATGCTCCCTTCCGGCGGCACTGTCTCGCCGGAACCTTTCGATCCGACCTCCTGTTCGGCCGCGGCAGGCCGGATCCAGCGGGCGAGCGTGGAGAACAGCTCGTCGACCTTGATGGGCTTGGCCACGTGGTCGTTCATTCCCGCCGCCAGCACCTTGGCACGATCGCCCACGAGTGCGTTGGCGGTCATCGCGATCACCGGCAGGTCGCGCCAGCGCGGCCGCTGCCGCAAAGCGCGCGTGGCGGCATAGCCGTCCATGACGGGCATCTGGCAGTCCATCAGGACACCGTCGAATTGCTCGCGCTCCAGGATCGATAGTGCCTCCTGACCATCGCAAGCAACCTCGACTTCGATTCCCGAAGCTCGGAGAATTGCCAGCGCGATCTCGCGATTGATGGCGTTGTCGTCCACCAGAAGGAGACGCGCTCCGCGCAGGCGCGCTTGGTGGCCCTGCAACGCCTCCTCGCGGGCGGACGTGCGTGTTGTCGGCGTCATGGCGAGGCCGAGCACCTCGCTGCAGGCGTCGAGCAGCGCGGATGGGGTGACCGGCTTGGTCAGCAACGCACCCACCGTCAGCTTGTCTTCCTCCAGGCGCCGGCGCACCTCGTCCCGGCCGAGCGCCGTCACCATCATCACGGCCGGCATCGAGTGGCGCCGACTGCGGCGTTGGCCAAGAAGACGCACGCATTCCACTCCGTCCAGGCCCGGCATTTTCCAATCCAGGAGGATCAGATCGAAGGGTTGGTCGGTCGCATCCGCCTGTTCCACCTGGCGGATGGCGTCCCGGCCGCCCACTGCCGAGGCCGCGTGCATTCCGAACGCGGCACTCATCGCGGCCAGCACTTCGCGTGCGCAGGCGTTGTCGTCGACCACCAGCACGCGCCGGCCATGCAGACCCTGGCCTCGCGGCGCGACGGCGGCCTCCGGTTCGGTCAGGCACCCGAACGGCAGCTCGAAGCGGAACCGGCTCCCCACGCCGGGGCTGCTCGATACATCGATCTCGCCTCCCATCATGCGTACCAGGTGCTGGCTGATCGACAGTCCCAGGCCGGTGCCGCCGTAGCGCCTGCTTGTCGAGGAATCCGCTTGCGTGAAGGGCTGGAACAGCCGCTGCTGCTCTTCGGCGCTCATGCCGATGCCGGTATCGCGCACCTCGAATCGAAGGCTCATTGAAACGTCGGAGTGCTGGACGATCTCCACGGAAATGACGACCTCTCCGCGTTCCGTGAACTTGACCGCGTTGTAGCCCAGGTTGAGCAGTACCTGGCGCAGGCGCGACGGGTCGCCGATGAGCGTCGGCGGCAAGTCTGGCGGCTGCACAAACAGGAGTTCGAGACCCTTCCCTTCCGCGTTCATTCCCACCAGATTGGCCAGCCCGTCCATCACGTCGCCGATGCAGAACGGAATGGACTCGATGTCAAGCCTGCCTGCCTCGATCTTCGAGAAATCGAGGATGTCGTTGATGATTCCGAGCAGCGACTCGGCCGCACCGTGGATCTTCTGCACGTAGTTCGTCTGCTGCGAATCCAGGCCGCTCTGGAGCGCGAGGTACGACATGCCCAGGATCGCGTTCATCGGCGTCCTGATCTCGTGGCTCATGTTGGCGAGGAATTCGCTCTTGGCTGTATTGGCCGCCTCGGCGAGCCGCCGTGCATCCCGGTCCGTCTCGCTGCGCACCCGGGCCGTGATGTCGCGCGCGATCCCGACGGTTCCCGCCACCCGACCGTCGCCGTCGTGCAGCGACGTCTTGATGGTCTCGACGAGGCTTTCGCTGCCGTCGGCGTTCGCATGGCGTTCCTCGATGCGCTTGCAGCCGTCCGACGCCATCACTTCGGCGTCGTCGGCGAGGTACTTGCGTGCCATTTCAGGCGGATGGACTTCCAGGTCGGTCTTGCCGATCATCTGGGCGGGCTCCGCGAAGCCCTTTGCCGCGGCGAGCGCGCGATTGACGGCGACATAGCGGCCGTGCGCATCCTTCACCCAGGCCAGGTCCGGAATGTTGTCCAGGATGGCAGCCATGCGCGCATTGGCGTTTCCGATGTCGATTGCGTGCCGGCGCAGTCTTTCACGCATGGCGTTGATCGCATCGACGAGCCGATCGAGTTCGTCGCCTTTGCCCGTCTCTCGCTTCAGCCGCAGCAGGGCGGCGCTCGCATCCGGCGTGACGGCTGCCACCGATTCGGCAATGTCCACCAGATGACGGGTCGCTAGCCGGTGGACGACGAAGAGTATGAAACCGGCTACCAGAAACGTCTTCGCGGCATTGCTCAGGAGGATGACCAGGGCCTGCGCGAGCAGCCCGCGGTAGATGTCCGTCAGGGTCGCCTCGATACGCAGGACGCCGACGACTTGCGGCGCGTCTCCGCAGCAAGTCAGCGGAAACTCCCTGATCACCGAGCGCGACGCCTGATGCTCACCGCGAAAGACCGTCAAGGCGTGGTTCGATGACGCCGTCTCCTTGACTTCCACGGCACGCATCGAAGGCAGCCGCAAGATGCCGTCGAGTTGTTCCTGCAGCTGGTTGGAGTCGAGGGCCCAGAGGCTTTCGCCCAGACTGCGCGAGGTCGCCTGGTCGATTTCGAGGAAGCGGCTTTCCAGCCGGCTCCTCTCGCTGCGGTAGCTCAACGTCAATTGCAGCATCGTGAGCACCAGGGTCACCACGGTGCTGAACATCACGACCCGGATCAGCAACGAGAGGGCGATTCCGCCCGCAGGCGTCCGCAAAATCGAGGCGAGCCATCCGCCGGACGAATGAACCGGGGAAGGACTTGATGTGTCGCTGGTCATGTCGGATCGCCCCTCGCAGCTGACGGGCCATCGTGTGCGCCGCCCTGATATGCGGCAAGTATGCGACTCGCGGCGCGTCTTGAACACGATCGACGAATCCAGGCCGCGGGGCACCGTCCGCGGCCCATGCCGGCCGCGACCGATGGCCTGGACGCGGGACGGCCAGGCTGCCCGTGCCTTCGAGATACCGGCCTGGACGTTGGGTGCAGCGCGCCGGGTTGCGGCCACGCTTGGCATACCCTCTGATGCGCACTCTGCTCGCGGATCTCCGCGGACCAGCACATTGCACGATGCTGCAATCGCACCGGAACCGGTGGTGGCCGACTCGCAGGAAGGCGCCGATCCTTGCGGCTTCGATCTCGCTCAGGTTGCTGGGTCGGAGCGTGAGCTTGGGCCTGCTGCTCACCAAGGTCATGGCCGCCCTGCTCGCCGATCAACGCGCTTGGAGGCCGCCTGGACACCGCGTTGGAATGGCCGTTCGCGTCCGGTCACTCGAACCTGCGCCGGATCCCGATCGCCGCGGACACGCCGCGCGTCTGGCCACGGACGCGGTCGTTCATCGCCGCGACGTAGAGGTCGGTCAGGCTGTCGTACGAATAGAGGTACGCCGCCGATCCGGTGGAATGCCTGCGGTCGACGGCCAGTCCGGCGGCGGTCGCGATGGCTCCTTGCACCTCGAGCGATCCCGGGCCCAGCGGTATGGAGGCGCCCGCCGTGATGATGTGGCTGCGGATGCCGAAGCCGACGTCGTTGATCCAGGTGCCCTCTCCGAACAGCCGGGCGACGCCGAAATCGTAGGTGGCGCCCGCCTGCAGCGTGTTCTCGATGGTGGGAACGTTGATGCCGTCGTTCAGGTGCACCCGCTGGACGGACAGGGCACCGGCGAACAAGCCGTGCGCCCACACGACGCTGGTGGCGCCATAGTCTCCGCGATGCGCGGCCGCGCCCTTCGCATACATCGTGTTGACCGTCAGCCCGTCCAGATTGGGCGTGCTGTACGAGACGGCGCGATCCCAATAGAAGTCGCCCTGGACACCTTCGATGTTTCCACTCTGGAAGACATCCCTCACCGCGGGCGAGAAGGCGATCGAATTGCCCAGCGCGTTGAAGCGCACGGTGGTGTCGAACAGGTAGGTCTGCAGGCGTCCGACCCGCACGCTGCCGTAGCTGCTGCCAAGCGACGCGAAGGCGTTGCGCGAGAGCAGGGGGTCGTTCGGCTTGCGGCCCGTGGCGAAGTCCTGGAAGCGGAAGAAGGTCTCGAGCGTGATGCCGGGCGTCCATCCGCCTTCGAGGCTGTCCTTGGCGTTGACGCCGATGAACGTGGCCGACAGCGAGTTGCTGTTGAAGCGATCGTCCTTGATGCTCCCGCTCGGCTCGAACCGGCCCCAGGACAGGTCTGCCACGCCATAGACGTTGTAGTCCACCTGTGAATGGGCCAGCAGCGGGCAGGCCAGCAGCGAGGCGATCGCCAGTGCCCTTGCCGCCAGCCATCCCGTGATGCCGCTCGCCCCTGGTTGTTTCATGCTCATGCTCCTCCCGACATCGAACGCCAGACCAGCCATGCTCCGTTCATCGCGGCGTGGGCGAGGACGCACCAGCGCAGCAGGCGCCAGCGTCCATAGATGCCGCCGATCAGCAGCGCGGGCAGCGCCACGGCGAACGCGGCCCATTGCAGCCGCGCCAGCACGTGCACCGCACCGAACGCCAGGGCCGTGGACACGTTGGCCCGGGCCACGGGCAGCCCGCGCCGCAGCAGCCATTCCTGCAGGCCGGCGCGGAACACGCACTCCTCGACGAGAGGCGAGAGCATCAGCAGCACGGCGACGCGTTCCCAGGCGGGCCAGGCGAACGTCAGCATGGCGAGCCTCGCGCGAACCCGGGGGGCGACTGGGCGGACGCGCGCCAAGGGGTGCAAGTCGAGACGGCCGGGCGGCGGGTCACGACATGCCCTCCGCCTGCCGCTGCTCGTCGCGCCGGCGTTGGCGCGCCCGATAGCCGAGCGCGGCGACCGCCAGCGCCGCCAGCGTCCACAAGGTGGGATCGACCGTGCCGTCGCTGCCGCCGATCGAGCAGCCGCCGCTGGAAAGGTCGGGCGCAGCCGAACCCTGCCCGGAGAGGGCGACGGTGGCCGGCGCCGCGAGATCCTGCGACTTGATCGAGAGTGTTCCCGTCCCGGTCGTATCGGAGCCGGGATTGAACGAGACGGTGACGGCGCAATCGGTGCCTGCGGCCAGGATGAAGGGCGCCTGCGGACACGTCGCGCTCTGGATCGTGAAGGGCCCGGAGACGTCGATCCCGCTCACCTGCAGCGTGCCGGCGCCGGAGTTGGACACGCGCACCGTCTGCGGCTGCGACGACGTGCCCGCCTGCACGGTGCCGAAGTCCAGCGATGTCGACGACAGGCTCATCGACAGGTTGGCGGCGCCCAGGCCGGTACCGGTCAGGGCGACGAACCCCGGCGCGCTGCCGGTGGAGGCGATCTGCACCGATGCCGTCTGCGTCCCGGCCACGCTGGGGGCGAACGTGACATTGAAGGTGCAGGTCTGTCCCTGGTAGACCACCTGGCCGCTCGCGCAGTCGGATGTATTGATCGCGAAGGCCTGCGATCCCGCCCCGACGACGTTCACCAGATTGATGGTCGCGCCGCCTGGCCCCTGGTTCACCAACGTGAGCGATTGCACGGCGGACATGCTGCCGGCGGTCACTTGCCCGAAGGCGAGCGACGTCTGGGCGGGCGACCACGCCAGCACCGGCACGGCGGCCGTCGTCCCTTGTCCGGACAACGCCAACTGCGTCGGTGAATTGTTGGCGTTGCTGGCGATGGTCAGCGAACCGGTGGTCGGGGGCCCCGCGGCCGACGGTGCGAAGGTGATGCCGATCGTGCAGGTCGCCTGCGGCGCGAGGCTGGCCGCGCAGGACTGCGTGTCGACGATCGCGAAGCCGGCGCCCACGACCGACAGCAAGGACACCGCCAACGCCGTGTTGCCTGTATTGGTCAGCGTGATCGTGCGCGCCGGATAGAGGCCCCCCACGGTCTGCGGGCCGAAATCCAGGGAGGCGGGCGCCAACGACGCGACCGCCACCGGAACAGCCAGGCCGGTGCCGCTCAGCGACACCGACACCGATGCATTGCTCGCGTTCGACTGCAGGGAGAGCATCGCCGTCCGCGGTCCGACGGCGGCAGGCGTGAAGGCGATGGACACGGTGCAATTGCCCGAGACGGGCAGCGGGCTCGAGGTGCTGCACGAACCGCCAGTCACGAATTCCGCCGCATCGGCTCCCGAGACGCCGATGCCCGAGAAGGCGACGGCCGCCGTGCCGCTGTTGTGCACGGTCAGGCTCGCGTTCGACGTGCTGCCCTGGACGGTATCCGGCAGGACCGCGGAAGGCGGGGAGAGCGCCAGGGTACCCACCGGGGCGGTCGTTCCCAAGCCGTTCAAGGTGATCTGGATCGGGCTGGACGCCGTGTTGTCGGCGATCGAGAGCGTGGCGTTGCGCGTACCCGTCGCTGCCGGCGTGAAGGCGATCACGAGGTTGCACGAACCGCTCGCCGCGATGGGCGTCGTGGTCGTGCACGAATTCGTCGAGTCGAGGGCATAGTCTCCCGGAGCGGCGCCGCCGAAGGTGAAGCCTTGAAGGCTCAGCGGATAGTTGCCCGTATTGCCGATCACCGCGGAGGCCGTTGCCGAACTGCCGACATTGGCCGAGAAAGTGAGCGTGCCCCCTCCCGTCAGGGTCGCGATCGGCGCATTCACGTTCGCCGTGAGCGCCACGGTGAACGTGGTGACGCCGTCGGGATCGTTGCCCGTGCGTTGCAGCGGCCCGATGGACAGCGTGGCCGTCTCGGTGGTACCGCCGATGGCCGGTGCGGTGTACCTGAAATTGAGATTGCAGTTCCCTTGGGACGCAATCTGCATGCTGCAGTCGGATCCCAGGAACGTGAAATTCGTGCCCGCCAAGCCGGTGGGCGTCGGGATGTTGACCGCGTTCGCCCGATAGTTGGAAACCGTGATGCTGAAGGTCGAGGTGCCGGACGGATTGACGGTCAAGGTCCGGGTGCTCGGGCTGATCGAACCATCGCGAACGTCTAGCAGGTACTGCCAGAGGCTGGTCTGGAGACTCGCGTCGGCCGCGTTGTTCCGGTCGGCATAAAGATTCTGCATCGTCTGGCTGTTCCCCTGGTAGTTCGAGAACCAGGTGAAGAAGGCAGGCAAGTTCGAGTTCGCTGCATTGGAAGGCAACGACGCCAGGGCCGGCCCGATGGTGTTGCCGGCAGCCAGATCCAATTGCGGCGATTGTCCGGTGGATCCGTGGCAATCGCTGCAATTGGCGCCGGCACTGCTGCGCCAAGGGGTCGTCGTCCAGACGGCCGCAGGAGCGTTCTGCCCGAAGGCCGGAACCATCGATCCCAGGCCCGCGCACAGTGCCAGCAGGAAGCGCCAACGTCCGAGACGACCGGATTGCCATGAGTCCATCTGCTCTGCCCCTCTAGTGTCGTGATCGTCCCGCCGTCCCTGCTTTCATCAGCGCGGCATCAGATGCAATCCACCACGCGGAACTCCACTCGCCGATCCAGCGCATCGCGCAGATCGTCGGTGCCCAGACCGACCAGCGCCTCCTTCGAGCCCACGCCGGTGGCGGTCATGCGGCCGGCGAGCGCGCGCTTGTCCTGGGCCAGCATGCGCATGACGACCTCCGCGCGCTGGCGCGACAGCGCCTCGTTCAGGCGTGCGCTGCCCGTGCGGCTGGTGTGCCCCACCACCCGGATGCAGACGTTGCTCTGCGACCCCTCCTGCGCCAGCGAGGACAGCCAGATGCGGTACTGCTCCGGCAGGTCGCCCACCTGGTTGAACGCGGTCTTGCCCGGTTGGAACAGCAGCTTCAGCGGCAGCCGCTTCTGCTCGAGGCCGGAGTCCACCAGCTTGTCGAATGCCTTGCGCGCCGCCTCTCGGTTGCCGAGTTGCCAGTTGGTGAGGTAAAGGCCGTTGAGGACGCGGAGGTCGCCTTCGTCGGCCAGCGGGCGCGCCTGCTCGTACAGCTGGTGCGCCTCGGCGACCTTGCCGTCGGAATAGGCCATGTTGGCCTCGTTGACGGTGGCCTCGGCCGGCAGGCGCGACAGGTAGTCGGGGTCGGCGGGGTCGCCCACGTTGGTCTTGACCTGGCACGAGTTGATGTAGCCCAGCACCGTCTTGTCCTTGTGCCAGGTGGGACTGTCGCTGTAGTACTTGAGCGGCTCCGGGTTGACCGAGTCGACGGTGGCGCGGTCGATCTGCTTGGCCACCACCTGTCCCGTCCGGAGGTCGATCAGCGTCAGCCAGACGCGGAAGGCATCGGGGGGCGTGTCGATCGCACGTTCGACGTTGACCGGCGTCAGCGTGCCGATCAGCAGCAGCGGCGCGTCGTCGAGGCTGCGACGGGTGAAAGGCTCGACCTTCCAGTTCGGCAGCCGCGACTGCACGATGGTCGCCAGCTTGACGCCCATGCGGGCCGTGCTGACCGTCTGCGCGCCGGTGTTGGCATCGATCAGCGGATCGATGATCAGCGGGCGGTGCGCCGCGGCGAGCGCGGGCGCGACCTGGCCCAGCAGGCCTTCGCCGGCGCGGCTGACCGCGTCTTCGAAGCGGACGGGCGCCGGCGGCACCAGGTCGCTCGCGAGAGCCGCGCGGCCTTGGTTGGAGGGCGCGGGCGCCGGCGCGGGCGCCGGCGCCGGTGCGGCCGACGCAACGGCCGGTGCGGCGGCGGGCATCGCGACGACAGGCGACGGGCCGGGCGACGTGCAGGCCGCAACGGCCATGCAGGCCGTCACGAGAAGGCTGCGGCGATGGCCGGACAGTGTGGACGGCATGGGCATTTCCTCGTTGAGGGTGGGTCGCGGTCAGCGACGCGGGAAGACCGGGTCGGGCGACGGCGCCGAACAGCCCAGGAACGACTGCAGCAGGCCCTGGAGATCGGCGTCCGTCTGCGCGCGTTGCATGAGGCGGTCGCGCGAGATCAAGGCGTTGGGCATGGACGCATTCAAGGCCAGGTCGGCGGTGCCGCCGCAGAAATGGGTCTGGGCGCGTCCGGGCGTGAGCACGGTGGCGTTCCAGTCATAGGCCGACGCGAGCGAGGCGTGGCAGGTTCGGCAGGAGGTCGCGACCACCTCGCGGTAGAAGTTGGCGGCCTGCGGCTGGCTCGCCGCCTGTTGCCAGGCTGGAGGGACGTAGGTCTTGTCCAGCACGTGCGCGCCGCTCGCATACCACCCCTGGATCAGCGTGCTGGTGGCGTTGGTCGGGGACGGCTGGGTCGCGGCCACCAACTGGTTGAGCTGGTACAACGACTCGGACTGGGCCGCCTCGGTGAGCTGGCTCGCGGAGCCGAACAGGTAGTTGCCGGTATCGAACGCCAGGAAGTTCGCCCCGAGGTAGGGCGACGGCGTGCCCTGCTCGGGAAATCGGCCGTTGTGCACGCTGCCGCCGTGGCAGGCGACACAGGCGCCCGGCACGTACTTCTCGCCCCGGCCGTCGAGGTTGACGGAGGTCAGCAGGCCGCCATCGGGCCCGAAGACGAAGAACTTCGTCAGCGGCGCGCCGCCGTTGACGCCGCCGCTCGGCGTCGATTCCATCGCCACGCAGGCCACCTCCTTCTGGCTGGCCAGCGCCACGCCCAGCACCGCATCGACGTCGGCCTGGTCCTGCGTCTGCGGTCCCGGATGGTTGCAGACATAGAACGCGATGTGCGTCGCGTCGACCCGCGTGGCCACCATCTGGCGCACGAGGTTCAGGTCCATCTTGTTGATGTACGTGGCGCTGACCTCGGTGTTGCGCTGCGTGTAGGGCGCGAACTGCATCGCGCGCTTCCAGTCGTCGAAAGTGATCGCGCCGCTGGGGGTGCCCTGCGCGTCGCAGGCGGCGACCGCCCCGAGCGCGCGGTAGTACATGCAGCCGCTCAGGCGCGTGTCGATGGCCTTGTAGCTGAGGAACTGCAGCGCCCCGGGCAGGCTGTTCGACACCACGCCGGTCTCCGGCAGCACCATCGCGCCGCGCACGTTGCCGTCCAGCCCATTGGCGACCATGGCGGCGATGGCCGGGCGGTGGTTGGCCAACGTGACGGACAGCTCGACCGGCTGCGTGCTCACATAGCCGGCCGGCGACGACGGCGCCGGCACGTCGGCCGTCGCCTGCAGCCCTTCGCAGGCGACCGCGAGCTTCAGGCTGCCGTTGACGGGCACCGGCGCGTCGACGGCGTAGTCGCCGAAGCGATTGACCCGCACTGCCGCGCCGAGGGCCGTGCCGTCGGACTGCTGGAGCTGCACCGTTGCCGCGCTGTGGATGCCGAAGAATTCGTCCTGGATGCCGCAGACGGCGCCATCCGCGCCGGCGACGTGGCCGTGCAGGCGCAGGTTGCGATCGGGCGTGATCACGGGATAGATCGATCCCACGGTCGCGGTGCCGCCCACGGACGCCGAGCCGCACGGGTTCATCGGCGCGCTCTGGGAAGTGGCGCATTGCACGGCATAGGAGCCCGCCGCGAGCTTGGGCAGGTTCAGTTCGCCGCTGACGTCGGTCGTGCCGGAGAAGACCAGATTGGGCGGGGTGGCCTGGTCGTGCAGCTGCACCAGCACGTCCGGCAGGTAGACGGCGCGCTCCGCCGGCGCGCCTCCGCCCGCGGGCGTGAACAGGAGGTGGTCGCCGGGGCTGATCTGGAAGCGCAGCCGCACGGTGAAGCCATCGAAGTCCGCGACGCTCGCCGCCGTGTAGGTGCGAGGCACCGGCACCGGCGCCGCCGTCCCCAGCGAATCGCTGGAGACCGCGTACTGCTGCTGGGCGTAGCCGCCCTTGCCGTCGGACACCGTCACGTACGCGAAATGCAGGCCGGGACCGTCCGGCAGCGTCCAGGTGGTGGTGCTTGCATTCGCGTTGAGCACCGTGCCGCCGTTGACGCGCCACTGGTATTGCAGCGCGTCGCCGTCCGCGTCGGAGGCGTCGACCGTGAGCGTGGTCTTCGATGGTCCCGCGTCTCGCGACGTGCCGGTGGCGCCGCCGCCGCAGCCATGCAGCAGCGCGGATACGAGCATCAGGCACGCGGTTCCAGCTGCGATGCCCCATCGTTCGACCTTCCTCCTGTCGCGCATGGCGGCTCCTCGCAGTCGGTGCGGGCCGTGGCGGGCCAGGCGTCATCGATTGCCGGTTGGACGGTGACCCGTCGCATGGTTCGGGGGTGTCCGCGGCATGCTCGGGCGAGCCCCCGCGGGTGCCCGGAGATTCAACGCCGCGCACTGCCGGGCGTCAATGCTCAGACAGGGGGCACGGAGGGTTCGAATCGGGGATTGCCTACTTGCAGTGCAGCGTGGTTGTGCGCTCCAGCAATTCCTGCGAGGTATCGCCCAGCGACAGGCGCTGCAGGATGCGCGCGCATTCGGCGGCATTCGCCTCGGTCGCCATCGAGGCGCGTCGCGCGGTCGGAGGGGCGGCACGCTCGCGCGCGGACGTCGCCACCGGCGCGTCCGGGCGCACGGGAGCAGGCGCGAGGGCCGCGGGCGTGGGCTCGGCCGGCGTTGCATTCGCCGCACCAGCCCCGGCAGACGCGGCGCCCTGCGCCGCTGTCACGGGCCCGGCTGGGATCACGACGGGAGCGCGAGCCGGGGACGCCGTCACGTGCGCTGTCGTCGGCGCCAACGGCGCGGGACGGCGCCATGCCAGCCAGGCGCCGAATGCCACGATCACGGCCGCCAGGGCGCCGCCTGCGAGCACCAACCGGCCCGCGGCGCGTGAATGCGCCGGCCGGGCGATGCCGCTGCCGGCAATGGATTGCGGGGATGGCGCGTCAGTGCCGGAAGGTCGTGGCGGCGTCGCGGGCGTGTCCCCGCCCGCAGCTTCTTCGACGCGCGGAGAAGGTTGCAGCTCAATGGCAGACCTCTCGAAAACCGTCGGTCGATGCGGCGGTGCCGGCGCCGTGTGAGCGCTCGGCTGGGGGATCGATACACTCGCGTTTGGCTGGACGAGCGTCGCATTGTCGTCCGGCGCCGAATCGTCGATCGTGTCGTCCTGCGCGCGCGGTTCGACCCGTGTCACGGCAGGCGTGGCCGTGCGGTCGGGCCGATCGAGCGGCGCCCGCGCGGGCTGGGCGGGCGCTGCGTCGATCCGCAGCGACGTGACGAAACCGGAGCTGGCCGGCCGCAGCCCGAGTTCCTCCGCGAACGCCTCGATGGTCTGCGTGCGATCCTCGGGCCGGAACGCCAGCCCGCGATCCACGGCACGCAGGAAGTCGAGCGAATAGCCGGGCGGCTGTTGCTCGACCAGCGGCACATAGTTGTCCTTGAGCACGCGCGCGATCGCCGCCGGGGGCTTGTCGCCGGTGATCATCCAGTAGACGACCGCGGCCAGCGCGTGGACGTCGGTCCAGGGCCCTTGCGCCATGTCGGGCATGGCGGCGTACTGCTCGATCGGTGCATAGCCGGCCTTGACGATGACCGTCAGCGCCTGTGTCATGTCGGTGATCACCCGGCGAGCCGCGCCGAAGTCGAGCAGCAACGGGCGCCCGCTGTCGGCGAGCATGAGGATGTTGTCCGGCGCGATGTCGCGGTGATAGCACTGGCGCTGGTGGATGTAGGTCAACGCCTCCGTGAGCGGCGCCAGCACATCCTGGATCCAGGCCTGGCTGGGGCGCCCGGGCAGTCCCAGCACGGTGTCCTTCAGCGTCAACCCTGCGTAGAACGGCATCACCATGTAGGCGGTGCCGTTGGCCTCCCAGAATCGGTACACCTTCACCAGCGACGGATGGTCGAAGGACGCCAGCAGCTTGCTCTCGTTGACGAAGCTGCGCAGGCCCGCATCGAAGGTCGCCTGCATCGACTCGTTGCGCACGTGCACGGTCGTGTCCTCGTCGCGCGTCGCCAGGGAGCCCGGCATGTACTCCTTGAGCGCCACGACGCGCTCGAGCGAGCGGTCCAGGGCGCGGTAGACGATGCTGAAGCCGCCTTCGCCAATGTGCTCGGTCAGCTCGAACTCGTGCAGTTGGTGACCGGCCGGGAGCGCGTACATCGAGGCGCGCCGGGCCGTGGCGCCGGCGCGGCGCGGCTCAGGGGAGCTGGTGGCCTGCGCCGCCGTCGATTCGATTGGCGTGCCGGCGACGTCTTCGTCGGAGGGCGTCGGTGCCATGGCGTCCCGTCGCTGAGTGGGGACGACAGTGTACGGCGAGAGCCGAGAACCGCGTCTTCCACCGCTGGCCACGGAGGGGGGCGTGCGAGCCGATCGACCTCTTCTGCAGCCGTTCCGAGGCCCCGGTGCACGCATGCAATGGAGGGTCGTCGCGGTCCACGATGGGGTATCGACGACCACCACCGCGAGGAATGCCGCCGCAACGAAAAAGCCGACCCTCGGGTCGGCTTTCGCGCGTCACAACTCGTTGATTCATAACGATGATTCTGGTGCCGGAGAAAGGAGTCGAACCCTCGACCTTCTCATTACGAATGAGCTGCTCTACCAACTGAGCTACACCGGCGTTCAGCAATGCCCCACAAGTGGGATACCGCGAAGCCTGCCATTCTAGCGCAAGAAATTCGGGCCTGGCAATCGCGGCGCGATTTCGGTCGTGGCGCCGGGAGCACGAGCGTGCCGCCGGGCAGACAGGGCCGCTCGGCGGTGCGACGATGGCGTCGTGAACACTCCCCGAATCCTCGTCGTCGGCGACGCGATGCTCGACCGTTACTGGGACGGCGTCGTCGACCGCATCTCGCCCGAGGCGCCGGTGCCCGTGCTGCGCGTGACGCGCCGTTTCGAGCGGCCCGGCGGCGCGGCCAACGTGGCCGCCAACCTGGCCGCGCTGGGGGCGGCGGTGAGCCTGATCGCGCTGGTGGGCGATGACGCCGACGGCGCGCGTCTCGGCGGCCTGATGGACGAGGCCGGCGTCGGCTTCGACCGTGTGGTGGATCCGGACTGGGCCACCATCGCCAAGATCCGTTGCGTGGCGCGCCGCCACCAGATGCTGCGCGCCGACTTCGAGACGCCGCCGCCGCCCGCGATGCGTGCCCGCCTCGCCGAGCGTTTCGCGCGGGCGTTGCCGGTGCACGACCTGGTGGTGCTGTCGGACTACGCCAAGGGCGCGCTGGACGACTGCGCGCCGCTGGTGCGGGCCGCGCGCGCCGCGGGCAAGCGGGTGCTGGTGGACCCGAAGGGCCGCGACGCGTCGCGCTACACGGGCGCCACGCTCGTCAAGCCCAACCTCGCGACGCTAGCCGCGATGCTGGGGTACGGGGCGAACGTCGACGGCGATCGCGAACGACTGGTCAGCGCGCTGCGCGAGCGCTTCGGCTGGAGCCACCTGCTGCTCACGCTGGGCGAGGGCGGCATGACGCTGTTCGACGGCACGGGCGTCGCGCACGAGCGCGCGCGGGTGTGCGAGGTGCATGACGTGACGGGCGCGGGCGACACCGTGCTGGCGACGCTGGCCTGGCGCCTGGCCGAGGGCGACGACGTCCGGCGCGCGATGCGCTGGGCCAACGTGGCCGCGGGCCTGGCGGTGCAGACTTTCGGCACCGCGGTGCTGGCGCGCGACGACCTGATCGCGGCCTACGACGACGCGCGTGGAGAAGCGCCTCAGGCGTGACGCTTCTGCTCGTGCTCCAGCAGCCAGCGCGCGCCCTCGGCGAGGCTGGAGCAGGTGAAGTCGGCGGGCGGGTCGG
>FTKT01457679.1_pt1 | contig 14599 bp, 12 predicted proteins | sample 1658271 | NCBI WGS metagenome assembly FTKT01 (sample SAMEA3914811, study PRJEB12502) | metagenome | biome: forest; material: soil | place: Canada | collected 2011-08-04 | depth 0.3 m | reverse complement strand
GCCCCCCCCCCCCCCGACGAGTTGCCGGCCCCCGCCGCTCCGGCGGTGCCGCCCGAACCCCGCGCCAGCCAGAACCCCCCGGCTATCAGCAGCAGTACGAGCACCAGCACGGCGGCCAGCAGGTGCCGGCGGCGCAGCCGGCCGCGGGCCGAGGCCCCGAGCGTCCGGCTGCGCGACCAGCTGCCGGTCTCGGCGAGCGCCTGCTCAGCGGCCGGTACGGCGGCAGCCGCGGCCGGTACGGCCGCCGGCGCGGGCTCCGCCGCCGGCAGCCGGCTGCCGATCCGCACGGTGCGCAGTCCGGTCCCGCTCTTCCTGGCCTTCACCTTGGCCGGGGGCTTGACCGCAACGTCGGCCGGTCCGACTTCCGGCTCCGGAATCCCCCCTGACGTGGGATCAGCGGTGGGCAGCGCCGCCTGCGTCGTCGCCTCCGCCTTGGCGGTCGACTCCGCGATGATCCGCCTGAGCATCGACCTGGTCGCCGAGGCGTCCAGCCGGCTCACCGGGTCCTTGTCCAGCAGTCCCTCGATGACCGGGCGCAGCGGCCCGGCGTTGGCCGGGGCGGGCAGCTCCTCGGTCATCACCGCGGTGAGCGTGGCCAGCGCCGAGCCCCGGTCGTACGGCGGCTTCCCCTCGACCATCGCGTACAGCGTGCCGCCCAGCGACCAGAGGTCGGCCGGCGGCCCGGGCTTCTGCCCGCGGGCCCGCTCGGGCGAGATGTACGAGGGCGCGCCGACCAGCATCCCGGTCGAGGTGACCGAGGTGTCCCCCTCCACGCTGGCGATGCCGAAGTCGGTGAGCACCACCCGGCCGTCCTCGCCGATCAGCACGTTGGACGGCTTGACGTCCCGGTGCAGGATGCCGTGGCTGTGCGCCGCGCCGAGCACGCCGAGCAGTTCGAGCGCGATCTCGGCGGCCCGCACGGGCGTCACCGGCCCGTCCTGCTTGACCACCTCGGCCAGCGAGCGGCCGTCGACCAGCTCCATCACGATCCACGGCCGGTCGTCCTCCTCGACCACGTCGTAGACGGTGACGGCGGCGGCGTGCCGGATCCGGGCGGTGGCCTTGGCCTCGCGCAGCGTGCGGACGATCAGCCGGTGCTTCTCGTCCTCGTCGACGCTGCCGTGCATCCGCAGTTCCTTCACCGCGACGATCCGGCCCAGCATCTCGTCCTCGGCCCGCCAGACGGTCCCCATGCCGCCGCTGCCGAGAACGGAGTCGAGCCGGTACCGGCCGGCCAGGACGCGTCCGGAACTGCCCTGCGGCTGGGTCATTCGGGCGTTCCCCCATGTGCTGCTGCCGGTCGGGTGACGGGCCGTCGGCCCGGCGAGCCAGGGACGGCCGAGTCTCCATCATCCCTTGTTCCGGGCCCGGCTGTTCACGCGACCCCTGGGTTGGTGAGACCTGCTCCGCGAACCCTGTTGCCGGGCACCGGGCCACTGCTACGGTTCGTGGTCCGCATGGTGCCGCGCCCGGGCGGGCTCCGCCGCGTCGCGGACTGCCCGACCCGGCACCAGCTCCGTCCTGTACCCCGGGGGAACAGCATGACCACGCCAGGCCCTGGCCAGTTCGGCCCGCCACCCTCCGACGCCTACGGCCCGCCGAACCCGCCGCCGGCCCCGCCCTACGGCGCACCCGCCCAGCCGCCGGCACCCGGCTACGGCGGCGCCCCGGTCCCGCCGCCCGTGCCCGGCTACGGCGACCCGGTCCCGCCACCGCAGCAGCAGCCGTTCCAGTACGGCCAGCCGCCCGCCCCCTACAGCTACGTCCCGGCTCCGCCCGCGCCCCCGGCCCGCCGTGGCAACCCGGGCGCGGCGATCGCGCTCGGGTTCGTCGCGGTGATCGCCTCCGCGGTGGCCTACGGCTACGCGACCAAGGCCCTCCACGCCCAGGCGCCCTGGGGCGCTCTCGTACTGGCCCTGGTGGTCGCCCTGCCGCTCGGCAAGATCGGCGGCCGGTCCACCGCGCTGCCGGTGGTCGGCCTGGTCTTCTCGCTCCTCGCGCTCTTCCTCGGGCAGTTCTTCCTGATCTACCTGGTGCTCCACGACGCGTACCCCGACGCGACCCTGAAGGCCGTCTTCATCGACCACCCGAACGCCACCTTCGACATCTGGAAGGGCGACCTGAACTTCAAGGACTTCATCTTCTACCTGGTCGCCGCTCTGGAGGGCTTCGTCCTCACCCGGCGGTTCGGCAACTCCTGACGCCCCGTCCGCCCAGCGCGAAGGGCCGCCGTCCAGCCGGACGGCGGCCCTTCGCGTTCCCGCTGCGGATCAGCGGTGGGTCAGCGGTGGGTCAGCGGTGGCTGACCGTCACCTCGACCCGCTGGAACTCCTTGAGCTCCGAGTACCCGGTGGTGGCCATCGCCCGGCGCAGCGCGCCGAAGAGGTTCATCGTGCCGTCGGGGGTGTGCGAGGGACCGGCCAGGATCTCCTCGGTCGTCCCGACGGTGCCCAGGTTGACCCGCTTGCCGCGCGGCAGCTCCTCGTGCACGGCCTCCATGCCCCAGTGGAAGCCCCGGCCCGGCGCGTCGGTGGCGCGGGCCAGCGCGGCACCGATCATCACGGCGTCCGCGCCGCAGGCCACGGCCTTGGCGATGTCGCCGCTGTAGCCGACGCCGCCGTCCGCGATCACGTGCACGTAGCGGCCGCCGGACTCGTCCATGTAGTCGCGGCGGGCGGCCGCGACATCGGCGACGGCGGTGGCCATCGGGACCTGGATGCCCAGCACGTTGCGGGTGGTGTGCGCCGCGCCGCCGCCGAAGCCGACCAGCACGCCGGCGGCTCCGGTCCGCATCAGGTGCAGCGCCGCGGTGTACGTGGCGCAGCCGCCGACGATCACCGGGACGTCCAGCTCGTAGATGAACTGCTTCAGGTTGAGCGGCTCGGCCGCGCCCGAGACGTGCTCGGCGGAGACCGTGGTGCCGCGGATCACGAAGACGTCCACGCCCGCGTCCACCACGGCCTTGGAGAACTCGGCGGTGCGCTGCGGGGAGAGCGCGGCGGCCGTGACGACGCCCGACTCGCGCACCTCGCGGATCCGCTTGCCGATCAGCTCGGCCTGGATCGGCGCGGCGTAGATCTCCTGCAGCCGACGGGTGGCCGTGGCCGCGTCCTCCATCGCCGCGATCTCGTCCAGCAGCGGCTGCGGGTCCTCGTAACGGGTCCACAGACCTTCGAGGTTGAGCACCCCGAGGCCGCCCAGCTTGCCGATGGCGATGGCCTGCGCGGGCGAGACCACGCTGTCCATCGGAGCCGCCAGGAACGGCAGCTCGAAACGGTAGGCGTCGATCTGCCAGGCGATCGAGACCTCCTTCGGGTCCCGCGTCCGGCGGCTGGGGACGACGGCGATGTCGTCGAAGGAGTACGCCCGGCGGCCGCGCTTGCCTCGCCCGATCTCGATCTCAGTCACTTCGAGCCTCTCTGCTGCTTCCTGCTCACGATCGCCACCCAGTATCCCGGACGCCCGGTACCGGTGCGCACGAAGGCCCGCCACCTGGCCGGTGGCGGGCCTTCGCAGCGGGTTACCGGCTGGTGTAGTTCGGGGCCTCGACGGTCATCTGGATGTCGTGCGGGTGGCTCTCCTTGAGGCCCGCCGAGGTGATCCGGACGAACCGGCCCTTGCTCTCCATCTCCGCGACGGTGGCGGCGCCCACGTAGCCCATGGTCTGGCGAAGGCCGCCGACCAGCTGGTAGAGCACGGCGGAGAGCGGGCCGCGGTACGGGACCTGGCCCTCGATGCCCTCGGCGATCAGCTTCTCGTCCGAGGTGACCTCGCCCTGGAAGTAGCGGTCCTTGGAGAAGGACTTCGCCTGGCCGCGGGTCTGCATCGCGCCCAGCGAGCCCATGCCGCGGTAGGACTTGAACTGCTTGCCGTTGATGAACATCAGCTCGCCGGGCGACTCCTCGCAGCCGGCCAGCAGCGAGCCGAGCATCACGGTGTCGGCGCCGGCGGCCAGCGCCTTGCCGATGTCGCCGGAGTACTGCAGGCCGCCGTCGCCGATCACCGGCACGCCGGCCGCCTGGCAGGCCAGCGCGGCCTCGTAGATCGCGGTGACCTGCGGGACGCCGATGCCGGCCACCACCCGGGTGGTGCAGATCGAGCCCGGGCCGACGCCGACCTTGACGCCGTCCACGCCCGCGTCGATCAGCGCCTGGGCGCCGTCGCGGGTGGCGACGTTGCCGCCGACCACGTCGACCAGCACGGCCGACTTGATCTTGGCGATCCAGTCCAGCGCGTTGTGGCTGTGGCCGTGCGAGGTGTCCACCACCAGGAAGTCCACGCCCGCCTCGACCAGCGCCTGCGCGCGGTCGAAGGCCTCGGCGCTGGCGCCGACGGCGGCGCCGACCAGCAGCCGGCCCTCGGCGTCCTTGGCGGCGTTCGGGTACTTCTCGGCCTTGACGAAGTCCTTGACGGTGATCAGGCCCTTGATCCGGCCCTCGTCGTCCACCAGCGGCAGCTTCTCGATCTTGTGACGGCGCAGCAGGCCGATGGCCTCCTCGCCGGAGATGCCGACCTTGCCGGTGATCAGCGGCATCGGGGTCATGATCTCGCGGACCTTGATGTCGCGGTTCGACTCGAAGGCCATGTCGCGGTTGGTGACGATGCCGAGCAGCTTGCCGTCCGCGTCGGCGATCGGCACGCCGCTGATCCGGAACTTGGCACAGAGCGCGTCCGCCTCGCCGAGCGTGGTCTCCGGGCCGACCGTGATCGGGTCGGTGACGAAGCCGGACTCGGAGCGCTTGACCAGGTCGACCTGGTTGGCCTGGTCCTCGATCGAGAGGTTGCGGTGCAGCACGCCGACGCCGCCCTGGCGGGCCATCGCGATGGCCATCCGGGACTCGGTGACCTTGTCCATCGCGGCGGAGAGCAGCGGGATGTTCACCCGCACGTTCCGGGAGACCCGGGACCCGGTGTCCACCTGGTTCGGCAGTACCGACGAGGCCCCGGGCAGCAGCAGGACGTCGTCGTACGTGAGCCCGAGCATGGCGAACTTCTCGGGTACGCCTGCGGCGTTGTAAGACATCTTGGGGGGTACCTTCCCGTGGCCGGCGGTGTCGTTCTGGACGCGCCCAGCAGGGGTCGGGGGCGCGTTGCTCGCTCCGTCGGGTGCGGCCGGACCGTGATACGGCCCCGTCACACCCGCGCGCTCACCGGCACAGGTCCAGGCCACCGGAAAGCACCCGCACTTGGAGGAATCTCCAATAGAACTCCGCGCACACGGGTGAATCTTTGGCAACCCGCCCAGGCGCCGATACCCCATGGTACTGGCACCGGGATTGTCCGCTGGCGCCCCCTTGACAACACTCGCCCACCATGACTCATTCCGCCCGAAACCGGGCCGGGAGCCGTTCGGCCGAGCGACTCAGGCCGACTCCTCCGCGAGCGCCCGCAGCCGGCTGAGCGCCCGGTGCTGCGCGACCCGCACCGCGCCCGGCGACATGCCGAGCACCTCGCCGGTCTCCTCCGCGGAGAGCCCGGCGGCGACCCGGAGCAGCACCAGCTCGCGCTGACGGGCCGGCAGATTCGACAGCAGTTCGCGCATCCAGGCCGCGTCACTGCTCAGCAGCGCGCGCTCCTCGGGGCCGAGCGCCTCGTCGGGGAGCTCGGGCAGGTCGTCCGGCCCGATCGCCGTCGAGCCGGGCCCGCGCATCGCGGCCCGCTGCAGATCGGCGATCTTGTGTGCGGCGATGCTGTAGACGAAGGCCTCGAAGGGCCGGCCCTCGTCCCGGTAGCGGGGCAGCGCGCAGAGCACCGCCACGCAGACCTCCTGCGCGACGTCGTCGACATGGTGCCGGGCACCGCCCGGCAGCCGGACCAGCCGGCCCCGGCAGTAGCGCAGCACCAGCGGGTGGACGTAGCCCAACAGGGCGTCAGTAGCCGGTCCCTCGCCGCGCACCGCGGCCGCCACCAGCTCGGCGACCAGCGGTGACGTGGAGTTCGCGGAGGCCGGACGGGACGACGGACGGCGGCCGCGGCTGCCGGTGGACGACTGCTCGCGGGCCGGACTCTGGGGGTCGGCGCCGCCCGGGTCTGCCTCGCCGGGATCGGCGGCCTCGTCGTCACGCATCGGTCCATGGTGCCTGGTCCCCGCGGAAAACGTCGCACCGCGTCCGGAGTTGTGCACCGGAACGTTATCCGCCTGCGCGGCCGGCACCGGCCCACCTCCCCCGTCCACGCCACTGTCGGTCGCACTGCTGTCGACCGCGCCGGCGGCGGCCTTGAGGTCCGCCGCAGTGCCTGTCCGCTGCTCCCCGGGGTCATCCACCCCTCCATGGTGCAGCCTGAGGGGCTGGATGAACACATGTGCCGGACCGGCGCGCGGCGCCCGGTGCGTGGGACCGCGAGGCGCCGGGGCGCCCTCCGGGCGGCGCCGCCCGGGCGTTTCGCCGCCACCGCGAGCGTGCCCGCCGGGCGTCGGGCACCCGGCACGGCCGCGCGGGTCCGCCCGGCACGGGTCCCGGCGCGCTCCTCCCGCCGATGACGGCGGGAGAGGGGCGCGCCGGGCCGGGTCAGCGGACCAGGCCCCAGCGGAAGCCGAGGGCCACCGCGTGCGCGCGGTCCGAGGCGCCGAGCTTCTTGAAGAGCCGGCGGGCGTGGGTCTTCACGGTGTCCTCGGAGAGGAAGAGCTCGCGGCCGATCTCGGCGTTGCTCCGCCCGTGGCTCATCCCCTCCAGGACCTGGATCTCACGGGCCGTCAGGGTCGGCGCCGCGCCCATGTCCGGGCTGCGCAGCCGGCGCGGCGCCAGGCGCCAGGTCGGGTCGGCCAGCGCCTGGGTGACGGTGGCCCGCAGCTCGGCGCGCGAGGCGTCCTTGTGCAGGTAGCCGCGGGCACCGGCGGCGACCGCGAGCGCGACCCCGTCCAGGTCCTCGGCCACGGTGAGCATGATGATGCGGGCGCCCGGGTCGGCCGACAGCAGTCGGCGGACCGTCTCGACACCGCCGAGTCCGGGCATCCGGACGTCCATCAGGACGAGATCGGAGCGGTCGGCCACCCAGCGGCGGAGGACCTCCTCACCGTTCGTCGCCGTGGTCACCCGGTCGACACCGGGCACGGTCGCGACCGCGCGGCGCAGCGCCTCCCGGGCGAGCGGTGAATCGTCGCAAACGAGAACGGATGTCATGACCGTCCTCCGCAGCTGATCCGCGTCACGTTGAGCCTCCTGGCTGGTACGAATCTCTCCGACACGGCCTCTTCGGCGCCACCCCCGGGTCGGATCGCCCGTCCTGCCGCGATCGTTCCCGACGTTCAGCGCCCGCTAACCGCCTCCGCACTTCCAACGACCGTCACTCGAATGAGTTACGGCTTTCAGGGCCATCTCCACCACTGTACGTGGCCGACCCATTACCGATCAGCCGCATCGCGGGGCGGACACCGCTCTTTTGTGCACGTGGCGCGTGGTGAGCCCGCGACGCGCGCGCCGGAGTACGACCCGTGGCCGTGCGGACCCGCGGCGCGCGACGCGCCGGACCACCCGGATGCCACGCCGTCGACTGTCAAACCTCATGCCCCGTTCGTCCGTTTTTATAGCTTTTGTACGATCATTGACTGTTGTGTAACTCTGTGGGTGACTTGTCCCGTAGGTCGTCGTAAGTCATATTTCCAGGAGTCCATCCCGGCATCGCGGAGCCTCGCCGCAGCCCCACCGAAGGGAATGAGCCATGGCAGATTTCTCCCGACTCCCCGGCCCGAACGCGGACCTGTGGGACTGGCAGCTCTCCGCCGCCTGCCGCGGCGTGGACAGTTCGCTCTTCTTCCACCCCGAGGGCGAACGCGGCGCCGCCCGCAGCTCCCGCGAGCAGAGCGCCAAGGAGGTCTGCATGCGCTGCCCGGTGCGCACCGAGTGCGCGGCCCACGCGCTGGCGGTCCGCGAGCCGTACGGCGTCTGGGGCGGCCTCACCGAGGACGAGCGCGAGGAACTGCAGGGCCGCGCGCGCAACCGCCTGATCGAGGTACCGCTGACCGTCCGTCAGTGAGCGGGCAGCGGAGCAGAAACGTTCCTGCCCACGGAGTTCCGCCAGCCCACTTCTCAGCGACCGGCCGCCACCGAGGCGAGCCGGTCGAGCATGAGCGCCACCGCCGGTACCTCGGCCAGGTCCGGCAGGGTCAGCGCGACGACCTCCCGCACCGCCGGGCCGCCCGGCCCCGCGTGCAGCGTGACCGCCGCCACCGCGTCCCGGCGGACCGCGGTCAGCGCCAGCCGGGGCAGCACCGCCACCCCCAGCCCGGCGGCCACCAGGCCGACCACCGCCGGGTAGTCGTCGGTCGCGAAGTCGATCCGCGGCTCGAAGCCGGCGCCCGCGCAGAGCTCCACCAGGTGCCCGCGGCACTGCGGGCAGCCCGCGATCCACTGCTCCCCGGCCAGCTCCGCCAGGTCCACCGGGCGCTCGGCGCACTCCGCCAGCCGGTGGCCCGCCGGCAGCAGGCCGACCAGCGGGTCCTCCAGCAGCGGGCGCACCACCAGGTCGGACCAGTCCCCCGCGGCCGCCGTCTCGGCCGCCGCCAGCACCGCCTCGGCCCGCGCCGCACGCGTCGCGCCGTGCGCGGGGACGGCGGCGAACGCGGGGACACCCGGGTAGCGGAAGGCCAGCGCGATCTCGCACTCGCCGCCGCGCAGCAGCTCCAGCGCCTGCGGCGGCTCGGCCTCCACCAGCGACACGCGGACCCCCGGATGGGCGCCCCGCAGCTGGGCGACAGCGGGCGGCACAAGAGTGGAACTCGCGGTCGGGAACGACACCAACCGCACCCGTCCGGCCCGCAGCCCGGCGATCGCCGCCACCTCGTCCTCGGCGGCGGACAGGCCCGCCAGGATCCCGGTGGCGTGCTTGAGCAGCACCTGGCCGGCCTCGCTCAGCTGCATCCCGCGCCCCGAACGGACCACCAGCGGCAGCTGGACCACCTTCTCCAGCGCCTTCATCTGCTGGCTGACGGCCGGCTGGGTGCACCCGAGCTCACGGGCGGCGGCGGAGAAGGAGCCGGTGCGGGCGACGGCCCGCAGGACCCTCAGATGGCGAGCCTCGATCATGGCTCAACGCTACGCCCTGAACGGCCGAGGCCCGGCCGCCCCGAAAGGGGCGACCGGGCCTCGGCGGCGGTGACGGAGCGTCAGTGCGAGTGACCGTGGCCACCGTGCGAGTGACCGGCGGCGGCCTCCTCGTCGGCGGGCTTCTCGACCACGAGGGTCTCGGTGGTGAGCAGCAGCGAGGCGATCGACGCGGCGTTCTCCAGCGCCGAGCGGGTGACCTTGACCGGGTCGATGACGCCGGCCTTCACCAGGTCGCCGTACTCGCCGGTGGCGGCGTTGAAACCGAAGTTCGGCTCCAGCTCGGCCACCTTGTGGGTGATCACGTAGCCCTCGAGGCCGGCGTTCTGGGCGATCCAGCGCAGCGGCTCGGCGAGCGCCTTGCGGACGACCGCGACACCGGTCGCCTCGTCGCCGGTCAGGCCCAGGCCGCCGTCGAGCACCTTCTGCGCGTGCACGAGAGAGGCGCCGCCACCGGCGACGATGCCCTCCTCGACCGCGGCGCGGGTCGCCGAGATGGCGTCCTCCAGGCGGTGCTTGCGCTCCTTGAGCTCCACCTCGGTGGCGGCGCCGACCTTGATCACGCAGACGCCGCCGGCCAGCTTGGCCAGGCGCTCCTGCAGCTTCTCGCGGTCCCAGTCCGAGTCGGTGCCCGCGATCTCGGCCTTGATCTGCGCGACGCGGCCCTGCACGGCCTCGCTGTCACCGGCGCCGTCGACGACCGTGGTCTCGTCCTTGGTGATGGTGACGCGGCGGGCGGTGCCCAGCAGGTCCAGACCGGCCTGGTCGAGCTTGAGGCCGACCTCCTCGGAGATGACGGTGGCACCGGTCAGGGTGGCCAGGTCGCCCAGGATCGCCTTGCGGCGGTCGCCGAAGCCGGGGGCCTTGACGGCCACCGCGTTGAAGGTGCCACGGATCTTGTTGACCACCAGGGTGGACAGCGCCTCGCCGTCCACGTCCTCGGCGATGATCAGCAGCGGCTTGGAGGCACCGCCCTGCAGGATCTTCTCCAGCAGCGGGAGCAGCTCCTGGATGGAGGAGATCTTGCCCTGGTTGATCAGGATGTACGGGTCCTCGAGGACCGCTTCCTGACGCTCCGCGTCGGTGACGAAGTACGGCGACAGGTAGCCCTTGTCGAACTGCATGCCCTCGGTGAAGTCCAGCTCCACGCCGAAGGTGTTCGACTCCTCGACGGTGATGACACCGTCCTTGCCGACCTTGTCGATCGCCTCGGCGATCAGCTCGCCGACCTGCGGGTCCTGCGCGGAGAGGGACGCGACGGCGGCGATGTCGTCCTTGCCCTCGATCTCACGCGCGACCGACAGCAGGTGGGCGGTGACGGCGGCGACGGCCTTGTCGATGCCCTTCTTCAGGGCGGCCGGGCCCGCGCCGGCGGCGACGTTGCGCAGACCCTCGTTGACCAGGGCCTGGGCCAGCACGGTGGCGGTGGTGGTGCCGTCGCCCGCGACGTCGTTGGTCTTGGTGGCGACCTCCTTGACGAGCTGCGCGCCAAGGTTCTCGTACGGGTCGTCGAGCTCGACCTCACGGGCGATGGTGACACCGTCGTTGGTGATGGTCGGGGCGCCGAACTTCTTGTCGATGACGACGTTGCGGCCCTTGGGACCGATGGTCACCTTGACCGTGTCGGCCAGCTTGTTGACACCGCGCTCGAGCGAGCGGCGGGCATCCTCGTCGAACTGCAGGATCTTCGGCATGTTTCCGTTTCCTCGGGATATCTGCGTTACGTGAGCCAACAACCACGCCCCGGGCCCCTGTCACTGCTGACACGGATCCGGGGCGTGGCCAGGTGGCGGACCGTCAGGCCCGCCGGACTGCTTACTTCTCGATGATGGCGAGAACGTCGCGAGCCGAGAGGACGAGGTACTCCTCGCCGTTGAACTTAACCTCGGTGCCGCCGTACTTGGAGTACAGAACGATGTCGCCGACGGCGACGTCGAGCGGCAGACGCTGGCCGTCCTCGAAGCGGCCCGGGCCGACGGCCAGGACGACGCCCTCCTGGGGCTTCTCCTTCGCCGTGTCCGGGATGACCAGGCCGGAGGCCGTGGTGGTCTCGGCGTCGAGCGGCTGGACCACAATGCGGTCCTCAAGCGGCTTGATGGCAACCTTGCTGCTGGTGGTCACGTCCGAGCTCCCCTTCGGAGATTACGGGGTTGTCTTTCAGGTAGGTGGCGACGTCTGCGGCCTGCCGTCGCGGGGGTCAGGCCAAGTCTGTCGCGTTAGCACTCCCCCTGGGGGGAGTGCCAGGAACGACCATAGGCCGCGGTTAGCACTCAGTCAACCAGAGTGCCAACGGCGCGCCAGAGGAATCCGTGCGACCGGGACAATGGACCGGTGGAGACCGAGACCTTTCAGGCCCTGTTGAGCGACGAGGGCCAGGCCCTGCTGACCGAACTGCACGACTACCCGCCGGGCCAGGAGCTGGCGCTGGCCACCCGGCTGCGCCGCGCCCACCCCACGGAGCTGGTCTCCGCGGCGCTCGCCCAGGCCGCGCTGCGCCGGCGCGCCCGGGCCAAGTTCGGCCAGGACGCGGACCTGATGTACTTCACCCCCGACGGGGTCGAGCAGTCCACCCGGCGCAGCGTCGCCGAGTGGCGGGCCCGCCGGTTCGCCGAACTCGGGGTGAAGCGGCTGGCCGACCTGTGCGGCGGCATCGGCGGCGACGCGATCGCGCTGGCCCGGGCCGGGATCTCGGTGCTCGCCGTCGACCGCGACCCGCTGGCCTGCGCGGCCGCCACCGCGAACGCCGCGGCGCTCGGCCTCGGCGAACTGATCGAGGTGCGCTGCGCGGACGTCACCGGGGCCGCCACCGAGGGCTTCGACGCCGTCTTCACCGACCCGGCCCGGCGCACCGCCAAGGGCAGGGTCTTCGACCCCTCGGCCTACTCCCCGCCGCTCGCCTGGGCCATCGAGGCCGGCCGGGCCACCCCGTACGGCGCGCTCAAGATCGCGCCCGGCATCCCGCACGACGCCGTCCCCGCCGACGCCGAGGCCGAGTGGGTCTCCGACCACGGCGACGTCAAGGAGGCCGTGCTCTGGTTCGGCACCAAGGCCGCCGAACCGCACCGCGCCACCCTGCTCCCCGGCGGGCACACCCTCACCGGCGGCCGGCTCCCCGACCCGCCCGCGGGCCCGATCCGCCGCTACCTCTACGAGCCGGACGGCGCGGTGATCCGCGCCCACCTGGTCGCCGAGGTGGCCGAACAGGTCGGCGGCACCCTGATCGACCCGATGATCGCCTACCTGACCTCCGATCAGCTGGTGTCCACCCCGTACGCGCACGCCTACGAGGTGACCGACGTCCTGCCGTTCAACGTCAAGAAGCTGAAGGCCCTGCTGCGCTCACGCGGCGTCGGCACCGTGGTGATCAAGAAGCGCGGCATCGGCCTGACCCCGGAGGAACTGCGCCGCGCCCTCAAACCCGAAGGGGTGAACACGGCCACGGTCGTCATGACCCGGATCGGCAGCACCCCGATGATGATGCTGGCGCAACCGGCCCCGGCGTAGCGCGACGGCGTCGGCGACTCAGCCGGGCGGCTGGATGTAGTCGTCCAGGCGGGCCACCGAGAAGCCCTGTTCCTGGATCCGGCTGAGGAGTTCGCCGAACATCTCGGTCATGGTCTCGCCCTTGAGGTCCTTCGGGCCGCGGAAGTGCGCCAGGATGATGTCGCCCGGCTTCAGCTTCTTGTCCGCGGTCTGGTACTGCATGTCGTGGATCTGCATCGACTCGCGCCAGATCACGACGGCACGCGGACCGCACTGCTGGACGGCCGAGTTGAGGGTCGGGGTGTGCGCGCCGTCGCCGTACGGGGGGCGGAAGAGGTAGGGCGCGGCGCCGTACTGCTGGGTGATCACCTGCTGGTCGCCGCAGACCTCCTTCTTCTGGACGTCCGCCGACTTGGTGCTCATCGCCGGGTGGTGCAGCGTGTGGTTCTGGATCGAGTTGCCGTCGGCCTGCAGTGGCTTGAAGTAGGCGTAGTCGTTCTTGATGGCGTCGTCCATCAGGAACATCGTGATCGGGACCTTGAGGTCGCTCATCATCTGGATGAACTTCGGGTCCTTCTCCTCGCCGTCGTCGATCGTGATGAAGACGACCTTGTCGGTGGTCGGGACCGACTCGATCACCGGGACGGTACCGGTCTTGGTGAGCTTGATCGGCTTGTCCGCGGGGGCCGCCGGAGCCGGCGCCATCGGCTGCAGCTTCCACTTCGCCCAGGCCGCCGCGGAGCCGGCGCCGGCCGCCGGGCTCGACGCCGCGGCGGAGGGTGCGGCGGCGCCCGCGGGCGCGGACTGCGTGGCGGGCGGGGCGCTGGAGGAGGGGGCGGGAGTGCTGCCGCAGCCGCTGACCGCGGCCAGCAGGGCGAGCGATCCGGCCGCGTACACCCTGGTCCGACGGCGGGCCCGACTCCGGTCGTAGCTCTTCACGGTGGAGCGCTCCCCAGGCTGCTGGTCGATCAAGTGTCGGACAGGACGCTACCGTGCTTGCGCGACAAACTCACTGTCGAACGACCAGCGGTGCGCCGGGCGCGCCAGCAGGGCCGCCGGCGGGTCGGGGACGGCCACCGGCGCGGTCGCCTCCCACCAGCCGATCAGCAGCACCCGCTCGCCGGGCGCGCTGAACAGCTCGACCCGGGCCGCCCCCGCCAGCGCCGGGACGGCCTCCTCCCGTGCCCAGGCGAGCAGTTCGGCCCCGCGGCCGTCCGCCGCCCGGGCCTCCCACATCGCCGCGACGGTGCTCACGCGCCGCCGCCGAGCTCGCGGTAGGCCTCGCCGTGCAGGTCGCCGTGCGGCACCGAGACCTCGGTGACGGGCAGTGAGGAGTCCGCCGAGAGGTCGAAGGCGGAGGGGGTGCGGCCGCGCCAGACCATCTCCGAGCCGAGCGCCGCCACCATCGCGCCGTTGTCGGTGCACAGGCCCGGACGCGGCACCCGCAGCCGGATGCCCGCCTTCTCGCAGCGCTGCTCGGCCATCGACCGCAGCCGGGAGTTGGCCGCCACCCCGCCGCCGATCATCAGGTGGTCCACGCCGTTCTCCAGGCAGGCTTTGATCGCCTTGCGGGTCAGCACATCGGTGACCGCCTCCTGGAAGGAGGCCGCGACGTCCGCCACCGGCACCTCCTCGCCGGCCCGCCGCTTGGCCTCCACCCAGCGGGCGACCGCGGTCTTCAGGCCGGAGAACGAGAAGTCGTACGCCGGGTCCTTCGGGCCGCTGAGGCCGCGCGGGAAGTGGATCGCCTTCGGGTCGCCCTCACGGGCCAGGCGGTCCACCGCCGGCCCGCCGGGGAAGCCGAGGCCGAGCACCCGGGCCACCTTGTCGAAGGCCTCGCCGGCCGCGTCGTCGATGGTCGCGCCCAGCGGGCGGACGTCGGAGGTGATGTCGGCGGTCAGCAGCAGCGAGGAGTGGCCGCCGGAGACCAGCAGGGCCATCGTCGGCTCGGGCAGCCGGCCGTGCTCCAACTGGTCCACGCAGATGTGCGAGGCGAGGTGGTTGACCCCGTAGAGCGGCTTGTCCAGCGCCCAGGCGTACGCCTTGGCCGCGCTCACCCCGACCAGCAGCGCGCC
>FTKT01004401.1_pt1 | contig 14633 bp, 10 predicted proteins | sample 1658271 | NCBI WGS metagenome assembly FTKT01 (sample SAMEA3914811, study PRJEB12502) | metagenome | biome: forest; material: soil | place: Canada | collected 2011-08-04 | depth 0.3 m | reverse complement strand
GGAAAAGCACGTGGATTACACGGCGCCTCCGGCTCAGATGAACACCGGTACACCGCCCCCCGTGGCCCCGCCGTCTCCGCACTACGTGGAAGGCCGCTGGACCTATCCGGGCTCCGATCAGATGGCGGATTCCTATCCGCCGCGGGCCCAGGATAACGAAGTTGAAGGTACGGTCACGATCGACTGCGCCGTCAACGAGTCGGGCAAGGTCACGTCTTGCGATATCGTCAGCGAAAACCCGCCGGGCTACGGTTTCGGTGCCGCTACGGTAAAGCTGTTCCTGCGTTATGCTCACGTCGACCCGGGTTCGGTCGGTGGTCAGCTGCAGGCCGGCGCCCGCAAGAAGTTCACCTACAAGTGGCAGCTCGGTTAATCACCGAACGGTCCAGACTAAAAAAGAAGCACCCCGGTTCGCACCGGGGTGTTTTTTTTGCGTCTGCATGGCTGAACACGAAAGTGTGTTTATGGGTTGGGCGAGGCGGCGCTTTGACTATTGTGTCAATTTTAAGAAGTGATACTGTATATCATACGACGCGCCGAAAGAAGCGCGACCCAGACGATATTGACTGTTGATGCAGATGACGCCGGCTAGCCAACGCGATAGCGCAGGCTCCGGGTGCCGCTTCTGCCCTGGTTTCAACCATCTCAAGGGGAGGGATGACCCATGATCGATACCTTGCCGACCCGTCGTTCAGCGATCTTCAGCGACACTACCAGCCGCAAACTGCCGCGATCCTTTTACTGGGGCGCCGGCGTTGCCGTTTTGCTCCATGCGGGCCTTGTCTACTACCTTGTGCAGCAGAACTTCAATCTGACCGCACTGCCCGAAGCCCAGGGGCCGACCATTATCGGGACGGTCTACACACCCCCACCACCGGAACCGCCCAAGCCGACGACCCAGCAGAAGCCGGTCGATCATGTCGTCGTGCATGCCACACCGACGCCGGCGACGACAGCCGACACGACACCGCTGACGCCCCAGCTTAAAGGGGATGTCAGCCCGCCGGGTTTGCCGCAGATCGTCGATCAGCCGCAGGTCCAGGGGCCGCCAGACATCAAGGCGGATCCCGGTCCGGCTTATGTTACCCCGCGTTGGAAGGCCTTTCCCGATGCCGAGACCCTGACCAACTATTATCCGCCGCGCGCCCTCGATAACGAGGTCGAAGGCTCGGCCAGCGTCCAGTGCACCGTCCTCGATACCGCCGGTCACGTCCATTGCACCGCCGTCTCGGAAACGCCCAAGGGGTATGGCTTCGGCCAGCAAACCGTGAAGATGGTCGAGGAGAAGGGACGCGTGGATACCTCGGTCGGCGACATCAAGGTCGGCTCAGTCCTGGCGACCACCACGGTCAAGTGGCAATTGAACTGATAAGGCTCTCAACGCGACCCATGGCGCGTTCTGGCGCCCCGGACTTCGTGCCGGGGCGCTTTTTCGTGGGCATAGGACATGTTTTTTGTACGTTTCGCCCTTGATTGCCACGCGGGGGCACGTTACAGACACAGCCCTTGCGATGGCATGCCGTCTTAGCTCACTTGGTAGAGCGCCAGATTGTGGCTCTGGAGGTAGCTGGTTCGAAACCAGCAGACGGTACCATCGCAGGCCGTTTTCCCCGCCGGATGACCGATGGCGTTTCCCGAAAAATCTATCCTGATCGTCGGCAGCGGCATTGTTGGTTTGTGCCTGGCCGTTGCCGCGCGGGCCAGAGGTTTCGACGTTACCGTTATTGCCCGTGACGCCGCGCCGGCGACCGCCTCCGGCGTGGCTGCCGGTATGATCGCGCCCGTGCTTGAGGCCCGGGGAGAGACCCACCCCGAGGCTTTGCTTCGTCTGCAGGCCGCGCAAGCCGCGTGGCTGGATCTGATGCCGGTCTGGCCCGAGGCCGTACAAGCCATGCTGCGGCGGCAACAGGTCGAAGCGCGCAGCCGATTTGTAACGGCTGACGGCGATATGACCGATGTTCCCGGGGATTGGCTGGTCGACGCGACCGCCATGCTGTCGGCGCTTGAAGCCGGTTTTGCCGCGGCCGGCGGTATCGTGATCCGTGGCGAGGCGACGGCCCTGGACGCCCAATCCGTGACCCTGGCCGATGGTCGCGTTGTGGAAGCCGCCCACGTCGTCGTGGCTTCGGGGTTTGCCTCGCGGGCCTTTGCCGATGTCGTTCCCGTCCTGGCGGCCGTGGCACCGATTAAGGGGCATCTTCTGGATTTGCCGGGGCAGGGGACGCCGGGGGTTACGCGCTCGACCAAGGGCTACCTGGCCGATTATGGCGCCTTCGCCAAGTTCGGGGCGTCGATGGAGCCGGGCCGTGACGATCTCGCGGTCGATCCGGCCGTATTGGCTGACCTTGAGGGGCGGGCCGGCAATATGTTCCCAGCCATGTCCCTGAAGGGCGCCGTGCCGCGCGTCGGTATTCGCGCCGGCACGCCTGACAACTGGCCCCTGATCGGCCGGGATGAGGCGTCCGGCGTTTGGGTGGCCACGGGCATGCGCCGCAACGGCTTCGTCTTTGCGCCCTATGCGGCGGGGGTGATTCTCGATCGCCTGGCCGGCCGCGAGCGTCCCGATGCGGCTATCTACGATCCGCAACGCTTTGCGTGAGACCGTCGTAAAGGATTGTGGCGAACTCTTTAATATAAATTAACCATACATGCGGCAAAATTTGCCGCATGAAACTGTCAGTGCAGAGTACTCCGGCCAATTCCGTGGCCCAGATGGCGGACCAGGTCGGTTCCACGATTCAGGCTGGTGCACAAGGCGTCATCGGCTCGCTGCAGCGTGCCGCGGCGGCGACCGGCGTCGACTTCAGTTACCTGATGAAGGCGGCCCAGCGCGAGAGCTCGCTCAATCCCAACGCCCACGCCAAGACGTCGTCGGCGGCCGGCCTGTTTCAATTCATCGACCAGACCTGGCTGGGCATGCTGAAGAACACCGGCGCCAAGCATGGTTACGGCGCCTATGCCTCGCAAATCACCAAGGGCACCGACGGCAAGTATCACGTCAATGATCCGAATGTCCGCAAGCAGGTCATGGGCCTGCGCTACAACGCCGACGCCAATGCGGTGATGGCGGCGGAAATGACCGCGGGGCATGCCGCCTACCTCAAGGGCCGCATCGGCCGCGACCCGACCCAGGGCGAACTTTACGCCGCGCACTTCCTGGGGCCCGGGGGCGCGGCGGACCTGATCCAGACGGCCGATTCACGTCCCCAGGCGACGGCGGCCAGCCTGTTCCCGGCGGCGGCGCAGAGCAATCATGGCATCTTCTATCATCATGGCCGGGCGCTCAACGTCGCCGAGGTGATGAGCAACCTGAAAACGGTTGGCGGCGCCGCGCCGATGGCCTTGCCGGCCGAAACGCAGGGCCAGGAAAATGGCGATGTGCTGACGGCGCGCCTCGATACGCGCATGGCTCAGGTGCGCAGCAACGAGGCTATCATGCAGATGGTCTTCGGCGGCGACACGAGCCAGGGCACGCTGTTCACGACGCAGTTGCTGTCGGCCTTCGGACCGGGCGACGACGCCGGCGACACGGGTGACAGCGCCAGCCTGACGAAAGCCTTCGGCGCCGCCGATGGCAGCACGCTGACCTGAATTTACCTTAGCCCGCGGCCAGGGCGCGGCCCAGGCCGTCACGATTTTGCGGCAACAATAGCGGTTTGACGCCCAGGGCCTGAAGGTCGTCGATCTGGTCACCTTCCGGCAGCAGGGCCAGGATGGCCAGGTTGGCTTGCTGCTGGGTGGCGCGCAGGGCGGCGAAGAAGCCGTCCAGGCGATCGCGATTGCCGGCCTCGCGCAAATCCTCGAACGCCCCCGTGCTGATCAGGCAGGCATCGACCGGCGCCTTGCGGGCGAGGGCCAGCGCCCGTTCGCGCGTCGTCGAGGTCAGGCATTTGTGACCCAGGTGTTCGAGTTGATCGCGCAATTGGGCGGCGCGCAGCGAATCGTTGGTCAGCAGCAAAACCCGCAGGCTATGGGCCGGTTCGAAAACCTCGGGGTCCGCCACCACCGGGCGGGCCGGGGGTGTGGCCTTGAGATCGAACGGCAGGTCGAGCCAGAATTTCGAACCGACGTCGGGCGTCGATTGGGCGCCCAGCTTGCCGTCCATCAGTTCCGCCAGCGATTTTGACAGGCTAAGGCCGAGGCCGGCGCCGGAATGGCCGGACGAGGTCCGCACGATGCGCGTATGCGGCGTGAAGGCGCGCGCCAGTTCGTCGTCGTCGAGGCCGGGGCCGGAATCGACCACCTCGATGCGCAAGGTCTCGGGCGAAGGCGAAATCAGCTTCAGTTCGACCCGTCCGGCCTGGGTATACAAAAGGGCATTGCTGAGAAGGTGGGCCAGAACCTGTTCGACGCGGTGTTCGTCGCCAATGACGGCGCCACGGACGGGCAGGTTATGCGCCGTCAGGGTGAAACCCAGGCCCTTGCCTTGCGCCAGGCCGGCGAACTGCGCCGTCATGCGTTCGCAGATCAGGGCAATGTCGAGCGGCAGGCGATCGACCTCGATGCGGCCGGCGGTGGCTGTGTCATTGTCGAAGGTGGTGGTCAGGATGGCCTGCAAGTGGCCGATCTCGCTCAGGGCCGCGTCGACGTGGCTGCGTGGCGCCGGCGCCCGGGTCAGGTGGCCCAGCCCCTGCAGGAGGCTGTTCTCGACCCCCTTGAGACCGGTCTGGACCTCGCGTTGCAACGTCTCCATCAGCGCCATGCGCTGGGCGTTGACGGCGTCGGTGGCGGCGCGCGCGGTTTCGCGTTCGTTGGCCAGTTCCAATTGCCGGTGCTGCAGCCGGTAATGGTCGCGCATATGGCGGTTGAGCACAAAGCCCATGGCCATGGCCAGGGCCATGCCACCGGTCATCAGGTGGCTGAAGTCGGCATTGGGATGCAGGGCCTGCGACGCCAGGATCGGGCCGATCGCGGCCAGCGGTCCCAGGATCAACAGCGACAGCAGCACGGGCGATGAAAAGAAGATGATGCCGACCGCGGCGCCGGCGCACACCATGACCAAGGGTTCGGCCGCCGGCCCGGCCTGGCTGGCGCACAGGCTGATGATCGCGATCGTGACAGCCCACAAGCCGCCCCCCAGGGTCTGCAGTTGCAGGCGGCGGCGGATGGCGGCGTCGGACGGGTCGGGCAGGTGCCGGTCGACCCGCGCCTTCAACACCATGAACACCGTCCAGTCGAAGGTGAGCAGGGCCAGGTAAAGGGCAAGCCACGGCGCCGACTGGCCCAGGCGTGCCGTCCATACGAAGACCGGCAAACCTATACCGAAGAAGCCAAAAACCCACGGTAACATGCGGCCCTGGGCACGCAGCCCATAGTCGAGCAGGATGGTATCGGAGGACGCGGATGGGTACGACGACGGGGCGATTGTCATGCCTTAACCATAGGCGACAGACGTTTCTACCGGGTTACCCACTACAGCCTTTCGTTGAATTGGCTTCAATTTCCCGGCATCGCCTTATGGTAAAGGATTCGTTAGGGATAAAGTCGGACACTCGGCGACGGTATTCTTTCCGTCGGATTCGCGCATCATGTCCCACGATCCCAACTCGCCCGACTCTTCAGCCCAGCCCAGCCTGTCTACGCAGAACGGGTTTGCCGGGCGGCCGTCGCTGTCGGATGCCGACATCAAGCGCCTGGTGCGCAGCGAGAACGCCGACGACCGGGCCGTTGCCACGCACAAGATCTGCCGTGTGATGGAACGCGCCGAACTGAGCGATGGCGATCGCACCGCCGCCCATGAAATCATCCGCATGCTGGCGGCCGATGCCGCCGAACTGGTCCGCCGGGCGCTGGCCGTCACGCTGCGCACCTCCGAACTGCTGCCGCACGACGTGGTCATGAAGCTGGCCCAGGACGTGGCGACCGTCGCCGTGCCGGTGCTGACCCATTCGCCTTTGTTCACCGATGAAGACCTGGCGCAGATCGTTCGCGCCGGCGGGCCGGTGCGCCAGGTGGCGATCGCCAAGCGCGACGAATTGTCCGAACGCGTCACCACGGCCTTGTCCGAACACGCGGTCGAGGAGGCGGTGGTGATCGCCTGCGCCAACGACAATGCCCGTTTCTCCGAGGGCGGCATCAACCACGTGGTCGATCGTTTCGGCGCGTCGGAGGTCCTGCATTCGGTGCTGATCAATCGCAAGGCCTTGCCGGTGTCGATCAGCGAGCGTCTGGTTCACGTCGTGTCCGCGGCGCTGCGTGAAAAGCTGATCACCCGTCACGCCATCAAGCCGGAAACCGCCATCGAGATCGTCGCGGCGACGCAGGAGCGCGCCACCCTCGATCTGGCCGACCAGGCGGGCGCCAATCCGGATCCCCAGACCCTGGCGAAGCACCTGATGGCCAATGGCCGCCTGACGCCGTCCCTGATGCTGCGGGCCTTGGCGCGCGGCCACATGGGCTTCTTCGAACACGCCATGGCGGAATTGTCGGGTGTACCGCACGAACGCACCTGGTTGATGGTCCACGACGCCGGTTCGTTGGGTTTCCGCGCCATCTACGACCGGGCCGGCATGCCCGGGCGCATGTTCCAGACCTTCCGCATGGCGGTCGACACCTATCACAACCTGACCCAGGAGGCCGGCCATCTCGAGCCGGTTCGCCTGCAGGAACGCCTGATCGAACGCTTCCTGACCCAGATGCCCTTCGCGCCGCGCGAGGACCTGCTTTACCTCTATGAGCGGCTCGACCGCGACTCGCGGGGCAGGGCTCAAGCTCGGGTCAAGCCGGCGGAGACGATGGTCGAGGCCGGCCTTCTTCAAGCCAAGGCGGCATAAAACAGAAGCCTCGGATTTCCGGGGCTTTTTCTTTGATTATTTTGGGCATTAAAAAACCCCGGCGATGCTGGGGTTTTCAGATTCCATCGAAGGCACGCTTAGTTGGTGTTCATCCCGACCTTGTCGAGGTGTTCCTTGACGCGGGCTTCCAGCGTCTCGGACAGGATCTTGCCGACCGGATGGGTGTCTTCCTTGATCGAGTCGCGTACGCAGGCGCGGATGGCGTCAAGGTGGGCATCGACCAGCAGGCGAGGGGACACGGCGCGCTTTTCGGCATCGTCGATCATCTTGCAGAGCGAACCGGCGATGCGTGTGATCAGGGGGTAGCCGTAGGTCGTGCCCAGGCCCTTCAGGTCGTGGGCGCTGAAGAACAGCGCTTCGCTGTTTTCCGTGTTCAAGCCTTCCGACTTGATGCGCACCTGGACGTCTTCCAGCTTCTTGATCTCGTCCATCAGCCAGGTTTCGAACTGCGACGACAGGTCGGCCAGGGCCGCTTCCGCCTTGGCGATGGCGCTGGCGTCGAGCGCCCCCAGCTTCCCGCCGACCTTGGCGCGAAGGGTGTTGGGCACGTTGATGATCTCGACCTTGTCTTGCATTTGGGCACTGTCTCCGACGCTGTACGCGCATTTTCGGAGTTAAGCTTAATGCGGACTCATTTAATAAGGGTTTATGGCGCGCTGTTTTGCGCTCGGGCGTCGCGAGGCGCCTCGTGCCGGCGCCGGCAGGCTATTGCCTTTGTTGGTGCTTTACGTTGAAAACACATAACAATGTGAAAGAGATCAGCTTACAAACTGTTCCGCGAGCACGCGTTCGTCATAGCCGTTGCCGGCGTCGAACAACAGGGTCGCCTTCAGGTCTTCGGCCTCGGCGATGTCGACACGGACGACGTCGCGCACCTCGAAAGTGTCGGCGGCGGCGCTGATCGGCCGCTTGTCGACCTCGAGGGCTTCGAAGCGGACCTGGGCCGTGTGCGGCAGGATGGCGCCGCGCCAGCGCCGGGGACGGAAGGCTGAAATCGGTGTCAGGGCCAGCGCCTTGGCGGTCAGCGGAATGATCGGACCGTGCGCCGACAGGTTATAGGCGGTCGAGCCGGCGGGGGTCGCCACCATGGCGCCGTCGCAGATCAGTTCATCGAGCCGCACGGTGCCGTCGATCATGATGCGCAGCTTGGCGCCCTGGTGCGATTGGCGCAGCAATGAGACCTCGTTGAACGCCAGGGCGACGCGGTCATGTCCGTCGCGTGTCCGGGCGCGCATGCGCAAGGGGCTGATCAGGGTCGATTCCGACTTGAGGATGCGCTCCATCAGGTTGTTTTCGGCATAATCGTTCAGCAGGAAACCGACGCTGCCGCGGTTCATGCCGAAGATCGGGATCTGGTCGTTCAGGTATTTGTGCACGGACTGCAGCAGGAAGCCGTCGCCACCCAGGGCCACGACCACATCGGGCGATGTCGCGGAGCCATACAGGCTCTTCAGCCGGGCGCACGCGGCCTGGGCTTCGGGACGGTCGGAGGCGGTAAAGTCCAGTCGCAGCGACATAATCTGCTTTTTACCGGCTTTACAGTTCTACGCAAGGTTTATGCGGAAAGCCGAACGCTTTAGCTCGCGGTGGCGATGCCGGCCGATAGCTTGCGCAACGCCTCGTCGGGGCTCAGGGCGAAGATCGACATCAGCAGCGGGCGGTGGGGCGCGTCGTCGCGATGCGGCTGGCCGTGGTGGGTATGCCACAGGGCCAGCAGGTGGCCGAACACGGCGCGGTCCATGCCCAGCGCGCAACTCAGCAAAGCCAGGGTGACGTCCGGCATGAGGCCCAGCGCCGAGGCCAGGCCGGTCGCCGCCAGATCCAGCCGGTGGGCGGCATCGCGGACGAAGATGGCGTGCCGGCCGGCGCGGGCCAGTTTGACCAGGCGCAGATTGGCGTGGCCTGCGCCGTCATCCAGGTTGAGCCGGGGCGTGACGGTCGCGAAGGTAAAGCCCGGGCGGCCGAGCAAGGCGCCGCGCACCATGATCATCTGGCCGGCGTGGGCGCTCATCGCGGCGCGATCTTCGTCGTCGAAAAGAACGTCGCGGTTTTCGGCGAGCGCCAGGACGGCGATCTCATGGCCGGCGCGGATGATGGCCTTGACGACGCGCCAGTCGAGGTGCTTGCGCTTGGCGATGACGGCATGGTGGGCTTCGCCGGTCGCCTTGACCAGGGCCAGCAGGGCGGCGGTGTCGAGGGCCGGCATGGAAGCCGCGAGCATCGGCGCCGCCAGTTCGATCGGCATCTGGCCCAGACGAACGACCAGGTCCTGCGGGCTGCGCACCAGGTTGTCGGCGGGGGCGGCCGGCAGGGTATGCGGCGCATTGACCAGGCGGGTCTGGCAATAGGGGCGGGCGGCCATGTAGACGGACGGCGAGAAGTCCTGTGACCGTGGCCGCGCCGGACGCGGCGCCGTCAGCGGGCCGGACATGGGTTCCGGCGGAACGACATAGGCGACGTCGACCACAACGGCCTTGGGCCGCTGGCGCACCGTCTTTTGCGGCGCGGGCGGCGGCGATGACTTGCGGGCGGTTGAGGTACGGGACGCGGGCACGAGGGTAATCCGGAAGGCGGCGCTTGATTCGCCGGGTTAAGAAAGTGTCGCTAAACAGGGTGAATACTTGTTTAACGCTTCCGGGAAGCCGGAAATTGAAAGCCGCGAGCGCCTGTTTGCTGTTTTCTTTCGAACGGAAATTGTCTGAGTTGGAATTTCCGAATGCGCTGACATTGACGAGCGGCGGCGCCCACCGCGCGCGTTTGGGCGAGTCCTTGCGGCGCTTGAGCAAACGCCTCTCCGAACGCTCCGGCATTCGGCAAGGGCGACCGCCCGCCGCGCACGGTTGCGCGAGCCTGTGCGGCGCCTGAGCACACTAAAATGGTCTGACCACAGGGCGGACCGTTTCAGGTGTTAATCTTGTTTCAACCCGTGATGGGTAAGGTGGCTCAACTATCGTTTCCAGTACAGGGCAGGATATGTCCGAATCCGTTATGCAGGCCGTCGATTCATCCGTAGCGGCCCCAGCCGCCCGGCTTGGCGGACGTGAGACTATTGTCTTGCAGCATGAGGATGCTGTCGAAATCATCGAGCGCCTGCGTGAAACGCACGTCGACACGACGGGGCACGCCTTCCTGCTGAAGCTCGATACCCTGATCGTCCGGTTGGGCGCCAAGTGGGAACAGAAGGCGGAACTGGTCTTCGAACATCTCAAGACGGGCTTCGAGCGGCAATACGAAGAACCGAACTGGTGTATCGGCATCAACGGCGACGCCTGGCTGGCGCTTCTGCCGACGATCGGCTCGCGCAAGGGCGCGCTGGCCGTCACCGAAATCTGGCGCGAACTGTGTGGCTTCTTCGTCGGCGACATGTCGGCGGTCGAGGTGCCCTTGCACGAAGTCCGTGCCGAGGATGTCGACCGGATCACCACGAAGATCATCGACCTGAAAACCTGGTTCGACGCCCCCGAGGACGAGGGCGGACCGATCAAGGCGCGCAGCGGCGCGTTCCAGGCGCCGGCCGAGGGCGCGGACGCCGAGAGCGCCGCGGCGGCCAAGGCGCAACGTCCGATGATGGTCGCCGCGACCGTCAGTTACGGCGGACGTAATCTCAAGATCGCCAGTTCGATCGAACCCTTGTTCGAGATGAAGAAGATGGCGATGATCGGTCACCGGCTCGAAGGGCTGGTGATGGAAAATCTCGACAACACCCTGCTGGATCGCAAGGCACTGGCCAATCTCGATTGGGGCCTGCGCGAGCAGGTCGACGTGCTCAATGTCGAGCAGGGCCTGAAGCTGCTGCGCATGCGTTCGGCCGAACAGCGCAAGATGCTGATGGTCGTGCCGGCGGCTTTTTCGACCTTCGCCTCCAATCGCGCCCGTGCCCGGATCACCCAGGAAGTCGCCCGCGCCTCGGCCGAGATGGGCCTGAAGGTGCTGTTCGAAGTGCGTGGCCTGGACGGCGTTCCGCCGCACCGCGTGCTGGAAATCGTCAGCCTGATCAAACCCTTCTGCATGACCGCCGTGGGCAGCGTCAGCGCCGACCGCAAGGCGATCAGCGCCTTGACCAAGTGCGGCTTGTCGGGCGTCTGCGTCGAATATGACGGCGTCAAGCGCGACGAAGACGGCCTGAAGGAACATCTGTCGATGCTGAGCGCCGCCGCCAAGGCGTCCGCCGGCGCCTGCATGATCCAGGGCTTCGACAACTATCGCCAGATGGCTGTCGCCCGCCTGGCCGGCGTGACACATGCCAGCATCAAGGCCGCGGCGCTGATCTCGCCGCGGATGGCGGTCGGCATGGCCAAGACCGCCGCCGAAGGCATGCGCCCGGACGAGCAGGCCTAAAACGCCGACATCCCTCAGCAAGCGATAGGGCTTTATACCCGTCGCGGCGCCCTTTACGATGGCCCTTGGAGGGATGGGGCTGCTGACAAATTTATGTCAAATTAAGCCTTACGCCTCACATTTCCGACGTTGCGTTGCAACGAAGGCACGCTTTGGGTTGGTTTCTGGACGATTTGTAATGTGCGTTTCGTTGACGCCGACCGGTCGCGCCCGATATCATAATTTGGAATAACAAACGGGATTCTCTGCATGGGCTTGGGGTTTGAAACGACGGGAACGGCCACGACGCGCCGGACCGTCGCCATGGTCGTCTGCGCGCTGGCGCTGGGGGCACTGGGCGCGTGTGGCAAGAAGGCGGACGTCAAGCCGCCGGTGCATTCAGCCCTGGTCAACTACGCGGTGGTGACCCGGACCCAGGCGGCCTCGGCCATTACCGGGACCGGCAGCATCGCCTCGTGGCAGGAAGCGCCGGTCGGCGCCGAGGTCGGCGGCCTGACCGCGGTCGCCCTGTTGACCGACGAAGGCCAGACCGTCACCCAGGGCCAGCCCCTCTTGAAGATGGACGACGTCCTGCTGCAGGCGCAGTTGCGCCAGGCCCAGGCGACGGCCACTCAGAACCAGAAGGCTTACGAGCGTTCCAAGACCCTGGCGGCCCAGGGTTATTTGTCGACCGCCGGCCTCGAGCAATCCGAAGCCGCCTATGAAACCGCCCAGGCCGCGCTGCAGACCGCGCAGACACAACTCAGCCTGGCCACCGTGCGGGCGCCGGTGTCGGGCATCGTCGTGTCGCGCAAGGCCGTGCTGGGGCAGATCGTCACCGCCGGCCAGGAACTGTTCCGCATCGCGCGGGACGGCCGTATCGAACTGAACATGGAAGTGACCGAAGCCGACTTGCATCGCCTGCAGGCAGGTATGGCGGCGACCGTGCAAAGCGACAGCATCGGTCCGGTCCCCGGCGTTATCCGCATCGTCACTCCGCAAGTCGACGCGACGACCCGACTGGGTTATGCGCGCATCACCGTGCCCTGGTCTTCGGGCCTGCGTCCGGGCATGTTCGCCACAGGCCACGTCGACGCCGGCAATGCCGACGCCCTGATCATGCCGCAGGGCGCCGTGGTCTATGTCCAGAACGCCGCGGCTGTCTATGTCGTCGGTCCGGACAGCCACGTCCATCAGCATAAGGTGACGACCGGCGCGCGTATCGGCGACGATGTCGTCGTCACCGGCGGCGTCGCCGAAGGCGACCGCGTGGTCACGACCGGCGCCGGCTTCCTGAACGAAGGCGATCTGGTGAAACTGGCGGCTCCGGCGGCCGGCGGAGAGCACTGATCATGTCATCCTCTCCTGCCGCGAATCAAAATCAAGGCGTGCAGATTTCGTCGTGGTCGATCCGTAATCCGATCCCGACGATCATCTTCTTCATCGTCATGACCATTGTCGGCGCGCTGGGCTTCAACGCCATGCGCGTCAACAACTGGCCGGACATCGACCTGCCTTACGTCGTCGTCACCGTCATCCGCTCGGGCGCCGCGCCCCAGGAATTGCAGAACCAGGTCACGCGCATCGTCGAAGACTCGGTCTCCGGCCTGGGCGGCGTTCGCCATATCAACTCGACCGTCAATGAAGGCGCTTCGACCACCGTGGTCGAATTCACCCTCGATACCGACCTGGAAAAAGCGACGAACGACGTCCGCAACGCCGTGGCCGGTGTTCGCGGCAACCTGCCGTCCGACGTCCAGGATCCGATCATTTCCCGCGTCGACAACGCCGCCGGGGGCGCGCTTCTGACCTATACGATCCGTGCGGCCAACATGACGCCGGAACAATTGTCCTGGTACGTCGACAACGACGTGTCCAAGCGTGTTTTGTCGGTCAAGGGTGTGTCGCAACTGAACCGCGACGGCGGCGTCAGCCGCGAAATCCGCGTCGAACTGGATCCGGCCAAGCTGGCGGGGCAGGGCGCGACCGCGTCCGACATCTCCAACACCCTGCGCGGTTATTTCGTCAACATGCCGGGCGGCCGCTTCAATTCCGGCGGCCAGGAACAGAATATCCGCACCGTCGGCGCCACGGATACGGTCCAGGGGCTTTCCGACATGCGTGTCGACCTGTCGACCGGCAAGACCGTTCGCCTGGCCGATCTGGGCACCGTGACCGACACCTGGTCGGAGCCGCGGACCCGCGCCCGCTATAACGGCAACGAAGTCGTCGGCTTCAACGTCCAGCGGACCCGCGGCACGTCGGAAGTCGCCGTGGCCAAGGGCGTGCGCGCCGTCATCGAACAATTGCAGAAGGACAACCCGAACGTCCAGATCAACGAGATCGCCTCGTCGGTAGCCAACGTCCAGCGCTCTTACGATTCGTCGTTCGAAGCCCTGGTCATCGGCGCCATCCTGGCCGTGATCGTGGTCTTCCTGTTCCTGCGCGATATCCGGGCGACCTTCGTTTCGGCCATGGCCATGCCGATGTCGCTCGTGCCGACCTTCTTCATCATGCACGCCACGAACCAGTCGTTCAATGTCGTGTCGCTGCTGGCCCTGTCGCTGACCATCGGTATTCTCGTCGACGACGCCATCGTCGAAATCGAAAACATCGTCCGGCACATGCGCGAGGGCAAGAAGCCTTACCCCGCCGCCATCGAAGCCGCCGACGAAATCGGCCTGGCCGTCGTGGCGACGACCGCGACCCTGGTCGCCGTGTTCGCGCCGACCGGCTTCATGCCGGGTATCGTCGGTCAGTTCTTCAAGAGCTTCGCCATCGCCGCCTGCGTCAGCGTTATCTTCTCGCTGGTCGTGGCGCGGACCCTTACGCCGCTGATGGGCGCCTATCTGCTGCGCCTCGATCCCAAGCACAAGGAAGATGAACCCTTCTGGATGAAGGGGTATCTGGGCCTGCTGAACTTCTGCCTGCGCCACCGTGCGCTGGTCGTGATTTTCTCGATCTTCTTCTTCGTCGGCTCGATCGCGCTGGAAGTCACCATTCCGTCGGACACCATTCCGGCCTCGGATACCTCGATGTCGATGATGAGTGTGTCGACGCCGCCGGGTACGACGCTCGACGAGACGGATAGCATCGTCAAGCGCATCAGCGCCGACCTTATGAAGCGTCCCGAGGTGACCAGCGTCTATGCATCCGAAAACATGCAAAGCGTGTCGATCATCGTCAACCTGGTGCCCGTCAAGAAACGCAAGCTGTCGCAGGCGCAGTTCGAGCAGGACTTCTCCAAGACGCTGAAGACCTATCCGGGCATCTTCGCCTCCTTCGGCCAACAGGGCGGCGGCGGGACCGGCGTGGCCTATATCCTGGTCGGCGACAATGGGGACGCCCTGTCGCGCACCTCCGTCGAACTGCAGCAGGAAATGGCCGGCCTGGCCGAACTGACCAATGTCAGTTCGCAGGACAACCTGACTCAACCGGAAATCGAAATCACGCCCAAGGCCGACCAGGCTGCGCGCATGGGTGTGTCGACCAATTCGATTTCCTCGGCGGCGCGCGTCGCCA
>FTKT01001863.1_pt3 | contig 14666 bp, 12 predicted proteins | sample 1658271 | NCBI WGS metagenome assembly FTKT01 (sample SAMEA3914811, study PRJEB12502) | metagenome | biome: forest; material: soil | place: Canada | collected 2011-08-04 | depth 0.3 m | reverse complement strand
GAGGTGTCGATCAAGTTCGACCATGTCATCGTCGACACGCCGGCGTCCTGCTACGGCAGCGACGGCGTCGTGATCGCGTCGCGCTGCGGCTCGGCGCTGGTCGTCACGCGCAAGGACGCCAACAAGGTCGCGCGACTGCAGGAGCTCGTGGGTTCGCTGCAGGCCGGGCAGGTGCGTCTGGCCGGCGTCATCATGAACGAGCTGTGATCGGGCGATGAGCGTCGTTCAACGATTGACCGCGCCGCGGACGGTCCCCTGGTGGATCTGCGTGCTCGGCCTGCTGGCGCTCTACGTTCCGACGCTCAGGGACCTGGCCGTCAACCTCTGGTTCGGCGAGGCGCAGGAGCAGAGCCAGGGCGTGATCGTGCTGGCGATCTGCGTCTGGCTGATCTTTCGCTCCTGGGATCGCATCGACAACCAGGAAGCGTCCTCACCCATGCCCGTCGTGGGCTGGGTGCTGATGACCATCGGGCTGCTGCTGTACGTGTTCGGGCGCTCGCAGCGCATCCTGAGCGCGCAGACGCTGTCGGCGCTGTTCATGCTGCCGGGCGTCGTGCTGCTGCTGCGCGGGCCGCGGCAACTGCGCGGCGCGGCGTTCGCGCTGTTCTTCATGTTCTTCCTGGTGCCGCTGCCCGCCACCTTCGTCGATGCGATCACGCAGCCGATGAAGCTCGCGGTCTCCACCGCGGCCACGGCGGCCATGTACGCGGCCGGCTACCCCATTGCGCGCACCGGCGTCATCCTGCAGATCGGCCAGTACCAGCTGCTCGTGGCCGACGCCTGCGCCGGGCTGCACACGCTGTTCTCGCTGGAGGCGATGGGCCTGCTGTACCTGAACGTCGTGCGCCACAGCTCGGTGTTCCGCAACATCGCGCTGGCCATCCTGATCGTTCCGATCTCGTTCGTCGCCAACGTGATCCGCGTGATCGTGCTCGCGCTGATCACGTACTACTACGGCGACGAGGCCGGGCAGGGCTTCCTGCACGGGGCCGCCGGCATGGTGCTGTTCCTGACGGCCCTGATCTTCATCATCGCGACCGACAGCGGACTGCGCTGGCTGGCTCTCCGAACGACCGCGAGGCCGCAGCATGTCTGATCCCGTCCTGACCCGGCGCGCCGCCATCGCGGCTGTCCTGATGGCCGCGGCGGCCGCCGGCGGCCAGGCCATGGTGCCGACCAAGCGCATGGCGCTGCTGCGCGGGCCGTTCAAGCTGGACGACATCGTGCCGCTGCAATTCGGCAGCTGGCGCGTCGACAGGCGCTCCACGGGCGGCATCGTCGATCCGCAGACCGAAGCGCTGCTCAACAAGCTCTACAGCCAGATGCTGAGCCGCTTCTACGTCGACGACGCGGGCCACCAGGTGATGTTGTCGATCGCCTACGGCGCCGACCAGGCCGACGACGACGTGCAGCTGCACTACCCCGAGGTCTGCTATCCGGCGCAAGGCTTCCAGGTCAAGAGTAACCAGGTGTCGGAGATCGACCTGCCCGAAGGCGTCGTTCGCGTGAGGCGTCTCGAGACGCAGCAGCTGGCCATCGGCCGCTACGAGCCCGTCACCTACTGGACCATCGTCGGCGACAAGCAGAGCCTTGGCGCCCTGGATCGCAAGATCTCCGAAATCCGGCACGGCCTGCGCGGCGAGATCGTCGACGGCCTGCTGTTTCGCGTGTCCACGCTCGGGCGCGATTCCGACCAGGGCTTCCTGGTTCAAAACGGCTTCATTCGTGACATGGTGCGCGCAATGACACCGGCGGCGCGGCGCCAGCTCGTCGGTCTGTCCTGAAGCAGGCATCGGCCAAATGGTGAAGACGGCCACCCGATTCGCGAGCGTCGGCACGACGCTTTTGCTCACACTCGCAGCGTTGTCTCCGCTGCCGGCCGCAGCTATGGTCGCGCACAGTGCGCAGCCTCGCGCGACCGAATGTGGTTCGACCATGCCAGGGCAGGAGGCAGGTAGCGAACGGTCTTCCGCTCAAGTTGGTGGATGTGCCGTAGCATTCCCTTGCTTTTTTCATTCACTTACTTCCCTGGGCCTGCCGATAGAACATGCATCGCAGCATGTGTCTACGGGGTTCGCCGTTGACGAGGATTGGCTGCGGCTCTTCCCGACTTCGGCAGACCAAATGGCTTTGAATTTCTTCGACACGGTGCGCGGCTCGACGATCGCACTGGCCGCCAGCGCGTTGGTGAGCGCCTGCGGCGGCGGGGGCGGCAGCAACGGCGAAGAGGCGACGCAAGCGTCGTCCACGTCGACCTCCAGCGGCAGCAGCGCCGTCGGCCCCGTCTCCTCCGGCACGAACACGGACACCGACGCGACGACGGGCCCGGGCAACACCTCGACCGGCACCACGAGCACGACGACCAGCAGCGACGCCGGCACGACCGATACCTCGCAGAACAACGGCGGCACGTCCACGACGTCGACCGATTCCTCGGACAACGGCTCCACGACCGTGGCGGCCTCGGGTTCGGGCACCGCGAGCCCGACTTCGGCCAACGGGACGCGCACGACCTCGAGGTCGTCGCTGGGCATCAATCTGGGCAGCCTGGATTACTACGCGCCCACGTTGCCCACCATCGACCTGATGAAGAAGGCCAACACGTGGCTGACGCAATGCGGCGCCGTCGCGGGCAGCAATTGCAACGGGTTCACCGGCAGCGCGAACAGTTGGGACACCCTCGAGGAATCGAAGCTTGACCTCGACGCGAATGGCTGGGTGCGCAGCCTGCCCGCATCGAACGACAGCACCGTCAAGTTCCGCTCCGTCGCGACCATCATCCTGAGCGGCGGCTGGCAACAGGCCGGTCAATACATCGTCCGCTACGACGGCGACGGAAAGCTGAGCTACAGCGGCGTCGGCACGAAGAACGCCTCGAAGTCGACGGCCGGCCGCGACGTTCTCGATGTCGTCAACACCAGCGGTTCCGGCCTGATCATGGCCATCACGGCGACGACGCCGGGCAACTACCTGCGCAACATTCGCGTCTATCCGCCGGGCGGCGCCTGCGCGAACGACCTGACGACCTACGCAGCCAGTGCCGCCGCGTGCACGGGCACCACCGGCGCGTACGTCGCGTTCGAGAATTTCCCGTCCACGGCCATCTGGCATCCCGTGCTGCTGTCCGAACTGAAGGGCTTCCGCACGGCGCGCTTCATGGACTGGATGCGAACCAACACGTCGCAGATCACCGATTGGTCGCAGCGCACGGGTTCGACGGCGCGCTCGTGGAACACGACCAGCGGCGTGCCGATCGAGCAGATCGTCAACCTGGCCAACACGGCGAACATCGATCCCTGGGTCAACGTCCCGACCCGTGCGAGCGACGACTACGTGGCCCAGTTCGCGAAGGTGCTTCACCAGCAACTCGCGCCCAATCTGTCGGTCAGCGTCGAATACTCCAACGAGACCTGGAACTACGCGTTCCCGAACACGGGCTGGATCTACAACCAGGCGCAGGCTGCCTATCCGACCGAGGTCGCTGCCAAGACGAGCCCCTACACGCTCGAGGCCAACTGGTACGCGAACCGCCTCGTCCAGGTCTGCAACATCATCAAGAACGAGTTCGGTGCCGACAAGGGACGCGTGCGCTGCGTCGCCAACACACAGGCCGCCTCTACCGGTTCGGCCACCGCGGTACTCAATTGCACGGTCGCGGCCAAGACGCTGGGTCAGCCGTGCGGCAAGTCGATCGACGTGCTGGCGATCGCGCCGTACTTCGGCGGCTACATCAGCGCGACGAAGCTGCGTCCGACGGTGTCGACCTGGTACACGCAAGCGGACGGCGGCCTGTCGCAGCTGTTCAACGAGATCATGGGCACCGAGGCTCCCACGTCGACCATCGCGCCGCTGGCCGCCGTCGGCAGCAACGTGGCGAACGGCGCGCTCGCGCAGGCGCAAGGCTGGATGGTCGCGAACAAGGCTGTCGCCGACAAGTTCAACATTCCCCTGTGGGCCTACGAGGGCGGCCAGGGGTTGCTGCCTCCGGGCGGAGACACCGACACCACGCTCGTGACGTTGTTCACCAATGCGAATCGTGATCCGCGCATGGGTGCGGCCTACACGAAGATGCTTGCGGACTGGCAAGCGGCGGGCGGGCAGACGTTCTCGTTCTTCAACGACGTCTCCGGCTTCACCAAGTACGGCTTCTGGGGCCTGAGGGAGAGCATGTTCGAGACGACCTCCGCGAAATGGGCGGCGGTGAGCAAGGTTCGCGACACGGTCACCTGCTGGTGGGCGGGCTGCTGAAGCCTCGATCGAGCTCGACTAAACTGAGTGGCCTCCAATCGGAGGCCCTTTTTTGTGTCCCGCCATGGCGGGACAGTTTCGTTTCCCGCTCCCGGTGGCGCACTGGCTCGTGCCTTGCTTGCCTCGGAGCCCGCACCCCGCGCCGACAGTCGCCTTCGCATGCCGCAAGCCCCCGGAATCCTCACGACGCTTCTCGTCAGCTACAACACCAAGGCCCTGCTGACGCCTTGCCTGGAGGCATTGGACAAGGCGCTGGAGCCGATCGGCGGCGGCGAGATCATCGTCGTCGACAACGCCTCGCGTGACGGCTCGGCGGAGTTCCTGCAGCAAAATCGTCCGGACGTGACGCTGATCCGGTCGGACGAGAACGTCGGGTTCGGCCGCGCGAACAATCTCGCGCTCGATCGCGTCAAGAGCCCGTTCCTGCTGCTGCTCAACACCGATGCCTTCGTGCCGCCCGACGCGCTGGTCGGGCCGCTCGAATACATGAAGGCCCATCCCGAATGCGGCGTGCTGGGCGTGCGCCTGGTGGGCCGCGACGGCGAGCCCCAACCGGGTTGCCGCTACTTTCCCACGCCGATGAACTCGTTCTGGGCGCGCGCGGGATTCACGCGCCGCTTCGGCGTCCCGCGCATGGTCGACGACGTGCACTGGGATCATCGCGACACGCGCGAATGCGACTGGGTTCCCGGCTGCTACTACCTGACGCGGCGCGAGGTGCTGGATCGCGTGGGCCTGTTCGACCCGCGCTTCTTCCTGTACTACGAAGAGGTCGACCACTGCCGCGAGGTCAAGAACGCGGGCTGGAAGATCGTCTTCTATCCGCACGTCAACGTCGTGCACCTGGGCGGCGAGAGCGCGAAGTCCGACGGCACCATCGGCCAGTCGCGCCAGCTGGACGGCTTGCAGCTCGAAAGCGGCTTCCTCTACTACCGCAAGCATCATGGCCTGGCCGGCGCGCTCGCCTTCCTGTTGCTCGAGGAACTGGCGGACATCATCGTGCTGGTGAAGACCGCGTTCCTGGCCAAGGGCTGGAGCCGCGCGCGCGAAGTGCTGGCCCACATGAAGGCCATGGTGCGCACGGCCGGCATCACCGGCTTCGGGCGGGCGGGGACGCGATGACGGGCGAAGCCGTGGCGCAGCCCGTCCGACCGCCGGGGATGAAGGCTCGCGTCCTGCATGCGGGGTCGTGGATCCTGGGCGGCCAGCTGGTCTCGCAGGCGCTGCGCTTCGGCACCAACATCATCGTCGCGCGCCTGCTCTTTCCGGACGCGTTCGGCCTGATGTCGGTGGTCTACATGCTCGCGACCGCGCTGGCGCTGTTCAGCGACCTGGGCGTGGCGCGCACGATGGTGCTCAGCCCCCGGGGCGCCGAGCCGACGTTCCTGGACACGGCATGGACGATCCAGTTCATCCGCTGCCAGGTCCTCGCGCTGACGATCGTCGTGGCCGCCGGCGGCGTGGCCCTGGCGCGCCACCTGGGCCTGTTCAAGGCCGGCACCGTCTACGCCGACGAACGCCTGCCCTATCTTGTCGCGACCTTCGCGTTGACGCTCGTGCTCCAGGGCTTCGAATCGATCCGCATCATCCAGGCGCGTCGACAGATGCACATGAAGGTGCTGACCAAGATCGACCTCGCCGGCCAGGCCGCATCGGCCGTCGCGATGATCATCGTCGCGTTCACGTGGCACTCGATCTGGGCGCTGACCACCGGCGCCGTGGTATCCGGCATCGCGCGCTGCATCCTGAGCTACCGCATGCTGCCGGGACATCGGGTGCACTTCCGCATCGACGGCGATTCGGCCAAGGAATTGATGGGCCACGCCAAGTGGATCATCCTGTCGTCGATCATGACCTTCATGGCCGTCAACGGCGACCGCGTGCTGCTCGGCGGCCTGATCACCGTGCGCGAATTCGGCCTGTACTCCATCGCCGTGATCATGGCCAGCATCCTGCAGAACGTGGCCAACCGGGTGTGCGATGGCATCGCGTTCCCGGCGCTGTCCGAGGTCTACCGCGAACGCCCGCAGGAGCTGTCGCGCGGCTTCGAGAAGTTCCAGTGGGCCTACGACGCGATGGTGGTGTTCCCCGCGGCCATCCTGATGATGTCCGCGCAGAGCCTGATCACGCTGCTGTACGACGCGCGCTACCACGACGCCGGCTGGATGGTGATGGTGCTGTCCGCGGGCGTCATCGGCGTGCGCTACCAGGTGGTCGAGGTCGGCTACCTGGCGGTGGGCAAGACGAAGTACGGCGCGATCGCCAACACGCTTCGCCTGGTGGCGCTCGTCGTCGGCCTGCTGGCCGGGCGGCACTTCTTCGGGATCGTGGGCACGGTGGCCGGCGTCGCGTTGTCGCAGTACGCCGCCTGGCCGCTGGCCATCTGGTTCAAGAAGCGGATGCACGCGCTGACGTGGCGTGCCGAGGCGCTGCTGGTTCCCTCGATCGCCGGCGGCCTGGCGGTTGGCGAGTTGATCTCGCTGGCCGTGCGCTTCGCGTTCCCCGCGCACTTCATCGCGCATTGACGGCGCCGGGCCGTCGCGCGGTTCAGGCCGGCGCGCCCGACACGCGCGAATAGAGCGCGAGGATCGCGTCCATCTTGCGTTCCCAGTCGAATTCGGCCTCGATCCGCGCGCGCGCGGCGTCGCCCAGCCGGCGCCTGAGCTCGGGCGACTGGCTGAGCCGCACCATCGCGTCCGTCAGGCCGGCGATGAAGTCGTCGCGCGAGGTCGGCGGCACGAGGATGCCGGTGGTGGCGTCGAGATAGTCCAGCGGGCCGCCCCAGGCGGTCGCGATGACGGGCAGCCGGCACGCCATCGCCTCCAGCACCACGGCACCGCCGCATTCGCGCAGGCTGGGCAGCAGCAGGACGTCCGCGTCGCGCAGTTGCCGGGCGCACTCCGCCTGGGTCTTCCATCCCGCGAAGAAGACCGTGCCGGGCTGGCCGGGCGCGTCCGCCGCGATGCCCAGCTTGCGCGCCAGGGCCCTCAACGCCGGGCCTTCCTCGCCGTCGCCCAGCACCGTCAGCGACATCGGGGCCTGCGCGCGCGCGCGCTCGAACGCGATCAGCAACAGGTCGACCGCCTTGAGGCTGATCAGGCGGCCCATGAAGATCATCTGCGTCGTCACGCGCGGCGGTTGCGCTTCCGGCGATGGCGCACGTTCCTGCCACAAGTCCAGGTCGACGCCGTTCTCCGGGATCTGCAGCACCTCGCCGCGAAGCTTGCCTGGCAGCGCGCGCCGGGTGCGTTCGTTGGCGACCATGATGGCCGCGGCGCGGCGCTTGCCGGGCATCAACGCGTTCAGGGTCTCCGTGAAGCTGCGCGCGATCTTCTCGATGAACGCCATGCGTTTTTCGGAGGTCGTGCGAAAGGCCGCCGGAAATTCCATGTTCCCGTTCAACGGCCCGATCACGACCGGCGCGCCCAAGCCATGCAGCAGCGAGGGTTCACGTGGGGACACGGGCATCGGCTGGTGCACGACGTCGATGCGGTGCCTGGCCACCAGTTGGCGCGCCAGCCGGCGCTGGGCGAGCTGCGTCGACACCCGCGAGACGAAGCCGGTCGTGATGTACGAAAGCCGGCCCGGGAGAAAGCGGCCGAGGCGCCACATCAGACGATGAAGGCGGGCGTCCTCGATGTAGAAGATGCGGTCGGCGTCGTCCGGGAAACTGCTCGACAGTTCGTCGCGAACCCGCGCGTGCGTGATCATCCGGACGTCGATGCCGCGCGCCCGCATCACGCGGAAGTAGTGCAGGGGCAGGGCGGCCTCGCCGCCGAAGCGGGCGGAGGCATGTTCGGTAGCGATGAGGACGCTGACCATCGGCGAAGGTTCCTTGGGTTCGTGGGTTCGATTCGCGGGCGCGCCGCGATCTTGACGCGCGCTAGGGTAACTGCTGTTCGGGCCCGTGGTTGCCGCGAATGCGCCGGATGTCACGCTTGCAGCCGCTGGCGGCAGGCATGGCGCGTGCCAGGGAGGTCTCCCATGCCGTCGAGGAGAGACCAGTTGTCTACAATGCCAGCGGACCCCGGAGCGTCGTCGAAGCGCCGGCCGTGCCTCGGCGCCGAGGCCATTCAAGACGATGGATCAGCGATCCAAGCGAAAGCCCGTCCGTGATCTATGCGTTGAAGCTCCTTGTCGCCGTTTTCAGCGTTACCTGCCTCGCAGCGTACGTTTTCAGGGCAGCCTTCCAGGACATCTTTTCCAAGGCCGAATACAAGCGCGTCTGGCAGGTCGTGCTGCTCGGGGTCGTGGCGTCGTACCTGTGCCAGGTACCCGCGGTGTTCCTGTTCGTGGTGGCCTGCATCGGCATCTACGGCGCCGCCGCGACGGGACGCGGGCCCGCGGGCAAGATCGGCATCTACCTGCTGCTGGCCTGCACGTTGCCGCCCATCAACCAGACGCTCGGCGGCTTCGGTGGCATCAACTACATCCTCAAGCTCGATCATCGGCGGATCCTGTCGCTCGTGCTGCTGAGCTGGGCGGCGATCCAGATCATGTCGATGAAGCCGTCGCCGCGGGCGACGAAGTTCCTCTGGATCGACCTGCTGGTCGTCGGCTACCAGGCGCTGCGATTCCTCCTGGTCGTGCCGCATTCGACGTTCACGACGATGGTGCGCGTCATCGTCGAAGCGACCCTGGACGTCCTGTTGCCCTACTTCGTGGTGACGCGCGGCATCCGCTCGATGGCGGACCTGCGCTTCGTCTGCGGCCACCTGTTCATCGGCATCGCGTTCGCCGCGGCGGTCGGTGTCGCGGAGGCCGTGTTGCAGCACAACCTGTTCTCCGGCCTGCAATCGATCTACGACGTGCAGTGGCAGCTCACGTATGCGTTCATGCGGGGCAGCCTGATCCGCGTCCAGGCCATCACGCCGCAGCCCATCATCCTGGCGTTCATGCTGCTGTTCGGCATCGGCCTCGCCTATTGGCTCAAGGGCCAGCAGTGGCGGCGTCCGTCGGTGTTCGCGCTCATCGCAGCCATCGCGATCGCCGAGGTCGCCACCTTCTCGCGCGGGCCCTGGCTGAGTGCGCTGCTGATCCTGCTGGCGCTGGTGGGGATGCGGCGGCTGTCCGCCGCGGCCTTCCGCTTCATGCTCGTCGCGCTGGTGCTGGGGGGCGTGGCGTTGAAGCTCGCCAACGCCGACCAGCAGGTCGTCGCCGCGCTGAGCGCCATCTTCGGCTCCGAGCAGGCGGACCTCACCTCGATCGAATACCGGCGCGAGCTGCTCGACACGTCGCTGGCCCTGATCAAGCAGAGTCCGTGGCTGGGCGTGCCGAACTATGCCGCGCAGATGCAGAGCCTCAGGCAGGGCGAAGGCATCATCGACGTCGTCAACAGCTATGTCGCGATCATGCTGGATGCGGGCCTGGTCGGCCTGGCGATCTACCTGCTGCCGTTCCTCATCGTGCTGAACCGCCTGATTTCCGCGATCCGGCGCCGCCAGTACGGCGCGCCCGAAGGCGGCAACCGGTTCGCGCCGGCTTTCGCCGCACTGATCATCGGCTGCCTGTTCGCGATCTTCACCGCGTCCACGTTCAACATCATCCCGGTGCTGCTGACGCTGCTGCTGTCGCTGCCGACGGCCTGGCTGGGGTTGTCGATCGAGGAGCGCAACGCCGCCGGTGCGCGCGCCGACATCGAGCTCGACATCCCCGAAGACCCGCTGCATCGCCGGCCCGTGTGGATCGGAAGCCGGCTGTCGTGACCGCGGCCGCCGCTCCGGCGACCGCGCCCACCGTGGGCATGGTGATCATCGGTCGCAACGAAGGCGAGCGACTGCGCCGCTGCCTCGAGTCGTCGCAGGCCGTGGGCGAGCGTCGCGTCTACGTGGACTCCGGATCGACCGATGGCTCCGTCGCGCTGGCGCTGGCCGCGGGCGCGCAGGTGGTGCGGCTGGACATGTCGCAGCCGTTCACCGCGGCGCGCGCCCGCAACGCCGGCCTGCGCGAGCTGCGGCGGCAATGCCCGGACGTCACGCTGGTGCAGTTCATCGACGGCGACTGCGAGCTGCTGCCGCAGTGGCTGGGCAGCGCGGAGCGGTTTCTCGCGCAGCATCCGGACATCGTCGCCGTCGCCGGCCGGCTGCGCGAGCGCTTTCCGGAGAAGTCTGTGTTCAACCGGCTGTGCGACATCGAATGGAACACGCCGGTGGGCGAGGCGCGCAGCTTCGGCGGCATCGTCTTCGCGCGCGTGGACGCGGTGGAAGGCGCTGGCGGATTTCGCGAGGACCTGATCGCCGGCGAGGAGCCGGAGCTCTGCGTGCGCATCCGCGCGCGCGGCGGCCGCCTCTGGCGAATCGACGAGGACATGGCCTGGCACGACGCCAACATGCTGCGCCTGTCGCAATGGTGGCGCCGCACGCTGCGTTCGGGGCACGCGTTCGCCGAGGGCGCTTCGCTGCACGGCCGCCCGCCCGAGCGGCACTTCGCCGGCGAGACGCGGCGCGCGCTCGTCTGGGGCGCGGCGTTGCCGCTGGCCATCCTGGCGCTCGCCTGCGTCACGCCATTCGCCTGGTTGCTGCTGCTGGCCTATCCGCTGCAATGGCTGCGCATCGGCTTGCGCCTCGCGCGCAGCCACGCGCCCATCCCGTGGCTGCAGGGCGGCTTCCTGCTGCTCGGGCGCTTCCCCGAGGCACTCGGCGCGCTGAAGTTCTATCGCGGCCGGCTGGTGGGCCGGCGCAGTGGCCTGATCGAATACAAATGACCGCCCCATGAGCGCCCGCGTCGCCTATTTCGTCAACCAGTATCCGAAGGTCAGCCACACGTTCATCCGGCGCGAGATCGCGGCGCTGGAACGCCAGGGCGTCCACGTCGACCGGCTTGCGCTGCGCGGCTGGGACGCCGACGTCAAGGATGCGCAGGACGTCGCCGAGCGCGAGCGCACACGCTACGTGCTGCAGGGCTCGCTGGCGGGGCTCGTGGCCGAAGGCCTCTGGCGGCTGCTCGCGCGTCCCGCGCGCGCGCGGGACGCGCTGCGCCTGGCGTGGCGGATGTCGAAGCGGGCCGAGCGGTCGTTGCCGTTCCACCTGATCTACCTGCTGGAGGCGTGCCGCGTGGCGGGGTGGCTCGAGCGCTCCGGCGCGCAGCACGTGCACGCGCACTTCGGCACCAACTCGACGGAAGTCGTGATGCTCGCCCACGCGCTCGGCGGCCCGCGCTACAGCTTCACCGCGCACGGCCCGGAGGAGTTCGACAAGCCCGAGTTCCTCGGCATGGCGCGCAAGATCGAGCACGCGGCGTTCGCCGTGGCGATCAGCTCCTTCGGCCGCAGCCAGCTGTGCCGCTGGGTGCCGGCGGCGCAGTGGCCGAAGATCCGCGTCGTGCACTGCGGACTCGAGCCCGACTTCTTCACCGCGCCCGGCGACATCCGCCCGGCGCTCGTGCCGCGCCTGGTCTGCGTCGGCCGGCTGTGCGAGCAGAAGGGCCAGCTGCTGCTGGTGGCGGCCACCGCGATCCTGGCGCGGCGCGGCGTGGCCATCGAGCTGGTGCTGGCCGGCGACGGCGAGATGCGCGCCGACATCGAGGCCGCGATCGCCGCCGCCGGCTTGCAGGCTCAGGTGCGCATCACGGGCTGGATCGGCAGCGAGCAGGTGCGCGACGAGCTGCTCGCCGCGCGCGCGCTGGTGCTGCCCAGCTTCGCCGAGGGCCTGCCGGTCGTGATCATGGAAGCCATGGCGATCGGCCGGCCGGTGATCAGCACGTACGTGGCCGGCATCCCGGAGCTGGTGCGCGACGGCGTCGACGGCTGGCTGGTGCCGGCGGGCGATGTCGACGCGCTCGCCGACGCGATGCAGGCCTGCCTGCACACGCCCCCCGAACGCCTCGAGGCGATGGGACGCAGCGCCCACGAGCGCGTGCAGGCGCGCCATGCGATCGACGTCGAGGCCGGGCGCCTGCGCGGTCTGTTCGAGACGGCGATCGCGGAGTCTTCGTCATGACGCTCGTCGCGCATGTGCTGCTGATCGCGGTCGTCGTGCTGAGCGTGCCGCTGGGGGTCGCCGTGGGCGTCTTCGCGCTGCAGATGGCGGCGCAGGCGCGCGCCGGTGGCCGCTCGAGCGTCGGCGATGGCGGCGGCGCCGCGGTGCGCGGGAACGTCGCGATCCTCGTCCCCGCGCACAACGAGGAAGACGGCATCACCCAGACGCTGGCCACGCTGTTGCCGCAACTCGCCACCGGCGACCGCGTGCTGGTGGTGGCCGACAACTGCGCCGACGCCACGGCCGAGCGCGCCCGCGCGGCCGGCGCCGAGGTCGTCGAGCGCTTCCACGCCAGCGATCGCGGCAAGGGCTTCGCGCTCGCGTTCGGCGTCGACCGCCTGCGGACCGACCCGCCGGCCGCGGTGCTGATCGTCGACGCCGACTGCGAACTCGCGCCCGGCTCGCTGGAGCTGCTGGCCGCGGAGCTCGAACGCACGCGGCGCCCCGTGCAGGCGCTCTACCTGATGACGGCGCCGGCCGACGCCCGCCTCGCGCGCCGTCTCGCGCAGTTCGCCTGGCGGGTGCGCAACTGGGCGCGTCCGGCCGGCTGGCACTGCCTGGGTCTGCCGTGCCAGCTGATGGGCACCGGCATGGCCTTCACGTGGGACATGCTGCGCGACGCGCCGCTGGCCAACGCGTCCATCGTCGAGGACATGAAGCTGGGCATCGAGCTCGCGAAGTCGGGCCAGGCGCCGGTGTTCTGCGAGCGCGCGCTGGTGACCAGCCAGTTCCCCGACTCCGCGGCCGCGTCCACCACGCAGCGCACGCGCTGGGAGCACGGCCACCTGGAGATGATTCTGCGCGAGGTGCCGGCCATGCTGGCCCGCGCCGTCGCGCGCGGCGACGGCCGGCTGCTCGGCCTGGCGCTCGACCTCGCCGTGCCGCCGCTGGCGCTGCTGGCCGGGCTGCTGGCGCTCGACGCGCTGCTCGCGCTGGCCGCCTGGTTCTGCGGCGCGGGCGCCGGCCCCGTCGTCGTCGCCGGCCTGTTGCTGGGGCTGTTCCTGTTGTCCGTGCTGGCCGCCTGGTTCGCCCGCGGCCGCGACCTGGTGCGTTTCACGGAGCTGCTGTCCGTGCCCTGGTACATCGCCGCCAAGCTGCCCGTCTACCTGCGCTTCATCGTGCGGCGCCAGCGGGCCTGGGTGCGCACCGACCGCAAGTAGGGCGCGTCACGGCGCGTTCGCGGCGCCAACTTATCCTGCGTTGGCGCGGTTTTTGCACACGCCCTGCGGTGGCGTGGGACTGATCCGTGCGCCCCGCCCGGGCACAATGCGCGGACGAGTCAGAGAAGGCTGAAATGAGCGAGACGATTGAAATTGCATCGGCAACTTTGCCTGTCGAGTTGACCGATGGCCTGAGCATGGATCCGGTCGAGGCGCGCTCGCTGGGCGAGCTGTTCAGCGCCGACTATGCGAACGAGGCGCCGTTTCCGCACATCGTGCTCGACGATTTCCTGCCCGAAGCCCTGGTCCGCCAGGTGCTGGCCAATTTTCCGACCGGCGAGCGCAAGAGCGACGGCGTCTTCAACATCGGCTACGGCGGCGAGCACAAGCGCCAGATCATGCCGGAGGACTGCAACCGCTTTTCGCGCGAGCTGTTCCAATTCTTCAATTCGCGCCCGATGCTGCAGTTCCTCGAGGGCCTGACGGGCATCGACGGCCTGCTGCCCGACCCGTACTTCACCGGCGGCGGATTCCACGAGATCACGCGCGGCGGCCGGCTGGGCGTCCACGCCGATTTCCGCATCAACGAGCAACTGCACGTCCAGCGCCGCCTGAACCTGCTCGTCTACCTCAACCCCGACTGGGACGACAAGTGGCTGGGCCAGCTGGAGCTGTGGACGCGCGACATGAAGGCGTGCGCGCGCAAGGTGTCGCCCATCCTCAATCGCTGCGTCGTCTTCAGCACCGAGGCCGATACCTGGCACGGACATCCCGATCCGCTGGAAGTGCCCGAGGGCGTGACGCGCAAGTCGATGGCGCTCTACTACTACTCGGCGTCGCGGCAGATCTACGGGGAGACGCCGAAGCGCTCGACGATGTACGTCGCGCGTCCCACGGATTCGGCCGAGATCAAGGCCGAGGCGCGCAGCTTCCGCGTCGAGCAATACCTGCGCGACTGGATGCCGCCGATCGCCTACCGCGGCTATGCGCGCGCGCGCCGGGTCGTGAAGAAGATGCTATGACGGGACGCCCGGCGCGAGGCGGAGGCGCCTGGCGCGCATGGCAAAATGACGCTCCCCCGCGCGGGCCGACCCGCTACGGCGGGCCACACGGTGAATGAACTGAAAGAGACCCGGCAACGATGATTCCACAACAGCGAAACGCGCCGGCGCCGGTGGGCCGCGAGCCTCGCTGCGGAGCGACGCGGCATGGCTAGCGCGTCGGTGCAATGGCCGCGCCAGCCCCTGCTGAACGTCTGGGCGGACGACCTGTCGATGGAGGA
>FTKT01005217.1_pt1 | contig 14716 bp, 16 predicted proteins | sample 1658271 | NCBI WGS metagenome assembly FTKT01 (sample SAMEA3914811, study PRJEB12502) | metagenome | biome: forest; material: soil | place: Canada | collected 2011-08-04 | depth 0.3 m | reverse complement strand
CCGGCTGGCACTTCAACGGCCCGGGCGAGCGCATCGTCGAGTTCCCGGTGATCCAGCGGACCTACGCCTATACGCGCGAGGCCAATAGCGACGGCCCGGAAAACGAGGAGTTGTCCTTCTCGGACAACAATGCCTTGCCGATGACGGCGGACGTGCAACTGGTCATGCGCATCGATCCGAACAAGGCGCCGGAGCTCTATACGCGCTATCGCCTGAACTTCGACCAGATTTTCGAGCGGCCGATCCGCAACGACGTCCGTTCGGCCATCGCCGCGGAAACCGAGCTGGTCAGCGTCGAATACCTGTACAAGGGCGGCCGCCAGCAGGTCATCCAGAAGGCGTTGGACCACGTCCGCCGCAAATGGGAGGCCCAGGGCGTCGACGTCAGCCAGCTGGATTGGATCGGCACCATCCGCTACCCGCAAGTGATCCTCGACTCGATCCAGGCCAAGACCAAGGCCGATGCCGACGCCTCGGCCGCCCAGGCCCAGGTCGCCGTGGCCAAGGCCCAGGCCGACGCCCAGATCGAACAGGCGCGCGGCCAGGCGGAATCCAACCGACTGGTGGCCCAGTCGATCGCCGCCTCGCCCGAGGTCGTCCAGTTGCGGGCGATCGAGAAGTGGGACGGCCATCTGCCTCAGGTCAATGGCGGCGCCATGCCGTTCGTCAACATCACCAAATAAGGGGGAGAACGGATAAAACCGGGGCGAGCTTAACGGCTCGCCCTCACGCTCTACGGGTTGTTTTTCAAGACATTGTTATCGCTATCGCCCAACTTATGCACAGCCCCTCTTGCGCAAACGGCATTCCTCTGACAATTTAATAAAACAAATAAAAGAAATAAACGGGAGAAACCAATATGCGTCCATGGCTCCAACGCCTGGTGAAAATAACCCCTATGGCGACGGCCCTTTGCGTCACGCTGGTGGCGTGCGGCGGCGGCGGAAGTGGCGGCGGGGGCAGCAGCTCCGGCGGCACGGTCAGTTCCAGTTCGTCGTCTTCTTCGTCATCATCTTCATCCTCCTCCTCAAGTTCGTCCTCTTCCTCGTCTTCGACCGGCTCGGCCGCGATCACCGTCAATACGACGGGCAGTGGCGCGGCGATCGCCGCCGACCAGATCGGCAGCAACATGACGAACTGGTATGACTTCACGACGACGGGCACGATGGCGGCGGTCAAGTCGCTGGGCGTCAAGTTGATCCGCTGGCCGGGCGGTTCGGCGTCCGACACCTATCACTGGCAGACCAATACGGAATGCGCCTCGGGTTATGTCGCGCCCAACACCACCTTCGACAATTTCGTCGCGACCGTGATCAAGCCCGGCGGTTACGACCTGGCCGTGACGTTGAACTATGGCTCCAACGCCGCCTGCACCGGCGGCGGCGATCCGACCGAGGCCGCGGCCTGGGTGGCGCACGCCAAGACGCTGGGCCTGACGGGCGTGCACTGGACCGTCGGCAACGAGAACTATGGCAGCTGGGAATACGACCTGCACGCCGCCAAGAACGATCCGGCGACCTACGCCGCCGCCATTTCGGGGGCGAGCGGTTATTACAGCCTGATCAAGGCCCAGGATTCGACGGCCCAGGTCGGCGCCGTGGTGCTGGGCACATCGTCGCTGGACCCGACGGGCAAGTGGGACAAGGCCGTCCTGGCGACCGGCGCCTATGACTTCGTCGAACTGCACTACTACGCCCAGAACCCGGGCAATGAGAGCGACAGCTTCCTGCTGGGCCAGGGGGTGACGAACCTGACCGCCTTGATCAATTCGGTGAAGACCGAGCTGGCCGCGGCCGGCCATCCCAACACGCCGATCTATCTCGGCGAATACAATTCGGTTAGCTCCAATCCGGGCAAGCAGTCGGTGTCGATCGTCAACGGCCTCTATAGCGGCATGGCGATCGGCGAGGTGTTGAACGACGGCGTGCCGATGGCCACCATGTGGCAATCGATCGGCGCCGGCTGTTCGACCGCCTATAACAATGCGTCGAGCCTCTACGGCTTCCAGACGTTCGGCTCATACGGCGAACTGGCCGACACCTGGCCGAACCCCTATGGCTGTGTCGAGCCGTCGACCATTCCGTTGGGCACGATCATGCCCAGCGGCCAGGCCATGGTTCTAGCGTCGCAATTCGCCGTCGCCGGCAACCAGATGCTGCCGGTCACGGTCCCGTCCTCCCTGACGAACGTCCGCGCCTATGCGGCCACCCAGGGCAAGGGTTATGCGCTGATGCTGTTCAACCTGGACCAAAACAACGCGGTGACGGTCAATGTCCAACTGAACAACACGACGACGACGGCGTTCACGGCGACGACCATCACCTATGGCAAGGCGCAGTACGACACCTCGGCGACCAATGTCTGGACCGGCCCGGTCACGGCCTCCCTGGGCGTGACGACGGCGACGCCCAGCATCACCCTGCCCGCCTGGAGCATGGTGGTGGTGCAGTTGAAGTAAGGATGGAAGGACGCGGCGCCGGGCCGATCAGCCCGCGTCGCGGTTCAGCCTGGAGTGCTATGCGATTTGGTCTCACCAAATCGCATAACACTCCAGGCTTTTGTTTTTTGCATCATGCTTTTCCCAAAAGTGGCGTCCACTTTTTGGCATGATGCTAGCGCGCATACCGGCCGGCCGGCTTAGGCTCGGCCGGCCCGTCGCCCGCCTTGCCCTGGCACACCGCTGCCGCCTGAGGCACCAGCCGCACCGCCCGCGGCCACAGGGCGCGGACGATAAAGGCGCCCAGGCCGGCGATCATCAAAAAGGGCAAAAGCAGAAGCGCAACAACCAGGGTTCCCACCCGGGCGGCAACTTCCAACGGCTTAGAACGCATGACGAAACTCCGGGAACGGAGAGATGTCATCTACGCGTTGGCGGAAGCGCTCAACGGCATTAACCAAATGCGAGAGGTTTGGGGAGTTGGGGCCGTAGGGTTCAACGTTTATGGTTAATGGAGCTTGAGTAGCGGTAACTTGGAAAGGTTAGCAGGCTTTCGAGAGGTCAAGGCTTCGCGATCTTACCGCGACAAGAAGACAAGCTGGCAGTCATCAAAACGGAGGATAGCGTTGCGCGCCTGACCATTTGAGACTATCTTCTGTCTCACAGGAGACAGCCATGCCCACCACCGCCACTTCTCGCAAATCGCCAGCGCATGCGGCCGATTGGAAGGCCGCCAGCGGGACCGCACAGCTGTTCAAGACCTCTGCGCTTGAACGTGACAGCTTCGCGCGCGAAGGCGTGCCTGTCGGCTATGTCGACGGGCTGGCCGACCGGTTGGGAGAAAGCCGATCGCGGCTCTATATTCTGTTGCGCATTCCGCGCGCCACGGCCGCCCGCAAGAAGTCCGAAAATGCCCGCCTCAGCGTCGACAGCAGCGACCGGGTCATCGGCTTTGCCAAGCTGATCGGCCAAGTCGAAACTATTATCCAGGAATCAGGCAATCCTGAGGGATTTGATGCCGCCCATTGGCTGAAGGGCTGGATCTCGCGTCCCCTGGCCGCGCTGGGCAACCGTCGGCCTGACGAATTCATGGATACGTCGGACGGCCGGGAAATGATTTCGCAGGTGCTGGCGCGTGGTCAGTCGGGCGCCTATTCGTGACACGGTCCGTCTTTCGGATCGCCTCGACCTCGCCCAGCTATAATTACGACGACATGACCGGCAAGGGCGCGGAGATGTCCGGCGGGCGCTGGAACCGCAAGGGCGCGCCCGTTGTATATACCGCCAGCAGCGTCGCTCTGGCCGCGCTGGAGACGATCGTCCACACCGACACCGGGGCATGGCCGCTGAACCGCTATGTGCTGGAAATTACCATTCCAGATTCCTTTTGGGCGGCCGCCGAGGACATCGAAGGCCTGGGCACCCTGCCCGTCGTTTGGACGCCCAGCCGGCACCCAAGGAAACATTGGATTTCGGCGATGCCTGGCTGGCGTCTCGGCGGTCGCTGCTGCTGATCGTGCCGTCGGTCATCGTGCCGCAGGAAACGAATATCCTGATCAATCCACGTCATCCGGACGCCGACCAGATCAAGATCATCAAAACGACCAAGTTCGTCTATGATGGCCGCATCCGCCCATAGACGGTCCAACGCCCAAGCCACTTGATGAACATCACTCACGCACAAATTTGCGAGTTGTTCGAACCGCGCTACATGGAGCGCGGGTGGAGCTATATGAGTTCTGGCGCCGTGGCGCTTACCGACATCCAACCCGACCGGGTAAACGCCACATGCGGCGGCACGCGGTTGTATGAGGTTACGCTGACCCTGACCGATGGAAAGCTCTCGGGCCGCTGCACCTGCCCGGCCGTTGATGACTTTGGACCATGCAAACACATGGCGGCGACGGCCTTTGCCCTCATTGAACAGGTCAGCAACCGCTACAGGCCGAACCGCGCCTTTGTTAAGCGGATAGACGGCAGCAATCGAATGAAACGTCGCCTGATGCAGTTGTCGAAGCCAAATCTCGTTGACTTGGTCATGCAGTTGGTCCGCGATGAGAACGGCTTGAACGAACTGTTGGGTGACGACGACTGAGGCTGCCCCCCCCCTCACCCCTCCTCCGCAATCACCGCCAAAAACGCCGCGCCGTACTGTTCCAGCTTCGCCTTCCCCACGCCGGGCACGCTCGCCATGTCCGCCTCCGTGGCGGGGCGTTGGGTGGCCAGTTCGATCAGGGTCTTGTCGTGGAAGATGACATAGGGCGGCACGCCCTGGGCGCGGGCGATCTCTATGCGCTTGGTGCGCAGGGCTTCGAACAGGCCCTGGTTCTCGCCCGCCAGGGCGGAGGCCGCTTGCTGACGCGCCGCCTTGCGCGTGCGCGTGCGCGGCGCCGCGGGGGTTCGCAGCATCAGGGTCGGCTTGTCGCGTAGAAACTGGCGGCCGGCGGGCGCGATGGACAGGCCGCCATGGCCGGCGAAGTCGATATCTACCAGGCGCAGCGCGATCAGTTGCCGCAGGATCGTCCGCCAGGTGCGGCTGTCGTGCTCGGTCCCGATGCCGAAGGTGGAAATCCGGTCGTGTTCGAAGCGCTTGATGCGCTCGTCGTCGGCGCCCAGCAGCACGTCGACAATATAGGCCTGACCGAAGCGCTCGCCGGTGCGGTGGATGCAGGACAAGGCTTTCTGCGCGGCGATGGTGCCGTCGAACAGGCCGGGCGGATCGGCGCAGGTATCGCAATGGCCGCACGGCGCACTGGCGTCGCCAAAATAGGACAGCAGGGCCTGGCGGCGGCACCCCGCCGTCTCGGCCAGCCCGAGCAGTGCATCGAGTTTTCGCCGCTCCATGCGTTTGCGCAGGTCGGGCGCGTCCGACTGCTCGATAAAGCGGCTGCGCAGCGCGATGTCTTCGGCGCCATACAGCATCAGGGCTTCGGACGGCAAACCGTCGCGGCCCGCCCGGCCGGTCTCCTGGTAATAGGCTTCGATGCTGCCCGGCAGGTCGAGGTGAGCGACGAAGCGCACGTCCGGCTTGTCGATGCCCATGCCAAAGGCGATGGTCGCGACCATGACGACCGCCTCGCCGTGCTGGAAACGCGTCTGATTGGCTTCGCGCGCGCCCTTGTCCATGCCGGCGTGGTAGGCCAGCGCATCGTAACCCTGGTCGCGCAGCCAGGCCGCGGTCTCCTCGGTCTTGCGCTTCGACAGGCAATAGACGATGCCGGCTTCGCCCTCGTGCTTCTTCAGGAACGCCTTGAGCTGGGCGCGTGGATTGTCTTTTTCGTCGATCGCATAATAGATGTTCGGACGGTCGAAACCGGCGATAAAGGCGTCGTCTTCGCCGATGTCGAGATGCGACAGGATTTCCGCCCGCGTCGGCTCGTCCGCCGTCGCCGTCAGCGCCATGCGCGGCGTGTCGGGAAAGCGCTGAATGAGCGCGTCGAGCTGGCGATAGGCCGGGCGGAAATCGTGGCCCCACTGCGACAGGCAATGGGCTTCGTCGATGGCGATCAGCGACAAATGCGCCTTTTCCAGCCGCCCCAGGACGTCGTCGCGCAGCAGGGTTTCCGGCGCGGCATACAGCAGGTCGAGATCGCCATTGTCGACGTCGCGCCACAGGGCCTGGCGCGCGTCACCCGACAGATCGGAATTCAGCGCCGCGGCCCGCACGCCCGCCTGACGCAGGGCGGCGACCTGATCGGCCATCAGCGCCAGCAGCGGTGACACGATCAGCCCCATCCCGGGCCGGACAAGCGCCGGGATCTGATAACACAACGACTTGCCGCCACCGGTCGGCATCAGCACGAAGGCGTTGGCGCCCGCGATGACGTGGTCGACAATGCGCGCCTGCGGTCCGCGAAAGGCGTCATAGCCGTAAACCGTTTTCAGAACGTCGAGCGCGGTCGTCATCGTGGGCCGTCCGGCGGTTGCGAGGGAGGTGAGGCCTTCTCCTTAAGGGGACAGGGTATCGATTGTCAAAAGGGATGCGCCGTCACCGGCCCAACGCCCGGGCGCAGGTGCGCACATATCCCCCAAAGACGCTTTTGTCAGTCAATTCGATTGACGGAACGCCTCCCGTGCCGCATAAAAATGGTTACGTACCATTTAGAGGATGGCGCAGGTGAATTTCCTTCCGATCAACCCTCTAGAGATAGATTTATGCCTTGATTACAAAGGCAAATTTCTCAACACTCCTGATGGTAACGCTCCCACAAATGGCGTCAGCCTACCCAGCCCCAAGCTGTCCGACAGCATTGCCCGGCAATTGGGCATGGACATCGTTTGCGGGCTTTATGCCGTTGGCCAAGCCCTTCCCACGGAAATGACCCTGAGCGCTCAGTGGAATGTGTCGCGAACCGCCGTCCGCGAAGGGCTTTCGATTCTCATCGACAAGGGGCTCGTCGAACCCCGGAAAAAAGCCGGGACGCTGGTCATGCCGCGCTCACACTGGCACTTGCTCGATCCTTTGGTGCTGTTCTGGATACGCCTGGCCACTCCGGACGAAGGCTTTATCCGCTCGCTCTTCGAACTTCGGTTGACGATCGAGCCCCAGGCCGCCGGATTTGCCGCCCGGCGCCGCACGGACCAGGACCTGATCCGGCTGCAAAAGGCCTTCGATATCATGTCCGACGATCGCCGGACCGAGGAAGTGGCGCGTCGCGCCGAGATTCAATTCCATCGGACGATTATCCAGGCCGCCCAAAACCAGGTTCTCTTGCCGTTGGCGGAGTCCATCGAAGCGGCTATCGTCTGGGCCAATGCCCACAAGACGAAAAGCAAGATCTCCGTCCGCGCGTCGTTGAACGAACACAGCCTGATCCTGGATGCCATCCATCGTCAGGACGACACCCAGGCGCGATGGTCGACGGAAGCCCTGATCCGGTCGGCGATAGAGCCGACCTCCGCCTGGTCAAGGCCAGCCGGCGCCGGCGAACGCACCGATGCCAGACCCGCCTTGTACGCCTGAGCGCCATACGACGGGCGCCGCTTTCAAAGCGTCGAAATTGTCCGACCGGAAAAATGGTATACTTACCATTTCGGCCCTACCTCGTCCCCATCGAACCTTCGAGCAAATGTTTGATTTTGGCCGCCGCAGCGGTTAACACCTGAGGGATAGAGATACGGCACCCCAACATCGTCATGGACATCGAACCCGTACAGAAGCCAGGCCGCCGCGCGCGCAACGCCAGCACAATCCACGACGTAGCCAAACACAGCGGCGTCTCGCCCATGACCGTATCCCGCGTCGTCAATGGCGAAGCCAATGTCCGCGAAAAAACCCGCCAGAAGGTCCTGGCCTCGGTCGCCGCGCTGAACTACGCCCCCAGCCCGTCGGCGCGCGCCCTGGCGGCCCGGGACGCGACACAGATCGCCGTGCTCTACACCAATCCGTCCACCTCCTACCTCAACGAAATCCTGATCGGCGCCCTGACCCAAACCGGCCTCAGCGGCTGCCGGCTGACCATCGCCAAATGCGAAAGTCTGGACGAAGCGGTCGAAGCGGTCGAAGATCTGGCGGCCGCCGGGATCGATGGCGTCCTTTTGCCGGCGCCGCTGTCCAACTCCAATCGCGTGGCCCTGGCGCTCGACCGTGTCAATCTGCCGTCGGTCGGCATCGCCGCCGCCCAACAACCACCCGGCCGGTCGATCATCGGTGTCGACGACCACGCCGCGGCCTTCGCTATGACCACGCGATTGGTTGAATGGGGCCATACGCGGATCGGTTTCATCAAAGGCCACCCGAACAACCGCGCCAGTGATTTTCGCACTCAGGGCTTTCTGGCCGCCATGAATGCCGCCGGCCTCGATGTCGATGCCGAGCTGATCGTGCAGGGCTATTTCGATTACCATTCCGGCTTCGACGCCGCCGCCGCCCTGCTGGGCCAACCCAACCGGCCGACGGCTATTTTCGCCTCGAACGACGACATGGCCGCGGGCGTCCTGGCCAATGCCCACAGTTTCGGCGTCCATGTCCCCGGCGAATTGACGGTGGTCGGCTTCGACGACACCACGACGGCCACGACCGTCTGGCCGGAACTGACGACCGTGCGGCAACCGACCCTCCAGATGGCGTCCCAGGCGGTAGACCTGCTGCTGCTTCAGGTCCGGGCGAAACGCTCCGGTGCCCACTTCGAAGCACGCCGGGAGCTTCGCGATTTCGAGATCATCGAACGCCAAACCTCGGCACTGGCGCCCAAGGCTTAAGGGAGCAGGGATTTGATTTATCAGCCGAATAAATAGCGTTCAATGCTTCATTATTGGCAACGAACGTAATTCTCCATTTGATAACCTGTCCCCGTAATCTCAATCTCGTAATCTCAATCTCGGGTAATCGGTAATCGGTCCCCGTAATCGTAATCGTGATCGGCCATCAGCGCCAGCAGCGGCGACACGATCAGCCCCATACCGGGCCGGACAAGCGCCGGGATCTGATAACACAGCGACTTGCCGCCGCCGGTCGGCATCAGCACGAAGGCGTTGGCGCCCGCGATGACGTGGTCGACAATACGCGCCTGCGGCCCGCGAAAGGCGTCATAGCCGTAAACAGTTTTCAGAACGTCGAGCGCTGCGGTCATCGTGGGTCATCTGGCGGTTGCGAGGGATAGGTTATCCAGATGGTGTCCGATCCCGTCAAGGCTACAGTCTCAGTGCCTTCTTTTGCGAGCCGGCAAAGCCCCCAGTCAACAAATGGTTGTTTCAATTCAACCATCCCCGCTATAACCACCCATTGATGGATGGAGGGGGGCGAAAAATGATATCCGTTCCAGCAAGCACGCACTTATCAAAATGCACGGCGACTGCCGTGACCGTACCGATCGGATATTCACGCGCGAAAGTTACGAAGATGCCTACGGCAACGCAACAACCGAGAACCCAGAGGGACGCCTTGGCGGCTTAGCCTGGCTGATGTTCACGAACCGGCCCCTGCTCTTCCTTGGTTGCAGCCTCGAACAGGACCGAACCGTTGGCGTGCTTCGCCAGATCGTTAAACGCCTGCCGGGGATCACCCACTATGCGATACTCGCGGCGGAAACGTCGAAGCAGGCGTGGGAAAGGCGCGAACGGCAACTCGAAGCCATAGGTGTGCGTGGCCTTTGGTATTATCCTGAACGGTACGAAGAAATCGAACAGCTACTGCAGAAAGCCCTTGAGGATTCCTCGACAACTTCACTCCCCACTAAACCTGAAAACGGTGAAGCCCACGCGATATCCAAGGCACTCAGCCGAGCGATAAACTGTTCTGTTAGGTATTTCCGGACAGCGATCTGCGCGCTTCGGCGCGCATAAGGGCAAAAGATTAGCGCGTTTTTTAGAGACGACACGCCGAGAAGGGAGGGATTTTCACCACCCTTGACGTGCATACCCCACGGCAATCGCCCTCAAGCTGTGAAAGACCGGCGTTTTAACGCTAAAACTCCGGTTCTTTAACGCTAACGCACATTATTTGTGCGGACCGGTGAAGCCCCGCGCCGTAACATACTGAGCGAATTCAAATTCGCCAAGTGCATCGATTTGGATTGACCGGGCCGTTTGCGTTAAGACGCGGGAAAACGCGCAGATTTAGCGTTAAGACACCGAAAAACGCGCAAGCCACCAACAACCCGTTGAATTGGCATGAGAATTTTTTCTCGTACGCGACGCCGCATTGCGCACGTCGGTCCGAACCGTCAGCGTGGACGCCTCATTCCAGGAGCGCCCCATGCCCGATATCCTCTCCGCCGCCCGCGTCACCGCCTACTGCACGCTACGCCTGCCGCCGCTTCTCGACGCGGATGCCTGCCCTCCCTTGACCGACGCCCTTGTCGGTCTCACGGACACTCGGGCACCCTTGCCGCTGAAGGGCGGGCGTGTCGTGTATTCTGGGCTGAGTCTGTTGTCGGGCCTAACCATCAAACAACTGCGGCCCGCACACGGCGCCATCCTTCCTTTGTTGGCGGCGATGGCGCGAGCCCGAAGCCGGCCAGCCAAGGTAAGCGCCCCAAGATCGGGGCAGCAGCCGAAGACGGCCGCAATTCGGGTGGCGGCCGAGCCAGCATTAGACCTGCCAGCGCGCTTCGATCTGGCGCTTACTAAACTACTGGCTTTGCATGGCGACAGCGCCTGGCGTGTCGCCTGGGCTTTGCGCGACCAAGACCTGACGATCTCCGGTGGCACCCTCAAGGCTTGGGCCGATGGGCGAACCCGGCCGCGCGGGCGCAAACACTGGCCCCACCTGGTTGCTATCGCCCGTCGTTACGGCTTGGCCGAGGATAGTCTAATGGCGCGATTGTCCGTACACCCGCCGGTCACCGAGGCCGTTCTCGCGTCGGCTCCCAAGGCCATGCGCGAGACCATGGCATGGCACCTGCCACCCGATTTTGATCAGCGCTCAAACGAAAACCAGACAGAAATCCTCGACTGGATAAGCCAAACCCTCGGCTCCGGCAGCACCGACTACCGTCGCTACCTGCAGGCCCGTCTGCACGCCCCTTATGCCTTGCCCCTTCGTACCGGCGACGGGATAACGCCCCCACGGTTGCTCGAAGAGATCGAGGCTTTGCTCGCGTTCAAGACCACGGCATTCGTGCCAGTCGGCTGGCAGCGCAATGGCGTTTGGAATACGGAGACTGCGGCGCAGAAACGTGTCCAGCTTGGCCAGATGTTCGGCGCCCTCGCCAATATGGGCGTCAAGCCGCACGCCTTATCCCTCGGCTTACTGGTGCTACCGCAAATCTGGGATATGTGGCTGCGCTGGCGTGAAGGCCATCGCGGCTTCTTGTCGCTGGGGAAGCCGATCTGTTGCGGCTGGCGCAGTCCCTTGCCCGTCCGGGCACCGGTTGGCTGCGGCAATCCCGCCATCTGGGGCAGCGCCTCAGGGTCATAAAGAGCGTGGTCGGTCGCAATCAGATCGCCGAGGTCCGCAATGATTGGGCCTCGACCTGCGACCGATTGATGGTCTATGCCCGCGGCCGCGCCCTCGATATCCGGCGGGTTGCTCGTGTTCATCGCGATCCGTTCGAGCCCCTTCTGGCGATCCTCGAAGCGGAAAGCCCCATCGGAGAGTACCGCAAGATCTGCGACGAGATCGAACGACGCGTGCCCGACTGGAAGGCGCATCCTGTTGAGGCCGCCGAGGCCATACGGTCTCTGCTGATGATACGGCTCAGTCTTCATCTCGGCTTACGACAGCGGAACTTACGGGAGTTGCTCTTGTGCCCGCGGAGCCGCCGGCCAACGCCGGAACGCAAACTGGAGGTCTTGCGCCGTGGTGAATTGCGGTGGACCGGTACGACCTGGGAGGTCCTGATCCCCGCCGCCGCGTTCAAGAACGCCAGGTCATCCTTCTTCGAGGGCCGTCCGTTTCGCGTCGCACTCCCCGATATCGGTGGCCTCTATTCCCTTATCGGTGGATGGATAAACAGACATCGGCCGGTCTTGGTCGGACGAGCGGCAGACCCTGGCACGGTATTCGTTGCGACCGCCCGCAGTCCAAACAGCGATCTCGCCTTGGGCAAGGCCGCCTTCTACGACCTCTGGCGCCAAACCGTTACGCGCTACGGTGTGTTCAATCCCTACACCGGCCGCGGCGCTATTGCCGGCTTGCTGCCACATGGCCCGCACGGGGTTCGCGACGTTCTGGCCACACATATCCTGAAGGCGACAGGCTCCTACGAACACGCCGCCTATTCTATACAGGATACCGCCGATACCGTGGCCCGGCACTATGGTCGCTTCCTGCCAAAGGATAAGTCAGCGCTGGCCGCCATGATCGTCAACAAGGTATGGCTCGAAGCGCAGCCGGACGAGTTCGCGACCTCATAAATTTTGTTGAACGCCTCTCATTTGAGAGACATGCTGTGGTGAAGAAGGAGTCGCCTCATGGCCCAGACGCCGAGACTTCACGTCCGCGTGGACGACGGATTGCCCGCTGGACTTGCCACCACACCGAAGGCCTATGACGTCTGGTTCCGCGCCAAAGTCCATCTAGCGCTTGAGGACGATCGTCCAGGATTGGATCATCAGCAGGTCATGGACGAGGTTCAGTTGCTCATCGACAGAAAGCGCCATGCTGGCGCCTGAATGGCGCCTCACACCGTGGTGGAAAGTCGATCGAAAGGTTCATAATGTCCCTTATGCCTGAGGACGAGCTTCGCGAGAAACTCCGTAAGATTGAAGCCCTGTACGCCGGCGCGACAACGGCCGGCGAAAAATCGGCCGCTGGCGCCGCCGCCGAACGCATTCGGCGCCGGTTCGAGGATGTCAGCCAAAAGGAAAAGATGGAGGAGTTCAAATTCTCCATTTCCGATCCGTGGTCCCGCCAGTTGTTTACCGCCCTGTGCCGCCGCTACGGGCTCAAGCCATTCCGTTACACGCGAATGCATCGCCAGACGGTCATCGTGCGCGCGCCTGCGAGCTTCATCAATATGACGCTCTGGCCGGAATTCGAGGAGCTCAGTCAAGCTCTTACGTCTCATTTGAATGATATCACGCAGAGGATCATCCGCGAGGAAGTCCACGAGGCGACCCAAGAGGCCGAGGAGATTGGCGAGCCGCGTCAACTGACGTGACGGAAATCACTCCGGGCCAAGCGATTCCTAATGTACATTTTGCAAGAGATCAAACATACATTTTGCATGATCTCTAATGTACATTTTGCAAGGCATGTAATATACGAATCGCCCACACCAGAGAGCCTTCATCACAGATGGACGACGATCTTCTCCCACGGCATATGACGCCGCTGCTGACCGAGGCTCTACAATCGGCCCGCGTCGTCAACGTCATTGGTCCACGCCAGGCCGGCAAGACCACACTCGTGCGGGAACTTTATGGACGTGGCCGCTTCGTAACGCTCGATCATGAAGCGACGCTCACCGCATTCGAGAATGATCCAGCCGGCCAACTTGAAGCCCTCATTGCCGACGGCTCCGCGCCTCTCATTATCGATGAAGCGCAACGCTCAAAACGCCTGGCGTTAGCGATCAAAGCGCATGTCGACCTGCATCGCCGGATGGGTCAGATGTTGCTAACCGGGTCGTCCAATATATTTTCGAGCGCCGAAGTCATGGACTCGCTGGCCGGCCGCGTCCAGACGCTTGTGCTGCATCCCTTGTCGGCCGCCGAAATCCACCATGGAGCCCCCTGCCGTCTTCTGGACTGGGCGCAGCGTTCCGCTGACCTCGCCGCCTTGCCCGACATACCTGTATTCTCACGTAGCGAGACGGTCGGCCTTATAACCGCAGGCGGCTACCCCGAAATCCGACCGCTCGCCGAGCGCGCCCGGCAGCGTCGCTACCGCGCCTACATTGACAGCATTGTCGATCGCGACGTCGCCGATGTTCTGAAGGTTCGAAAGACGGACGCCCTGCGCCGCACGATCGATCAATTGGCCACTCGCACCGCGAATGAGCTGAATATTCAAGAACTTTGCTCGAATGTCGGCATTCAGCGCCAGACGGCCGATCAATATTGCGATGTGCTCGAGCGGCTATCCATTGTCAGGCGCCTGGGCGCCTGGGCATCCGGGGAGGCCCGCCGCGAGGTGCGTCACCCCAAAATCCATATGCTGGATACGGGCATCGCGTCGGCCCTGCGGAATCTGAGCGCTGATAGCTTCGCCGCAGATGCCCATCCCGCAGCCCTGGGCGGCTTGCTGGAGACATGGGTCTTCAGCGAGCTGGTCAAGAACCTACCCTACCAGGAGGCCGAATGGCGGCCATGGCATTGGCGTGGCGCAGCCGGGCGCGAGGTTGATATCTTACTCGAAACGGGACGGGAATTGGTCGCCTTTGAAGTCAAAGCGTCCACATCGATAACGTCGGCGGATCTCAAAAATCTGAAGTGGTTCATGTCCGACGGGCCAGGCAAGAGCTGGAAAGCGACGGGCATTATTATCTACCTGGGATCTCAACCGCTCAGTTTTGGCGACCGCCTGTTTGCTCTGCCGCTGTCGGTGTTCTGGTCTAAGGGCTGGCGCAAAAGCAACGGGATTTGACAGCAATGCCGGCCGAGGACCTCGAGCAACGTCTTGCTGAACTTGAAAAGGCATTGACCGAGATCGATACGGCACGGGCCAAACTGGTCGAGGACATCCGCATACTGCGCCTGCGTATGGCCTCGCGGGACCACAGCCCGGAACGCCCGTCGGTCACAGGGAACTCCAGCACGGTCGACAAGCTTGCCCTGTTTCGAAGATTATTCGGTGGCCGGCCAGACGTTTACGCGCAACGATGGGACAATCCCAAAACGGGCAAGTCGGGCTATTCTCCCGCCTGCCACAACGAATGGGTCAAAGGCATTTGT
>FTKT01002035.1_pt2 | contig 14737 bp, 12 predicted proteins | sample 1658271 | NCBI WGS metagenome assembly FTKT01 (sample SAMEA3914811, study PRJEB12502) | metagenome | biome: forest; material: soil | place: Canada | collected 2011-08-04 | depth 0.3 m | reverse complement strand
GCGGCCTTGCGGCGCAGCACGTTGGCCGCTTCCACGCCCAGCGCCAGCTCGGCCGCCCGAAAGCCATCCAGGCGCAGCACGATCAGCGCCATCGCCGCGGGCTCGCGCTCGCGCAGCGCCAGCAGATGGGTCATGTGCTCCAGCAACTGCGCATGGGTGGGCAGGCCGGTGGTGAGGTCGGTGCTGAAGGCGCGCTTCGCGCTCGCGTCCATGCGCTTGCGCTCGATCGCCACGCGCAGCACGCGCCCCAGCGAGTCGTCGCCGGCGTGGCGCTTGGCTAGCACGTCCTGCACGCCCATCTGCAGCAGCTTGATGCATTGCGCCGGCGTCGGCTCGGGCGCCACGACGACCACCGCCGAGTCCATCACCGCATGCGCGAGGCCGGGCCACGCCAGCAGCTTGTCGTAGTCGGCAGGCGTCTTCACCTCGACCAGCAAGGCATCGCACGGGCTGTCGTGCAGCGTGTTGGCGATGTCGGCCAGGCTGCCGCACGGATTGACGACGAACGGCCCGTAGGACGACGTGAACAGATCCGGTGCGACGGCACTGAGGCAGATGACCTGGTACGGGTTTCCCATGGGGCGCCAGCGTTGAAGTTGAAACGATGATGCCCCGCTTTTGCTGCGGTGCACAGGCATGGAAACACCGAATAAGGCCGGCGATTACCCGACCTCTTCCCAGAACGCAGAACGCCCGGCGGGGACCGGGCGCGGCGCTGGAGCGGGTGACGGGAACAAACCCAGGCATCCAACCCGTTGATTGACAACAGGTTCCTCCCGTTAGCTCTGCGGGATGAGGCCGTATTCTGTACCACTGCCACATATCCGGCAACTTGGGAGTGTCCACTGATGGTACGTGCCAATGGCCATCGATACAGGTTCGGCGCGTAGGCAACATCGCTGGTTGCATGTCGGTGCGAGAGACTGCCATTGCTCAATCGGTACTCTGACTGCTTGAGAGGCTGGTATCTGATGGGCTTCCCATGGACGCCAACCCGCCCGAAGCATGTGGGATCCCCGGTCGCCGGGGCTGAGTCTTGGCGGCAGCACCATCGCGACCGAGTTCCCTGCGCGAGGGGATGCTTCTCGAACAGCCGAGTGAAGAATGCCAAAGCCAGCTCTTCCGACTTCGGGCCTGCTCGGCAACCTTCTTGACAATGCCATCCGCTGCACGCCCAGACATGGGCGCATCGACGTGGCGATGCGGCAGGAACCAGATGGTGTCGTGCTGGAAGTTCGAGATGACGGTCCCGGAATTCCAATGGAGGAAAGGATGCGCGTTCTGGAGCGGTTCTACCGAGGTCGTCAGCAGGGCCAGCCGGGCAGCGGACTCGGCTTGTCGATCGTCAAGCGGATCGCCGACCAGCATGGCGCAACGATGTCGCTGAATGTCACACGCGGTGACCACGGCCTTCAAGTGAGCATCCGTTTTCCGAAGTCGGCAGCTCTCGAATAGGCAGCCGCATTCAGTCGGCCTCCAAAAGCCTTCGAGCTGGAGCGCATCCGCACATCTTCGTCAGTGGCCGCCTTCGCCGGGCTAGCCGGAGTTCGCAGCGCCAGGACGCACATCGGCGATGTGGCGCTGACAGCGATTAGAATAGGATAGCCCCCCATACTATCTAGATTCTCATGAGTCACACCGTCCACGACAAAGCCAAACTTCTGGGCCGCGTCCGCCGAGTCCGCGGACAACTCGACGCAATCGAGCGTGCCCTTGAGGCCGAGGAGCCCTGCGCGGAGGTCATGCGCCAGATCGCATCGGCTCGCGGGGCGATGAATGGGCTCCTCGCGAAAGTCGTCGAGGACCACATCCGTACGCATTTGGTTGACCCCGAGAAGATGCCTGGCAGCAAGGACCCGGACGCGACCGACGAGCTCGTCGAGGTCGTTCACAGCTACTTCAAGTGAGTTCAAAATGAGTCCAGACACCTTGGCCCACGGCCACGTCTTCCTGGCCCCGGGGCATGAACGCAGCGAACGCAAGACGTGGGCGGTCATCTGGCTGTGCGGGCTGATGATGGTCGCAGAGATCGTCGGCGGGACGATGTTCGGGTCGGTGGCGCTCGTCGCCGACGGACTGCACATGTCCACCCACGCCGGCGCGTTGCTGATCGCGGCGCTTGCATACACCTACGCGCGCCGGCATGCGACCGACCCGCGCTTCTCCTTCGGCACCGGAAAGCTCGGAGACCTGGCCGGCTTCACCAGCGCGATCATTCTGGCGATGATCGCGTTGCTCATCGGCTACGAGGCGGTGAGCCGCCTGCTGAGCCCTGTGGCCATCAACTTTGGCCAGGCGATTCCGATCGCTGTCTTCGGGCTTGCTGTGAACGTAGCGAGCGCGTGGCTGCTCAGTGGCGGCGACCATGGGCACCACCACGGACATGGTCACTCCCATGGAGGAGCGGACGGAGGGGATGAGGTTCGCCGGGTCGACACTTTTTGGGGGCCGCTCGCCCTCGAGGTGTTTGAGGACGGCGTCCCGCCGCGGTTTCGGTTACGCGGCGACGGGGACAGTGGTGAGCCTGCCTCCGCATGGATGGGCGCCTCGGTGGAAACTCAGCGTCCAGACGGGAGCCGGCAAGTGTTCCGGCTAGTCGATCGCGGCACCTACCTTGAATCGGTCGACGAGATTCCCGAGCCGCACGAGTTTTCAGCGCGTTTGAGTCTCTCCCGCGGCGGCGTAGAGGAGGCCCATGAGCTGAGATTCGAGGAACACGATCATGACCACGGTGAGCCTGGCGCCAAGACGCATCGAGACAACAACTTCCGTGCGGCGCTCGTGCACGTCATCGCCGACGCGGCGGTGTCAGTACTCGTCATCGCGGGTTTGATCCTCGCGCGGCAGTTCGGCTGGCTCTGGATCGACCCGCTCGTCGGCGCCGTCGGAGCGCTGGTCATTGCGAATTGGTCGTTCGGGCTCATCCGCGACACCGGTGCAATTCTTTTGGATATGAATGCCGATGGAAACTTGGCGAAGAGGATCCGCGAAGCTCTGGAGGTTGACGGCGACCGCTTGGCAGACCTGCATCTCTGGCGTTTGGGTCCCGGCCACCTCGGGGCGATCGTGTCGGTGTTGACACCCGCCATGCGCGACGAGACCTACTACCGCACAAAGCTCAGCCGCTTTGGCGCGCTATCGCACGTCACCGTCGAGGTTCGCTCCTCCCGATCCAACGCGTAGTTGCGAAGTTTTGGGAGATCGGCCCGCGCACGTGGCTCCTTTGCAAGCGCGTAGCCAGGGAATCCGACGATCAGAATATCCTCGGCGGCACGCCCGCACAATTTCGGCGCATCGTCTGGAGATCGATCGAACACGAGCCGGCGTTTCGGTTTTGCTCGTTTTGTATCGATCAGCCGCGCAGATCTCGTTCGACTCCGGCGCGGGCGTCGCGCGCCGTAGACTGGGGGCAGTACCGGACCAGATTCAATCTTCGAGGCACCGTTCTATGACGAGAAAGCGCATCGCTGGCGATTCAAACATCGATGCGACGGCAGCGCCTGAGCCACATCGATTGCCTCCCATCGCGCCGCGGTGGGTGAAAGTCCTGGGCTTCGTCGCGCTTGCCCTGGTACTGCTCATCATGGGGCTGCATCTGGCAGGCATCGGATTCGGTCCTCACATGCACCACGGGCAGTGATGGTCATGACGCCACCCCTTCGGACTCTCGCGCTGACGGCCCACGTCACTTCGTCGATTGGCTGGTTTGGCGCGGTCGCTGCTTTTCTAGTCCTTGCAGTGGCTGGGTTGACGCGCAAGAGTCCCGAAGCAGTGCTCGCCTGCTACGTAGCCATGAGCCTCATCACCTGGTTCGCCGTCGTCCCGCTCGCCGTCATTTCTCTGATCAGCGGCGCAGTTTCATCCTTGGGAACCAAATGGGGCTTGGTTCGGCACTACTGGATCATGGTGAAGCTCGTGGTCTCCATTTTTATCACCGGCTTGCTCGCACTTCACATGCCGTTGGTTGACCTTCTGGCAACCGCGTCGGCAAAAAGCTCCGCGATGAACGTCGGCCTGCACGGACTGCGGATTCAGATGATCGTCTACGGCGCGGCCGCGATGCTTGTATTGCTGCTGCTCACGGCGCTATCGATGTACAAGCCCTCCGGCTTGACGCGATATGGGTGGCGCAAGCTGCAGGCCGAGCGGGCCTCGTCACGGGCATAGATCTGCGAATCGGTTTCGCCATGGGGCACGCAGGAACCGACAGCCGTCATTCTTCGCGAAGGGCGTCGGTTCTACCGTGCGCATGGACAAGACGTCCAATCGCTTGGCCGAATTGTTCTTAGCGTGTCCGGTCTTCCTCAGGTGTCGGACGCCCGTTGGAGGGGCTGCTTGCATGCGGAGCCGGATGGCCATGCGCTGCGGCTTCACCTTCAGCTGGACGTGGCGGTTGCGATTGCTGCTGCGCCCGCTGACGCGCCTGCTCCTCGGCCTGGGCACGCTGTTGCTGCGCCTCTTGTGGAACGCGTTGCCGAGCCTGTTCTGCTGCTTGGGCTTGCTGCTGCCGCTGCGCTTGTTGTGCACGCTCCTCGGCTTGTGCGCGCTGTTGTTGCGCTTGTTGCTGGGAGCGTTGACGTGCTTGCTCGTCAGCCTGGGCTCGTTGACTCTCTGCAGTCTGTTGCGCTCTCTGGCGCGCCTGTTCGTCGGCTTGAGAGCGCTGCTGCTGTTGTGCTTGTTGTTGGGAGCGTTGACGAGCTTGCTCGTCCGACTGTGCCCGCTGTTGTTCTTGCTGCTGCGCGCGTTGTCGCTGCTGCTCTGCGCTTTGCGTGCTCTGGGCCTGTTGCTCCTGGGTCTGCGCGGCGCGCGGTCGTGCTTCGATAGCCGGAGTTTCTTGGGCGGGCCTGGTCGCAGCAGGGACGACGGAAGGCTGCGTCACCTTCTGCTCAGTTGGCTTCTCCGCAGGGGAACCGTGAGGTGCCGGAACGATGGGCGCGTGCGCCATCTGGCCACGCTGCGCCTGCGACAGCACGGCGACCGGATGCGATGGCACGGTCGGCAAGCCTTGTACATGCTGTGGCGCAGGCAGAACTGCGACGCTGCGGCCAGAGACATATGCCTGCACCGGCGTGCGCGAGGCCGGGATCGGGGCGCGCACCGACACCACCGGCTTCTGCGCCGCCGCCAAATGAGCTTGGTGAGGTACGGTGGCCTCAAATGCGCGCCCGTTTGCCATGGCACCCGCCGGTGCCTGGATCACGACGTTGGTCACGTTGCGAACGTTCGTGACGTTGTAGTTGGTGACGCGGTTGTCGTTGATGACCGTGTTGTGGCTGTTGATGTTGATGTTGCCGTGCACGCTCATGCCCACGTTCATTACCGGCGGTGCACTCACCACAACTGCCGGCGGCGTGCCCACCGGGGCGGGAATGATGATGCCTGGACGGGACCCCGGCGGCGGCGGGATGAAGATCCCGGCCGGGCCCATTGGCGGCGGCCCAACCACGACATTGACGCCGACGTAGGCCCAGGCGATCGGCCGGTCATATGACGGAGCGACGAATTCGACATCCGGGCGAGACCAGTAGCCAGGTAGGAAGATGACGCGGTCATCGCGGTGCTCGTAGTACGGCTGGACCCAGACGTATTGCGGCCGGGGCGGCACCATCCAGCGGCCCGCACACCAGACCCAATCGCCCTGCCATGTCCAGTAGCCGCCGGTCCACACTGCGTCCGGCTCTGGCGGCGGGGGGAGTTCTTCAACCAGCATCGGGGGTGGCGCCCAGCCAATCGCGACCGGTTCCGGCTCTTCCAGCGGGGCGTCCACGAAGATGCTGATGACCGACCCGAGGTCGTAGAGCCAGCCGTCGGCGCTGCCCTCCACTTGGACCTCGCCAGCATACTGGGCCTGGGCAGGCAGCGCCGTCACGGCCGCGAGCAGCGCGGCAATGGCCACAGCGACCGTCGCGCGGGTGGGACGCTGGCAATGGTTTCGAAGACTTCGCATTTGATATCCCCTTGGGTTCACGACGCATGGGCATGAGCCGCGAGAGCCGCGCGACCCGACACCTTCCAGTTCCGTCGTCCCTATCCAACGCGGTGGCAGGTGAAGCGACTGTCAGACAATGACCCGTCACCATGTCAGTTCAGCTTGGTGAAACTCGACGGCGCGTCGTCAACTTTCCAGCGAAGTTTGCTCGACATGATGCTGATCTTCATCCGACGCACCGGCGGAGCCCTGTGGATATCCAGCGCTCCGCTTGGGCACGACAGTCTTCCAGCACGTCGCCGGGCAGCATGCGCACGGCGAGCCTGATGAGCCGACGCGCCCAAGAGCGGATGCGGTCGAGCAGCTTCACGTCGCGCGTGTCAAAACGGTGGTCACTGTCCCGGGCATGGTCGAAGTTCGATGATGCGCGTGCAAATGAGCGTCCGTCCTTCAAAAGGGCTGCAGCCTCACCGACTCGCCTTCAACCCTGACTTTTCGTCGAGGCGCTGCGAGTCCCATCCAGCAACATCGGTTTGTTGTCCGCCAACCCCTCGATGATCGGGCAATCGGGACGCTCGTCACCCGCGCAGCAGGCGACAAGGTGCTCGAGCGCCCCCTTCATGGCGTCGAGTTCCAACAATTTCGCGTCGAGCTCGCGAAGATGCGCTTGAGCCAATGCCTTGACCTGCCGGCTGGGCCGCTTGCGGTTCTGCCGCAGCCCGAGAAGTTCGCGAATCTGTTCGATGGAGAACCCGAGGTCACGCGAGTGGCGGATGAATCGCAGCGTGCTGATCTCTCGGTCTGCGTACTGACGATAGCCCGATTCTGTCCGCGCGGCCTCCGGGAAGAGGCCGACGCTCTCGTAGTGGCGAATCATCTTTGCCGAGACGCCGGACGCCTTGGCTGCCTCGCCAATATTCATCCTCGTTCCTTCGCGAACTCAACGGTGGCCGCAGGGCGTGTGGCGCTGGACATTCCAACGATGGAAAGGTCGAGAGTATGCACAATTCAGGCTGCAGGACTTGAGGCACGTCAAACCAAAGAGGGCTTGGTTCTGCGACGCTTGCCGAAACTACTGGAGATGCAAGTGCGCCACGTTCTTGCCTCCATCGCTGCGCCGTGCCTTCTACCTCGGGTCCTCTCGTGCTCGCCTCTTGTAGGGCGCCGTCGGTCGTGTGACCAGACAGACGCTTCGCGTTCGCTTGACCTTCCCATGCTGGCAAGGTCCACACTGACGACAAGAACAGGAGAACGCCATGCAGTCACCCGCCCCGCAACCTCGCGACCGAGCGAATCACCTCATGCCAGAAGGAACGGTGATGGCCGGCGCCAGTGACAGCCACGACGCCTGTGAGCATCACGGCAAACGCGCCACGACCGCCTCCGTGCCGTCGGCTAAAGGCGGTTCGAGCCAAGTCGAGTACACCTGCCCGATGCATCCACAGGTGCGCCAAATAGGCCCAGGGTCCTGCCCTCTCTGCGGCATGGCACTTGAGCCGGTGCTGGCAAGTGCCGAAACGGGCGAAAGCGCCGAGCTTCACGACATGACGAGGCGCCTCTGGATTGGCGCGGTACTGACGGCTCCCGTCTTCGCACTCGAGATGGGCGGCCATGTCTTCGATCTCCACCACCTCATCGGGCAGCAGCCCTCGAACTGGATGCAGCTTCTTCTGGCAACGCCTGTGGTGATGTGGGCCGGATGGCCTTTCTTCACGCGAGCCGTCGCATCCGTGAAGAACCGAAGCCTCAACATGTTTTCGCTCATCGCGCTTGGCACCGGCGCGGCGTGGCTCTACAGCATCGTCGGCACCCTGGCGCCAGCGCTTTTCCCGGCCGCGTTGCACACAGAGGGCGGTGCCGTCGCGGTCTACTTCGAAGCAGGAGCCGTCATTACCGTCCTGGTGTTGCTGGGGCAGGTGCTTGAATTGAGGGCGCGTGAGAAGACCTCAGGCGCCATCAAGGCGCTACTGGGTCTGGCACCAAAGACTGCGGTCAAGGTCAAGGCGGACGGCACGGACGAGACGGTTCAGGTCGACACCATCCAGGTCGACGACCTGCTTCGCGTGCGTCCGGGCGAAAAGGTGCCGGTCGACGGCGTTCTGACCGAAGGCAAGGGCAACGTCGATGAGGCCATGGTCACGGGCGAGCCGATGCCCGTGACGAAGACGGTCGACTCCAAGGTCACGGCCGGGACGCTGAACCAGACCGGGGGCTTCGTGATGCGCGCCGAGAAGGTCGGTGCCGACACACTGCTTTCGCAAATCGTGCACATGGTGGCCGCAGCTCAACGCAGCCGGGCGCCCATCCAACGCATGGCCGACCAGGTCGCGGGTTGGTTCGTGCCCGTTGTCATCGCGATTGCCGTACTGACGTTCGTCGTCTGGCTCGTCTGGGGACCGCCGCCAGCGTTCAGCTATGCGCTCGTCACCGCGGTCGCCGTCCTCATCATCGCGTGTCCGTGCGCGCTGGGTCTGGCAACCCCGATGTCCATCATGGTAGGCGTCGGCAAGGGCGCGCAGCACGGTGTCCTCATCCGGGACGCCGAAGCGCTCGAACGCCTGGAAAAGGTCGACACGCTGGTGCTCGACAAGACCGGGACGCTGACCGAAGGGCGGCCCAAGGTCGTGCATATCGAGGCTGCCCCTGGCTTTGCCATCGAAGACGTGTTGCAGAAGCTGGCCAGCGTGGAGCGGGCGAGCGAACACCCATTGGCGCAGGCCATCGTGAATGACGCAATGCAACGCCAGCTCACGCTGTCTTCGGTGACCGACTTCGACTCACCCGTCGGCAAGGGCGTCGTCGGCATCGTCGACGGCATCCGCGTGGTCTCGGGCAGCGCCAAATTCCTGACCGAGCAGGGCATCAACGCCGGCGCCATGGACGTGGCGGCCGAAGAGCAGCGTTCAAACGCTGCCACGGTCATCTTCGTGAGCGTCGGCGGCACGCTGGCTGGCTTCGTCGCCATCGCCGACCCCATCAAGGCGACGACTCCTCAAGCACTTCAAGCCTTGAAGGCCGCTGGCATCCACATCGTCATGCTCACGGGGGATGGCAAGACGACCGCAGATGCGGTCGCCCGCCAGCTCGGCATCGACGACGTCGTGGCCGAAGTGTTTCCAGAGAACAAGGCGGCCGTGGTCAAGCGCCTGCGCGACGAGGGTCACGTGGTTGCGATGGGCGGAGACGGCGTGAACGACGCGCCGGGGCTCAGTTCGGCCGACGTTGGCATCGCAATGGGCACCGGGACAGATGTCGCAATGGAAAGCGCCGGCATCACGCTGCTCCGAGGCGACCTCATAGGCATCGTGCGGGCGAGGACGCTGTCACAGGCCACCATGAGGAACATCCGTCAGAATTTGGCGCTCTCGTTCGTGTACAACGCTGCAGGAATTCCCCTCGCTGCAGGTGTCCTGTACCCATTCTTCGGCGTTCTGCTCTCACCTGTCGTCGCAGCCGCGGCAATGGCGTTGTCTTCGGTCAGCGTCATCGTCAATGCGCTTAGGCTGCGGACGGTGAACGTGGATCTAGCCGGCTCGGCCCGCGACGCGACGCGACGGTTTGATGATGCCTGAGGGAAGGGCCCAGCACGGGCGCCCCACTTAAGCGTCAAGCCGTGTATGAACGATTCGATTCGCGCGCGTGACGTGATCGCCGTGGTCAAGCGCTTGGTCCGAGACTGCCAGATTCGATTGCATCTGCCTCGTCTCGGCCGGCAAGCCGTTGGCCGCGAACTTGGTCCAGGCAGCGGCCTTCGCTACACTGTCGCCACTCAACCATGGATGCCGCATTTCGCCGACCGAAGCGGAGTTGAGCCAATGAATCTGCAGGCACGCTGCGCGAACGTGGGAATGTTCACGGCGCTTCCAGACTTCGACATCCCGTGTCAAACTCAAAAGCCGCATGGGTATACCGAGACGCCAATGTCTCAGACTTCGCCTGAGGCGCATTGCCGAAGGCGCGAGACAGATCGCGTGGAGAAGGATTACCGTGATGCCGATTCGATCGCTCATCTTGCTTTTGCTCCTGTGGGGCGGAGCCGCCGAGGGCACACCGCCCTTGCAGGTCACATACCCCGCAATCGAATCGCGAACCGATACACGCTTCGACGACCTGAAAGAGATCCTCAAGACGGCGCTCGACGAAACCGTGGATACCGACGGCCCCTACACGCTGACCGAGAGCAGCCGCTACGTGAACGAAGCCCGTTATATCGCCGAGATACGCGATGGCGGTGGTGAGGCCAATGTCATCTGGAGTTCGACCTCCGACCAGAAGGAGCGCGAGCTGCTGCCCATTCGGTTCGAACTCCGCAAAGGATTGCTCGGCTTTCGTGTCGCGCTCATCGATCAGCGGCGTCAGAAGGAGTTCGATCGTGTGGCGACGTTCGCCGATGTGAAGAAGCTGACGATCGGCCAGGGCATCGGCTGGGGCGACGTCGCGGTCTACCAGGCGGCGGGCATGAAGGTCACGACGGCTCCTTACGAGGATCTGTTCCGCATGGTCGCCAACGATCGCTTCGACCTGTTTCCGCGCGGCGTCAGTGAAGCCTTCCGTGAGCGTGACACGCGTCGAGACCAGGTACCCAATCTGTCCGTGGAGCGGGGCATCCTGCTCTACTACCCCTGGCCGTACTACTTCTTCTGCAATCGCAAGGACACGGTATTGGCCGCGCGGATCGAACGAGGTTTGAAACGCATGCGCGTCGACGGCAGCTTCAATCGGATCTTCTGGAAATACAACCGCGCCGCCATCGAACAGGCAAGGATGAGCGAGAGGCGTGTGATCCAGATACCGAATCCGTTGTTGCCGAAGGACACACCACTCGGCGATACCGGGATGTGGTTCGACCCGAAGCGCGACACGCCGCCGAATTGACCAGGGGTCGGGGCCGATCTCCGGGCGTTCCTGCGTCAATCAGGGTTCCGCCGCCACGCATGCAGTGTGCCGTATACAACGCCGGCAGCCATGCAATTCCTTCGGGATGGGCTGCGGGTGGTTGCTCGACAGCTGCCGCGCCGACGTGCCCGGCCGGCGCGACTCCCGATGCGCGGCTTCCTGCCATGCAATCCGAGCGCCAACGCCTCCAGGTGCGCAGGAATTGCCATTTTGTGTCCTCAATAGGGCGTGCTCGGCGCCGAAATACCGTGTGAGCCCGGCGGGTCGACCCAGGCCATCCTTCATTGCCGCGGCCACCAGAGCCCCAGATGTTCATGATTCCGCTCTCATCGCGATCCCTGCGTTCGTGGCTGACCGCGCCCGCGCGAGCAGTGCGGTTTGCCGTCGAGAATGCGCTCGGCCGCCGCGTTATCGCCTGGATGCTCCTCTGCTGCCTCGGTCTGGCTGTAGTGTCGACCGCCGGCCAGATGTATGTGAACTATCGCCGCGACGTCGCGCAGATTGAGCAGCGCCTCATCGAAATCGAGCGGTCGTCGACGTCTGCCTTGACATCCGCCGTATGGAACCTTGACCAGGCTCAGTTGAAGGCTCAACTTGCGGACATTGCGGCGCTTCCGGACATGTCGTCGGCGGTATTCGTCGATGCGCGCGGGAAGACAATGGCCGAGGCGGGCCATCCCACCACGGGCGCGATCGTTCGAGTCATCCCCATTTCATCCCCCGCCGAGCATTCGGCAAATCGGGTCGAGCTCGGTAAACTCACGATCCAGGCTTCGCTGGCTGGCGTCTACGACGATCTCCGCGACGACGCGATCCTGACCCTGGTGTCGAAGGCCGGCGAGATCTTCCTCGTCTCCTTCATGATGCTGCTGATATTCCGCGGCTTGGTCAGCCGCCCGCTTTCCGATCTCGCCCGATCCGCAGCCCGCGCGGATCATCTCATCGAGCCCATCGAGCCCATCGAACTGAGTCGAGGGCCCCATGCGGACGACGACTTCGACGTCCTTGTCCGCGCGCTCAACTCGATGCGATCCTCGCTCAAGCGCGATTTCGACGACTTGAAGGCAGCGCGGACCGCGCTCGCCGCCAGCGAGGAGCGCTATCGAAGCCTGGTGGAGTCGACAAACGTCGTCGGCTGGGAGTTCGAGACCGAAAGGCGGGCCATGACCTTCATCGGCCCGCAGATCGTCGGATTGCTCGGGCATCCGATCGCGATCTGGCGCTCAAAGGGCTTCGCACTGGAGACCGTCATGCCGGACAGCCTGACAGTCCTGGATGCCGCCCTGCAAGGTCCATCGGATCGCATCAACCTTGAATGCTGCCTGAGGACGGCAGACGGGCGCAGTCGCTGGTTCGCAGCGCTCGCCGATCGGCGCGAGGGCCCCGCGGGCAGTCTCTGGCAAGGACATTTGGTCGACATCGACGCACGCAAGCGAACCGAGCATGAACTTGACGCGTACCGTCATGAGCTGGAGCTGCGCGTTGCCCAGCGAACAGTCGACCTCGATGCGAAGGTCGCCGAGCTGGAGGTCAAGCGTGAGGAGCAGCGCGTTCTCATCGAGAAGCTGGAGGCGGCTCGCAACCAGGCCATGCAGGCCGAGAAGCTGGCCTCGATAGGACAGCTCGCCGCTGGAGTGGCTCACGAGATCAACAATCCAATCGGATTCGTGCTGTCGAACTTCAAGTCGCTTGAGCGCTACATGACCGATGTCTTCGACGTCATTGCCGCCTACGAAGCTGCCGAGGCGATGCTGCCGCCGAGCGGCCCGCAGGTTGCAGCACTTCGTCAGGTGAAAGAGACTGCCGAGCTCGATTTCGTCCGGGAGGACATCAAGCAGTTGCTGATCGAGTCCTGTGATGGTCTCGACCGTGTCAAGCGCATCGTCCAGGATCTCAAGGACTTCTCGCGGGTAGGCGAGAACGAGTGGCAGACGGTTGACCTCGTGCGGGGTCTCGAGAGTACCCTGAACGTCGTGCGCAACGAGGTCAAGTACAAAGCCGAGGTCGTGAAGCGCTATGGCGCGACGCCTGAGGTCGAATGCATGCCATCGCAGCTGAACCAGGTCTTCATGAACCTGCTGGTCAACGCCGCCCATGCGATCACCGATCGCGGCACCATCACGATCGGTTCGGGCACAGTGGGCGACCACGTCTGGGTCGCTGTTTCCGACACGGGCTCCGGGATCTCGCCGGATGTCCTCGGCCGCATCTTCGACCCGTTCTTCACGACAAAGCCTGTTGGTCAGGGCACCGGACTCGGTCTCTCACTGTCGTACAGCATCGTGCGCCGGCATGGTGGACGCATCGAGGTCGAGAGCGAAGTGGGCGTCGGGACGACCTTCCGCGTCTGGTTGCCGATCCGGCAGGTGGAACAGACGCGGCAAGTCGAGGTCGCCTGATACCGCTGCGCTTCATGCCGGTACTGCCCTCAAGCCTCGAAAAGGCGAATCAGCCTGAAAGAGGGAGTTGCTCCTCTCCAGAGCGCTGATCGGTGGGGGTTTCCCCTTGATAGCCATTGCGATGTCGGGTTCGAGCCCCGCATTCCGTTCCAAGAAGATGTAGACACCAAATCAGGGATCGGTCCGGATCGGATACATCGCAATGTCAATAGCCTCGGTACAGCATTCGGCATGCGGTGCTTGTTCAGCGCGATATCCGATATCGGCGCGGGATTGCGCGGCGCGTCGCGTCCGAGCCGCAAGCGCGCCTTCAGCTCCCCTTCGATTGCGCCATGCGAAGCCATGTTTCCACGACGGCAGGGTCGAAGTGAGTTCCGCTCTCCGCGATCAAGCGTCCGGTCACGGCCTGGGCATCGCAGCACGCGAGACCGGACCTCCCGTGCGCGAGATCGTCGGCGGCGTCCGCAAACGCGAGGATTCGGGCTCCGAGCGGGATGGCGGCGCCCGCATTCCCGAGGGGGAATCCCTTTCCATCGAATCGTTCATGGTGCGCCTCGATCAGGGAGGCGACCGGCAGCATGTCTTCCATCGCCGCCAGCGCTCGCGCGGAAAGCGAGGGGTGATCGCGGTAGATGGCGTCCTCTTCCGAGGTCCCCTTGCCGTCGAGTTGCGAAAGCATTTCATCGGGGAGTCCGATCAGGCCGACGTCATGCAGCAATCCCGCGACGAAGACGTCGAGCACCACCTCCGAAGGCAGTTCCATGTTTCGGGCGAGGTCTCGCGCAAGGGCCGCCACCCGACGCCCGTGTTCAAACAAGCCCGTGCAGCGGACTTCGAGGAGGTTCGTCAACACCTTGACCGACTGGAGATAGTGGCGCTGTCGAGCGGAATCCGAATTCCGCCGATCCGCGGCGTGCTGCTCCTGCAACTGCTGCAGTTCGTCGTTGAGCTGGCGCAGTTGTTCGCTCTGGGCTGCACCCATGCCGAGCAAGCGCGCCTCGTCTTTCAAGCGTTGGCGCAGTTCCAGGCCTTCTCGCACGGATTCGACGAGTTCCCGCTCGTCCCAGGGCTTTTGCAGGTACCGGAATATCCGGCCACGGTTCACGGCCAGGATCGTGGCTGCCATGTCGGAGTATCCCGTCAGCAAGATGCGCACCGTATCTGGCCAGTCGCTGCAGATCCGCTCGAGCAGCTGCGCGCCGTCCATACCCGGCATGCGCATGTCCGAGATCACCAGGTCGATCGGCAGCTCTGCCATGAACTCCAGCGCCTGAGCGCCGCTCGTCGCCGTGATGACGGCGACGTCCGGCGAACGCAGGGTGCGCTTGAGCGCCGAGAGGATGCCGGGCTCGTCATCGACGCAGAGCACGGTCTTCTTCGCGCTGGGCGCGGGCGCGGCAAGGTCTTCTCCACATGTACCGGAGGCGGCCGCGTCATGCGGAATCGACTGCATCATCGTTGTCAGTTCCTACTCATCAACTGGTTTGGACGTTCATGCTGACTCGCATCGCCA
>FTKT01001082.1_pt3 | contig 14740 bp, 13 predicted proteins | sample 1658271 | NCBI WGS metagenome assembly FTKT01 (sample SAMEA3914811, study PRJEB12502) | metagenome | biome: forest; material: soil | place: Canada | collected 2011-08-04 | depth 0.3 m | reverse complement strand
GCCTCGGCGGCGGCCCGCAGCTCGGCGAGCGGCCCGGCCACCCCGTCCGTGCGGCGCAGCACCAGGAGCTTGCGCTCGCCGGTGGCGACCAGCGCGAGGGCGACCGTCCGGGCGCCGCGCCGCACCGCCAGCCGACCCGCCGTCAGCGCCAGGCTGACGCACGGGCGGTGCGAGCCGGCCGCGTCCAGGTAGGAGACCCAGCCGGCCAGCCGGGCGCCGAGCCCCACGTCGTTCGGGAACCGGTCGGCGGCCACCAGCAGCTCGACGGCGTCCACCCAGCGGTGCCGGATGTCGGCGAACTCCTCGGCCTCCTCGACGGGCGGCAACTGCTCCAGGGCCTGCTCGAAGCGGCCGAGCGCGGCCAGCCCGCGGGCCCGGTTGACGCCGAGCTTGCGCAGGTCGTCCTCGTCCAGCGGGTGCCGGGCGGCGGTGTGGGCCTTCTCGGCGACGTCCAGCGCCGCGAGCATCTCCTCGTGGCGGCCGAGCTGGTAGAGCGCGGCGGCGCGGCCGTGGCCGAAGGCCAGCGAGACCTGCTCGCCGGCCGCCTGGATCCGGGCCTGGGCCCGGTCCAGGTGGGCCAGCGCGGCCTCGGCCCGGTCGTCGTCCTGGAGGGTGTCGGCGTACTCGCGCGAGAGGCAGTCGAAGCAGGCGCGGGCCGGCTCGACCCGCTCCAGCGCCTCCTCCAGCACGGCCAGCCGCTCGGGGACGTAGCCGGGGCCGTCGATGTTGGCGTGGCAGATGGTGAAGTCCTGCACGGCGCAGACCGACTGCGGGCAGCCGGCGGTCTCCTCGCGGTGCGCGAACTCCAGCAGCGAGACGGCCTCGGTCATCGCCTGCTCGCCTTGGTGACGCTTGTTCAGCAGGTTCTGCAGCCGCCAGTGCCGCAGGAAGACCTCGACCCAGGGCAGCCCGAGCGCGCGGGCCGAGGAGAGCGCCTCGGGGTACATCGCGTCGAGCTGGTCGTTGCGTCCGTCCACGGCGTGGCCGGCGATCTCGACCAGCGCGGTGGCCAGCCGGTGCTGGCCGGACTCGGCGAGCTGGCGGTGGGTGTCGTGCACCCAGCCCCAGATGTCGGTGGTCATGCGGTGCTCTCCAGGTCGGGTGAGGCCGTCAGGGCGGAGACCGCGCCGGCCACGCCGACCAGCGCGGCCGCCAGGTCACCACTGGTGGGGCCGTTCGCCGCCGCCATGATGACCTTGAGCGAACGCAGCAGTCCGGCCGCGGTGGTGCTGCCGGACCGGCCGCCGCGGTAGGCCGCCAGCAGGTCCCGGACGGCGGGCGAGGCGGTGTTGAGATAGAGCCGGGCCTTGACCGCGCCGTCCTTGTCGGCCGTGTAGGCGCGGGCCAGCCGCAGCGCAGCGGACGGGATCCGGGCGTCGGCCTGGTCGTCCTCGATCCGCGCCTTCAACTCGGCGGCCCGGTCCGGCACCAGGACCAGCGGCAGGCCGGGCGGGTCGAAGCGGGCGGGCACCAGCTGCTCGCCGTCGTCGGCCAGCGCGGCGGTGAGCCAGGCGACCTCGTCGACCGGCAGCGGGTGCTCCGGGTCGCGGAACAGCTCGCGGTTGCCCTGCTCGCTGCCGAGTTCCACCAGCCGGCAGTCCCTCAGCTGCGCGTAGCGGCGCAGGAACGGCAGCACGGCGTAGCGGTCGCCGCGCGCGATCGGGACGTGCATGGCCCGGTAGAGCATCTCCTCGAAGCCGCCGCCGGAACTCAGCGCGACGTGCACCGCGCCGCTGCCGGCCGCCCGCAGCGCGCCGGCCGTCAGCTCGCCCTGCGAGGTGGGCACCGGGACGTCGTCGGCGAGCAGGGTGAAGAGCCGGTCGTCGCAGAGCGCGGCGCCGAGCAGGTCCTGGCCGTGCCGGGCCAGGATCCGGCGCCAGGCGGCGGGGTGCAGCCGGGCCGTCTCGTACAGGCCGTTGACCACGGCCTCGGAGAGCTCCTGCTGGAGGGCGCGGTAGTGCTGGTCGCGCTGCAGGTCCTCGCGGCTGGCGGTGGGGGTCAGGCGGTTGGACTCGACCACGCCGCTGATGAACCCGGCCCAGTGCGGCAGCAGGTCGCGGGCGTCGTCGGAGAGCAGCATGCCGCGCAGGTAGACCGTCAGGTCGCGGTTGTCGTTGCTGCCGTAGGTGCCGCGGTCCTGCACCCAGAGCAGGCCGACGGCCTCGGTCGGCACGGTCGGCCGCCCGTCGGCGCCGGTGGTGGTGCCGACCGGCTGGAACGGGAAGGCGGTGAGCGGCTCGCCGCGCCGGCTGAAATCGGCGGCGAACTCCATCCGGGCCTCGTGCAGGCCGCTCTCCGCGACCGGCTCGCGCCACGGGACGGGGACGTTGTTGACCGGCTCCTCGTCGTCGCCGACGTAGACCGGCAGGTTGAGCAGGATGCAGTACCGGCCGAGGGTGTCGCGCAGCGCGTCCTCGTCGCAGAGGTGGGTGTGCTCGGGCTTGAGGCGCAGCTCGACCAGGGTGCCGCCGCCCGGCCGGGGCGCGGCCGGCTCCACGCTGTACTGCTCCCCGCCGCGGCTGCGGTAGCGGTGGCCGAGGTGGCGCTCGCGGTGCGAGGTGGTGGTGACGGTCACCTCCTCGGCCACCGAGAAGGCGGAGAGGAAGCCGAGGCCGAAGGCGCCGATCAGGTCCTCGTTGCCGGTGAGGTCGCGCAGCAGCCGGGTGTAGCCGGTGCCGACGGTGGCGAGGTAGGCGTGGATCTCGGGCTCGGTCAGGCCGGCGCCGCTGTCCTCGATCGAGACGGTGCCGGCCACCCGGTCGCCGCGCAGCCGGATCCCGGGCAGGCCGGCGCTCTCACCGTCCGGGTCCTCCAACCGCCTGCGGGTGTAGGAGTCGTGCGCGTTCTGGACCAGCTCGCGCACGGCGACCAGCGGGGTGGAGTAGAGGTGGGTGGCCAGGACGCTGACCAGTCCGCCGAGGTCGACCTCGGTGGTGCGCAGTTGCTCCGGCGTGCCGCCGTCCGCCGACGTGCGGTCGGGCTCGTGACCTTGGGACATGAGGCCCCAGTCTGCCAGTACGACTAACGCTGGACCAATGGTTTGCGGGATAACAACCCCTGCGTGAAACCGCTCCGGGGCCGGGTCAAACCTCAACTCCGCAATCTCTCACCCATTTGACCCCATTGAGCGAATTGCCCCGAGAACGATGGAACTTGGCCGCACAGCTGGTGAATGCTGAGTGAGCGACGTCAGACCGCGGCACACCCGGGGCGGCCACCCCGGATGCGCCAATACGCGCAGCACCAGCACAGCTTGGGAGTCCATCGTGTCCCGTACCCGTACCCTCACCGCCCTCGCCACCCTCGGCGCCTTCCTCGTGATCGGCATCGGCACCGCCCAGGCCGACAACGGCGCCGGATCGGCGGGCGGCTCCAACAGCAGCGTGGTCAGCAACTGGGGCTCCGGCAACCTGGTCGGCAGCGTGAGCGGCAACGGCAACGCCGCGCAGCAGACCGCCACCGGCGCCGGCGGCAGCAACCAGAACAACACCACGGGCGTGGCCGGCAACGCGGGTGGCGTCGCCGCCGTCCAGGGCAATGTCAACTACCTGCACCTCGTGCACTTCCCGATCGCCGGCTGAGCCCTCCTCAGCCCGGCGCCGGGGCGGTCCCTTCGGGGTCCGTCCCGGCGCCCGCGCGTGCGGGCAGCCCGAGGACGGCCCGGGCCAGCCGGTCCAGGGCCGCGGCGAGGTCGGGCCGGTTCGCGTAAGGGCGGTTCCGTACACCGTCGTTGACCAGGGCGAACATCGCGTGCACCCGGATCCGGGCCTCCGCCTGGTCGTAGCCGGGGCGCAGTTGCCGCAACAGGCCGACCCAGACCCGCAGGAAGTCGCGGCGGAAGTCCAGCGCGGCTTTGCGCTCCGGCTCGGGCAGCCGGTCCGTCTCGCTCACCATGGCGCCGAGGTAGTGGTGGTGGCGCCGGGCGAAGTCGACGTAGGCCGCGAGCCCCAGGTCCAGCGCCGCGCCGGGGTCCGCCGCGCTGCCGACGGCCGCGCCCACCTCGTGCCAGAGCCGGTCCCGGCAGCGGACCAGCGCCGCGTCCAACAACTCGGCCTTGGTGGGGAAGTGCTTGTAGACACTGGGTCCGGCGATGCCGACGGCGGCGCCGAGCCGGTCGATGCTGACGTTGTCGAAGCCGTGCTCGTGGAAGAGCCGGACCGCCGCCACCAGCAACTCCTCGCGCCGGTTGACCGGGCGGGCCTGCGGCAGCATCCCGGGCACGGCTCCGGGGGCCGCGCCCGCAGGCTCGCAGCGGGTCTCGGATCGGGCCTCGAAGAGCGCCGACACCAGCTCGTACAGCAGCTGTTCGAACCGGCGGCGGGGCGGCGCGAAGGTGTGGTACGACAGGCTGCCGCACGCCGAGAGCGCCGACCAGACCATCAACTCCGCCTCCGAAGAGGTCAGTTCCGGGTCCGCTCCGGTCAGCAGCCGGGCCGCCGCCCGGACGTCGGCGCGCAACCCGCGGCGCAGCGCGGCCAGTTGGGCCGCTGGCAGCAGGCGGGCGTCGCGCTGCCAGAGGGTGCCCAGCGCGCGCTGCTCCAGCGCCACCCGGGCCAGCGCACGGGCCAGCGCGCGCGGGGCCTCGGCTGGCCGGCCCGCCGAGGCGGCCGCCGCGCGGGCCACCGCCCGCCCGAGCTCCTCCAGCCCGGTGCGCACCGCCTGGTGCAGCAGCTCGGGCTTGCCGCGGAAGTGCCGGTAGAGCGCGGGCGCGGTGATCCCGACGGCGGCCGCCACCTCGGCCAGCGCGACCTGGTGGTACCCGCTGCGGTGGAACTGCCGCGCCGCCACCGCGAGGATCTGCGCGCGCCGACCGCGCGGCCGCCGCGCGGGCCCGGGGGCCGCCACCTCCCGCACCATCCGCGCCCCTTCCTCGCCGCCCCGCCTCGGCTAGCAATGATTCACTTAACCGCCCCGCAGGTCCACTCCCCCGGGCTCGGCGGCTGCGCGGAACTCGCCGCGTGGGTACTCTGGACAGAAAAGCTACCGGCGATTAACTTAGCCAGCGATCAACCTGGTGCCTGAGAGCCTGAGGCGGCGGTCCCGGCGGTTCGGCCCCACGCCGCACCGCCCCGGGGCCGCCCACCGCGACACCTGCGAAGGGAGCGCCGTCGTGCGCCGTACCGTGTACAACGAGGACCACGAGGCGTTCCGGAGCACCATCCGGGACTTCATCGCCAAGGAGGTCGTCCCGGTCTACGAGAGCTGGGAGACCGAGGGCCACCCGCCGCGCTCCTTCTACAACAAGCTCGGCGAGCTGGGCGTCTTCGGCATCGAGGTGCCCGAGGAGTTCGGCGGCGCGGGCGAGAGCGGCTTCAAGTACCAGGCGGTCGTCACCGAGGAGACCGCCCGCGCGGGCGTCTCCTTCGGCTCGGCCGGCGTGCACACCGGCCTGGTGCTGCCGTACATCATGGAGTACGCCAACGAGGAGCAGAAGCAGCGCTGGCTGCCGGGCTTCGTCTCGGGCGACATCATGACGGCCATCGCGATGACCGAGCCGGGCGCCGGCTCCGACCTCGCGGGCATCACCACCACCGCCAAGCTCTCCGAGGACGGCACCCACTACGTCCTGAACGGCGCCAAGACCTTCATCACCGGCGGCGTGCTGGCCGACCTGGTCCTGGTGGTCGCCCGGACCAGCCCGTACGACCCGGCCAACCGCCGGGCCGGGCTCTCGATCCTCTGCGTGGACACCAAGTCCGAGGGCTACAGCGTCGGCCGCAAGCTCCAGAAGATCGGCCTGCGCACCTCCGACACCGCCGAGCTGGCCTTCTCCGACGTCCGGGTCCCGGCCGCCGACCTGCTCGGCGAGGAGGGCAAGGCGTTCAGCTACCTGACCCACAACCTGGTGCAGGAGCGCCTGGCGATCGCGGTCGGCGCCTACGCGGCCTCGGCCGCCGCGGTGCGCTTCGCGGTGCAGTACGTCAAGGACCGCAAGGTCTTCGGCCAGGCCGTCTCGGAGTTCCAGAACACCAAGTTCACGCTGGCCGACTGCCAGTCCCAGGTGACGGCCCAGCAGGCCTTCGTGGACCAGGCGCTGGAGCTCTACCAGAACGGTGAGCTGACGGTGGCGGACGCCGCCGAGGCGAAGCTGTTCTGCACCGAGTCGGCCTCCGTGGTGATCGACAAGTGCCTCCAGCTGCACGGTGGTTACGGCTACATCCTGGAGTACCCGATCGCCCGCCTCTACACCGACAACCGGGTCTTCAGGATCTACGGCGGCACCAGCGAGGTCATGAAGACGATCATCGCCAAGTCGCTGGGCCTGTAGGACTCCACGGCTGCCCGGTCGCCGCAGCGGCCGGCGGGCGGCCCTGGTGGGCGCCGACCGCCGCACGCATACCCGCCCCGAGCACGGGGACGGGGACGGCCGGTGGCCCCGAACGTGATCCGTTCGGGGCCACCGGCCGTTCGGCCGTCCCGCTCAGTTCGCGGCGGCGGCGCCGCGCCAGGCGTCCACGCCGGCCTGCGAGGCGGCCCGGGCCTGCTGCAGCGCCCGGGCCGCGCGCTCGCTGGGCGCCGTCTCCAACTGCTGGACCCAGCCGCGCCCGGCCGTCGCCAGCGCCACGCCGACCAGCACCGTTCCCAGCAGCCCGGCCACCGCGCCCACGCCGCCGAGCACCAGGCCCGCGCTGAGCAGCTTCCGGTTGGGCTGAAATCCGCCGAAGACCTTCTGATTGATCGCCATGGGGCCACCTTCGGTCCGCCCGGCCCGCCCCGCACGCCGGGCTGCGCCACCCGGGTGGCGCAGCCGACCGGGCGTCAGTTCACCATCGGCCCCAGAGTGCTCGCTCCGTCGCCCGGGTGACGGAGCCGACCGAGCGTCAGTTCGCCACCGGCTCCGTGGCGCTCGCTGCGCCACCCGGCGTCAGTTCGCCTCTGCCTCCGGGGCGCCCGCCGCGCCGCCCAGTACGTCGGCTGACAGGACGCGCAGCCCGCGGAAGAGGTCCTGCCCGCTCGGCACCTGCTCGGGCGCGACCAGCCACTGCGCCGCCAGCCCGGCCAGCAGCGCCTGGTAGAAGGCGCCACGGGCGATCTCGGTCTCGTTGTCCGGCACCTCGGGCAGTCCCTGGAAGATCGCCGAGAGGCCGAGCCGGGCCTCCCGCTGCACCCCGCCGAGCGCCGTCCGAAGCTCCGGCAGGTGGTCGATCTGCGCCATCATCTCGAACTGCGCGGCCCACAGCCCCCGGTGCTCCACGAAGCTCTGCAACACCCGCTCCCAGGCGCCGACGAAGCGCTCCTCCGGACCGGTCCACTGCTCCCCGGCGCCGGCCAGCGCGCGCCCGAGCGCCTCCCCCCACTCCCCGATGGCCGTCAGCAGCGCCGTGTTCATCAGCGCGTCCTTGGACCCGAAGTGGTAGCCGATGGCGGCGAGGCTGACCCCCGAGGCGGCGGCGATGTCCCGCGCCGTGGTCCGCCCGTAGCCCTTCTCGTACAGACAGCGCTTGGCCCCGTCGAGCAGGGCTTCCCGGTTTCCCATGGCCGAATCCTACGCGAGCGACTGGACAAATGTCTTGGACGCTTGATCAAGACATCCGAGCAAGACAATTGATTTAGACAGATGTACTAGACAAGCGTCTGACACATCCGTACCGTCTCTTCCATGACCGCAACCAACGGCCTCGCCGGCCGCCGCGCCTGGCTGGGCCTCGCCGCCCTGCTCCTTCCGACCCTGGTCCTCGCCATGGACATGGGCGTGCTCTTCTTCGCGGTGCCGTTCATCAGCGCCGATCTGAAGCCCAGTGGCACGCAGCAGCTGTGGATCATGGACACCTACTCGTTCCTGCTGGCCGGGATGCTGATCCCGATGGGCGCGCTCGGCGACCGGATCGGCCGCCGCCGGCTGCTGCTGATCGGGGCGGCGGGCTTCGCGGGTGCCTCGCTGCTCGCCGCCTACTCCGGCGGGGCCGCCCAGCTGATCGCCGCCCGGGCGCTGCTGGGTATCACCGGGGCCACCCTGATGCCCTCGACCCTCGCGCTGATCCGCAACATGTTCCACGACCCGAAGCAGCGTCAGGGCGCCATCGCGGCCTGGACCGGAGCGCTCACCGGCGGTGCGACGCTCGGACCGGTGGTCGGCGGCCTGCTGCTCGACCACTTCTGGTGGGGCTCGGTCTTCCTGGTCTCGATCCCGGTGATGGGCCTGCTGCTGATCGTCGGTCCGCTGCTGCTCCCCGAGTACCGCACCCCGCAGGCCGGCCGCTTCGACCTGCCCGGCGCCGCACTCGCCCTGGGCACCGCGCTGCCGGTCGTCTACGGCATCAAGACCCTGGCCATCGAGGGCTGGAGCCCGGCGCCCGCCCTGGTCCTGCTGGCCGGCCTGGCCGCGGGGGCGCTCTTCGTGCGGCGCCAGCGCACCGCCGCCCACCCGTTGATCGACCTGGGCCTCTTCCGGATCCGCAGTTTCAGTGGAGCGATCACGATCAATACCGTCGCGATGTTCGCGATGATGGGGTTCTCCCTCTTCACCTCGCAGTACCTGCAACTGGTCAAGGGAATGAGCCCGCTGACCGCCTCGCTCTGGGCGCTGGTGCCGAGCGCCGGGGTCGGCGCGGCGGTCGGCCTCTCCGGGGCGCTGGCCGGCAGGGTGCGCCCGGCGCTCCAACTGGCGGGCGGCTTCCTGATCGGCGCGAGCGGCTTCGCCCTGATGACGCTGGTCGGCCCGCACTCCCCGCTCGCCCTGGTGCTCACCGCGGCCGGCCTGCTCGCCGCCGGCACGGTTGGGGCCATCACCCTCACCGGCGAGATGGTGGTCTCGGCCGCCCCGCTGGAGCGGGCCGGCGCGGCCTCGGCCACCTCGGAGACCGCGAGCGAACTCGGCAGCTCGCTCGGCATCGCCCTGCTCGGCGCCGCCGGCAGCGCGGTCTACAAGGCACGGCTGGACGGCGGGCTGCCGACCGGACTGCCGACCGGAGCCGCCAGGGCGGCCCGGGACACCCTGGGCGGGGCCGTCACCGCGGCCGGACAGCTGCCGGGCCGGCTCGGCGCGGACCTGCTGGCCACCACCAGGACGGCCTTCACGGACGGGATGCACGTGGCCGCGCTGGTCGGCCTGGTCTGCATGGTCGCCGCCGCGGCCCTGGCCTACCGGCTGATGCGGCACCTGCCGATCACCGCCCCGCAGAGCACCCCGCAGACCGCCTCGGAGACCACCTCGCAGACCACCGAGGCCGCGCCGGCCCGGCCCGTCGAGGAGCGGGCGACCGCCCGCTGAGGGTGCGGTGACTGCCGCCGCCGCGTGACGGGCCCCCGTCACACGACGGCGGCAGTCGCGTCGGCCGGGCGGGGTACCGGCGGCGCGCATAGGGTCGCAGAGGGCGCGCTCGCCGACGCCCGCGCCCGTAGTTCAGCCCTGTCGTCCCCGGAGGTCCGCCCGATGCCGGAACCCGCCTGGCGCCAGCGGGACGAGGACCCGGACTACCGCTTCTCGCTCGCCAACGAGCGCACCTTCCTGGCCTGGATCCGCACCGCGCTCTCGCTGCTGGCCGGGGCGATCGCGATCGACCAGCTGACCCCGGGCCTGGCGCCCGCGCCGGTGCGGGCGGCGCTGGGCGTGGCACTGGCGCTCGGCGGCGCGGGGCTGGCGGCGTCCGCGTACCGCCGGTGGGTACGGGTGGAGCGGGCGATGCGGACCGGGCAGCCGCTGCCGTACACCCGGGCGCTGCTGGTGCTGACCCTCTGTGTGGCGGTGGCGGCCGCGACGGTGAGCGTGCTGATCATCGGGTACTCCGGATGACCGGGCCCGAACGGGACCCGGGTCTGCAGGCCGAGCGGACGCTGCTGGCCTGGAGCCGGACGGCGCTGGTGCTCGCCGTGAACGCGACCCTGGTCCTGCGCACCGGGCTGGCCGACCGGCGGCCGGAGCTGACGGTGCTCGGCGCGCTGCTGGCCGCCGCGTCCTGCGCGATGTACGGATTCGGCCTTCGTCGGCGCGCCCGGCTGGAACATCACCCGGCGACGGAAAAGGCGGCCGAGCCGCTGCCGGTGGGCGTCGGCGCACTGCGGGCGGTGGCCGCGACGGTGGCCCTGGTCGCGGTGGCAGCGGCCTGGTGTGTGCTGGTCAGCGGCCCGGCCGTGCGCTGAGAAGGGGATCACGGCGGGGCCACAATGCGGCGGCGGCGGGATCACAAATAGCCAGTGGTCCAGACCACATAAGCCTGAAAGCGAGGGAATCCCCCCCTGTCACCGGCTCTTTGACCATCGTTTCCCAACCGATGTATACGTTCACCCGTTCCGCCAGGCATACTGGCGGTGTCGGGCGGCCCCGCTCGGCAGCAACGGCGAGAAAACCGAAGGGACCGGTGGTCAGGGATGTTCCGCAACGGTCTGGAGCCCTGGCACCTCCTGGTGGTGCTGGCTGTCATCATCCTGCTGTTCGGCTCGAAGAAGCTGCCCGAGATGGCCCGCGGGCTGGGCAAGTCCATGCGCATCCTGAAGGCCGAGACCAAGGCCATGCGCGAGGACGACACGCCGGCCGACGGCACCGCGAACTCGACCGCCGCCGACGCGCCCCGCCCCGCGGTGGCCCCGGTCAACGTCACCAAGGCCGAGGACGTCACCAAGACGAACACCACGGCCTGAGACCGCCCCCACCCGGGGCGCCAGGTCTTCCGAAATCCCCGGTCCGTCAGCTGACGGACCGGGGATTTCGTCATGTCCACCCCCGGCGCACCGTCAATCGCTCGACTGGCCGTCCGTTTTGTTCTGTTATCTCCTGGTCGGAATGCACCGACGCGCGACCGGAGGTACGGATGGGCGCCAGTACTCCCGAACCGGACGGCGGGTCAGAAGTCGAGCTCGCGGAGCTGCGCCGCCGGGTCAGCGCGCTCGAAGGGCCGGTCCGGACCCGCCGCCGGCCGGCCTCGCTGCTCGCCGCGCTGCTGATCTTCGTCGGCTGCGTGCTCACCCCGCTCAGCATGGTGGCCGTCTGGGCGAACTCGCAGGTCTCCGACACCGACCGGTACCTGGCCACGGTGGCCCCGCTGGCCCGGGACCCGGCGATCCAGGCCGCCGTCACCAACCGGGCGACCGACGCGATCATGCAGTACGTCCCGGTCGACTCACTGCTGGACGGGCTCGCCCCGGCCGACCGTCCGCTGCTGGGCAACCTGCTCGGCCGGGTCGGCGGAGCGCTCACCGACGGCATCACCGGATTCGTCCACGGCCAGGTGCAGAAGGCCGTGCAGTCCGACGCGTTCGCCACCATCTGGGTGAACGTCAACCGGACGGCGCACGCGGCGCTGGAGAAGGCGCTGACCGGCGAGGGCGGCGGCGCCGTCCAGCTCGACGGGAACTCGGTCACCCTGGACCTGGCCCCGCTGATCGCCCAGGTGAAGACCCAGCTGGTCGGCAACGGGCTGTCGATCGCCTCGCGGATCCCCGAGGTGCACACCGACTTCGTGCTGGTCACCTCGGACAGCATCACCAAGGCGCGGACCGGCCTGCGGCTGCTGCAACTGGCCGGGACCTGGCTGCCGGTGGTGGCGGTGCTCTTCGCGGCGGGCGGTGTGCTGCTGGCGCTGCGCCGGCGGCGGGCGCTGGTCGCCGCCGCGCTCGGGGTGGCGGCCGGGGCGGCGCTGCTCGGCATCGCGCTGGCCGTCTTCCGCCCGATCTACCTCGACAAACTGCCCGCCGGGGTCGACCAGGCGGCCGCCGGGGCCGTCTACGACGCGCTGGTGCGCTTCCTGCGCGCCGGGGTGCGGATGGTGCTGGCGCTGGGCGTGCTGGTCGCCCTCGGGGCCTGGCTGACCGGGAGCGGGCGCCAGGCGGTCACCGTACAGAGCCTGTGGCGGGCCGGCTTCGGAGCCGTCCGGCAGACCGCGCAGCGGCTCGGCCTGCGGCTCGGGCCGGTGGGACGGTTCGTCCACCGGTTCAAGAGCTGGCTCGGTTGGCTGGCGCTGGCGGTGGTGCTGGCGGTCCTGCTGACCTGGAGCTACCCGACCGGCCTGGTGGTGCTCTGGCTCGCTCTCGCGCTGCTGCTGGTGCTGGGCGTGCTGGAGTTCCTGGACGACCCCGGGGAGGCCGGGCCCGGGGACCGTCCCGGGAGCAGTCAGCCGCCGGACGAGGCGATCCCGGTCCGGTAGGCGTACCGGACGGCCTGGGCGCGGTCGCGGACGCCGGTCTTGGCGAAGATCCGGTTGATGTGGGTCTTGACGGTCGCCTGGCCGAGGAAGAGCCGCTGGGCGATCTCCGCGTTGGAGAGCCCCTCGGCGACCAGCGCGAGCACCTCGCGCTCACGGTCCGTCAGGCCGTCCTCCTTCGCCGCCGCGGCGGGCGCGGCGGGCGGCTCCGCGGTCACTCCGGCCGCGACCGCGGCCACCAGGCGCTGCTGCACCACCGGGTCCATCCAGGTCTGCCCGGCGTGCACCGCCCGGATGCCGTCCTCGATCCGCTCCGAGCCGGCGTCCTTGGTGAGGTAGCCCTTGGCCCCCGCGCGCAGGGCGGGGAAGATCGAGGCGTCGTCCGCGTAGGTGCTCAGCACCAGCACCGGGGTGCCGGGCAGCTGCTCGGCCAGCGCGGCGGTGGCGGCGATGCCGTCCATCACCGGCATCGAGAGGTCCATCAGGACCACGTCCGGGCGGTGCTCCAGCGCGGCGGCCAGCGCCTCCGCGCCGTTGCCGGCCAGCGCGACCACCTCCATGCCCTCGTTGAGACCGACCAGCAGGGCGAGCCCGTCCCGGGTCACCCGCTGGTCGTCGGCGATCACTACTCGGATCATCTGCGCCCCCTGCTGTCCGCTCACCCCGGTACCTCCATGACGACCCGCCAGCCACCGTCGGCCGGCCCGGCCTCGGCCGTGCCGCCGACCCGTTCGATCCGTTCGCCCATCCCGCGCAGCCCGTTGCCGCCGCCCCCGGAGGGGCCGGCCGGCGGGCCGCCCCCGGCGCTGTTGGCGACGGTGACCACCACCCGGTCCGCACGGTAGTCCAGCAGCACGCCGGTGGCCGAGCCGCGGGCGTACCGGGCCACGTTGGTGAGCGCCTCCTGCACGCCGCGGTAGAGCGCGAACCCGGTCTGCGGCTCGCAGCCGCGCGGGGTGCCGAGCACCGAGAAGTCGATGTCCAGCTCCAGATCCCGCCGGGACCGCTCGACCAGCGGCTCCAGGTCCGCCAGCGCCGGCAGCCCCTCACCGCGCAGCGCCCCGACGGCCTGCCGGGCCTCACCGAGGCCCTCGCGGGTCAGCTCCACCGAGCGGGTGATCACCTGGTGCAGCAGCGGGGAGACCCGCTCGCGCTCGGCGAGCCGGCGCGCGCCCTCCAGCTGGATCGAGAGCGCGGACAGCGACTGGGCCAGCACATCGTGCAACTCGCGGGCGATCCTGGCCCGTTCGGCGCCGGCCGCGGCCCGGGTCTCGGCCTCCCGGGAGTCCTCCAGCTCGGCCAGCAGCAGCTCGGCGCGGTCCTGGCTCTCCCGGCTGCGGCGCATCAGCTCCGCCGTCACGGCGAGCACCACGCAGAGCAGCACCGAGGCCGTGACCGACTCCACCGGATGACTGGCGGTCAGCCCGAGCACCACCGCGAAGACGACCGTGGTGACCCCGCCGACCCACAGCGCCCGACGGAACGTCAGCCAGCTGAAGGCCACCATCACCGCGGCCGAGACCGGGACGTCGGCCAGCGCCCCGGACGGCTCCAGGCCGACCAGCAGCACGCCGCTCGCCGAGACCAGCAGGACCAGCGCCAGGCGCCAGCCGGCCGCCTCGGCCGGCCAGCGGTCGAGCGCGGCCAGCGCGAGCGGGACCACGTAGACGACCAGGGCCAGGGTGACCGCCAGCGCGGCGCCGGTGAACCCCGGCGGGCGCCGGCTGGTCCAGACGCAGATGCCGACCACCACGAGCAGCAGCCAGGTGACCGGCCGCAGTTGGCGGCGCTGGCGCTGGTAGCGCTGCTGGGCGCCGAGCCGGGCCAGCACGATCCGCTCGCTCTCCCGCGCGGCGGGAGCGGCGGCCGCGGCTGAGCTGCTCGCGTCCGGGGCGGTCTGCGGGTTCGCGGGCATACCCGGCAGCATAGGCAGCGCGGGGAGCCGGCGGCCAGCGACGGCGGCCCCGGAGCGGGGCAGGATCACGCCGCCCCCGCCATGAGTCGCGTCCTGCCGCCCTGGGCCCGGGAATTCGTGGTGTCCATGACCCAAGAATCGCGCCCGAACCGACCCCCGGCGTCGCCGCACGGGTTGACCTGCGGGTGGACGGCGGGTGTCAACCCGTGGGTGGACGGGCACCGCACTTCCCAATCGACGGCCTTTCATGTCAACCTTCGCAGGCCCAGAACCACCCGCCGACGCCGGACGTCGTACGGCTGGGCAGCAAAACGTCGGAACGTGTGGGGGTCAACCCGTGAGCAGCGAGATCTACTTCAACAACAACTACCGGGATCTGTGTGAGCAGTACGGCACCGGTGCGGGATTCCAGTTCGAGTTCCACTGCTCGCGGTGCCAGGACGCCTGGCGGTCACCGTTCGAGCGGTTCACCACCGGGCGGGCCGCGGGCTGGGTCGGAAAGGGCGTCAGCGCGGCCTGGAGCATGCTCGGCGGCAACGGCGGCACCATCACCAACGCGGCCGACGGCCTGGCCGGGGCGACCTGGGGCAGCTCCCGGGACGCCGCCTTCGAGCGGGCGATAACCAACGCGCAGAGCCACTTCCACCGGTGCGCGCGCTGCACCAGCCACGTCTGCGACAAGTGCTGGAACGGCGCGCAGGGCCTCTGCCTGACCTGCGCCCCCGACACCGCCGCCGAGGCCGAGGCG
>FTKT01000988.1_pt1 | contig 14763 bp, 12 predicted proteins | sample 1658271 | NCBI WGS metagenome assembly FTKT01 (sample SAMEA3914811, study PRJEB12502) | metagenome | biome: forest; material: soil | place: Canada | collected 2011-08-04 | depth 0.3 m | reverse complement strand
GTCCAGCGCATCGCGCATCTCCTCGGGCATGCGCGTGGCCAGCGTGATGTCCAGCAGCTCGTCGATCGCCTTCGTGTAGAACGCGGCCAGACCGGTCGGATTCGGGTGCTGGATGAACAGCAGCTTGACCGCCATCTCGAGCGCCACGATCTGCCCCGCGAGCCGGGCGTTCTCGATGCGCTGGTTCTCGAAGAGGTCGGCAAGGGAGCTGGTCATGGTCGGGCGCGCGGCGTCGTGGCGGAAGCCGCGATGCTCTCATGCGCGCCCGCGTTTGGCGAGTTCTCAGCGATCGCCCAACAAGACGCGTGCGCGTTCGCAATGCAACTGCGTGCCCATCGCTTCGCACGTGGTCTGGTACCCGCGCGAGCAGAGCGGCTTGCCCACCCAGTTGTAGTCCGGTACCGTGTCGCGGCGCGGCATCCAGGCGATGAAGTTGGCCACGTCGTCAATGCTGCCGCTTCCCGTGTAGCGCGCCACTGTGGGGGACGGGAACACCGGTCGCGTGAGACGTGGGTTGCCCTCCTCGGAGACGGAGCCCTCTGCGGAGCCCGCGGCTACGCGTCAGAACCGGTGGACCATACCCACCTGCACGCCGTTGATGGACCGGCCGTTCACGTCGGCCGGGTTCGTGAAGTTGGCGTGCAGCGCGGCCGAGCCCGCGGGGCGGAAGCCGCCGTTGGCCTCGTTGCGGATCGTGTCCACCAGCGCGAGCAGCGTGGTGCGCTTGGACAGGTCGTAGTAGGCGCCCACCGAGCCGCCATCGGCGCCCTGGTGGCGGCCCGAGGTGTCGACGATCTTTCCCCACAGCGCGCCCACGCGCAGCTGCGGCGTCACGTTGTAGTCGGCCGAGGCTTGCCAGATGTTGTAGAAGTGCTCGAGGTCGGCGTTGGTGCCGGCGTTGTAGCCGCCGATGTTGCCCAGGATCGTGCCCGCGGTCTTGCTCACCGCCGTCGACGTGATGTTGTTGCTGTGCACGAACGCGAGATACACCGTGCCGACTCCGTACTTCCAGTCGGCGTAGAGGTTGTCGTACTCGACGTCCTTGTTGACGATCGCGTGCGTGGGCGGCAGCGCGTGCAGCGTCATCGCGCCGGCCACGAAGGTGTCGCCGATGTAGTCGACGCTCGCCTGCAGCACCACCGGATGGTTGCCCACCGGGCTCTCTGGCAGCGAGGCGTGGGCCTCGAACTGCACGTGGTTCCAGCGCGGGCTGATCCAGGCAACGTCGTTGTCGTAGCGCGAGGGAACGCCGAAGTTGTTGATCACCGAGCCCAGCGTGCGGCGCGTGAAGTCGATGTAGTCGCCGTGCGAGAAGATGGGGCCGTTCTGGCGGCCGGCACGGAACTCGCCGGCCGGCGTCGCCAGGCCCACCCACGACTGGCGGTCGAACAGGCCTGTGTAGGCCAGGCCGCCGGTGTCGGAGTAGAAGCCGCCCTCGAGCTGGAACTTCACCTGGTAGCCGCCGCCGAGATCCTCGTTGCCGCGCAGGCCCCAGCGGCTGCGCAGCAGCGCGCCGTCGTCCAGCGCCACCAGATGGGCGCCGCTGCTGCTCTTCAGGTAGTCGCCGTACAGGTCGATGTCGCCGTACAGCGTGACGGCGCTGTCGGCATGGGCGGCGCCGGCCAGGCTGGCGAGCGCGGCGGCGATCCAGGGGCGGAAGCGGATGGGCATGTGGTGTCTCCTCGTTGTGGGTGAATCGTTGGATTTCGGGCGTGAGTTCGCCCCTCGCGGCCCGCGGAGGGGTCGCGACGACTGGCTTTCAGGAAGCGGTGGAAGAGCCGGCTAGCTGCCGCGGGGCCGTTCGGTGCCGGCTACCGAATAGAGCGCCCCGGGGGCGTTGCGCGTCTTCTGGAATTCCTCCAGCGACTGGCCGCGCATCGCCGCGTACACGTGCAGGTTCGAGACGCCGCTGACGGCGGCCAGCTTCTCGAGCAGGAAGAAGATCACGCCGTAGTGCAGCAGGCCGCGCCAGTCGCGCCGGGCGATCAGGTCGCGCTCGGTCTCGCTGAGCGCCGCCTCGCGCATGCATCCGGCCTCGTCGGCACGGAAGCGCTCGCGTTGCACAGGATCGATCAGCGCGTGCAGGAACTTCGAGACGCGATACGACTTCACGCTGCGCTCGAGGTCGAACGGGTAGGTGCCTTCCAGCTGCTCGATGCCGGCAAGCTGTTCATCGATCTTCGCGCGATGGCGTGCCAGTTCACCGGCGGCGGGCGGCACCGCCTGGTTCTCCAGGATCATCGTGGCGATGCCCGCCATCGACGGCAGGTAGTACGACTGGTGCAGCTTCTTCACGCTGCCCGACAGGGCGCCGCGCATCACCAGCCACATCACGACCTCGGAGCCTTCATAGCCGCCCAGCGTCGCGAGCTCTGCCAGCGTCATCGCGGACAGCCGCTCGGGATCCTTCTCGACGAGCTCGAGGAACTCCGCGTCCCACCCGGTGTTGTTGAAGCCCGAGCGCTCGCCGTGCACCTGGTGCGACAGGCCGCCCGTGGCGACGATGGCCACGCGCAGATCTTCGGGATAGCTCTCGATCGCGCGCCGCAGCGCCTGGCCGAGCTTCCAGCAGCGCCGCGCGCTGGGGCTGGGCGCCTGCAGCACGCCCACCTGCAGCGGCACGATGGGAAACGGCCAGCCGCCGCGGTGCTCGCACAGCACCGACAGCGGCGAGAAGCAGCCGTGGTCCAGCGCCTTGTCCTGGAAGAACGACATGTCGAACTCGTCGGCCACCAGCGAGCGGCCGACATGGGCCGCCAGCGCGGGATGGCCGGACACGGCCGGCAGCGCGCGCGGGCCGCCGCCTTCGTCAGCCACCTCGAAGCGCTCGCCGATGCCGAGGGAGAACGCGCTGTAGTGGTCGAAGAAGAACGAGGTGACGTGGTCGTTGAAGATGAACAGCGCGACGTCGGGCCTGTTCTTCGCGAGCCACTCGCGCGGCGGCGCGAAGGCCTCGAAGATGGGCGCCCACACCGGGTCGTCGCCCTTGTTCTTGTCGAACGCGAAGCCGATGGTGGGCGTGTGCGAGCACGCGACGGCGCCGATGATGGTGGCCATGCCGACGGATCCCTTCAGGAATGAGCCAGATTCTGCGCGCCGGCGACCGGTGCGTCCTCGACCGCGCGGCGCGCCTTCAACACCGCCAGGCCGGCCAGGATCGCCGGGACGGCCAGCAGCGGGATGATGGTGGTGAAGCCCCAGCCCATCGCCAGCAGCAGCCCGCCCACCATCGAGCCGGTGATGCTGCCGAAGCGGCCCATGCCCAGCATCCAGCTGACGCCGGTGGCACGCGCCATGGTCGGGTAGCAGCTCGGCGCGAACGCGTTCAGGCCCGTCTGCGCGCCGCTCATGAAGAAGCCGGCGGCGGCCACCAGCAGCGTCAGCGACGGTGACAGCGCGCCGCCCAGGCCCAGGCCGATGATGCAGGCCGCGCCCAGCACGTAGGCGCCGGCGATCACGCGCGTGGGCTGGGTGCGGTCCATCGTGAACCCGACGAGGATCGCGCCCACCGTGCCGCCAATCTGGAACATCGCGGTCACGTTGGCCGCCGTCGAGATCGGCAGTCCCGCGTCCTTGATCAGCGTGGGCAGCCAGCCGGTGAGCAGGTAGATCACCAGCAGGCCCATGAAGTAGGTCACCCACAGCGCGATGGTCATCAGGCCGTAGCCCTGCGACAGCAGCACGCCGATGGGCGTCTTGCTGTGCACAGGCGGTTCGGTGGAGAAGAACTCGGTTCCGACCGGGAAGCTCGTGCGGCAGATGCGGCCCAGCACCGCGCCGATGCGCACGGCCGCGTAGCGCCGGATGACCATGAAGCGCGCCGACTCGGGCAGCAGCACCAGCAGCACGGGCACCAGCACCAGCGGGAGCGCGCCGCCGGTCAGCAGCACCGAGCGCCAACCGTATTGCGGGATCAGCCACGCGGCCAGGAAACCCACCGTGCCCGAGCCGAGGTTGAACCCGGTGAACATCACGGCGATCAGCACCGAGCGCGAGCGCTGCGGCACGTACTCCGACAGCAGGGTGGTCGAGTTGGGCATGGCCGCCCCCAGGCCCAGGCCGGTGAGCAGGCGCATGAGCGCCATCTCGGACAGGTTGCCGGTGAACGACGTCGCGATCGTGAACACGCCGAACAGGGCCACCGAGGTGATCAGGACCGCCTTGCGCCCGAAGCGATCGGACGACGGGCCGGCCACCAGCGCGCCGATGACCAGGCCGATCGGCGCCGCGCTCATCACGGCGCCGAAGCTGGCGCGCGATGCGTGCCACTCGCCCAGGATCGAGGGCGCGAGGAAGCCCATGATCGCCACGTCCATGCCGTCGGCCGCGACGACCAGGAAGCACAGCACCAGCAACAGCCATTGGATCGAGGTGAGGCCTCGTTCGTCGATGAACGCCTTGACGTCCACACCATTTCTTGAATTCACTTCTTGTCTCCAGTTCGATCCCGGCGGGTGGTCCGCGCGCATCGCCGGCGGTGTCCGAAACGAACACGATCCGGGATGCGTTCTCCGGTACATCGAGTGTGCGTTCACGCGTCGCGCGATGGGGTGAGTTCGCGTTGACTTGCCATCACACTTGTTTATGCAAAAGGGTTAACCCCAGGTCGACGAACGGGTCGCGTCATAGGAGATTCCGGGTCATGGAACGCGGAACCCCGAGCAACAAAGTTATAGACACGACCCACGCGGCGGCGCTGGGCATCAACTTGCGCCACCTGCGCGCGCTGTCGGCCGTGGCGTCCACGGGCAGCATCGCAGCGGCCGCCGACGAGCTCTACCGCGTGCCCTCGGCGGTGACGCGCTCGATCTCCGAACTGGAGGCCGCGCTCGGCAAGCAGTTGTTCGATCGCCACGCCCGCGGCATGACGCTGACGGCCTTCGGCGCGCTGGTGCTGGTGCGCGCGCAACGCATCGCCCGCGAGTTCGAGGAGGCGCGCAACCAGCTTGCCGCGCGTGGCGGCATCTCGCCCAGGGTGGACGTCCACTCGCTGTTCGCGACGATGCTCAACGGCCGTCGCCTGGCCGTCGTCGCGAGCCTGGCCGAGAAGCGCAACATGTCGGCGGTAGCGCAGGAGTTCGGCATCAGCCAGCCGGCGATCAGCGCGGCGCTGAAGGACCTGGAGCTGGGCCTGGGCACGCCGCTGTTCGAGCGCACCGCGCGCGGGCTGGTGCCCTCGGGCGCGGGCGAGATCGTCGCATTCTTCTTCAAGCGCGTGCTGGCCGAGCTGCGCCACATCGGCCCCGACCTGGCCGCCAGCGAAGGCATGCTGCAGGGCAGCGTCAACGTCGGCGCGCTGCCGCTGGGCCGCACGCAGATCCTGCCGCGGGCGATCGCGCAACTGCTCGCGAGGCATCCGCGCCTGCACGTGGCCACCTTCGAGAGCCCGTACGAGGCGCTGGCGGCCTCGCTGCGCAGCGGCGACATCGACTTCATCCTCGGCGCGCTGCGCCCGCCCGACGACGCGAAGGAGCTGCAGCAGCAGCCGCTGTTCCAGGATCGCATCGCGGTCATCGCGCGCGCAGGCCATCCGCTCGCGCGCGCGAAGCCGCTCGACTTCCGCGCGCTGCGCCAGGCCACCTGGGTGTTGTCACGCCACGGCTCGCCCTCGCGCGAGCTGCTGGAGCACTTCTTCTCCGATGCCCGGCAGGCGCCCCCGGTGCCCGCGGTGGAGACCGGCGACCTGGCCGTCGTGCGCGGCCTGCTGCTGGACAGCGACATGCTCACCGCGCTGTCGGCCCACCAGTTGCGCCACGAGATCGACGAGGGCAGCCTGGTGGTGCTGGACTTCCCGCTGGCCGCGACGAAGCGCCAGATCGGCCTGACGCAGCGCGCCGGCGCCCTGCCCTCGCCCGGCGCGCGGGCGTTGATGGCGGCGATCGAGGACGTCGTGCGGCGCTCGCCCGACTTCAGCGCGTCTGCGCCAGGCGACGCTTGACGACCAGCGCCAGCGGCACCGTGAAGAACAGGTGCGACATGAACCCGCCGACGATCACGACCGGGTCCAGGTAGTTGGGGTGGTTGTCGCCCGCCAGCGCGATCGCCACGTGCATCACGATCCAGGCGACGACGGCGTAGACCAGCGCAGCCAGCGTGGCCTCGATGCCGCGGCGCCGCAGCGCGGGCCACATCAGGGCGAAGCCGATGCCCCAGGCGATCGCGAACACGAAGTGGATGCCGGTGCCGATCACGTAGGCGCCCGCGCCCAGCGACTCCTGTACGGCCTTGCCGAATACCAGGCCCGTCGCGTTGCGCGGGATGCCGGCCAGGGGCATCAGGTGCTGGGCACCGACCCACACGACCGCTTCGTAGATCCAGATGACGACGGCGCCGACGAGCCCGCCGAGCGCGCCGGCACGCAGCTTCTCGGTGAGCGTGGGCTCGCCGGACGCCACGTCGCCGGACCAGGGGAGGTCGCCGCGGTGGGCCAGGGTGTGGGTGTTCATGTTGTCTCCTGTTGTCGTCGAAAAGGTGGCTTCAGTCGATGTAGCGCAGGCCGGCTTCCGCGAGCCGCCCGCGCATGTCGTAGATGTCCAGTCCCAGCTCGCCGGCCGCGAGCCGCGCGCGCTTGGCCTGCTCGTTGGTCTCGCGCTTCGCGGCCGCCTCGGCCGCGGCCGCCGCGTCGGCCGCGGGCACGAAGACCACGCCGTCGTCGTCGGCGATGACCACGTCGCCCGGGTTCACCAGCGCGCCGGCACAGACGATGGGCACGTTGACCGAGCCCAGCGTCGCCTTGACCGTGCCCTTCGCATGCACGGCGCGGGCGAACACCGGGAAGCGCATCTCGCACAGGTCCTTGATGTCGCGCACGCCGCCGTCGATCACCAGGCCGTGGCAGCCGCGGGCACGGAACGATGTGGCCAGCAGGTCGCCGAAGAAGCCGTCGGCGTTGTCGGTGGTGCACGCAGCCACGACCACGTCGCCCGGCCGGATCTGCTCGGCGGCCACGTGCATCATCCAGTTGTCGCCCGGCTGGAGCAGCACGGTGACGGCGGTGCCGCAGGCGTAGGCGCCGGGGTAGATCGGATGCAGCACCGGCCGCGCGAGCCCCACGCGGCCCATCGCCTCGTGCACCGTGGCCACGCCGAACCTGGAGAGCCGCTCCACCGCGTCGCGCGGCGCGCGATCGACGTTGCGGCGGCAGATGCCCAGGACGTCGTTCATGCGGCGGCTCCGGCGGTGGCAGCCTCGCGCGCGCGCAGGGCGGCGTCCAGGCGCGGGTAGACGCGGCGCGCGTTGCCCTCGAACACCTGCCGGCGATCGGCAGCGGACAGCGCCGGCGCGGCCTCGATGAAGCGGCGCGTGTCGTCATAGGCGTTCCCGGTCTCGGGGTCGATGCCGCGCACCGCGCCTATCATCTCGGAGGCGAACAGCACGTTCTTCACCGGCATCACCTTGGTCAACAGGTCGATGCCCGGCTGGTGGTAGACGCAGGTGTCGAAGAAGACGTTGTCCAGCAGGTGCTCGGACAGCGGCGGCTTCTTCATCTCCTGCGCGAGGCCGCGGAAGCGCCCCCAGTGGTAGGGCACCGCGCCGCCGCCATGCGGGATCACGAAGCGCAGCGTGGGGAAGTCCTTGAACAAGTCGGAGGTGAGGCACTGCATGAACGCGGTGGTGTCGGCGTTGAGGTAGTGCGCGCCGGTGGTGTGGAAGCACGCGTTGCAGCTGGTGCTCACGTGGATCATCGCGGGAATGTCCAGCTCCACCATGCGCTCGTAGATCGGATACCAGTGGCGATCGGACAGCGGGGGCGACGTCCAGTGGCCGCCCGACGGGTCGGGGTTCAGGTTGACCGCGACGAAGCCGTACTCGTTCACGCAGCGATCGAGCTCGGCCAGGCAGGTGCGCGGGTCGACGCCCGGCGACTGGGGCAGCATGGCCGCGCCGATGAAGCTGTCGGGGAACAGGCCGGCCACGCGGGCGCAGAGCTCGTTGCAGATCGCGGCCCAGGTGGCGCTGGTCTGGAGGTCGCCGACGTGGTGGGCCATGAAGCTCGCGCGCGGCGAGAACACCGTCAGGTCGATGCCGCGCTCGCGCATCCTGGCGAGTTGGTTGGTCTCGATCGATTCGCGCAGTTCGTCGTCGGAGATACGCAGCTCGGCCGCCGCCGGCCTGAGCGACGGGTCGGCCAGGCTCGCCACCTGGCGGTTGCGCCAGGCCTCCAGCGCCTTGGGCGCCGTGGTGTAGTGGCCGTGGATGTCGATGATCACGATGTGCCTTCTTCGAGGAGGACGCTGCCGCGGAACAGCGCGCGGGCGGTGCGCAGCAGCGCGGCGGAGACGACCTGGCGGCTGCGTTCGTCGCGCTCCAGGCGTACGGTGAATTCGCCCGACGGGTGCTCGATGGACAAGTCGTCGACGCGCGCGTTCGACGGCGCGACGAACTCGGCCGCGACCGAGCCTTCGAGCAGGCAGGCCGTGGCCACCGAGACGGCGCCCAGCACGCCGATCGCCTCGTGGCAGACCTTGGGAATGAAGGTGCGCGTGTGCACGGCGCCGCCGTCGATGGCCGGCGCGAGCAGCGTCACCTTGGGCACGACCTTGTTGCGCACGTCGCCCAGACCCATCGCCGGGCCGGCGACAAGCCGGATCGTCTCGATGCGGGCCTTGAGTTCGGCGTTCGCGTCGAGCGCGGCAGGCGACTCGTAGCCGGTGATGCCGAGGCTGTGGGCGCGGATCAGCAGCACCGGCATGCCGTTGTCGATGCAGGTGACCGGCACGCCGTCGATGAGGTCGCGCGTGCGGCCGGTGGGCAGCAGCGCGCCGCAGCTGGAGCCGGCGATGTCGGAGAACTGCAGCAACACCGGTGCGGCCGTGCCGGGCACGCCGCTGATGCGCGTGTCGCCCGCGTAGGTGACGCCGCCGTCGGGCGTTTCGACGAGGGCCGTGCACAACGAGTCGGTGTTGACCATGCGGATGCGCACGGCCGTCCGCGGCGAGCTGGCCGCCACCAGGCCCTGCTCGATGGCGAACGGGCCGACACCCGCCAGGATGTTGCCGCAGGTGGGCGCGGTGTCCACGCGCGACTCGGCGGCGACGATCTGCGCGAACAGGTAGTCGACGTCGGCGCGCGAATCGGTGCTGGCGCTGACGATCGCGACCTTGGTGGTGAGCGGGCTGCCGCCGCCGAGGCCGTCGATCTGGCGCGTGTCGCCGTGGCCCATCGCGGCGAGCAGCCAGCGGTCGCGTTCGGCGCGGTCGGCGGGCAGGTCTTCGGCGCGGAAGAAGGCCGCCTTGGAGGTGCCGCCGCGCATCAGCACGCACGGGATCTCGCGTGGGGAAGGTCGGGACGTCATCGGGCCAGTGTGGCCGCGAGCCCCGCGCCGTGGCGTGAGTTCGCGTTGCGCTGGCCTCAGATTTATTGATCGCGTGGCGCATCCGGCGCTTTCGGCACGCTCGCGTTCCCGGTAACAAAGACCGCTGCGCCACGCCTGCGGCAACGACATTAATTTATGCCATCGCCGCCACCGGGCTCACCCCCTGCCACGCGCTCGACGCCGATTTCCATCCCCTCGACTCGAAGGACGATGACGGCGAGGACGGCGAGGACGGGTTCGATATCTGGGTGAGTCCACCGCTCGACACCCCCGGCACGGCGCCTTTCGCGATACGCTGCCAGCATGCTGCATGCGGAAAAGGATTCACCGTGATCGAGCCGGAAGGTCAACCTCGAAAACGCCTGGTGCCCGGCCTGTTCCTGGCATCGGCCCTGTTCGCCTCGCCGTACCCCGCCCTGGCGCTCGACTCGCCGCTGCAGATCGCCCAGTACGCGCACACCTCGTGGACGGCCCGGGACGGAGCCTTGCTGGGTCTCATCTTCGCGATCGCGCAGACACCCGATGGCTACCTCTGGGTCGCCGGGTCGTTCGGGTTGTTCCGCTTCGACGGTCTTCGATTCGTGCCCTGGCAGCCTCCAAAGGGCCAGGCCTTGCCGGGCAGTCCCTACAGTTTGCTGGTGTCGCGCGACGGAACGCTCTGGATCGGCACCTTCAATGGCCTTGCCAGCTGGAATGGCACCGAGCTCACCCGGTATTCGCAGACCGACAGCGGCTTCGTGACGTCGTTGCTGGAGGATCACGAGGGAACGATCTGGGCCGGCCTGTTCGCGGACCCGGGGCGGCTGTGCGCCGTGCGCGCAGGACAGGCCCGGTGCTCCACGCCGGAGGGCGGTTTCGGCGGGTACGTCTGGAGCCTGGGCGAGGACCGCTCCGGAACGCTGTGGGCGGGTGCGGAATCCGGCGTCTGGCAATGGAAGCCCGGCACACCTCGGCGGTTCACCCTGCCGGGCATGCGCGTGGGCGACCTGAGCACGACCGTCGATGGACAGATCCTGGTCGGCATCCGCGGCGCCGGGCTCGAGCAGGTGGATGGCGACCGGCTCGTGCCCTATCCGATCCGGCGCGCCGCCAGGCCCGATGAACTGGTCTCCGGCCGCGACGTCAAGGCGAACAAGTTGCTACGCGACCATGACGGCGGGCTGTGGATCGGAACCGAAGGCCTGGGCATCCTCCATGTGCAGGACGGCAAGGCGGACGTGTTCACGCGGGCGGAAGGCCTCTCGGGCAACATCGCCTGCAGTCTGTTCGAAGATCGCGAGGGCAACATCTGGTTCGGCAGCGAGAAGGGCCTGGACCGCTTCCGCAAGCTGCCGGTCACCAGCCTGTCGACGCAGCAGGGCCTGCCCAACGAAGTCACGAAGTCCGTGCTTGCCACCGCGGACGGCAGTGTCTGGGTAGCCACGGACGATGGACTGGCGCGGTGGAAGGACGCGAAACCCGTCGTCTACAAGGAACGCGACGGGTTGCCGGATTCGAGGGTGCAGTCGCTCTATCAGGACGCCGGCGGGCGGCTCTGGGCGAGCACGGCCCGGGGGCTCGCCTACTTCGCGACCGACCGCTTCGTCGCGGTCGACGGGGTGGCCGACAGCGAGATCTACTCCATGACGGGCGACGCGGCGGGCAACCTCTGGGTGTCTGGCAATGAAGGCCTCGGGCGATTGAACGGGGGGCGGTTCGTCGAGAACATTCCGTGGGCCGCGCTTGGCCGCCGGCAACAGGCCAAGGTCATCGTCGCCGATCGAGGCGGGCTGTGGCTGTCCTTCTGGCAGGACGGCGGGGTGATGTTCTACAAGGACGGGAAGGTCGAGGCGACCTACACGTCCGCGCAAGGACTGGGGGCGGGCCACGTCGCCGGCCTCCGGCTCGATGCCGACGGGGCGGTGTGGGCGGCCACGGAGAAAGGCGGCCTCAGCCGCATCAAGGATGGCCGTGCCACGACGCTCACAGTCGCCAACGGCCTGCCCTGCAACACGATCCACTGGTCGACCCTGGACGACAGCGGGTCGCTGTGGATGTACACGGCCTGCGGACTCGCGCGGGTCGCGCGTGACGACCTGGCGGCCTGGGTCGCCGACCCGAACCATCGCGTTGTCCCCAAGCTGTGGGGCGGCGCGGATGGCGTCCCGCTCCTGGCCTTGACGCCGGCCTACTTCAACCCACCCGTGGCGAAAGGTCCGGACGGCAAGTTCTGGTTCGTGTCGGGCGCCGACGTCCAGTTGATCGACCCCGGTCATCTGCCGTTCAACCCGCTGCCTCCACCGGTCCACATCGAGACCCTCGTCGCCGACCACAAGTCCTACACGGTCGCCAATGGCCTGCGCCTGCCGCCGCTGCTTCGCGACTTGACGATCGAGTTCGCGGCGCTGAGCCTCGTCGATCCGAAGAACATGCGTTTCCGCTATCGGCTGGAAGGGCACGACAACGATTGGCAAGAAGCCGTCGACAGGCGCCAGGCCACCTACACGAACCTGCCGCCCGGAAACTACCGCTTCCGCGTGAAGGCGTCCAACAACAGCGGCGTGTGGAACGAGGAAGGCGCGCAGCTCGATTTCTCGATCCAGCCGGCCTTCTACCAGACGACCTGGTTTCGCCTGGCGTGCGTGGTCCTGTTCATCGGCCTGGCATGGAGCGGATTCCAACTCTGGCTCCACATGCGCATCCGGCGGCTGCATCGCCAGTTCGAGGCCACGCTGGAGGCGCGCGTCGCCGAGCGCACGCGCATCGCGCGCGACCTTCACGACACCCTGCTGCAGCGTTTCCACGGGCTGCTGCTGCAGTTCCAGGCCGCGCTCAACCTCCTGCCCGATCGTCCCCGCGAATCGAAGCAGGTCCTGGCGGGCGCCATCGACCAGGTGGCCGAGGCGATCACGGAAAGCCGCGACACCGTGCAGGGCCTGCGGACCTCGGCCCTGGAGACGAACAAGCTCGAGGACTCCCTGCGGGCGCTCGCCGAGGATCTCGCGAACGAGAACGGCCACGTGGCGTCGGCGCGCGTCGACGTGCAGGGCACGCCGCAGGCGCTGCATCCGCTGGTGCGCGACGAGACCTTCCGTATCGCCAGCGAGGCGCTGCGAAACGCCTTCCGGCATGCCGACGCGAAGCAGATCCAGGTCGAGATCCGCTACGAGGCGCAGCGGCTGTGCGTGCGTGTGCGCGACGACGGCAAAGGGATAGCCCCGGAGGTGCTGCGCACTGGCGCGAAGGAAGGGCACTTCGGCTTGAGCGGAATGCGGGAGCGCGCGGAACTCGTCGGTGCCAAGCTCACCGTCTGCAGTGCCATGGATGCGGGGACGGAAGTGGATTTCATCGCGCCCGGGACGCGGGCGTACAGTAGACCCACTCCGACCCGATCGTGGCTGTTCCACAAGAAGCTCGCGCCAGGCGAGATCCGCCAATGACAGAAGATCTGCCCCGCATCCAGGTTCTCTGCGTGGACGATCACCCGATCGTGCGGCAGGGGATCGCGATGCTGCTTTCCGTGGAGCCGGACATGGCCCTCGTGGCGGAGGCATCGAACGGGCGAGAGGCGCTCCAGCAGTTCCGGACGCACCGGCCCGACGTCACGCTCATGGACCTGCAGATGCCCGGGATGGGCGGGCTCGACGCGATCGGCGCGATCCGGGCCGAGTTCCCGGACGCGCGGATCATCGTGCTCACCACCTACGTCGGCGACGCGCAGGCGCAGCGCGCGCTGCAGGCCGGCGCTCGCGGCTACCTCCTGAAGAACGCGCTGCACAAGGAACTGCTGGACGCCATCCGCGCCGTGCACGCCGGCCGCAAGGCGCTGCCCTCGGAGGTGTCGTTCGAGCTGGCCGAGCAGGCCACGGACGACAATCTCACGCCGGCGGAGATCGGCGTCCTGCGATTCATCGCGCAGGGCGACGCTTACGCCGACATCGCCAGGGCGCTTGCGCTCAGCGAAGAGAAGGTCAAAGGCCAGGTGCGAAGCATCCTGGCCAAGCTCGACGCCCAGGATCGCGCGCATGCCGAGTCGGCCGAACTCGATCGCGGGATGGTCCAGACCGAGCGCGCCGCCCGGCATGCCGCCGAGGCAGCCAACCGCGCGAAGAGCGAGTTCCTTGCCGGCATGAGCCACGAGCTGCGCACACCGCTGAACGGCGTCCTCGGCTACGCGCAGCTGTTGACCATGGAGGGCGGCCTGAACGCGCAGCAGGCGCGTGGCCTGGACACCATCCATCAGAGCGGGCTGCACCTGCTGGCGCTGATCAACGACATCCTCGACCTGGCGCGCATCGAGGCCGGCCAGACGGAGCTGAGCCGCGCACCGGTCAACCTGACCGGCCTCCTGCAGTCGGTGGTCCAACTCATGCAGGTGAAGGCCGACGAGAAGCGTCTGGCCTTTGGCTTCGATGGCGCGCCTGGCCTGCCCGAGGCCGTGCTGGCCGACGAACGCCGCCTGCGCCAGGTGCTGCTCAACCTGCTGGGCAATGCGATCAAGTTCACCGACGACGGCCAGGTCAGCCTGCGCGCCTCCGCCGAGCCCAAGGGGCCGGAGCAGGTGCTGTTGCGCCTGGATGTCGAGGACACCGGCGTCGGCATGCGTGCCGAGGACCTGGACCGCATCTTCGAGCCCTTCGAACAGGTGGGCGACGTGCAGCGCCGCAGCGGCGGCACCGGACTGGGCCTCACGATCACTCGCGCGCTGGTGAACGACATGGGCGGACAGGTGCAGGTGAGCAGCGAGTTCGGCCGCGGCACGAGGTTCCGCGTGGAGCTGCCCTTGCCTCTCGCGCAGCCGGCGGAGTCGGCCACCCGGAAGGTTCCCGGCGTCGCGCGCTACCAAGGGCCTCTGAAGCGGGTGCTGGTGGTCGACGACGCGGCGGTGAACCGCTCGCTGATGTGGGACTTCCTCACGAACGCCGGATTCATGGTGGCGCTGGCCAGCGACGGCAGCGAGCTGCTGGAGACCGCCAGGAGCTTCCGGCCAGACCTGATCCTCATGGACAGCGTGATGCCGTCGGTGGACGGTGTGAAGGCCACGCGCCGGCTGCGGCAGGATGCCGACCTGGGCGCGGTACCGGTGATCGCGGTCTCGGCCACGGCCAGCGCGGAGCACCGCGCCGACTGCCTGCGAGCCGGCGTCAACGTGTTCGTGGCCAAGCCGGTGTCCTTGGGGGCGCTGCGGGCGCACATCGGAGAGCAATTGGGCCTGCAATGGATCGAGCCGGCCGCAGGCGCTGGCTGAGCGGCGATTCCGCGCCCCACGGCGAGTCTCGTCCGCTCAACCCCGTCTTCTCGAGACGCGCCCCTGCGGCTCAACGATTCGTTTTCATTGAAATTCTTGGTGCCGACTATCCGAATCGAACGGATGACCTCCCGCTTACAAGGCGGATGCTCTACCAGCTGAGCTAAGTCGGCGAACGGGGCGCAGGGTGCGCCCCGGCAGGACTTTACTTGATGCGCTT
>FTKT01447195.1_pt1 | contig 14774 bp, 11 predicted proteins | sample 1658271 | NCBI WGS metagenome assembly FTKT01 (sample SAMEA3914811, study PRJEB12502) | metagenome | biome: forest; material: soil | place: Canada | collected 2011-08-04 | depth 0.3 m | reverse complement strand
TGGGCTGGGCGCTGGTGCTGCTCCTGGTCATCGTCCAGGCGCTGCTGGGCTCCCTGGACCTGGGCATCGGCATGGTGCTCGGCGGTCTCGGCCTGATCATCGGCTGGTTCCTGCCGGTGCGCCGGCTGGTCTACGGCAGGCGTACCGCGCCGCGCGCGGTGAATGTGACCTACGTGCTGGGCGCCCTCGCTCTCTGTTACGCGACCGCGTCCATGGGGGTGGTGGCGGTGATGGTGCTCGGTACCCACGGGACCGTGCACATCGCCTACGACGGCACCGGGATCGGCAGCCACAACACCCACTACCGTCAGTGCTATGTGGACCTGCCGGGCGGCGATTCCGAGCCGCTGCGCACCGCCGGCTCCTGCCCGGCACCCACCGGTGCCCCGGTCAGTGCGTTCTACATGCCAGGCGGTGACTCGCTGCTGCGGCCGGTGCTGGCGGACTCGGCCTCGCTGGAGCGGGTCGGTCTGCTGTGGGGCCTGCCCACGGCGCTGGGCCTCGGGCTGCTCGGATACGCGGTACTGGCGAGCACCCGCGGCCTGGAACGGCCGGCCCCCCGGCCTCGTCCCGAACCCTCGTAGCACGGGCGCCGTCCGGGCGGGCCGTGGTGAGTAAGTCGCCAGGCACGTCCAGGACCGCCGACCAGCCATCAGCTCCGGTGCCGCTTGCCGGTGCGCGGGTTCGTCCACTGGCCCATGAACCCGTAGTCGATCTGGGCCTCCGAGCCGGGCTCGGCGTCGTCTCGGAGCACGGTGACCCGCGATCTGGCCGCCTCGTCCGGCAGCGAGGCGGGCACCCAGCGACGCGGAGAAATCTGGATGAGACATAGCCTGATGCTCAAACCACCTGAACCGGGTAAAACTTACCCATCATCGGCAATGATCCCCGGCCTCAGCCGGGCGGCCGGAGAGAGTCGCGCCCCTCTCTCGATCAGCGTCCCCATGGGATTTGCGTGACCGTGAGGGTGGGGAATTCTGTGACGCTGACATCACCAGTCCACCCGGAGCTGCGGACCGACCCGCGCGTCCTCCGCGGCCTCCACCGACCAGGCCGACGACGACGGGCTGATCGGGCCAGTGATTCTCTTGCGGCGACTCCGCCGGCGCCGCTGATGCCGCGCGACGGCTCGGCAAAGTGCCGGCTCACCGTCCCGGCGGGTCGGGGTGGTGGGCGGGGCAGGGAATTCGGACTCGCGGGGCCGTTTCGCCCCGTTCATCCGAGAGCTGTCGGTGTGGTCCGCTACCGTTGACGGGCGGTCAGTGATCGTGGGCCCGGCTCGCCAGGCCCGGCATCCGTCCGGCCCGTGACCGGACGCGGCCGAAGGTGCCACGCGCCGAGCCGCCGCTCCACCTCAACTGTTTTCTCCGGTCGCCTTCCTGTGCGGCGGGTCACGGGATCGCCGCAGCCCTGGGGGCCTGCCATGCCGAAGAACCACGCCCGCAAGAGCGCACTCGCCGCGATCAAGAGCACCTACAAGCTCACGCACACCGACGCGATTGCGCTGCTCGACCACCCCGATGCCGCCGAGCACGGCCTCCTGTGCCAGATCCTCGAGGGGCGCGAGGGCATCACCACCTACAAGGCCGCCGTCGACCTCCTCGCACAGCAGCGCAACGCCCGCGCCGGCGCGACCACGGAGAAGCACGAAGACGACCCGGCGGACTTCGACTTCGACTTCGGCTGCGAGGGGTGCGGGTACGTGATCGACGGCTTCCACTGCTGCGACTGCGGCGCCGACCACGAGTACGCGTGTGCCTGCTGACCCGGCGTCGACCACGGGCGCGGCCGTCGGCCTGGCGCAGCGCGGCCTGGCGGTGTTCGCACTGCCGCCCGGCGGTCGCCGCCCACAGGTGACGGCCTTTCAGTGCTTTCTCAGGGCCGCGGCAAGCCTGTCACCGAGCGTCGACACCAGCCTTGTTCGGGTGCCCCTTGGCGGGCTCTGGCCGCGCGCCCACCCCACGCCTGGCCGCTGCTCGGGCCGTCGGCAGGCCGCAGCTCGGCTCGCCCGCTTCGTGTCCCGGGCTCCTGGTGGGGAGTGGGTCAGCGGCCGGCCAGGAGGTGGGAGGTGTGGTGGACTTCCTCGAGCTGGGCGGTGGTAAGGCGTCGGGCTTCCCAGATGACCGCGGCCACGTCGGCGGCCCGTGGGTGGAGCGGTGGCAGGTCGTCCGGCAGGTGGACGCCGCCGAGCGCCGCCAGATCGCGGGCGGGAATACCCAGCAGGCCCGCGAAGCCGGCCACCAGCTCGGGGGTAACTTCGACGGTGCCGCGGCCGATCCCGCCGATGGTGGACGCCGCCAGGTAGATCCGCCCGTCGGTCCAGCACGGCCTGCAGCCCTGTCGGTGTGGTGCCGGACGCTGTCGCGAGCGCGGTGGAGTCGAGCGCCCGGTGGCCCGCCAGGTTCGCCAGAAGTGCGCCGAACTGCAGTACTCCTGTCATACCGTCAGCCTATCGACCCCCATAGGGGCTGCTGGTGCCGCTGGCGAGGGCGGTGCTGATGCTCGATGACTGGTGGGGTGCCCGCCCGAGTCGAAGGCCGGTCCAGGTGGCCGGGGTGTGGCGCGGGCCGCTGCTGAGGGTGTGTCGGTGGGGGCACCTACGGTGTGGTGTGGGTGGGGCGGGTACCGGAGTGTCCAGCACTGGAGACGGAACGGCAGGCCTCCCGGTCTGCGCGGGGGTGGTTACGGCCCAACCGGCGTCCGGGGAGAAAGGGCCCAGGGACGGCTCGTCAGCACCGGCCCCACCACCCATCAAGCCGGTGCCTGCCCGGCTTGTCGTCTCGGGAGTCCGCGGTCGGAAGGTTCCTGGCCCAGTTCTTGGTGGAGCCGGCCACCAGGCGGAGCTTCCGCTCGTACAGGAACGTCACCGCCGCCGCTCCCGCTCCGGCCGCCGGCCGCGGCGTGGGGACGTCGACGGTGGGCTCGTCCTCGGTCTGGGCTGCGTTGCGGGCCTCCGGGTGACCGCGTCTGCGGTCAGGGCCGCGGCCCGCAGGGCGGTGGCGAGGCCGGCGGCGATGTGCTCGTGCGCGAGGTGACGGCCCAGCAGCGAGCCGATTCATGCCTATTCTCGGCCGTGCCGGGCCGTAGCCGGCTGTCCCGAAATCAGTTGGGCGAGCGGTCGATACCGTGAAACGATTCCGGTTCGGGACCAGGGAGGCGGGGCGGCATGGGGCTGGACTACAGCTACGAGATCTTCATGCCCCCTCGGAACGTTGTGAGGGTGCTGACCCGGCTGGCCGAACTCGCACCGCAAGGGTGCGACGCGCCGCCGCTTCCGATCTCCCTGCCAGGTGGCGAGCAGTTGATCGTGCCGTTCACCTCGGAGTTCAAGAGCGAACCGGTCAGCTGTTCGGCACACGGCACGCTTGAACTGGACACCTCCATCATGATTGGCGTCGACGATGCGATGCGCGAGTTCTTTCTCCGCGATGTCGACAGGGTCGACGAGTTGGGAAGAGTGTCGGTCGGGTACATCTACCTGACTGTCAGGTTCTCGCCCGCGTGGCACCCGAGCTTCGCGTCGCTGCAGTTCACAGCGGCCACCTCGGGCATGAGCCGGATGTTCGAGCAGTCCGCGAGCGTCAGGAAGGTGTTCACCGACCTCACCGCCGCCACCGGTGGTGTGTGCTGCCTGCTCGACACCGAGACCGACGTCTTCGACATCTGCTGGCTCAACGGCGAGACGGTCAGTGGCGAGACTGTTCCGGGCGCCCGTTTCGCGCGCTTCCGCGATCTCGTCGCCGCCTGGTGCGAGCCCGTGGAGTAGAACGGGCACCACGCCCGCCGGGACGCGGCGCAGGTGTCCGTGGGCCATTCGAATCCTGACGTCATCATCATCGGTCACCCTGTCCAGCCGGACGGGCCCGAACGCGGGCGCCACGACGCGGTGTCAGCGACCGTTACGATTTGGCTGCTGGTCTCAAGAATCTTGGCGTCCTGCGCATTCTTGGCGGCGGGCTGTCGTTACTCCGACAAGTCTGGTGGCGAGGGCCGGTCGTGGGCGCACCGCGTCGATGGCGGTGGTGAGTTGGTCTGGTCGTCGGGTAGCACTTTCGGCTCGCGGTAGTGGGGATGGTCGTTCGTCTGTCCGAGCCGGGTGCAGGTGAATCTGCGGTGGTACTTTCAGGGGCGGCGGGCTTCTGGGCCGGCTGCGATGTGTGGAGGACGGGGGAGAGGAAGTACTCGCCTTGGGTGACGCGGGCCCGGACGTGGGCGGACAAGGTGAGTCGTTTCCGCCTCGTCGGTGATGGCCCGGTTTCCGGGCCGTCCTGCAGTTGGGTGACCATGTGGTTCCAGGTCGCGGGCGTCAGTGTTCAGTCGGCGGGTCCGGGCGGCGGTGCTGGAGTCGGAGCGGGGTGAGACTTCGGTGTCGGCGGCAATCGCGGACATTGTCGCGAAGGGAAGGTGGGCGGGCCGGTCACCGTTTACGCCACCTGCGCCTCCGTGGAGCGCGTCGTGGCCGCCCGCAAGGACTCCGTCCTGCCCGCCTGGGACCTGGTCGTCATCGGCGAGGCGCACCGCACCGCGGGTGTCGAGGGCAAGGCCTGGGCCGTGATCCACTCCGACGAGAAGGTCCCGGCCGCCCGCGGTTCTACTGCACCGTCACATGGAGGAGATCTGTGTTCTTGGGGTCGGTGCCGGGGTGGTCCCGCAGGCGTTCGGGTGGTGTCAGTGTCGATAAGGGGTACAGGGACCGCCGGAGCCGGATCTACCTGCGTAAGCGGGGGAGTCCGGTACGTGATCCCGGAGGGGGCCGCCCGGTCGGCCTCCTCCGGTTTCGATGGGGAGTGGTGTAGGAGGCGCGATGTTGTGGTGTGGGTGATTGACAGGTTCAGGGGTTTTCGTGGTGTACCGGCTTGATGCGGTGGGCGTGGCTGTGTCTTCCTCGGGGCCGTCACGTTCGCAGCCGTCGTCCTCCAGCTCCGCTCATTTCGAAGGCGCGGATCCTAGTTTCCGGGTTTTGGTGGCCATTGGTAGGGGGGGAGCCTGCGGTGGACGGGGCGTTCGTTGATTGTTTGTGATTCTTTGGTGGAGGCGTATCGGATTCGTCCGAAGGTGACTTCGCCGTCTCGGTGGATGTCCACTCCTTCGTTGGGGAAGGAGATCCATCCTGCTCCGGGTTGGGGTCCTGATACCCAGGGGGTGACGACGCTGCGGACGTTGGTCTCGCCGGCGACGATGGTGCCGCGTTTCTTTTCGGGGTCGGTGATTTTCACGCCTGTTTCGGTGAAGGCGATGCGGCTCTTTTTTCCGTCCGGTCCTTCTGCCCAGTGTGTGGTGACACTGTTCAGGTCGGCTCGGTCGGCCCAGATGGTTCCCCAGGTTTTTCCCTGGCCGTGGAAGACGTTGAGTCCGGAGGGTGGGAATTCGATCCATCCGTCGGTGTCGCTCGGTCCTTGGACCCATGCGGTCTGTACGCCGTTGAGGTCGGCTTTGTCGGCGCAGAGGGTTCCCCTGTCCTGGTTTCCCTGCTTGTGCACGACGATTCCGGTTTGGGGGAAGTCGATCCATCCGTCGCGGGGGTCGCGGCCGTGTACGGAGCGGGTGTTCACCCGGTCGACGTCGGCTTTGTCGGCCGAGAGGGTGCCGAGTTGTTTCGAGCCGCCCTGGTGGATCTCTATTCCTGTTGTCGGGAAGTCGATCCATCCGTCGCCGGTGTTGGTGCCGTGCACGGTGGTGGCGTTCACGCGTTGCGCGTCGAGGCTGTCGGCCAGGACGGTTCCCAGGGTGCCGGTTCCGTTGTGGATCTCCACTCCGGTCGCGGAGAAGGTGAGTCGGCTGCTGCTCGGTGCCTGCTCGACCCATGCGGTGCGTGTCCCGTTGTCGAACTCGGGGACGAGTGCGTGGACCGTGGTGGTGAGGAAGTAGCCCTGGGACTGCTGTGCGGCGGTGGTCGTCCCGGCGATGAGGGTGTAGGTGGTGCCGCGCCTGGGTGCGGAGGGGGGTGACCAGGTGTAGGTCCGCTGGGTGACCTGTGGTACCTGGGCCGCGGGCTGGACGAGCACCTCGTTTCCCTGCGGGTCGCGGATCCAGTAGTCGAGGTTGTCCGGCCCCTCCCAGGCCAGCACGACGTTCTGGCCCTGGTCGACGTCGACCAGGGAGTTGTTCGCCGGGCGGAAGTTGCGAGGGGTCTTGGGGGCCTGCTTCACCAGCCCGAGAGTGGTGATGAAGTTCGCCCGGCGAATGGCGAGGTTGCTGTCGCCGCCGCCGGAGCGTTCGTGGATCTTGAGGCGGACCAGCCCCGCGAGGTCGCAGACCGGTATGTTCTCCAGTTTCAGGACCAGTGACTCCTCCGCGGGCAGGGTCAGCCTCCCTCCGGAGGGGTCGTGTGCCCGGAAGCGGCCGAGCGTGCCGTCCCAGTCGAGGGCCGGCTCCGGTTCCCGGTTGACCGTGTAGTCCTTCTCGATGTTCGCGCTGATCGCGGTGGGGCTGCCCGTCAGGTCGTTGGGGCCGCTGCCGACCGGTATCTCCACGTCGATGAAGTCCCAACGCACTTCGGACTGGTGGGTGTTGGACACGATCACGTACACGGTTCCCACGGACGGTGCCCCGGGCTGCGACGCTGAGAGCGAAGTCGGATCGGTGAGGATGGCGTAGTTCAGCAAGGACGGCACGGTCAGGACTCCCTACTTCGGCGCTTCAGGCGATGCGGGCAGAAGACGCGCGGTTGAGGCTCGGCGCTGGCGGGTGCTGGGTCGGTGCGGTGGCGGCGGACGGGCGAGGGGTTGAGGTGAAGGCGTACGCCGCCGGTGACTGTTGTTGTGGCTGGGGCGTCAGTTGTCGCGGCTCTTCGGGGCCGGGGCGGGTGCCACGAGGGCTTGCCGCCGGTTCCCGTCGTTTCCCGTCGTTGTCTCGGCGGGCGCACCAGGACTCGTCGCCGTGTTGCCGCTCCTTCCGCCTGGACGAATTCTTCAAGCGGTATCTCGACCGGGGGTGTCATCTCCCGGGTCTGTGCTGCCACTTGGGGCAGTACCAACAGAATCGTCCCGGCGGGCGGTCCGGGAGCCACGATTGTGCACAACTGGCCCGAACAGGGCCTCGGGCGGCTGAAACCGAGCCGGCCTGGTACTCCCGCGCGATCGCGTCGATCATCCGGGGGCCGGCCACCGACTGCGGCGAGGCGGTCGCGCCGGCCGGCGGCGCCTGCCGTGGCACCGGTGCGATCATGGGGCACTGCCGCGGGCCGGGGGGCGCCTGCCGCGGGCCGGCCGGGCGCCTGCCGGCCGTGGCTGCCGGCCTCCTGCGCGTGGCTGACCGGCAGTTCACCGCGACCGGCAGTTCATCGTGGGCGAGTTCACCGACGTCTGGCCGTGCCGTGCCGTGCCGGGCCGTGCCGGCCGCGCCGGCCGTGCCGGCCGCGCCGGCCGTGCCGGCCGTGCCGCGCCCGCCGCGGCCTGGCGGCTGTCGCCGCGTGCGGCGTCGGGTCCTACTCCCGTGTCAGGCGGGGTACGCGGCCGCCCTGCGGCTTCGTCCGTTGCCTGCGCCGCAGGGCCGGCGTGCCGAGGAGGTTCGGTGGGAGGGTGCGGGTTGGTTCTGGTGATCAGCGTTCCATCATCCGCATGCCGGCCTCGTTGTGGGTGTTGCCGGCGGCTGGGGGCAGTGTGCTCAGTGTGGTGAGTTGGTCGTTGGTGAGGTGGAGGGTGTCGGCGCCGGTGTTCTCTTCGACCTTGGCGACGCGGCGGGTGCCGGGGATGGGGGCGATGAAGTCGCCTTGGGCGAGCAGCCAGGCGGGGGCGACCTGTGCCGCGGCGGGTGCCGGTCTCGGTGGCGATGGCGGTGACCTGGTCGGTCAGGTGCAGGTTGTGCTGGAAGTTCTCGCCGGTGAGCCGTGGGGTTGTCGGTGCGGAAGTCGGTGGGGTCGAACTGCCCGGTGGAGCGGATGGTGCCGGTCGGGAAGCCGCGGCCGAGCGGGGAGAAGGGGACGAAGCCGATGTTCAGCTCCCGCAGCACGGGCAGGGTGTGGGCTTCGGGGTCGCGGGTGAACAGGGAGTACTCGGACTGCACCGCGGTGATCGGGTGGACGGCGTGGGCGCGGTGGATGGTCTCGGGGCCGGCTTCCGAGAGGCCGATGTGCCGGATCTTGCCCTCGGCGACCAGTTCGGCCAGCGCCGCGACGGTCTCCTCGATGGGTGTGCCCGGGTCGACGCGGTGCTGGTAGTAGAGGTCGATGCGGTCGGTGTCCAGGCGGGCGAGGGAGCCCTCGACGGCGGCGCGGCTGATCGGCTGTCCGTCTGCGGGGGATTGGTGGGGGAGGGCAGGTCGCGCAACCGGCGTACCGGTCGCCGCTGGCGGGTTGCGGCCAGACCGCCACACCGGAGGCGTCCATCACAGTGGACCGGCCGGATCCGGGGCGGGTACAAGCGCACCTACGCCGAACTCGGCCTGACCGATGGTCAGAGCCCGGCCGAGTTCCTGGCCGCCTACGCCGTCCACAGGGACGTCGGCGCCGACCCGGTGCGCGCGGACGCCCTGGTCCTCGCCGGGACGTACAAGAACATCTACAAGGGCGGCATCGGCAAGTGGGCGGACTCCGCCCGCAACGCCTGCCCGGACGAGGCGCTCTGGCTGGAGACGGTCGCCACCTCCTGGTCCTACCGCCCCGAGACCCGCTTCCGCATCGTCGCGGCCGCCCGCATCGCCGCCCATCGCCGCCCACCGCCGTCTGCGCAGGACTTGGCGGTTGACTGGCCGGGCGCCGTTCGCTGTGAACGTCGACTCCTACCTGTACGCCACCGATGCCCCCTCGCCGCTGGAGCTGCTCCCGGTCACCGGCGAGGGCGCCCCCGTCTCCGGGGCGCTGCGCCTGGGCATCGCTCCGGGTAGTCACAAGCACGAGTCCTCGATCCCGCTGAGGGCCGTGGTCGAGGTGATGGGGCGCCGGGAGCATCCCTCCAGGCTGGTCTACCACTATGCCACCGGCGGCGCCGCGATCGGCCGGGGGCGGGCCGGTGCCGACGCCGGGGCCGTCCGCACGGGTGACGACGGTGAGCGGGGCGGGTACTGATGGCGGGTATGGGGTTGTTCGGTCGGGTGGGGGAGGGGTTGTTTCCTTCGCGGAGGGCGCCGGTGCGGTCCACGACGCGGGCCGGCCAGGTGCGGGACCGCAAGTACGGTGGCGGCACCGAGGCCATGGCCGCCGCCTACGGCGTCGCGCCGCGCACGGTGCTGCGCTGGATCGACGGCACCCGCCACCCCGCCAGGCAGTTGCACGTCGACCGGCTCCAGCGCGAGGCCGTCGAGGTGCAGACCACCGGGCGGGGCCGGGAGCGCAGGGCCCGCCGGCTCGCGCAGCGCGGCATCGTCTGCGGGGTCGGCGCGCGGGTCGGTCGTGCCGTCGGTTTCGAGATCCGCGGCTCCGACGCGGTCAGGGCCCGCGACATCCACCTGAACCTGACGGGCGAGCAGGCCGGCGCCCTGGCCCTGGCCGGGGGCGAGAGCGAGGTCCGGGCTGTGATCGGCCGGGCCCTCGCGGACTACTTCAACGGCGGCGCCGGCTACGGCGGCTTCGGCCCGGAGGACTTCGGCTTCGGCCCGGACGGCTTCGATCTGAACTGACCTGCTGTGGCGAGGAGGTCCCGAGGCGGACGAGAGGAGGCCCCCGCGGCGGGGGCCTCCTCTTGTCCGGGCTCACCGGGTGGCGGTCCGGGGGCGGGGCCGGTGGTGCGCCCCAGCGGCTCGGCGCGCTGGCCGCAAGGGGAGCACAGGCCGCCTCGCCTCGCCTTGTTCACGCTTCACGTTTCGCGCTTCGCGCCGGGCCCGGCGCTCTCGTTCCGCCGGGCGCGTGCTCGACTCGCGGTGCCGCGGTGGCCTCTGGGTTCTGCTGCCCGTTCTCAAGGCGTTCCACGGTCTGAAGCCGCAGTCGCTCCCGCCTGCCCCGGATGCGGGCGGGCCGGTTCCGGAGCGGGACCCCCATGTTCGGCGGGGTTTCGAGGTGTGTCGCCGCGGGTGCGGCGCGCGTTGTCGCGGGGCCGTTGCCGGCGCACCCGAAAGATCGTCGCGGTTGTGACGCCGGGCTTGTTTCGGGTGTGCGGGTGTGTTGCCGGTGGTTGCTCAGAAGTGGAGCATGTACTGGAAGTCGGCACCCGCGCTGTCGACGTGGAGGTGGGTGCGGGTGCCGTAGGCGCCGGGGTTGTTCCAGTTGTACTCCTCGACGTCGAAGGAGCCGTCGGAGTAGACGGCGTTGACGTAGGCGACGTGGCCGAGACTGTGGACGGTGTTGACGGCGATGGCGCCGACGGTGGGGGTGGTGTCGACGCTGACGCCGGCGCTGCGGGCGGCGCTGGCCCAGCTGCCGGCGTTGCCCCAGATGGTGCCGCCCCAGGAGTCGCTGAAGTTCGGGACGCCGAGGCGGCTGGCGACGCGGTACGCCGCGAAGGCGGTGCACTGGCCGACGACGAAGCCGCGGCTGCCGCCGTCGTAGTCGTTGACGGGGCTCTGGTTGCCGCTGCTGCCGCTGCTGGTGAGGAACTGGTGGGAGGCGTTGTTGTTCTTCAGGGTGGTGTTGAGGTTGCCCTTGGCGCCGGGGGCGAAGTCCTGGCTGGCGCCGCCGTAGCTGCTGTTGAAGTAGACGCGGACGGTGTGGCTGGTGCGGTTCCACACGGATGCGGCGTTGTTCTTGACGCACAGGCCCTGGCCGGCGCCGGCGCTCTTGAAGTCGTAGCAGGTCGGCTCGGTGGCTCCGTAGTCGCTGATGGAGCCGGTGAAGTCGGAGATCGAGCCGGCCTCGTTGCTGTTGTAGTAGTAGCAGAACTCCCCGCTGTCGCAGACTCCGTCGCGGGAGGCGGCGAAGGCGGGGGTGCTGGTGCCGATGAGGGGGACGGTGATGGCCAGTGCGGTGCCGGCGACGGTGAGCGCGGTGCGTATGGTCTTCAAGGCGTGTCTCTTTTCGTGACGTGTCATCGACGGGTTGTCTGGTCGTGCCCGGGTGGTGCGGTGCGTGTGGTGCGTGTGGTGCGGTGTGCGGTGCCCGGGTGGTGTGGTGCGGTGCTCGGTCCCCGGGTGGTGCGGTGTGGGCGGTGCGTGTGGTGCGGTGTGCGGTGCTCGGGTGGTGCGGTGCGGTGTGCGGTGCCCGGATGGTGTGGTGCGGTGCCCGGGTGGTGTGGTGTGTGGTCAGTGGGTGCGTTGGTACTGCTCCCAGGTCTGGATGGGGATGCGGGGGCCGTCGTCGGGGCCGTGGTTGGCCAGGCCGTTGAAGCCGAGGTAGTAGTCGCCGGTCTGGTTCTGGGCCGGGGTGGACAGGTCGGTGTCGCTGATGGCCGCGGCGTGGATGTGCCAGGGCCAGTTGCCCTGGGTGGGGTTGCGGATCCAGGCGGCGAATCCGACCTCGCGCAGTGCTCGATCGACGTCTGTGCGGGTGGTGGTGGACATGGTGTCGATGTTGATGTCCACGACGCCGCCGCCGTCGTGGGTGCCGGCGGAGGTGGGGTCGCCGCCGGGGTTGTAGGAGCCCTGGGACAGGGTGAGGTGGAAGCCCAGGAGGCCCTCGGCCGCGGTGAGCATGTTCTGGGTGCGGGTGTTGATGGTGTATCCGTCGCGTTGCAGCTTGGCCCCGGGGCCGATCTGGTGGGTGACGGTGAACCGGCTCTGGCCGAGCAGGGCGAGGGAGGTGGCGCCGGGCAGTCCGTTGGCGTCCAGGCCGGTGTAGCCCAGCGAGCGTTGGAAGGCGGCGTAGGCGGTGATGGTGGTGGTGCCGAAGTAGCCGTCCACCCAGCGGGTGTCGAGGAGGTGACGGGCCGCCAGGGCCTGTTCGACGGCCAGGACCGAGTCGTGGGCCCCGGGGGTGAGCGTGTTGTCGGCGCGTCGGGGGTCGATCTGGGCGGCCAGGACGACGGCTTCCATGTCCACCGCGGGCAGCGCGGTGGCCGTGGCCGGCGATGCCTGCGGTGCGGTTGCCGCGTGGGCCTGTGCGGTGGTCAACACCAGGCCGCTCAGGACGGCGGCGGCCATGAGCAGCCGGGTGACGGCGTTGCGGGTCTTGATGGCGGATGCCATGCGGTGGTTCCTTCTGGTTCGGTGGAGGACCGGCCTGGCCCGCTCCTGTGGCGGGCGGCCGGCGGGTGAGGATTTCGACGGGGGCTCGCGGCTGGGCGGCGCTCAGCGGCTGCGCTGGTCGCCGTGAACCGTCGCCGTGAACCGTCGCTGACGTCGCCGCCGTGTACGGGGGGCGGCGCCGGTGGCCGGTACGGGCGCTGATGACGGTTCGGGACCGGAACCGCTCGACGGGCCTGACGGGCTGCGGGAGATCCGGGGGACGGTCGGCGAGGGTTGTTCCGGGGCCCGAGGGTTGTTCCGGGGCTCGGTGTTCGGCCCACGGGGGTGGCCGTGGGCCGGGCTGTCAGCAGCGGACGTCGGTCTTGACGGCGACGTCGCCGTCGGCGATGTAGGGGATGGGGCCGAGCCCGGTCCAGCCCAGGGCCTGGGTGCACTGGGTCAGGGTGTTGGCGCCGGTGGACCACAGTTCCACGGTGTTGTGGCCGCACATGGGGTCCTGGACGTCGTGTCCGTTGGTGGTGACGATGGCCGCGCAGACGTCCCAGCTGCTGTGGGCGGAGCGGTAGCCCTGCCACACGTACAGGTAGGAGTAGTTCTTGCCGCAGCCCTTGTACTGCTTCACCGACGCCATCGTCTCCCCGCCGACGTTGAGGTAGGCGGTGCTGCCGATCTGCGTGACGCTGGAGCAGCTGGTCGGGGTGGAGGCCTCGGCGGTCCCGGGGACCGCGATGAGCAGGGGCACGGCGAGGGCGGCGACGGCGGCGATCTTGGTCAGGATGGGCATGGTGGAACGACCTTCTTTCGGGAAACGGGAACAGAGGGGGCGTCCTGGGTCGGCGCCAGGGCGTTGGAGTGCGCCTGGTGCGTCTGGTGCGTCTGGTGCGTCTGGTGCGCGGACGGGGCGGCCGTGCGGGTTCCCCGGTGCGGGGTGACGCGGTGTTTTCGGTTCGAGCCAGGTCACCTGGCGCTGGTCCACCCCGCCGGCGCGGCCGGCCGGGGACCTCGGGCCGCGCGGACACCGGCGGATGAGGTCACCAGTGCTGTGCCTGTGCATGGTTCGCGGAACTCGGCCCGGTTCTTGCGGCGCTTTCCGCTGCTGGGAAGGATCCTGCCGCCTGTGCACGGCGATGTCACGGCTGCGGAGGTGGCACCAAGTCGTCTGGCAGCTAAGTGCAAGATCGTCGAGGGGTCGTCTCCCGTGGGTTCGGATCGTGTGGGGGTGCCTGTGGGGGCGCCTGTTGGGGTGCCTGTTGGGGTGATGTCGGGGGACGTGGGGGCATGGCTGATCGGCTCCGTGGGCGGATCGCCGGGCCAACCGGCGGGGTGGCCCGGTGGGAGGGGGTGCTGTCGCGGTTGCGGATCACGCGGGACGCGGTGGAGGCGGTTGCGGCTGACGGGCCGTCAACGGCCGCGGGCGGCAGGGGGTTGCCTCGAAGGCGGCGGCGCAAGCGCTGTCGGCTTGCGGCGGTTGTGGCGGTTGTGGCGGGGCCGGATGTGACGGTGGTGTCGCCGAGGTGCCAGGCGGTCATCGGCCGGTTCACGACGTCCGGGGCGGCGGTGCGCCGCAGGGAGGTGTGCGCGGCGCCGGGGCCCGGGGGTCCCGGCGCCGCGTCTGGCGGCCTTCGCCCCGTCGCGATGCCCGGCACGCGCCCTCCTTGCCCGCCGACGGGCAGGAGGGGCCCGTTCCTTGCCGGCCGACGGGCAGGAGGGGCCCGTTCCTTGCCGGCCGACGGGCAGGAGGGGCCTGCTCCTTGCCTGCCGACGGGCAGGAGGGGCCTGCTCGCCGCACCGGCCGAAAGCCCGGGTACGACCCAGTACGAGGACTTCCGTCCGGCACGCCGGGAGCACGCACCGGACGCCGCTCCTTGGCGGGCAGGAGTTGCCTGACGCGGCACTGGGCGAGTCGTGTCGAGGGCGTGCGGGCGAAGCCGGAGCGTGGTCGGGTGTGGAACCGCGGCCCAGAGGTCGCCGGGGTTGTTCACGGTCGACGGGCGGGAGTTCGGCTGGTTGGGCGTGCTGGTCACGGCCGAGGCCGCGTTGGCCGGCTCGCGGCGGCTGTTCGGTGCGGTGGCCGAGGAGGCGCGGGGGCGCAGGCGGCCCGTTCGACGTACTCGCGGCTGGAGGTACCGCTGGGGTCGCGCAGACGCGGGAGGGGACCGGGCAGCTGTCCGGCGACCGTTTGCGGCTGCGGGTGCCGGCCGGGCGGCGGCCGGCGCAGATGGTGGACGTCGAGGGGGTCGAGCGGTTGAGGATCGAGCCGGGGCCGGCCGCGGGGCCTGTCCACGGTGTTCAAGAAGCGGAGCCTGTTCACCGTGTTCAAGCGGCGACGGTTGCCCGGATCGCCTACGGCGGCAGTGGGGTGGCCGCTCTGCACCGGGGCGGCGCGGCGCTGAGCCCGCCCGCCGGGACGCACGGCCACGGCCCGGCCGGGCTCGTCGCCGGGGAGGCGTCGCGCGGCTCGTTCCTGGGGGCGCGCGAGCGGGCTCAGCGCGGTCACCGCGGTGGCGGCCGGGCGGAGGGCCGGCGTCACCGTGAACAGCCGCTTGCGGTCCGGCCGGTCGGTCAGCCGGCCGAAGAACGGCGCCGCGCCGCGGGCGCCGGCCTCGTCGGGTGCGGCCGCCGGCGTGGTGACCTGGCAGGTGCGGACGGCGATCCCGTTGCCGGGCCGGCCGGCCCGCCATGGTGGCGACGACGGTGACGTGCCGTGCCGCCCGGATCCGGAGCGTGCCCGGCCCGATCACGATCCGCCGGTGCCGGCGGGACCGCGCCGGCCGGTCCGCCGG
>FTKT01002798.1_pt2 | contig 14800 bp, 16 predicted proteins | sample 1658271 | NCBI WGS metagenome assembly FTKT01 (sample SAMEA3914811, study PRJEB12502) | metagenome | biome: forest; material: soil | place: Canada | collected 2011-08-04 | depth 0.3 m | reverse complement strand
CCGCCACCAGCCAGCTCGTCTCGGCCCACGTCGTCGAGTACTCGCCGCAGCACACGCGCGCGCTGGCCGAGGTGCGCGACCAGGTCGTCGAGGCCCTGCGCAAGAGCCTGGCCGCCGCCGGCGCGAAGAAGGACGGCGAGGCCCGCGTGGCCGCCGCCAAGGCCGACCCCGCGCTGGCCCTCCCGTTGGCCAACACCGTCGGCCGCCTCGACCGGAGCGGCGCCGTGCCGCGCCCGGTGACCGAGGCCGCGCTGAAGGCCGACCTGTCCAAGGGCCCCGCCGTGGTCGGCGTCGAGCTGCCCGACGGCTACGCGGTGATCCGCGTGCTGAAGTCCACGCCCAAGCCGCAGGACGGCAACGACGCGCTGCAGGCGAAGAACCTGTTCACCAACGCCTTCGAGGAATCCGAGGCCGAGGCGGTCTACGACGCCCTGAAGGCGCGCTACAAGGTCAAGTACTACGACGACCGCATCGCCAAGATCGCGACGCAACCCGCTTCGGCGTCCAACTGAGAAAATTTCAGGCTATAATCGCAGGCTCCGGTGGTGGCTATAGCTCAGTTGGTAGAGTCCCAGATTGTGATTCTGGTTGTCGTGGGTTCGAGTCCCATTAGCCACCCCAAAGAACACTCGTGATGCGCGGAAGGCCTTGATTCCCAAAGGGATCAGGGCCTTTTTGCTTTTCGCGGCATGTCGTCTCGCGGGACGCGCGTGAACTTCCTCACGAGTAGAACGAGGGCGTTCGAGCTCACGAAATCGTGTCACGGCGTTGTCGTTTGGGCCGCTGACACTGGCCTTCGATCGTCGCACTCGCGTCGATCGAGCCAGTGAGAGAAAAGGCAAACTCGTCGAAAGGCGGGGACGCAAAGCCACCGGACTAAGGCGCGCGAGCGCGATGTCAGCGGGGTTGCCCAGCACAAGCCTCGCCGTGCATGCGGCACTTCTCTCCGCGAATCGTTGCCTGGAGAGAAGTCATGGCTGAACACCCCGTCGTCATTCGCCTGCCCCGTCGTGCATCGGCGCCGCTTCACTGAGGAAGCCGCCATGCACCTCGACATCGTTCCCCGCAAGACCGAGCTCGCGCGCGACATGCTCCAGCGTCGCGACACGCTGCCGCGTCCGCAGCGCTTGTTCCTGATCATGATCGATGGCCACAAGTCACTGCGTGAGTTGTCCGAAGCCGCGCGGCAACTGGGCATCGACAACGCGGCGCTGGCCAAGCTCGCGAACGCAGGCCTCATCCAGTGGTCGCGTGACGACGGAGTGCGGGATCGCGAGTTGTCCGAGGCAACGACTGCGCCGGAAGCCGCTCCGCAAGCAGCGCCCGCGGAGCGCGGCATTCCGCTCGTTGCGGTCAAGCTCTACGCGATGGACCTGGTCGCGCTGTTGCTGCCCGGCCAGGATCACGCGTTGCGCGACGCCGCGCGCGAAGTCGGTGACGCCGACGGCCTGCGAACGTGGATCGCGCATTGCGCCGACGAGATCGCGCGGCGCAACCATCCCGACCGCGCCGAATTGTTCCGCGTCCGCGTGGCGTCGCAGTTGCCGTCGGACTTCCTCGCGCAAGTCGCGGCTTGAGTCCGTCCGGCCTTGCGCGACGGCATGCTTGATTGCCCGTGCAGCCGCGCACGTTTCCAACGAATTCAACATGGCGGCGCCCGGGGCGTCCAGGTCGATGACGCCCCTCACGGCACGACCGGGCGAGCGAGTTTCAGTTCAGCAGATTGCCCATGGTGCGAGCCCCGAGCGATTCGCCATGCGTGCTGACGACACGGGAAATTTCTCGATACGCACTTGCTTGAACACGCTCGGGGAGCGGGACGAATTTGGCTTGCCTGGCCAGCGAGTCGCCGTGCAGATAGGCCCAGGTGAGAAAGCCCAGGGTGCGCTGGGCGCGGTCGGCGGAAATCGCGATGCGCGGTACCGCGACGTATGTCCCCATCGTGATGGGCCAAGTGCCGGCACCGGCGAGGTCGCTGAGCTCGGTGGAGAAGTCGCCGTCGGTGTACCAGGTGCTGTGCATGACCGCCTGGTGAAAGGCCTCGACGTTGGCCGAGACGAACTGTCCCTCCGCATTCTTCATCGACATGCCGGCCAGGTCGTGGTCGATCACATAGTTGTAGTCGATGTAGCTGATCGAGTCGGGCGTCGCCAGCACTGCTTTGGCCACCTCGCCGCTGCCCTTGACGGCGAGAGTTCCGACAGGCCAGTCGAAGTGGCTCGCGACGCCGTACCGTGCCTTCCATGCCGGGCTCGTGCGCGAGAGGTAATCCGAGAAGTGGTAGGTCGTGCCCGATCCATCGGCGCGCGCGATGACGTGGATGGGACGGCTCGGCAGGGCGAGTCCTGGATTGAGCGCCTTGATCTCCGGCGCATCCCATTGCGTGATCTGGCCAGCGAAGATGCGCCCGAGCACCTCACCGGTCATGTGCATCGCGTTGGGGCCGACCTTGGCGAGGTTGAAGACCGGCACGACACCGGTGATCACGGTCGGAAACATGACCAGGTCGAATTTTTTCAGGTCGGCTTCGCTGGCGATGATGTCCGAGGCTCCGAAGTCGACCTCGTGCTGCTTGATCTTCGTCATGCCGGCCCCTGAGCCGATGGGTGCGTAGTCCAGGGCCGCGCCCTTGGCCTTGGCGTATTCCGCAGCCCAGATCTTGTAGACGGGTGCCGCAGCCGAGGAGCCCGCACCGGAGATGGCGTCCGCTGCATGGGCGCACGAAGTTGTTGCAGTGATCGCGAAGAATGCGATAGAAATGAAGTGACGTGAATTCAACATGGCCATGGCGAGTGTCGGGAAGCAATTCGGATTTTCGCCTGGTCCAGACGGACTGTCGCGTGACGAAGTATTCACGTTGCCGTCTTTACGCAAGAATCTTCGGGCTTCGGCGCTTCGCATGGGAGCGACGCGCCGTGACGCGCTCTCCATGTCGATCGCGACGGCTCAACCGGGCCCCGTGAATGGCGCTAAATGCTCCGGGGCGATTTGTCGATATCAATGCCGACGTCCGGTCCGGACGAGCATCTCAAACGCGTGCTGCGTTCTTCCAGCCGACCGACGTGTGAATCATTCATGACACAGCAATTCGACAGCGAATCGACCCTTCACAGCGCGCTCTCGATCCTCGAGAGCGGTCGCCTTCGCGCACACTACCAACCCATCGTCCAGTTGAAGGACGGAAAGGTCGTCGCGCACGAGAGCCTCATCCGGCTCCCCGCCGACTCGGCGCTGCGTTCGCCCGACGAGTTTTTCAAGGCGGCACGGACCGAACGCATCACCGCCAGGGCCGAACAGGCTTGCCTCGATGAAGGCGTTCGCTCATGGGTCGAGCACAGACCTGACACGCGACTGTTCCTCAACCTGAGCGCCTACGCGATCATCGAGATGGTGGATCGCCTGACCGTTGCGGGGGTCCTGCGGGCGCTGCACGCCGCGTCGATCGCTCCCTCCGCGATCGTGATCGAGATCACCGAGCATGAGCGTGTCGCCGACCTGCCGCGCCTCATCGCGACCGCGGCCGATCTTCGGGCCACCGGGTTTCGGTTCGCGCTCGACGACTTCGGCGACGGTCGCTCAAGCCTCAGGCTGTGGGCCGAACTGCGCCCCGAGTTCGTCAAGATCGACAAATATTTCATCCACGACGTGCCGACCCTGCCCATCAAGGTGCAGACCTTGCGCGGGTTGACCCGCTTTGCAGAGACATTCGGGACGACGCTCGTCGCCGAAGGCATCGAGACGGACGACGAACTGCGCGTCGTGCGCGACCTGGGCATCGAACTGGGACAAGGCTATTTCCTCGGGCGTCCGCAAGCCGTTCCGGCGATGAGCGTGCTGCGCCCAGCCGGCGAGACGATCATCAGCGCGGAAATCGCCGTGCTTCCCGAGATCACGCGAGCAGCGGGCGCCGACTTCACGGTCGAGCGACTGGCGGTGGGCGTCTCGCCGCTGCATCCGCAAACGGCGATCGACGATGTGGCCAAGCACCTCGCCGGCGATCCGGCATTGCGCGCGGTGGCTCTCGTCGACGAGGGCCGACCTGTGGGCCTCATCAATCGCCAGACCTTTGTCGACAGCTACGCGAAGCCCTATTTCAAGGAACTGTACGGTCGCAAGCCCTGCGTCATGTTCGCGAATACGACACCGCTTGTTCTCGACAAGCATACGAGTCTCGAAGGCATGACGGCCGTCCTGCGATCCTCGGACCAACGCTACCTGACCGAGGGGTTCATCGTGACGGAAGGTGGCCGGTATCTCGGACTTGGCACGGGCGAGCAACTCGTGCGCGTGGTGACCGAGGTCCGCATCGAGGCCGCTCGCCATGCGAATCCATTGACCTTCCTGCCCGGCAACATTCCCATCAGCGAACACATCGAGCGCCTGCTCGCGGCCGGCGGCGAGTTCGTCGCCTGCTATGCCGACCTGAACGACTTCAAGCCCTACAACGACCACTACGGCTATTGGCGCGGCGACGAAATGATCCGGCTGGTCGCTCGCACGTTGGTCTCGCATTGCGATCCCCGCCGCGACTTCGTCGGACACGTCGGCGGCGACGATTTCGTCGTTCTTTTCCAGAGTGACAACTGGCTCAGTCGTTGCGAGCAGATCGTCTCGTCTTTCAATGCCAATGCGCTGTCGCTGTTCGACGAGGACGCCTTGAAGCGCGGCGGCATCGAAGCCGAAGATCGACACGGCGTCTCCCGGTTCTTCAAGTGCACGACGCTGTCCATCGGCGCCGTACCCATCCGGCCCGGCACCTTCGCACGCGCCGAACAGGTCGCATCCGCAGCTGCAGCGGCCAAGCACAAGGCCAAGCTGTCCCCGCAAGGGCTTGAAGTCGAAAGCTGCTGACGGGAAGAACCGCAGGAGAGTGGACGGGGGCGTGTCGTCAATCTGTCACGGGATCAGGGAAAAATCCGGGTTTTCCCGTAGCGACCATTCATGGAATCCCATCTCACCTCCCAAGGCAGCAGGCCGCTCTGGGACGAAGCCCTCATGCGCGCGCTCAGCCAGGTCAGCGCCCCTTTCCAGGCAACCAGTTCCATGGTGATCGGTATCGAAGACGATGCTGGCGCGGTCTACAGAATCGTCCAGACCAACGGACTCTTCGAGGCTGTCCGGCTATTCGAATCGGCGCGCGATCTCGGATTTCGCATCTTCAGAGGCCGCGCCGCCGACGGCCACCAGGCGCATCGCGTTCTACGTCGAACGGCCTAGGCTTGACCTTACTTGGTTCGCGGAGACGCGCCTGGGACAGGCGCCGACTGTGTCAGCATGTGGACTACATGACAATTTGATGACGGCACCGTGGTGCTCGCTCATCCGATCGATGCCCACGAACCATTCGCGTGCCGTTCTTCTTGACGATGGTGCGGTATATAGACGAACCCCGCTTGGTCAGCGGGAACTGCTTCGCCGCTTTGACGATGACGCCGAGATGCGAATGCTCGCCCGTGTCAATGGCTACACCCAACTGCGGCAACTGGTCGAGTTGGCGCCAGACGATGCACGTGAGCTGATCAGGGTGCTTCCCGCCCTTGTTGAACGCGGCCTTGTCGAGCTGTTGGAATGACAAGCGCTGCTCGACGTTCGCAAGACGCTTCCGCATCGCGTATGCAAGCCGAGAGTCGAAGAAGTCGATGTGAGCAGCACCGGGCGGCGTGTCGGATGCGTTGATCTGCTGCCGCGCCCGGTGCCACGAAGCGGCCTGAGCACCTCGGCGCCGGTGCTGCCGGTGTCTCTTCGGGGACGCCGCTTGTCCTCCCCCGGTGATTGAATACCGTCTCCGCACCGCACAGCGGCGACCTATCCCGATGGAGCATCCGATGACCGGCGACTACTCGACCAAGACGCGCGACCTGCTGGGGCGCCTGCGCGCGTTCTTCGACCAGCACATCTACCCGAACGAAGAGCGCTACCTGCGCGAGGTGGACGCCAACCGGCGCGCCGGCAATGCCTGGATCCCGTCGAAGGTGGTCGACGAGCTGAAGCCCGTCGCGCGGCGCGAGGGGCTGTGGAACCTGTTCCTGCCGCATCCGTACGAAGGGCAGGGCGGCATCTCCAACCTCGACTACGCGCCGCTGTGCGAGCAGATGGGGCGCGTGATGTGGTCGGGCGAGGTGTTCAACTGCTCGGCACCCGACACCGGCAACATGGAGACGCTGGAGCGCTACGCCACCGACGCGCAGAAGCAGCGCTGGCTGCGCCCGCTGCTGGCCGGCGAGATCCGTTCGGCCTTCCTGATGACCGAGCCCGCGGTGGCCTCGTCGGACGCCACCAACATCCAGTGCACGATCCGGCGCGAGGGCGACGAGGTCGTCATCAACGGGCGCAAGTGGTTCAGCTCGGGCGCGGGCAATCCGCGCTGCGCGGTCTTCATCGTGATGGGCAAGACCGATCCGGACGCGCCGCGCCACGCGCAGCAGTCGATGGTGCTGGTGCCGCGCGATGCGCCCGGCGTGACCGTGGTGCGCCCGCTCACGGTCTTCGGCTACGACGATGCGCCGCACGGCCACATGGAGGTGGTGCTGGACAACGTGCGCGTGCCGGCCGCCGACATCCTGCTGGGCGAGGGCCGCGGCTTCGAGATCGCGCAGGGCCGGCTGGGGCCGGGGCGCATCCACCACTGCATGCGCTCGATCGGCGCGGCCGAGCGCGCGCTCGAGTCCATGATCGATCGGCTCACGGAGCGCGTCGCGTTCGGCAAGCCGCTGTCGGAGCAGTCGATCTGGCACGAGCGCATCGCCGAGTCGCGCTGCATGATCGACCAGGCGCGGCTGCTGACGCTCAATGCCGCCCACAGGATGGACACCGTGGGCAACAAGGAGGCGCGCTCCGAGATCGCGATGATCAAGGTGGTGGCGCCCAACATGTCGTGCAAGGTGGTCGACTGGGCGATCCAGGCGCACGGCGCCGCGGGCCTCAGCGCCGACTTCTGGCTGGCCGACGCCTACGCGCAGCAGCGCACGGTGCGCATCGTCGACGGGCCCGACGAGGTGCACCGCAACGCCATCGCGAAGCTTGAAATCGCGAAGCGTGCGGCGCTCAAGTTGCCGAAGACGGCCGCCTGATCAGCGACGGTCCTCGGGCCGGCCCCCGCCGCCTTGCGGGCGTGCGTCGCGTCCGGGCGCCGGGCCGCCGCGCACGGGCTGCGCGCGCATCTCCGGCGCCGCCCGCACGTGTTCCACCTGCGGATCGCCGAAGCCGCCCGGGCGCGGCGTGGCCGCGGTCGGCGGCACGCCGTGGTTGTTGGCCATGCGCTGCTCGGGCACGCCGAAGGCCCGATGCTCGTGATCGACCTGCTCGGGCGTCGGCTGGCCGTGCTGGGCGCCGTCGAAGCGGCGCTCGCTGGCCGTGGGCGGCGTGCGCCAGTGCGAGTTGCCGCCGGTGAAGCTCTCCGGATGCGTCTGGCGCTGCGGCACCGGCTCGCGGTACACGTTGGGCACGCGGCCCCCGGGGATGTTGTTGACGGCCGTGTTGTAGCGGAAGCGACCGCCCTCCCAGCGGCCGCCCGCGTAGCCGCGGCCGCCGTAGCCGTAGCCGTAGTTGATGCCGCCGTAGTAGCCCACGTGCGGGCCCCAGTAGCCGCGGTGCCACACGTAGCTGTCGCCGAAGAAGGCCCAGTAGCCCGGCGTCCACAGCAGGCCCGACTGGGGCGGCATCACCCAGGTGCCCGGGACCCAGATGTAGTCGCCGGTGGCGGCGTCCCAGCCCCAGTAGCCCGGAGTCCAGATATAGCCGTCGCCGGGGATCGGCGGCTGCGCATAGAGCGGCAGGGCCGGCGGGGCGATGGTGACCGACAGGGAGACCTGCGACCACGCGGCCAGCGGCGCCATGAGGGCCAGGCCGAGCGCGAGCGCGCTGCGCTTGAGGAAGGTGTTCGACATCGGGAAGCCTTTGCAAACAGGACAGCGTCGCGAGGGCCGCGATGCTCGGCAGTAATCCAGCAATCGGCGAGCCCGGACGAGGCCTTCAGGCCGGTGTCAGCGCAGCGCCTCGATGGGGTTGCCGTACAGCGGCTTGGTTCCGAACTGCGTGCTGATCGCGTAGGCGATGGCGCAGGCGAGCATCACGGGCACCGTCAGCTGGAACTCGTTGGTCATCTCCAGCACCATCGTGATGGCCATCAGCGGCGCGTGCGTGGCGGCGGTGAGCACGGCGGCCATGCCGATCACCACCAGCGAGCGCGGATCGCCCACCCAGGCGGTGGGCAGCCACAGCGCCGCCACCTGCGCCATAACGCCGCCGGCGGTGGCGCCCACGAACAGCGACGGCGTGAACATGCCGCCGATGGCGCCGCTGCCGGAGCTCCACGACGTGGCCACCACCTTGGTCAGCAACACCAGCGCGAGCCATTGCCACGGGTCGGTGCCCGCGAGCGCGCGCGACACCACGCTGTAGCCGTTGCCCCAGACCTCGGGCACGAAGGCCGAGAGGCCGCCCACCAGGAGCCCGCCGAGCGCCAGCCGCAGCGCCGGCGAGCGGATGCGCGCGAACTCGATGCGGCTGCGCTCGATCAGGCGGAGGAAGCCCCAGCCGAGGCCGCCGAACACGATGCCGGCCAGCAAGGTGAACCCGATGCTGGAGGGCAGCATCGCGATGGGCGCGGTCGCGTACAGCGGCCTCGGATCGACCATCACGTAGACCAGCGCGCTGGCCGTGCCCGAGGCGATGAGCACCGGGGCCACCGTGTGGCGTGCGAAGAAGCCCAGCGCCAGCTCCAGCACGAACACGACGCCCGCCACGGGCGCGTGGTAGGCCGCCGCGATGCCCGCCGCGATGCCGCACACCATGATGGCGCTCCGCTGCTCGGGCGCGATGGGCACGAGGCGCGCCAGCCAGGCCGACGCCCAGGCCGCCAGCTGCACCATCGGCCCCTCGCGGCCGATGGACGCGCCGGTGCCGATGGACAGCATCGCCGAGACCGTGCGCAAGGCGTTGGCCCGGTCATTGAGGTCGACCCTGCCCTGCCGGGCGGCATCGATATAGTCGAGATAGTGGTCGCCCTGCCTGCCGCGAGCAACCCAGCCCGCGCCGAGTTGCAGCACCAGCCCCGCGAGCAGGCCGCCGAGCGCGCAGACCACGGGACGCTGCCATGGGGGAATCGAGCGCGCGGCCTCGACGAGCCCGCCGGACTGGCGGGTGGCGAGCCACTCCACCTGGAGCGTCAGCCAACGGAACGCGAGCGTGGCCGCCGCGGCCGCCGCACCCGCGCTGGCGGCCCACAGCCACAGACGGATCGTGGCGGCGGTGGAGGCGAGCAGCGCGACGTGCCGGCGACGCGGAGCGGCATCGCCCGGGGAGGATGGTTCGGCGTCGTCGGCGGCGTGCATGGCGCTCATTGTCGCCACACTCCAGCGAGCGCGCCGCGACGAGCCGCCGCGTTCAGGCCGAGTGCGCGGACTCCCCCGACGGCTCGGCCTGCGTGCGCACGGCGTTGGCCAGCAGCACCGCGGCCGCGGCGCCGAGGGCCGACACGCCGAACGGGTTGTCGGCGATGGCGCCCGCCACCTGCTGCAGCGCGTCGGGGCTCACCTGCTCGACGAAGCGCGCCAGCTCGAACACCTGCTCGCGCGTGAAGTGTCCCAGCTCGTCGAGGGGCCGCGCGGCGCCGAGGGCCGACATGCGGCCGAGGAGCCCGGCGAACGCGCCCGAGGCCACGGCCACGAGGGCCAGCGGGCCCAGCGGCTTCAGAAGCGTCACCACGATGCGCGATCGCTGCACGGCACCGGCACCGGCGTACAGCCGCGACGCGAGGCGTGCGGCGCGCGAGCGCTCGCCGGGGATTCGGGTGCGGATGCCGAGCGCCATCGCCCGGCGGGTGACTTCGGCCTCCAGGGCCGTGTCGATGTCGTTGTTCATGGGTCTGGCTCCAGCTTGATTCTGCAGGGATGGAGTGACCGTGTCGACAGGGGTTCCGCATCGTTGCGTATGCCAATGTAAAAGCCCGCCCGACGTCACGCCGATGCCATGATTGCTTCACGAGGTGGTCACATCGTCGGACGGCAAATCCTGCGCGTGGGCACGCCGGCCGCGGGGGCGGGCCGGCGGCCGGGCTCGCCGGTTGCTCCCGCTTCCGGTCGCCGCAACCGCTCGAGGAATCCGCCATGCAACTCCCCGCCTGGCAGCAAGGGGTGCTCGACCCACAGGGTCCGGTGGCCGCCGCGCAGCGCACGATCCTGGGCAACGCCACGGTGATCATGCTGGCCGTGGTCGTGCCGGTGATCCTGCTCACGCTGGCGTTCGCGTGGTGGTTCCGCGCGGGCAACCGCTGGGCCAGGCGCGATCCCGAGTGGGCGTACTCGGGGCCGATCGAGGTCACGGTGTGGGCGATCCCGACGCTGGTGGTGCTGTTCCTGGGCGGCATCGCGTGGATCGGCTCGCACGACCTCGACCCGGCCCGTCCGCTGGCGGGCAAGGCCGCGCCGCTGCGCGTGCAGGTGGTCTCGCTGGACTGGAAGTGGCTGTTCATCTACCCGGACCTCGGCGTGGCGAGCGTGAACCGCCTCGTGGTGCCCGCGGGCACGCCGCTGCAGCTGCAGCTCACCTCGTCAGGCGTGATGAACAGCTTCTTCGTGCCGCAGCTCGGCTCGCAGATCTACACGATGGCCGGCATGACGACCACGTTGCACCTGCAGGCCGACCACGCCGGCACGTGGCCAGGGCTGTCGGCGCAATTCAGCGGCGACGGGTTTTCCGACATGCGCTTCGACGCCGTCGCGACCACGCCGGCGCAGTTCGATCAATGGATCGCGGCCGTGCGCGCGGCCGCGGGCACGCTCGACGCGCCGCGTTACGCGCAGCTCGCGCTCCCGGGCGTCGCCGCCTCCACGCCCACCTGGGGGCAGGTGGCGCCGGGCCTGTTCCAGTCCATCCTCGCGATGTCGGTGCAGCCGCCCGCCGCCGCCATGGCGATGCGCTGACATGTTGGGAAAACTGGGCTGGGACGCCATTCCCCTGCGCGAGCCGATCCCGCTGTTCGCGGCCGGCTTCGTGGTGCTGGTGCTCCTGGGCGTGCTCGCGCTGGTCACGTTCAAGGGCTGGTGGCCGGTGCTGTGGCGCGACTGGATCTGCAGCGTCGACCACAAGCGCATCGGCGTCATGTACGTGTTGCTGGCGCTGGTGATGCTGGCGCGCGGCTTCATCGACGCGCTGATGATGCGCACGCAGCTGGCGCTGGCCGCCGGCCACGCGCCGGGCTACCTCCCGCCTTCGCACTACGACCAGATCTTCTCGGCCCACGGCACGATCATGATCTTCTTCGTGGCCATGACGTTCATGGTGGGCCTGATGAACTTCGTGGTGCCGCTGCAGATCGGCGCGCGCGACGTCGCGTTCCCGGTGCTCAACTCGGTGAGCTTCTGGCTGACCGCCGCGGGCGTGCTGCTGGTGAACGTGTCGCTGGTGGTGGGCGAGTTCGCGCGCACCGGCTGGCTCGCCTATCCGCCGCTGTCGGAGCTGCAGTTCTCGCCCGGCGTGGGCGTCGACTACTACCTGTGGGCACTGCAGATCTCGGGCGTGGGCACGCTGCTCTCGGGCATCAACCTCACCACCACCATCCTGAAGATGCGCACCCCCGGAATGGGCTACTCGCGCATGCCCATCTTCACGTGGACGGCGTTGGCGTCCAACCTGCTGATCATCGCGGCGTTTCCCATCCTCACGGCGACGCTGGGCATGCTGCTGCTCGATCGCTATCTCGGCTTCCACTTCTTCACCACCGACCTGGGCGGCAACGCGATGATGTACGTGAACCTCGTGTGGGCCTGGGGCCACCCGGAGGTCTACATCCTCGTCCTGCCGGCGTTCGGCGTGTTCTCCGAGGTGATCGCCACGTTCTCCGGCAAGCCGCTGTTCGGCTACCGCTCGATGGCGGTCGCGACGATGGCCATCTGCGTGCTGTCGTTCATGGTGTGGCTGCACCACTTCTTCACGATGGGCGCGGGCGCCGACGTCAACGGCTTCTTCGGCATCATGACGATGATCATCGCGGTGCCCACCGGCGTGAAGATCTTCAACTGGGTGTTCACGCTGTACGGCGGCACGCTGCGCTTCGAGACGCCGCTGCTGTGGGCCATCGGCTTCATCGTCACCTTCGTGGTGGGCGGCGCCAGCGGCGTGCTGATGGCGATCCCGCCGGCCGACTTCGTGCTGCACAACAGCCTGTTCCTGGTGGCGCACTTCCACAACGTCGTCATCGGCGGCGTGGTGTTCGGCGCGTTCGCCGGCTACACCTACTGGTTCCCGAAGGCGTTCGGCTTCCGCCTGCACGACGGCCTGGGCCGCGCGGTGTTCTGGTGCTGGTTCATCGGATTCTGGCTGGCCTTCCTGCCGCTCTACGCGCTGGGCCTGATGGGCGCGACGCGGCGCATGCAGCACTACGGCAACACGGAGTGGCAGCCGCTGATGATCGTGGCGCTGGCGGGTGCGCTGGTGATCCTCGCGGGCATCGTGCTGACCATCGTGCAGCTGGTCGTGAGCGTGCGCGCGCGCGAGCGCCTGCGGGACGCGACGGGCGATCCGTGGGACGGCCGAACGCTGGAATGGGCGACGCCCTCGCCGCCGCCGGCCTGGAACTTCGCCGCGCTGCCCCAGGTCGACGGGCTCGACGCGTTCTGGGAGGCCAAGCGTCGCCACGGGGGCACGCTCGCGCCCGCGCAAGGCGAGGGCGCGCGGCCGCTCGAGCTGCCGCGGCCCAGCGCGCTCGGATTCTTCGTCGCGTTCTTCGCGTTCGTCGGCGGCTTCGCACTGGTGTGGCACATCTGGTGGCTGGGGCTGGTCGCCCTGGGCGGCGTCGTGGCCTCCGGGCTGGCGCGCGCATGGCAGGTCGAGCACGAGTTCGAGGTCGATCCGGCGGAGATCGCGGCCTTCGAGGCGCAGGGGGCGCGCACATGATCGCCGCCACCACCACCGTCGCCGAAGTGGAGATCCCGATCTCCGAACGGGGGCCGTCGCCGCGCAGGGTGATCGTCGCCTACGGCTTCTGGCTGTTCCTGCTCAGCGACATCATCGTCTTCTCGGCCCTGTTCGCGGCCTATGCGGTGCTGTCCGGCCGCAGCGCGGGCGGCCCCACCGGCGTGCAGCTGTTCCATCGCGGCAACGTGCTGATCGAGACCGGCTGCCTGCTGATGTCGAGCTTCACGTGCGCGATGATGTCGCTGGCCGTCGACGCGCGGCATCGCGGCCTCATGGCGCTCGGCGCGCTGCTGACGCTGGCGCTCGGCGCGGCCTTCGTCCGGCTGGAACTGGGCGAGTTCGCCGGGATGATCGCCCACGGCGCGGGGCCCGCTCGCAGCGCATTCCTGTCGGCGTTCTTCGCGCTGGTGGGCATGCACGGGCTGCACGTCTCGATCGGGCTGTGCTGGCTGGTCTCGATGGTGGCCCAGGTCTTCACGCTGGGCTGGCGGCCGATGGTGGTCGGCCGCCTCGCCTGCTTCAGCCTTTTCTGGCACGCGCTGGACATCGTCTGGATCGGCGTGTTCACCATCGTCTACCTGGGGGCGCGCTGATGGACGAACGCGACAAGCGCCACCCGCAGGCCAACGACGCCGAGACGCCGGGGAAGGCGCCCGACTGGCGCGGCGGCCTGGCGAAGAACCTGCTGGGACTGGCCGCGTCCATCGTGCTGACGCTGGCCTCGTTCTGGGCCGCGGGCACGGGCCTCGTGTGGGGGCCGGGCGTGCCGGTGCTGCTGGCCGCGCTGGCCATCGGCCAGATGGGCGTGCACCTCGTCTTCTTCCTGCACATCTCCAGCGGTCCCGCAGGCACCAACACGATCCTGGCGCTGGCCTTCGGCGTGTTCGTGGTGGCCCTCGTGGTGTTCGGCTCGCTGCTGATCATGGCCAACCTGGACACGGGCATGCAGGGCATGGACGGCCTGATGCGCATGCAGCGTTGACCTGCGCGTTGTCATCCTGCGCGAAGTCGCAGGATCCACTGCCGGCTGCAGACTGCGCGCGGAATGACAGGGTATTCAGTGCGACGCGATCGCATCCTTCGCATGCTGCGCCAGCCCGCCGTTGGGCGCGAGCTGCAGGTACGTCTCGAACGCCTTGCGCGCCTCGTCGGCCTTGCCCTGGCGTTGCAGCGCGTCGCCCAGGTTGACGTAGGCCACCGCGCGTGACGGATCGATCTTCAGCGCGGCCTCGAAGTACCTGACGGCGTTCGCGTCGTCGTTCGTCTTCCAGTACACGAAGCCGAGGTTGTTGGCCGCCAGCGCGAAGTCGGGCTGCAGCTTCAGGGCCTGCGCGAACTGGTCGCGCGCCGCGGCGTAGTTCTTCTCCTTGAACATCTGCATGCCGCGGTCGTTGAGCAGGCGGGCCTGCTGGCGGTCGCTGACCGGCGCCGCGGTGGGCGCGGCGATCTTCTGGTCCTTGCCCTGCAGGTCCCTCACCAGCACGCCGTCGGTGGCCGCGCTGGCCGCGACGACGGCCGTCGTCTTGTCCAGCTTCGTGTTCAGCGCGATGGCGTCGCCCGGCAGCTGCTGCGTGGCGTCGCTGATGTACTCCTCGCTGGCCGCCAGCGTGAACACGAACTCGCCGCCTTCCGATCCGGGCAGGCTGCCGAACGCCGGCGTCTGCGCGGAGACCGAGGCCACGGCCGGCGCGATGTAGGCCGCCAGCTCGGTGCCGGTGATGATGTTGTCGCCGTTCAGGTCGGCCTTGCCCGACAGGCCCTGCAGCAGCGTCCACGTGAAGATGGAATGGCCGCCGGGGCCGCCGTCGGCCACCATCTGGTCGGCGCCGCCGGCCGTGAGCATCTGGCGGCCGACGCGGTGCGCGTTGTCGCGCAGGAAGTTGCC
>FTKT01000372.1_pt2 | contig 14829 bp, 15 predicted proteins | sample 1658271 | NCBI WGS metagenome assembly FTKT01 (sample SAMEA3914811, study PRJEB12502) | metagenome | biome: forest; material: soil | place: Canada | collected 2011-08-04 | depth 0.3 m | reverse complement strand
CCTCCTCGGCCACGTAGGCGGCCAGCAGCTCGGGCTCGATCTCGTGGGCGAAGTTGCGGATGTAGCGGCGGGTGCGGGCGATGTGCCGGCCGGCCCGGATGATCCGCGGCAGGTCCTCGCGCTCGTCGATCCAGCGGGTGTCGGCCGCCGAGCCCGCGTCGCGGATCAGCAGCGTGCCGGCGTTCCGGTCGGTGAGCGCCTGCTTCTCGCTGGTCGCCGCGTCCACCGCGCCGTGCGCGTCCAGGCCGACGTGGCAGTGCGCGTCGACCAGCCCGGGCAGCGCCCAGCCCGTCACCGTCCGCACGTCCCGGGCGCCCGGGGGCCGGGAGAAGGCCACCCGGCCGTCCACCACCCAGAGTTCGTCCCGGACGTCCTCGGGGCCGACCAGCACCCGCCCCTTGATGTGCAGCACCGCGCCATCGCTCATGGTCGACCACTCTACGACGCGCCCGGCCGGGGGCGGCGGGCGTGTGCGGCAGACTGGGCCGTTGGCATCCGCACCTTGGCGAAAGGCCCCGACCGTGACCGACCTGCTCGATCTCCCCCCGCTCACCGCCGCCCGCTTCGCGGCGATCGAGGACCAGGTGGCGGCGCTGCTGCGAACCGGCAACGACGTGATCGTGACGCAGGGTGAGGCGCTGCTGCCGCTGGAGGCCGCGATCAAGGGCGCCGCACACCCGGGCGGCACCGCGCTGAACCTGGTCACCGGCCCCTACGGGCAGACCTTCGGCGGCTGGCTGCGCGACGCCGGCGCGAAGGTGGTCGACCTGGCCGTGCCGTTCGACACCGCCGTCGGCGCCGAGCGGGTCGCCGAGGCGCTGCGGGCGCACCCGGAGATCGACTTCGTCTCACTGGTGCACGCCGAGGCCGCCACCGGCAACACCAATCCGGTCGCCGCGATCGCCGCCGTCGTCCGCGAGCACGGCGCGCTGCTGATGCTGGACGCGGTCGCCTCGGTGGCCGCCGAACCGCTGCTGACCGACGAGTGGGGCGTGGACCTCTGCGTGATCGGGGGCCAGAAGGCGATGGGCGGGCCGGCCGGCGTCTCGGCGGTGGCGGTCAGCGAGCGGGCCTGGCGGCGGATCGCCGCCAACCCGGCCGCGCCGCGCCGCTCCTACCTCTCCCTGCTGGACTGGCGCGACCGCTGGACGAACGCCGGGCGCACCGTACTGCCGCACGCCCCGGCCCAGTTGGAGATGCTGGCACTGGAGGCCTGCCTGCACCGGATCGAGGCCGAGGGCCTGCCCGCAGTCCTCGCCCGGCACGCCGGCGCGGCCCGCGCGCTGCGCGCGGGCGTCTCGACGCTCGGCACGCTGGCGCCGTACGTCCAGCGGGCCGAGGACGCGGCGCCGGTCGCCACCACCCTGCGCACCCCGGCCGGCCTGGACGCCACCGCGCTGGCGGCCGACCTGCTGCGCGCCGACCCGGCCCTGCCCGTGCAGGCCGCCGGCGGGGCGCTGGCCGCCTCGGTGCTGCGGGTCAACCACTACGGATCCGCCGCGAACCCCGCGACCGTCACCGCCACGCTCACCGCCCTGGCCACCGCGCTGACCGCCCGCGGACTGCCGGCCGACCTCCCCGCAGCGCTGCGGGCGGCGGCCGCGGCGGGCTGACCGCGAGGGCCCGCGCCGTCGGCCCACCGCCGGCCGCCGATGGCGGGAAGGCCGGCGTCAGCCACACCCTCCAGCTCACCCTGGACGCGCAGAGCGACTAACGGAGCGACCAGCGGAGCGACTGGCAAAGCGACCAGCAGCCGGGCCGCGCGGACGGCCTACCCTCCCGGAGCGACGCGCGATACGGTGCCATCCGTTGTTGTGTACGTGCCGAGCGGAGGGGCGGAAGTGGCACGGCGGGATTCCATGGCGGTCGGACCGCGGCCGGTCCTCGGCGACCGCCGCCGGCTCGCCCTCGCCTTCGCCCTCGGCGCCGTGCTCGCGGTCCTCGCGACGCTCGGCTCGGTCCGGCTGCTGCGGGCGGACCGGGGCGACCAGTCCGTGCTGGTCGGCGACTACAGCACCTGCCGGCCCGCCGGCCCCGCCCCGGGCGGCGCCACCCGGCAGCCCCCGCCGCCGCTGCCCCCGCGCCCCGCCGGCGCCGAACGGCCGGCCTGGATCGCCCGGCCCGCCGGTGACCAGCAGATCCTGAGCACCGCGAGCCTGGTCCTGCCGGTCACCAGCGCGGTCACCGACGGCCACGCGCTGGTCGTCTCACTGATGCTCACCAGCACCTGCCCGGGGCCCGTCACGGTCACCGACAGCCGGGGCAACGCCTACCGGACGCTGGCCGACGTCACCGACGGCCGGCGCCACCGGGTGCTGATCCTGGCCGCCTTCGAGGTGGCGGCGCTCGGCACCGCCGACTCCCTCACCCTCGGCTACCCCCGGTCGAGCAAGTACCACGTGGCGGTGGACGAGTTCAGCGGGATCACCGGCGCCGGCCAGGCCGCCGTGGCGAGCGGGGACGCGGGCGGCACCGCGTTCAGCACCGAGTCCGCGCCGCTCACCTGCGCCGCGGGCGACCTCCAGGTGGCCGCCGTCGGGACCAACTCGGGCAGCGCCCCCGTCTTCTCCCCCGGCTGGACGGCCCTGCCGGTCCTGCCGCTCTCCTCCTACCGGCTCAGCACCGCCTACCGGCTGACCGACACCACCGCCCGCTGCGCGGCGACCGGCCGGACCACCGCGCAGTGGGCCGCCGCCCTCGCCACCCTGCGCTGACCGGGCGGACGAGCTGCCCCGCACCGCCGAGCCCCCGCACCGCCGAGCCCCGGAACCGCCGAACCCCCGCACCGCCGATCAGGCGAACGAAGCCCCGGACGGCTACCCGCCCGGCGCAGTCCCGGTCGCGATCTGAGGCCGCGTCAGCTTCGCTGTCCTCAGGACATGCCCGGATGTCCCGAGGAACCAGGCGAGGAGAATCATGCTCAAGGGCTTCAAGAACTTCCTGATGCGCGGTGACGTCATCATTGTGGCCGTCGGGCTGATCATCGCCCTGGCCTTCAGCACCCTGATCAAGGCGTTCACCGACAACGTCATCAACCCGATCATCGCCCGCGCGCAGGGCAGCGGCTCGGCCGGGCTCGGCTGGCAGCTCGGCACGACCGGGAACAGCGCCACCTACCTGGACCTCGGCGCGTTCATCTCGGCCCTGGTCTACTTCGTGATCTTCATGGCGGTGGTCTACTTCCTGATCGTCGTCCCGTACAAGACGGTCCAGGCCCGGCGCGGCATCACCGTCTTCGGCGACCCCACGCCGGCCAAGACCTGCCCGGCCTGCCTGGCCGAGGACATCCCCGCCGCAGCCTCCAAGTGCCGCTACTGCGCCACCGAGCAGCCCCCGGCGCCGACCCGGGGCTGAACCGGCGTCAGGACCCGACCCCGCGTCAGGAGCCGCCCCCGGGTCGGCGGCCGGCCGCGGCCGCGAAGCCGCCGCTCAGCCCCCCGACCCGGTCGTCGAGACCCGCGTCGCGGGCGCGACCGCGCCCTCGACCGGCACCCCCCGCGCGGCGGGGGCGCCGCCGCTCTCCGTGGCCGCCCGGGGAGCGGCGTTCTGCTGTGCCTGGCCGGCCGCCGACTCGGTGGAGGTGCGCCAGGTCCGCGCGGCGGGCACCGGCTGGGAGAGCGGCGCCGACTGCACCGCCGAGCGCGAGACCGCCCGCGTCAGGACCCCGGGGGTCGGCGCGCCGAGCGCGGTGCGCTCGATCCGCAGCACCAGGTTGCGCTCCTCGGTCCGCCCCGGCCAGTCGTGGTCCTTGCTGCGGATGGTCTGGCTGCGCACCCCGTCCACCTCGGTCCACTTGCTCACCAAGGCGCGGACGTTCGGCCGCCAGACCCCCTCGTACTGGTGCTCCACGGCGAGGTCCCAGCCGTGGCCCGCGCCACCGTCGTCGACCACCTGGCTGGTCCCGACGACGCCGTCGATGACGATGGTGGGCCCGCGCCGGACGGTCACCACGGCGCGCTGCGGCCAGTCGGCGTCGACGCCGACCACGGTGATCCTGCACGGTCCTTCGTACCAGGGCATGGGACGCTCCTTCGCGCTCGCTTCGCACGGGGCCCGGTCCGGAGCCCTCCGCTCACTGGAACGGCTGCCCGGCCGTCGGGGGTTCGCGGCCTCGGTCCCGGCGAGAGTTCCCCTCCCCTTCATCTTCCCGACATCCGGATCTCACCCTGGCCCGGCACGGTGAGTCCGACGCAAAGTTGGCTATACAACTTGACCCTTCGGGAAGGACCACCGATGCCGCTGTCACCGTACTGGCTGCGCGACAACTGCCCCTGCTCGCACTGCCGCGACCCGCGCAACGGGCAGAAGCTCTTCCAGATCACCGACCTGCCGGACGACCTGGTGATCAGCGGTCAGGAGCGCACCGACAGCCACCTCACGGTGACCTGGTCCGACGGCCACCGCTCGCGCTACCCGCTGGCCTGGCTGGACGAGCCGGCCGAGGGCGATCAGCGCACCGAGCAGCACAAGCGCCGCTGGCAGGCCGCCGACTTCGCGGCCGGCATCCCCGAGGCGCCGTGGGACGCCTACCTCGCCGACCCCGCCGAGCGGGCCGCCGTGCTGCGCGCGGTGCAGCGGTTCGGCTTCGCCGTGCTGCGCGGGGTACCGACCGTCGAGCGGCAGGTGCTGGCGGTGGCCGAGACCTTCGGCTACGTCCGTCAGACCAACTACGGCGAGCTCTTCGACGTCCGGGTCGAGCCCGATCCCAACAATCTGGCCTTCACCAGCGCGGCGATCGCCCCGCACTCGGACAACCCCTACCGCGACCCGGTGCCCACCCTGCAACTGCTGCACTGCCTGGTGAACGCGGCGGTCGGCGGCGACTCGGGCCTGGTGGACGGCTTCGAGGCCGCCGCCCTGCTGCGCGCCGAGGCACCCGAGGACTTCGCGGTGCTGACCCGCACCCTGGTCCCGTTCGTCTTCCGCGACCGGCGGACCGAGCTGCGGGCCGACCGGCCGCTGATCGAGACCGACCCGGCCGGGCGGATCCGCGAGGTGCGGTTCAACAACCGCTCGATCGGCACGCTGCGGCTGCCCGCCGCCGAGCTGGACGCCTTCTACGCCGCCTACCGCCGGTTCGCCGCAATCACGCTGCGCCCGGAACTCCAGCTGGAGTTCCGGCTCGGTCCCGGCGACTGCCTGATCTTCGACAACGTCCGCCTGCTGCACGCCCGCACGGCCTTCGAGCAGGACGGCGCACGCCACCTGCAGGGCTGCTACGCCGACCTGGACTCGCTCGCCTCCACGCTGGCCGTGCTCGACCGGCGCGCCGCCGCCCTGGACACCCTGGAGGACCTGTTCGCGGACGCCGGCGCCGGGGAGTACCTGGGCGAGGCGGTGACCATGGCCGAGCACATGCTGCAGGCCGGCGCGCTCGCCCAGCGGGCCGGGGCGCCCGACGCGCTGGTGGCGGCCGCGCTGCTGCACGACGTCGGTCACCTCTTCGACGAGCAGGGCCAGAGCGCCCTGACTGGACGGGAGTTGATGGAGGGCCAGGACAACCGGCACAGCGACACCGGCGCCGACTGGCTGGCCCGGTGGTTCGGCCCGGAGGTCACCGAGCCGGTCCGGCTGCACGTGGCCGCCAAGCGCTACCTGTGCGCGGTCGAGCCCGACTACCGGGCCGGGCTCTCCGAGGCCTCCGAGTACACCCTGCTGGTGCAGGGCGGCCCGCTGAGCGAGGAGCGGGCCGCCGAGTTCGCCGCCCGGCCCGGCGCCGCCGAGGCGGTGGCGGTGCGCCGCTGGGACGACCAGGCGAAGGTGGCGGACGCCGAGACCCCCGGCTTCACCCACTTCCGCCCGCTGCTGGCCGCCCTCCTCGAAGGCTAGTCCTCCTCCCGCGCATGGCGCGAAAGGGCGGAGGTGGCCAGCGAGTTGTGCACGCTGAAGGCCACGGTGCCCGGCAGGTAGCGGTCCTGCGACCACTCCACCGGGCGCCCGGTCGGGTCGGTGGTGCGGCGGCGCTCACGCAGCAGCGGGGCGCCGCGCCGGCAGCCGAGCAGCTTGGCGTCCTCCGCGTTGGCGGTCACCACGTCGATGGTGTGGTCGGCGTCGGTGAAGAGGATGCCGTGCTCGCGCAGCTGCTCGGTGTGCGACACCACGTCAGGCGGCAACTGGGCCACCACCGCGCCGACATGGAAGGGGTAGACGGTGCGCTCGACCATCACCGGGGTGCCCGAGAGGGTGCGCAGCCGCAGCGTCACGTACACCTCGGCGCCCGGGTCCAGGCGCAGCTGCTCGCGCTCGGCGGCGTCCGCGGGGCGGCGGATCAGGGACTCCAGGCGGCCGCCGGGCTCCTCGCCCATCGAGCGGGCCCAGTGGGTGAAGCTCAGCAGTTCGGAGAAGCTCTGCACGCGGGCGTTGCCGAGCACCACCCGGCGGGTGCCGCGCCGCGAGGTGACCAGCCCGTCGGCCCGCAGGACGGCCAGCGCCTGGCGCACGGTGCCGCGCGAGACGCCGTACCGCTCGGCCAGCGCGCCCTCCGCGGGCAGCCGGCCGGCCTCGCCGTACGCACCGGTGGTGATCGCCTCGCGCAGGTCGGCCGCGACCCTGCGGTAGAGCGCGCCGCCGGCCTCCGGTGCGGCCGTGCCGCCGGCCTGCTGCGGTACGGGGACCTCGGCGTCCGGGGTCTGGCTGTCGGTCAAGGTCGTTCCCACCGGTCCCTCCCAAGTCGGTGTCCCGTACGGAGATCCGGCCGAGGACGGTCCGACCCTATCCGTTCCGCCTGGGCCGTTCGTGCGCCGCACCGTCGGATCGTAAACGCCCGGACTCGACCGTTCCCGTAGCCGACCCCTGTTCTGGGCCACCCGTTCACCTCCTCGTCATCGGGATCCGGCGTACTTACCCCCGTCAGGCAAAGTTGGCTGGCCAACTTGATCTGACCTTCTCTCACCAGAAGGCCTCCGCACTGCCTGTGCGAAACCCTGCCGCACCCCGACCAGGAGACTCTCCCGTGACCGTGCACCGTGCCCGTACCGCCGCTTTCGCGGCCGTGCTGACCGCCGCCGCGCTTTCCCTCACCGCCTGCGGCTCCGCCGGCTCGACCACCGCCAAGTCCGGAGACGCGGCCGGGTCCAAGAACGCCAAGACCGTGACCTCCGCCGCCGACTTCGGCGGCATGGACGCCCTTGTCGCCGCCGCCAAGAAGGAGGGGAACCTGCACGTCATCACCCTTCCCCGCGACTGGGCGAACTACGGCACCCTGATGGACGGCTTCACCGCCAAGTACGGCATCAAGATCGAGGACGAGAACCCGGACGGCTCCAGCCAGGACGAGATCAACGCGATCACCTCCCGCAAGGGCCAGGACCGCGCCCCCGACGTCGTGGACCTCGGCAGCGCCTTCGCGCTGAGCGCCACCTCGCAGGGCCTGCTCGCCCCGTACAAGGTCGTCGACTTCGACAAGATCCCGGCCACCATGAAGGACGCCGCGGGCAACCGCTACAACGACTACGGCGGCTACATGGCGATCGGCTGCGACGCCAAGAAGGTCGCGACCTGCCCGAAGACCTTCGCCGACCTGCTGAACCCGGCCTACAAGGGCATGGTCGCGCTGAACGGCAACCCGACCAAGGCCGGTGCCGCCTTCGGCGCCGTGTACGCGGCGGCGCTGGCCAACGGCGGTTCGCTGGACAACATCCAGCCCGGCATCGACTTCTTCGGCAAGCTGAAGGCGGCCGGCAACTTCAACCCGGTCGAGGCGACCCCGGCGACGATCGAGAAGGGCGAGACCCCGATCACCGTCGACTGGTCCTACCTGAGCTCGGGCTACTCGGACAAGTTCGCCGGCAAGGGCATCGACTGGAAGGTCTCGATCCCCTCCGACGGCAGCTACGCCCAGTACTACAACCAGGCGATCAACAAGGAGGCCCCGCACCCGGCCGCCGCTCGCCTCTGGGAGGAGTACCTCTACAGCGCCGAGGGCCAGAACGGCTTCCTCAAGGGCTACGCCACCCCGGCCCTGTTCGACTCGATGAAGACGGCCGGCACCCTGGACTCGGCCGCGGTGGCCAAGCTCCCGGTCATCGACAAGCCGTTCACCACCTTCCCGACTCCGGACCAGACCGACGCGGCCAAGAAGGTCGTGACCGAGAACTGGGCCAAGGCGATCGCGGGCTGATCACCACCATGAATGACACGGCCCCCACCCCGGTGCCGTCCCCCGCCGCCACTGACCAGCTCAGTGGCGGCGCGGGGGGCGCCCGCACCGTCATCCCCCACCCCTCCTCCCCGCAGGCCGCCTCCCCCGCCCACCGGCGCACCCGGCGGCCGCGCGGCGGCGCCTGGGTCGCCACCCTGCCGCTGCTGGTCTTCTTCGCGATCGGCTTCGGCCTGCCGGCCATCGCGATCGCCATCGGCGCCTTCACCACCTCCACCGACGCCCCCGACGGTGGCGGTGACTGGACCTTCGCCAACCTCACCGGTTCGCTCCAGGGCGCCTACTGGACGGCCCTGTTCGGCAGCATCAAGCTCTCCGCGCTGACCGCGCTGATCGGCACCGTGCTGGGTCTGCCGCTCGCCCAGGCCGTGGTCACCTCCCGGTTCCGGGTGGTCCGCGAGGCGGTGCTCTCCGGCTCCGGCGTGCTGGCCAACTTCGGCGGCGTCCCGCTCGCCTTCATGTTCGTCGCCACCCTCGGCAACGCCGGTGAGGTGACCAAGCAGTTCAAGCTCACCTCGCACGGCTGGAGCCTCTACACGTTCAGCGGTCTGACGGTGGTGTACCTCTACTTCCTGGTCCCGCTGATGATCCTGACCATCACCCCGGCCCTGGAGGGCCTGCGGGTGCAGTGGCGCGAGGCGGCGCACAACAACGGCGCCACCACGTACCAGTACTGGCGGCACGTGGCGCTGCCGATCCTGCTGCCCTCGCTGCTCGGCGGCTACGTGCTGCTCTTCGGGGCCGCCTTCGCCGCGTACGCGACGGCCGCCGCGATGGTCGGCAGCTCGGTGCCGCTGATCAGCATGCAGATCGCGGACGCCCTGTCGGGCAACGTGCTGGTCGGCCAGGGCAACCTCGCCCTCGCGCTCGGCCTGGACATGATCGTGGTCGCCCTGCTGGTCATGGCGATCTACCTGCCCCTTCAGCGCCGGAGTGCCAAGTGGCTGAGCTGATCCAACGCCTGCGCATCTGGCGCGGCTCCGTCCTGCTGCTCGGCGGGATCTACTTCGCGGTGCCGCTGGCGGCCTCGGTCTACTTCAGCATCGACGACAACAAGGGCGGCTACAGCTTCCGCGCCTACACCCAGCTGATCAGCGCGCCCGGCTTCCTGGACAGCCTGCGCCTGAGCATGGAACTGGCCGTGGTCACCGTGCTGGTGATGCTGCTCCTGCTGGTGCCGGCGCTGGTCGCGGTCCGGCTCGGCGCGCCGAAGCTGCGCCCGGTGATCGAGCTGATCTGCTCGCTGCCGCTGGTCGTCCCGGTGGTCGCGCTGACCACCGGCATCATCGGCGTGCTGCGCTGGGGACCGGACTACCTGCACGACACGCCCTTCTTCCAGACCATCGTGGCCATCCAGGACCCGAACTTCCCCGTGGTGCTGGTGATCGCCTACGTGCTGATGGCGCTGCCCTTCGCCTACCGGGCGATCGACGGCGGCCTGCGCGGGGTGGACGTCAAGACGCTGGTGGAGGCGGCCCGCAGCTGCGGGGCGAGCTGGCCGCGCGCGGTCTTCTCGGTGATCGTGCCCAACCTGCGCAGCGCGCTGCTGAACGCCTCGGTGCTCACCGTGGCCCTGGTGCTCGGCGAGTTCACCACCGCCTCGATCCTCGGCTTCCAGCCGTTCTCGGTGTGGATCAGCTCCAACGGCAAGAGCGACGGCCAGATGTCGGTCGCGGTCTCGATCCTGAGCCTGCTGATCGTCTGGCTGGTGCTGCTGATGATGTCCGCCGCCGGCCGTGAGCGGCGCGGTCGCAAGTCCGCCCGTTCCTGATCCCCCACATTCCTTCCAGGAGTTCACCGCCATGACCACCTCCCCGCTCATCGCCCCGCCCAGCGGAGCGCCGCTGCACCCGGGCAGCGCGACCGTCGAGTTCCGTTCGCTGCGGAGGGCGTTCGGATCGACCGTCGCGCTGGACGGGCTCGACCTCACGGTCCACCCCGGCGAGCTGCTCGCCCTGCTCGGCCCGTCCGGCTGCGGCAAGACCACCGCGCTGCGGATCCTGGCCGGCTTCGAGACGCACGACTCGGGCGACGTCCTGGTCGACGGGCAGGACGTCACCCGCACTCCGGCGCACAAGCGCGACGCGGGCATGGTGTTCCAGTCCTACAGCCTCTTCCCGCACCTGACCGCGGCCGACAACGTCGCCTTCGGCCTGCGGATGCGCGGCGCCGGCAAGTCCGAACGGCGCAAGCGCGCCATGGAGCTGCTGGAGCTGGTCGGCCTGCCGCAGCGCGCCGAGCACTACCCGCACCAGATGTCCGGCGGCCAGCAGCAGCGCATCGCGCTGGCCCGCGCGCTGGCCCTGCAGCCGCGGGTGCTGCTGCTCGACGAGCCGCTCTCCGCGCTGGACGCCAAGGTCCGGCTCAACCTGCGCGAGGAGATCCGCCGCCTGCAGCAGGAACTCGGCATCACCACCCTGTTCGTGACGCACGACCAGGAGGAGGCGCTGTCGATGGCCGACCGGGTCGCCGTGCTGCGGGCCGGACGGCTGGAGCAGTGCGCCACCCCGAACGAGCTCTACGCGCGCCCGACCACCGCCTTCGTCGCGGAGTTCGTCGGCACCATGAGCCGGATCCCGGCCACCCGCTCGGGTGACGGCGTCGAGGTGCTCGGCCGCCGCCACGCGGTGGACGGAATCCTGCCCGGCAGCGGCGAGTTGGACGTCCTGGTGCGTCCGGAGAACGTCGCGCTCAGCGCCACCGACCACGGCACGGCGGTGGTCGTCGGCGCCAGCTTCCTGGGCGCCGTCACCCGGCTCACCGTCCGGCTCGCGGACGGCACCGAGGTCAAGGCCGACCTGGCGACCGAGCAGGCCGCCCTGCTGCCGGTCGGCGGCAATGCCCAGCTCACCCTGCCCGACCGTCCCGTCCTGGTCGACAGCCGCATCAAGTCCGGTCAGTGATAGGACAGATGACTCTTCGAACCCTCCCCGCCGCCGTGCTCTTCGACATGGACGGCACCCTGGTCGACACCGAGCACCTCTGGTGGGAGGCCACCGTCGAGGTGGCCACCGGCCTCGGACTGACCCTCGACGAGAGGGATGTGCCGCAGGTGCTCGGCCAGGCGGTCGAGCACACCGCGGCGCACCTGTCCGGGCGCTGCGAAGGCGCCCGGAGCACGGCCGAACTAGCCGTCAAGCTCCAGGAGTTGTTCATTCGGCGGGTCGCCGCCGAGGTGGTGCCGCGGCCCGGCGCGCTGAATCTGCTGACCTCGCTGCACGAGGCCGGGGTGCCGACCGCGCTGGTCTCCGCCTCGCCGCGTGAGGTGGTCGACCTGGTGCTCCGCACCCTCGGCACCCAGTGGTTCACCGTGACGCTGGCCGCCGAGGACACCCCGCGCACCAAGCCCGAGCCGGACCCGTACCTGGCCGCCGCCGCGCTGCTCGGCCTGGACCCGGCGCACTGCGTGGCCGTCGAGGACACCCCGACCGGGGTCGCCTCCGCGCACGCGGCCGGCTGCGCGGTGCTCGCGGTGCCCTCCGCCGTGCCGATCGCCGCCGCGCCCGGGATCACCCTGCTGGACAGCCTGGTGCACGCGGACCTCGCGCTGCTGGCTACACTCACCGGCCCCGCAGAGTAGCCCTGGTGTCCTACCTGCTGCTCGCGCTCGCCATCGCCAGCGAGGTCTGTGCCACCAGCTGCCTCAAGCTCACCGATGGATTCAGCCGGCTGTGGCCGAGCCTGGGCGTGGGGGTGGGCTATGTGCTCTCCTTCGCACTGCTCGGCCAGGCCCTGAAGCAGATTCCCGTCTCGGTCGCCTACGCCGTCTGGTCCGGCGCCGGTACGGCCGCGGTGGCCGCCATCGGCGTGGTCGCCTTCGGCGAGGAGCTGGGCCGGGTCCAGCTGGCGGGTATCGCGCTGATCATCGTCGGCGTCGTCCTGCTCAACCTGCGTTCCACCCATTGACGGCACGCGAGACCCGACGGGTGTCCGCCTTCGGTACGGCAGAACGGGTGCCCGCTTTCGGCGGGCACCCGTTCTGCCGTACCCGCACCGAAATTCACCACGGCCCCGGAACCGTCCGAAATCCGGTCCGGGAATGGCGTCCCCGCGGGTCGGCCAATTCGGCCGAGGGCGGCAGTGGATGACGCCTGGCCAGGTCTTTTCGCCGAACGGTTCCCCGGCCGGAGTTGCCAGAGCACAAGGCTTTCCGATATTCCTATGCCTCGCACCGCCGGAAGAATCCAGGCTCCACACATAAGGATTGACGTGTCCATACCCCCGCCCGAGACCGCCCCGAACCCGCAGGCACCGTACGGCTACTACCCGGCGCCCCAGGTCCCGGAGCAGCCGCAGGGCAAGAACGGCTTCGCCATCGCGTCGCTGATCTTCGGCATCATCGGCGGCATCCTCTTCGGCCTGATCTTCGGCTTCATCGGGCTGTCGCGGGCGAAGAAGGTCAACCGCGGCAAGGCCATGTCGTGGATCGGCATCGTGCTGTCCATTCTCTGGATCGCCCCCATCGCCTACTTCGTGCCGCACCTGCTCAAGGCCTCCGACGCCGGCTGCGTCGCCGCCAAGCAGACGATCTCCACCTACGACGACGCCAAGTTCAACGCCGACCAGAGCGACCCGGCGGCCCTCAAGGCCGACTTCCAGGCCGTCACCGACCGGCTCAACGACGCGGCCGCCAAGAGCCAGAACAGCGCGGCCAAGACGGCCATCCAGAGCGTGGCGAACGACTTCAAGGAATTGGTCACCGACCTCGACACCAACACGGTCCCCTCGTCCGACCTGCAGGCCCGGATGAACACCGACGGCAAGAAGATCGACTCCGCCTGCGGGACGATCGGCAGCTGATCCCCGCACCCCCGGTTCCTGACGGCCTACCAGCCCGCTGGTGGGCCGTCCGCGTGTCCCGGCATCGGTCCGGGCCCAGGAGCACGCCCACCCGGGAGGCCCGCCTGGTCAGGACGGCGGCCGGACGGCCGAGTTCGGCGAACTCCCGACGGCGCGCCATCCGCCGTTCACACGTCCGCCGCCGGGCATGGCGTGAATGAGGGCACAGTTGTTCAGCCAACTCCACCGGCTTGAGCTCCCCTCACCCTCGCCTCCACCGGCGGACAGGAACACCCATGGCCACTGGCAGCTCACTCTCCCTGAGCACCCCCGGCAGTCCCACCGAAGGCGACAAGCTCACCTTCCACTGGACGACGGACGCCCCCGACGCCAAGAACTGGATCGGCGTCTACGACGGCACCCGGCAGCCGGGCACCGGCAGCTCGCTGCTCTGGAAGTACGTCCCCGGCACCTCCGGCGACCTCACCCTGGACACCTCGGCCCTCACCGGCGGCCCCTACACCGCCTACCTACTCGCCAAGGACGGCTACGGCGTCCTGGCGCGCAGCGCGCCGTTCAGCTTCACGGCCAAGCCCGCCGTGACCGCCCCGCACAGCGCCGTGGACGCGCTGACCGCCACGCCCGTCAACCCCGGCGGCGGCGTCAGCATCAAGCTCGGCGGCCTCTGGTCCCGCCCGGCCGGGAACCCGGCGGGCGGCGCCACCTTCCGCCGCACCGGCGGCGACTCCTGGCTCGCCGTCAGCGCGGACGGCACGGTCACCGGCACCGCGCCCTCCTCGGCACTGCCGCACCCGGCCGTCGTCACGGTGGGCGTCAAGGACGGCACGGGCGCGCTGGACTCCGTCACGGTGCAGGTCCCGGTCGTGCCGCCGAAGTCCAAGGTCCTTCTCAAGGTGGCCAGTTGGAACCTCTGGGAGGCCGGCGCGCACAGCACCGACGCGCTGGAGAAGCAGCTGCGGGTGATCCTCACCGAGGGCCTGGACCTGCTCGCCCTCCAGGAGACCGCGGGCGGCAACGCGAAGACGCTGGCCGACGCGCTCGGCTGGTACTGCTACCAGAGCCCCGGCAGCGTCGGCATCCTGAGCCGCTACCCGCTCACCGCGATCACCGCGGCCACCGCCGAACTGCCCGCCGCCGGGGCCACCGTGCAGCTGCCCGGCGGTCGCACCGTCCGCTTCTGGGCGGCCCACCTGGACGAGGACTCCTACGGCCCGTACGCCGTCCAGGACGGCCGGAGCGCCGCCGAGGTGACCGCCGCCGAGAGCGGCTCGCTGCGCTACCGGCAGGCCCAGGCGCTGCTGGCCGCGATGAAGCCCGACCTCGCCTCGCGCACCCCGGTGATCCTGGCCGCCGAGCTCTCCTCGCCCTCGCACCTGGACTGGACGGCCGCCACCCACGGCGCCCAGCTGGACTGGCCGGTCACGGTCGCCGTGCAGGCCGCCGGACTGACCGACAGCTTCCGCCACCAGCACCCGGACCCGGTGGCCTCCCCCGGCGCCACCTGGTCGCCCACCCGCAAGCTGCGCGGCAGCCTGCCGGAGCCGCAGGACCGGGTCGACTACGTGACCTACGCCGGGAAGCTCACCCTGGTCGAGGCGCACACCCTGGCCACCGGCTGGCCCGCCGCCGAGCCGAACGCCGCCGCCAACGGCTGGCCCGCGGACACCGCGGCCGCCGTCGCCACCTTCGCGCTCTGATCCGCGACCGCTGATCAGCGCCGGCTGATCAGTGCCGGCTGATCAGTGCCGGCTGATCCTCGCCCTCCGACCTTCGCCTCTGACCCTTCGCCCGCTGATCTCCGCCCGCTGAGAGGCACGCCATGTCCGAGCTCAACCGCCGTACCTTCGTAGGCGCCGCCGCCGCAGCCGGCG
>FTKT01000718.1_pt4 | contig 14869 bp, 19 predicted proteins | sample 1658271 | NCBI WGS metagenome assembly FTKT01 (sample SAMEA3914811, study PRJEB12502) | metagenome | biome: forest; material: soil | place: Canada | collected 2011-08-04 | depth 0.3 m | reverse complement strand
CGGTGTCTTGCGAGGAGGTGTCACGAATCATGAAGAGTGTCCGGGCGGTGCACGGCGGGCGTGCTGTCCGGCTTCATGTTTGCAACGACCGTGCCACGGTCGAGCGGTCGCTCGGTTCCTTGCGGATCAACGACTTGCGTGCGTCTCCCGACGCACGGCGAGTGTCCGCGGACACTCGCGGACACTGCCTGCGGACACGGGGCGAACGCCCCGTGGACGACTTACATCGACGCCGCGGACGCCTTCTTGGAGGCCTTGGCCGCCTTCTTGGCGGCACGCTTGTCTGCCTTGGCCTTCGCCGCAGCGCTGGCCGAGGCCTCGCCCTTGGGCGATTCGGTCTGGCCGGCAGCGGCCGGCGCGCCGCTGCCCTGGGCATAGGCGACGGAGACTGCGGCGACGAGCAACAGGGAGACGAGAGCCGACTTCTTCATGGGGAACCTTCCTGGAAACGTTGAGGAGACCGGCGCAAGTTGTAGCCCCAATCGCCGCGCAGCGCATGTACGCTGATGCACGCGCGCGGGCTTCAAGCGCGTCCGCGCCGCGCGTCGATATCAGAACAGGCTGGCGCCGATGTTGATCAGCAGCGCGAGCACCGTGGTGTTGAACAGGTAGGCCAGGATGCAATGCAGCGAGCCGATGCGCCGCATCGGCTTGGTGACGAACGAGACGTCGGCCGTCTGGCCCGAGGTGCCGATCACCGCCGAGAAATAGAAGAAGTCGCCGTAGTCCGGATCCTCGTCGTCCGGGAACGCCAGTCCGGGCTTGCGGCCGTGGCAGGCCGCCATGTAGTAGTCGTGCGCGTAGTGCAGCGTGAACATGATCTGGATGAAGCTCCACGACGACAGCACCGTCAGGCCCGCCAGCGCGATGTGCATGCCGCGCGACCAGCCGTGCAGATCCTTGACCACGGCCAGCTCGAACGCGATCGCGACCAGGCTCGCGATGGCGGCGATCACCGTCAGGCCGAGGATCGCGTACTTGCCGTCGTCCTGCAGCTGCGCGCGGTGCCGCATGTGGCCCTTCGACGAACGCACCATCATCACCGCGGCCAGCGCGACGTAGAGCCAGGCGCCGACGTTCCACGCGATGAGCCAGCGCGAGATCGGCTGCGACGCGATGCCCGTCGGCAGCAACAGCCCGGTGAGCACGCCGATCGCGAAGACGATGAACAGCCGCGGCCGCACCTTGAACACGTGCACGAATCGCTTCAACGGAGGGGTCATGGATCGGCCTTGGCAAGTCGCGCGCCGGGGGCACGCACCACCGCATTGTCCGGCCCGCCATGCCGGCCGCCGCGGCAAGCTGAAGCCCTGCTTGCGCCGGCATGCGAGGATGCGCCCTGCCGACCCACCTGCCCGAGACCGCCGATGAAGCTGCTGCTGCCCTACCTCGCGATCGTCCTCACGATGATGCTGCTGGACGTCCTGTGGATCGGCGCCGTCGCGCGGCCGCTCTACTTGCGCGGCATCGGGCACCTGATGGCCGAGCACCCGAACTTCGTCGCGGCGGCGGCGTTCTACCTGCTGTTCGCGATCGGGCTGATGGCCTTCGTCGTGCTGCCGCGCGCGCCTGGCGACTGGCACATGGCCGCGGCCTGGGGCGCCCTGTTCGGCTTCATGACCTACATGACCTACGACCTGACCAACATGGCCACGCTGCGCGATTGGCCGCTGGGCCTGTCGTTCATCGACACGGCATGGGGCTGCGTCGCCACCGGCCTCGCGGCGACGGTCGGCAAGCTGGTGGCCGACAAGGTCGGCTGACAACGTGCCGACGCGGGGCGTGTGAAATCACTGTGATTTCATACAGAATGGCGGTATGAGCCACCCGCTGCCCCGCGTGATCGCGCACCTCGACATGGACGCGTTCTATGCGTCGGTCGAACTGCTGCGCTATCCGATGATCCGCGGGCTCGCGGCCGTGGTCGGCGGCGGGCGCCGCCACACGCCGGTGATGCAGGAGGACGGCACGCTCAGGTTCGCCAAGCTGGAGGACTACGTCGGCCGCGGCGTCGTCACCACGTCCACCTACGAGGCGCGCGCCTTCGGGGTGTTCTCGGGCATGGGCATGATGAAGGCGGCCGCGCTCGCGCCGCACGCGATCCTGCTGCCGATGGACTTCGACAGCTACCGCCTGTACTCGCGCAAGTTCAAGGCCGCGGTCGCGGAGCTGGCGCCGGTGATCGAGGATCGCGGCATCGACGAGATCTACATCGACCTGACCGACATCCCCGGCATCCGCGACACCATCGGCCACGACCCGCTGGGCGGCGTGCGCGCGTTCGCGCACGAGCTGAAGAACAACGTCAAGCGCGCGACCGGCCTCACCTGCTCGGTGGGCGTGACGCCCAACAAGCTGCTCTCGAAGATCGCGTCCGAACTCGACAAGCCCAACGGCCTGACCGTGCTGACGATGGAGGACATCCCCACGCGCATCTGGCCGCTGCCGGTGCGCCGCATCAACGGCATCGGCCCCAAGGCCGGCGCGCGGCTCGACGCGCTGGGCATCCACACCATCGGCGAGCTGGCCGCGCGCGACATGGCCTGGCTGACGCAGCACTTCACCGTCAATACCGCGCAGTGGCTGCACGACGTCTCGCACGGCGTCGACGACCGCCCGGTGGTCACCAGCAGCGAGCCGGTGTCGATGAGCCGCGAGACGACGTTCGACCGCGACCTGCACGCCAAGCGTGATCGCGCCGAGCTCGGCGACGTCTTCACGCAGCTGTGCACGCAGGTCGCGGCCGACCTGTCGCGCAAGGGCTACGTGGGCCGCACGATCGGCATCAAGCTGCGCTTCGACGACTTCAAGACGGTGACGCGCGACCAGTCGATCACGATTCCCACCTGCGATCCGGCCGAGATCCGCCAGGTCGCCGGCCAGTGCCTCAAGCGCGTCGACCTGACGCGGCGGCTGCGGCTGCTGGGCGTGCGCGTGGGCAGCCTGTCGCGCCCGGGCGCGCCCGCGGACACGCGAGGCGCGAAGAAGTCGGGGGGCCAGGCGAGCACGGCCCGGCCGAAGGCGGTCGAGGACGAACGGCCGGACGAGCCGACCTTGTTCTAGCCGCGCGGGGTGTCGAAGTCGCGGCTCGCCGTTCGTCGTGTGGATGACATGCAACCCACCGGAGCCTGCCGATGAAACCCGTGATCACCGCCTTCGAACGCTCGCCCGACCGCGGCCGCGGACTCGGGCGGGACATGCCCGTGCGCTGGGCGCTCGAGGAGCTCGGCCTGGCCTGTGACGTCCGGCTCGTCTCGTTCGCCCAGCTGAAGGAGCCCGCGCACCGCGCGCTGAATCCGTTCGGCCAGATCCCGACCTTCGAGCAGGACGGCCTCACGCTGTTCGAGTCGGGCGCGATCGTGTTGCATCTTGCGCAGGCACACGCCGGCCTGCTGCCGGACGACCCCGCCGCCCGGGCGCGCGCCCTCTCGTGGATGTTCGCGGCCGTCAGCACGGTCGAGCCGCCCATCATGGAGCTGTCGATGCTCAAGGTGCTGGATCGCGACAAGCCCTGGTACGAGCAGCGCCTGCCGGTCGTCGAGGCGAGCGTGCGCCAACGGCTGGCCGACCTCTCGCGCCGGTTGGGCGATGCGGACTGGCTCGAGGGCGCGTTCAGCGCGGCCGACCTGCTGCTCGCCAACGTGTTGCGACGCCTGAAGACCTCGGGCCTGCTGGACGAGTTTCCGAACGTCGCCGCCTATGTCGCGCGCGGCGAGGCGCGGCCCGCGTTCGAGCGGGCCTTCGCGGCGCAGCTGGCCGTGTTCAACCGGGCCGGGTGAGCGGCCTCAGCCGAAGGTCAGCTCGTCGACGCCGACGGCCTGCGTCTTGCGGCCCGGATACGCGAGCCACGTCATCGCGAGGTTCAGGTCGTCGACGATGTCGCGCGCCGCGATCACGCTGCCGTCGCCGCGCTCGATGTCGTCCGTCGTGTGGGCGTCCGCGACCAGCGTCAGGTCGTAGCCGCGATCGAGCGCGCCGTACGCGGTCGCGCGGATGCACCAGTTGCTCTGCGCGCCAGCCAGCACGATGTGGCTCGCATCCAGCCGGCCGAGTTCCAGCTCGAGCGACGTCTCCTCGAAGCTGGAGCTGTATTTCTTGAACAGCCGCACCTCGCCGGCGGCCGGCACCAGTTCGGGCACCCATTGCCACCCGGGACTGTCGTAGGGCATGCGCTCGCTCTCGTGCTGCACCCAGAGCACCGGCACGCCTTGCGCGCGTGCCTGCTCGACCGCCCGCGCCACGTTCGCGATGACGCGCAGCGCCTCCCAGCCGTCCTTGACCACGTCGACCTGCACGTCGACGACGAGCATCACGCTCTTGCTGCCCGGGCGAACGATGGCCATGGCGAAACTCCGTTGCGAGAAAAGCCGCCAGCCTACCTGATCCACGGCCGCAGCACGACGCGCGTCGGGTCGGTGGACGACACCGGCTCGTCCTTGAGCAGGCCGCGCCGCCGCAGGTGCCGGATCGCCGACTGCACCGAGGATTTCGACAAGCCCGTCTTCACCGCGATCGTCTCCAGGCTCGCGGCGACGCGGTCGCGGCCGGTGCGCTTCGCGACGCCGGCCAGGTAGAGGTAGACGACGAAGGCCGACGGCTTGCGGTCGTGGCCGACGAGGTCGGGCATCAGGATGTCGACGACATAGGCGTCGAACGCGACTGTAGTAGCGATTGCCATGGCAGCCAATGCTACCCCCACCAGCCCGGAGCGACCCAGAATGGGCGATAGCCATTTCGGAGTTCCTGCCGTGATCACTCAAATCAAGTTCGTCGGCGTGCCGGTCAGCGACCAGGATCGCGCGCTCGCGTTCTACACCGACAAGCTCGGCTTCGAGGTCGCCACCGACCAGCCGATGGGGCCGGGCCAGCGCTGGATCGAGCTGCGCATCGGCAATGCGCCGACACGCCTCACGCTGTTCACGCCGCCCGGCCACGAGGATCGGATCGGGACGTTCTTCAACGGCTCGCTGCAATGCGACGACATCGAGGCGACGCACCGGCAGCTGTCGCGGCGTGGCGTCGAGTTCGTCGAAGGGCCGACGAAGCAGCCGTGGGGCACGTTCGCGAAGTTCAAGGATCCGGACGGCAATACCTTCGTGCTGTCATCCGGTTGATTGCCGGCGGTTCACATGCTGCTCCGCGCGAACGCGGAACCGACTCCGAGCGCCCGGCGCGGGTACCTGTCCCGCGCTACCATCACGGCACGCCGGAGGGCGCGGAGACAAGCACAAGATGACCACGATCACCTGCATCGAAGACCTGCGCGTGCTGGCGCAAAAGCGCGTGCCGCGCATGTTCTACGACTACGCCGATTCGGGTTCGTGGACGGAGGGCACCTACCGCGCCAACGAGAGCGACTTCCACAAGATCAAGCTGCGCCAGCGCGTGGCGGTCAACATGGACAACCGCAGCCTCGCGACCACGATGATCGGCGTGCCGGTGTCCATGCCCGTCGCGATCGCGCCGACCGGCCTGACCGGCATGCAGCACGCCGACGGCGAGATCCTGGCCGCGCGCGCGGCCGAGAAGTTCGGCGTGCCGTTCACGCTGTCCACGATGAGCATCTGCTCGATCGAGGACATCGCCGCCCACACGAAGGCGCCGTTCTGGTTCCAGCTCTACATGATGCGCGACCGCGGCTTCATCGAGCGCCTGATCGAACGCGCGCGTGCCGCCCGCTGCGGCGCGCTCGTCCTCACGCTGGACCTGCAGATCCTCGGCCAGCGCCACAAGGACGTGCGCAACGGCCTGTCGGCGCCGCCCAAGCCCACGCTCGCCAACCTCATCAACCTCGCGACCAAGCCGCGCTGGTGCCTGGGCATGCTGGGCACGAAGCGGCGCAGCTTCGGCAACATCGTCGGGCACGTCGAGGGCGTGGGTGACGTCAGCCGGCTGTCCGAGTGGACCGCCAAGCAGTTCGACCCGGCGCTGAGCTGGGCCGACGTCGAGTGGGTCAAGAAGAAGTGGGGCGGCAAGGTGATCCTCAAGGGCATCATGGACGTCGAGGACGCGCGGCTGGCCGCGAACTCCGGCTGCGACGCGCTGATCGTCTCCAACCACGGCGGCCGCCAGCTCGATGGCGCGCCCAGCTCGATCGAGGCGCTGCCGGCCATCGTCGACGCCGTCGGCAAGGACATCGAGGTCTGGATGGACTCCGGCATCCGCTCGGGCCAGGACATCCTCAAGGCGGTCGCGCTCGGCGCCCGCGGCACGATGATCGGCCGCGCGTTCCTCTACGGCCTGGGCGCGATGGGCGAGCAAGGCGTCACGAAGTGCCTCGAGATCCTGCGCAACGAGCTGGATATCACGATGGCGTTCTGCGGGCATCGGGATATTCGCAATGTGGGTCGGGAGATCCTGTTGCCTGGCACGTTTCCGGGTTGAGGGCGGCTCTCGGCCAGGAGCGGTCGTTCGACAACGTCTGCAATCGGATTGTCCGAATCTGCGGCATGCCCTCGCGACGCGCTGTGACCGCGGCAGGTGCCGTCAAGAGCTGTGCGCCACCACCCAATCGGCAATCATCTCGAGCGCAGCCGGCGCAACTGTTTCTTCGATCTCGCCGTATTCGGCTGGCGTTCCGAACTTCGCGGTCTGGAACAGGTGGTTGAGATTCGGTAGTTCGACGATCGTCGCTCGCGGATTGCCCTGCAATGCCGCCCGGATCGGGCTCAGGTCCTCTTCGGCCGGCACCTGCAGGTCGAGGCTGCCGTTGAGTGCGAGCACCGGCGTCTTCAGTTGGCGCAGCGCTGGGACGGGGTCGTAGGCGAAGGCTTCGCGCGCCCAGGAGCCGGTGACCAGCTTGACGAGCGCGTCGGCACCGGCGGCCGGCACGATCTTGTCGGCGACCGCCTGCGCGACATCCGCCTTGGCGACGCCTTGCGCCTGCTCGTCGCCCTTGGCGGCAGCCAGGTCGACGTAGAGCTTGTCGAAGAAGGTCAGCCTCCTCGCGATGTCGGCGTCGGACGCTCCGGACGCCTTCGCGATCTTCGCAGTCTGCAGCCGCAGCAATTGCCCGATCCGCACGCCAGGCGCGGCCATCAGGACGACGAACCGCGCCGCGGAATCGCGCACGGCGACCATCGGGGCCACGGCACCGCCCTCCGAATGGCCGACGAGGCCGATACGATCCGGCGCGATCTCGGGACGCGACATCAGGAAGCGCAGCGCCGATTCGGCGTCGGCAGCGAAGTCGGTGAAGGTGGCCGTCGTGTAGTTGCCGGCCGACTCGCCGACGCCACGCTTGTCATAACGCAGGACGGCGATGCCGTGGCGATTGAGCGCATCGGCGAGCACGAGGAAAACCTTGTGGCCCATCACATCTTCGTCGCGCGTCTCGGGGCCGGATCCGCAGATCAGGACGACCGCTGGGAACGGGCCCGCGCCATCGGGAATGCCGAGGGTGCCGGCGAGCCTGACCCCCGCCCCGGCGCTGGCGAAACTCACGACCTCCTGCCGGTAAGGGCGCGGACCGGCGGCGATGGCCTCTTCCTGTGGCCGCTTCGCGGGCGCCAGCGCCGCCGCCCGGCTCGCCATCGGTGACAGGACGAGCGGCAGGGCCTGACCTTGAGTCCATGTGCCGACCCAACCGTTTCTTTCGGCGTTCCAGCTTCCAGCAAAGCTTCCGCCGATCTTGGCGATCGTGAAACTGAAATGATCGGCGTCGGCGGCGACCTTGTCGGCGGGCAGGACGAAGCTGCCCTGGTCCGGACTTTCCAGCGTGGCGCCGTAGTGGCCGCCGGCGTCCTTCGTGACATGCACGACGATGTGCAGTTGACCGGCCAGCAGTCCGCTCCAGTCACCTGCCGCTTCTCCGGCGGAGGCACTTCCGACTGCGAACGTCGCGATCAGAGCCATGAGGCGCACAGCGCACAACGAGCGGTTCATTCGGAAAGTCTTCAAGGGGGTTCTCCTTATTGCGGGAACGCCGCATCGGCGTCGTCTTGGGCAAGGTTTGACGAGCGCGGTCGCTCGTCGCGCGAGTCAATGGCAAGCGACACGCGTCGTGCTATCGGGAGAGCTTCATTGCCCTCGTCGGATCGCCAGCTGCGGTGCGGCAGCTCCGGTGCGAGCAATGCGGCTAAACGCCGTCTCGTCGGGCGACGCGGCGCGTCCAGGCGCAGCGCGCCCTGATGCCTGCGACGGCGAGGACGGCCGGCGCGAGGAGGCAGATGGCCAGCGTCCTGGCGATTGCGATCGGCGCCAGCGCGAACGCGAGCGTGTAACCCAGACCGCCCAGCACCAGCGCGCGGCCGGCGAAGCGACGAAGGGTTTGCTCGCGTGCAGGGTCGCAGGACAGAAGCGCCAGCGGCACCAACCTTTTCGGGATCGCGTTCGAGGAGATGAGCACCACCGAGCCCATCAGCACGCCCATCAGCCTCGCGACCGTCTCGTCGCTGACAAAGTGACGCTGCCGGAGTTCATTGAGCACCACCGCCGACAACAGGTAGATCGCGGCGATCAACAATGCGCGGCGATTCGAATGATCCATGATCACGATTTCTCCTTTGCCCGCCTGCGGGCGGTCGTGGCCGGCATCTCGGGCGTGACCTGCAACCCGAACGTCTGTGCGAAACCCATGAGCGCCTCCTCGAGGACCGACATCTTCAGTCGGTACATGATCGTGCGCCCGCTCTTCTCGGCCTCGATCAGATCTGCGGCCACCAACACGGCGAAGTGCGCCGACATGGTCGGCTTCGACACGTCGAAGGCATCGGCCAGGGCGCCGGCGCCCATCGGCCCGGCCCGCAGCATCTGCAGCACTTGGCGGCGAGTCGGATCGGCAAGCGCCTTGAAGATCGAGGTCATGATTGATCATTAGCTAAGCATCGAACTATGTCAAGGACTTTTCGCCGGTGCTGCGAAACCAGTCGCTCGCGTGCGGCCGCCCCGAATGGGACTGGAAGCGTGCTACGAGGCTGCTGGATGACCGCTTTGCTGCCCGGAGTTCGAGGACACGGACGACGGCCAAGGGTCGATAACAGCCTCGCACCGCCCAAGCCTTGCGCCAGTCCCATCGCACCGCCCACGGAACTCCGCGCCGGCTGGCCGCTCCAACGGCCTTGTTCTCAACAGGCAGATCCAGCCGCACCCAGTGAGCCGCTCCAGGCGTCTCGCTCAGTGCCGCTCGCCCCTCGTCGATGGAATTCTGGAATCTGCTGCTGCAGTGGTCCGCGCCCGACCCCGCGCGCGCCGGTTGGAGCTGGCGTCGCCCCGTTCACCGCGGCATCCTCGCCGCCGAAGTCGTCTGGGACGCGCTGTTCGCCTTCGTCACCGAAGAGGCGCTGATCCGCGCCAGCTCGCTGGCGTTCACGTCGGTGCTGAGCCTCGTGCCGCTGATGACGGTGGCCCTGCGCGTGATGAACTTCTACGGCGTCTCCGAGGCCACGCGCGACCAGTTCGAGGCGGTGCTCGCGCAATACCTGCTGCCCGCGCAGAGCCGCGACGTCGTCAACCTGATGCTGAGCGCGGCGTCGCAGGTCACGCAGAACATCGGCGCGCTGGGGCTCGCGAGCTTCTGCATCACGCTGGTGCTGATGGCGCGCGAGCTCGAGGGCCACATCCAGAAGATCTGCGGCGCCAAGGGCTCGTTCGCGACCAGCCTGCTGCACTACGCCGCCTTCCTCGTGCTGGCGCCCACCGGTGCGCTGCTGGCCTTCGCGCTGCTGCATCCGCTGGCGGCGCTGCTGGCGCTGCTGCCCGGCGACTTCTCCGCCATCAACTATCCGTTCGTGCTCATGATCGTCGTGCTGTTCGTGACGCTGCGCGCCTTCTCGGGCTACGCGCTGAGCTGGCGAGCGAGCGCGTTCGGCTCGCTGGCGGCCGGCATCGCGGCGTGGGGCTCGTGGCGGGGCTGCGCGCTGTACTTCAGCCACTCGGTCTCGCTGTCGGCGTACGGCGCGCTGGCCGGCATCCCGGCCTTCCTGCTGTGGGTGTTCGTCGCGTGGTGCTGCGTGCTGTTCGGCGTGCAGGTGGCGGCCAAGGCGCAGCCGCTGTGCGGGCAGCGCGCCGCGCGCCGGGCCGGCTAGAACCGGACGCCCGACCGCAGCACGCCCTGGAACAGCGCGAGCAGCACGGCCAGCGCGAGCAGCAGCCGCATCGAACCGATCCGCGTCCCGGGCTGTTCGCGGACGCGCCCCATCGCGCTGCCGAAGACGAGCCAGCCGATGCCGATCAGGCAGACGAGCGCCGGGATCAGAACGACCTCGACCAGCTCGCGCGGCTCGCGAAACGGCACCGAGAGCACGACGCAACCCGCGCCCGTCGCCAGCAGCGCCGACGCGAACGCGCGCGTGCCGCCCGCGCGCGCATCGGCAAGACCAGCGGGCGCCTGCGACGCGAGGGCCCGGCCCGCGGCCGCCATAGCGGCGATGCTCGCGGCGCACAGCCCAGCCCTCGCCATCCCGTTCGCGCCGAGATACGCGAGCGCCCGGCCGACGTCGTTGCCGGGCAGCAGGCTGCCGACGGCCCACTGCGCGAGCGACTGGAACAGCCCCTGGAACGCCAGCCAGAACAGCAGCAGCCGTGCGCCCGGCGACAGCCCGCGGCCGGCGCGCAACGCGCCGAACGACGCCAGCCCGCTGCACAGCGTCGCCAGAGCGCCGGTGCCCTGCAGCAACTGCGCGATCGGCGCGGAGCCCGTCCAGTCGTGGTCGTTGTGGTACAGGACGGGCGACAGGCCCGGCACCATCGCCTTCGGGATGACGAGCCACAGCTCCTGCCAGAAGAAGGTCAGGTTGAAGGCGAGCGCGCACGCGAGGATGGACGCCGCCGGCGGCCACGGCGAGGTCCCGGCGACGGGCCGGCGCAGTCGCACGAGACCGAGCAGGAACGGAAGGATGCCCGCACCCGCGGCCAGGAGGAGCAGGCTCTGCAGCGGCCCGGTCATCACGCGATGGCGCCCGATGCCGATGCCGCCAGCGTGGCGAAATACCGCTTGAGATGGTCGACCGCCCCGCGCACCTTGGCCGCCTCGGCCTCGTCGCGCCTGGGCGTGACGGCCCACACCGGCATCGTGCCGAAGCGCCACTGCGGCAGCAGGTGCACCAGCGCCCTGCGCGCCAGCGCGGGCGCGGCGTCGGCGTAGGCGAGGTGCGCGATGCCCAGCCCGTGCTCGCACATCTGCTGCAGCGAGATCTGGTTGTTGCTGGCGATTCGCGCCTGCACCTGGACGCGATGGTGCTCGCCATCGTCCGACCGCGCGTCCAGCAGCCTCGTCACGGGCTGCGACGTCGCGAGGCCGCCCTTGCCCAGGTTCGTCGCCGACGCGGCGAGCAACGCGCCGTCGAGCGGCTCCGCCGCGGACAACTCGCGCCCGAAGGCCAGCCACTGGTGCGCCGGCAGTTGCTGCGGCGTCGCGGGCACGCCTGCGCGCGCAAGGTAGTCGGGCGAGGCGCACAGGATGGTCTCGAAGTCGCACAGCTTTCGCGCGACCCAGCTCGAATCGGCGAGGCGGCCGATCCGGATCGCGACGTCGATGCGGGCGTCGATCAGGTCGATCATCGCGTCGTCCACCAGCAGCCGAAGGCGCAACTGCGGCGCCTCGGCGAGAAACGGCGACAGCGCGGGCGCGAGGTGGTTGGCGAAGCCGACCGGCGCGGACACCCGCAGCTCGCCCGTCGGCGCCTCGCGCGCCTGCTGCAGCGACTGCGCCGCCGCGCGCGCGGCCTCGAGCATGCGCTGGCAGTGCGGGTAGTAGCGCTCGCCGGCCTCGGTCAGCGCCAGCTTGCGCGTCGAGCGGTGCAGCAGCGTGACGCCGCCATGCTGCTCGAGCGCGCGGATCGTCTGGCTGACGGCCGACGGGCTCATGCCCAGCCGGCGCGCGGCACCGCTCATCGAGCCGGCGCCGACCACCTCGGCGAAAACGGCCAACGGCTTCAGGTCATCCATTTATTCGTAAGCTGCACTTCAAGGTGATGGCGACTTTACCCCGCTACCGGTGCGATTGTGAAGCTCGTATCGTTCAGCCATTCCCTGCCAAACCTCTGGAGAACTTCATGAAGATCGCTCTCATCGGTGCCACCGGCTTCGTCGGCACGCCGCTCGTCGCCGAACTGCTGCAACGCGGACACCAGGTCACCGCGCTGGTGCGCAACCCCGCCAAGCTGCCGCCGCAGCCCAACCTGACGGCCAAGGCGCTGGACGCGTCCGATGCGGACGCCGTCGCCGCCGCGGTCAAGGGCCACGACGCCGTCATCTCGGCGTTCAACCCGGGCTGGGACGTGCCCGAGCTCTACGCGCGGTTCATGAAGGGCCACGACGCGATCGTCGCGGGCACCGAGCAGTCCGGCGTCACGCGCCTGCTGGTGATCGGCGGCGCGGGCAGCCTGTTCGTCGCGCCGGGCGTGCAGATGGTGGACACGCCCGAGTTCGCCTCGCACGTGCCGCCCAACATCATTCCCGGCGCGAAGGCCGCGCGCGACGCGCTGACCGCGCTGCGCGGCAACACCACGTTGGCCTGGACCTTCCTCAGCCCGCCCGCGCTGCTGGCCCCGGGCGAGCGCACCGGCAAGTACCGCGTCGGCGGCGAGCAACTGCTGATGGCGGGCGAGGCGCCGGCAGGCATCTCGGTAGCCGACCTGGCGGTGGCCATCGTCGACGAGATCGAGACGCCGAAGCACGTCCGCGCGCGCTTCACGGTCGCGACGGCTTGAAAATGCGAAGGGCGGCGACGCGTGCGCGTCCCGCCCTGTCGTTGCGAAGCGGACGCTGCTTCAGTGGTGGTTCACGTGCGCCTGCTGCCGGCGGGCGACTTCGGCGCTGGTGCGCGCCACGATCTCGACGCGCGCGATGTCGACCGGACTCGCGCTCGGGAACGCCACCTGGCGCTGGCGCCGGCCGACGCCTTCGAGCGGGCCCAGCGTGGCCTCGACGTCGGCGCCGTTGAAGATCAGCAGGTTGACCTGGTTGCGCGCCGGCGCGATGGCCAGCAGCGGCTCGCCGTTCATCGACAGCAGCAGGTTGCCCTGGCGGATGGTCTCGGTGAGCTCGGCGACGGTGGCACGAATCGTCCTGTGGATCGCCTGCGCCACGGGCATCTCGGCCGGCGGCAGGAAGTCGAACCAGGCCGCGACCAGCGAGCGGGTCTGCTGGGCTTTACGCATGGCGAGGAATCACTGCGCGGGACGGCCGGCGGACTGGCGCCGGTGGTAGATCTGGAACAGCTCCAGCGCGAGGCGGCGCAGGTTCTCGTCGCCACTCGTGTGGGCGGCGGCGATGCGTTCGTAGGCGTACAGCTTGTCGTAGCACAGGCGGGCGAGGTGCACCGTCTGGCCCTCGAGCGCCATCATCGACTTGAAGCGCAGAAGCGCGCCCACGCCCAGTTCGTCCGCGCCCATGTGGGTGGTGCTGAAGCCGGCGATCGACGAGCGGTTGGCGCGCGGCGAGCGCGCGGCCAGCGCCGCGTCGAACGGCAGGAAGTCGTTGGGGGTCTGCTGCAGATCGTTGATCTGGGGAACTGGGGTCATCGCGTGCACCTCCGGATTGCGGACGTCCGGGAATTTCCGGTCATCCACGACTCCATGGTGCGGGACCCGCCGTCGCGCCGATCCGCGAAAAAGCCGCACGGATGCGGCCTTTTCAACGATCCTGGGGACTGCCTTCGCTAGATGTCGCCGGGTGGCGACTCGCCCGCGCCCGGTTCGCGGCTGTCGCGGATGAACCGCTCCAGCCTGGCCGACCAGGTCGGCGATTCCGGCTCCAGCTCCGCGAGCGCCTGCACCTCGATGCCGGCGTCCTTCAGCATCTTGTTGGCCGCCGCGATGGCCGCCACCTGGTGCGGCTTCTGCTCGAGGTAGACCACCCGCTTGATGCCCACCTGGATGATGGACTGCACGCAGCGCGGGCACGGGAACTGGGTGGCGTAGATCGTCGAGTCGGTCAGCGGCAGCACGACGCAGTTCAGGATCGCGTTGACCTCGGCGTGCACGATGTAGCTGTGGCGCGAGTGCAGCGGATCGTCGTCGTCGTCGGCCCAGTACGCCGGATCGTCGTCGTCGCAGCCGCGCGGCAGGCCGTTGTAGCCGACGCCCAGGATCTTGTAGTCGGAACTGGCGATGCAGGCGCCGTTGCGCTTGCGCGCATCCTTCGAGCGCGCCGCCGCCAGCAGCGCCACGCCCATGAACATCGAGTGCCAATCCAGCAGGGATTTGTTTTCCATCGCCTTGATTCTTCGTATCGCGTGCCGATCAGGGAGTTTAGGGCGAACCCGGCCATGGCAGTCCCTCGCGCATCGGCGAGAATCGGGTGTGGTCGAGCAGCGCCGTCCGGTTTTGACAGGCGGCATGGCGCGTGCTCCACTACGACAAGCTTCAGGCAGTCCGGCCAGCGCAGCCACGAGCCGACGCTCGCCGAACCGCCTTTTCCAGCAGGAGAACGACATGCCCAGTCCCTTCAGGCCGGCCACCGAACTGATGGTGCAGTACGCGGCCTATCACCGCGATCGCCGCAATATCGCCACCCATTTCCTGGGCATCCCGCTGATCGTCTTCGCGATCGGCATCTTCCTGGCGCGCGCCCAGTTCGACGTCGCGCAGCTGCACTTCACGGCCGCCTGGGCCGTGTGGGCGCTCGCCGCCGCTTGGTACCTGACGCGCGGCAACCTGGTGCTGGGCCTGGCCACGACCGTCGTCAACGGCCTGCTGATCTGGGCCGCGCACCCGTTCGCGGTGGGCAGCACGGGCGCGTGGCTCGCCTGCGGCTTGCTTACCTTCATCACCGGCTGGGTGCTCCAGTTCATCGGCCACTACTACGAAGGCCGCAAGCCGGCGTTCGTCGACGACCTGGTCGGCCTGCTGGTCGGCCCGATGTTCGTCGTCGGCGAGGCGCTCTTCGCCGCGGGCCTGTGCCGATCGCTGGCGCAGGAGATCGAACG
>FTKT01000168.1_pt1 | contig 14907 bp, 13 predicted proteins | sample 1658271 | NCBI WGS metagenome assembly FTKT01 (sample SAMEA3914811, study PRJEB12502) | metagenome | biome: forest; material: soil | place: Canada | collected 2011-08-04 | depth 0.3 m | reverse complement strand
GTCGGCATGGTCTGGGGCATCGGCAAGCGCACCACCGAGAAGCTGAAGGCCGGCGGCATCGCCACCGTGCTGGACTTGCTGCGCGCCGATACCGCGAGCTTGCGACGCCAGTTCTCGGTCGTCGTCGAGAAGACCTTGCGTGAACTGCGCGGCACGTCCTGCATGACGCTGGACGACGCGCCGCCACTGCGCCAGCAGATCCTGGTCTCGCGCTCGTTCGGCACGCCCATCACGCATGTCGACGGCATGCTCGAGGCCGCCAGCGAATTCGCCTCGCGCGCCGCGGAGCGGCTGCGCCAGCAAGGCAGCGTCGCGGGTGCGATCGGTGTCTTCTTCACGACCAGCGCGTTCCGCACGAACGATCGCCAGCACAACGTCAACGTGACGATCCCGCTGGTGCGGCCGACCGCCGACACCGCGGACCTGATGCGCGCGGTCGAGATCGCCGTACGAACCCAGTTCCGTTCCGGCTTCCGCTATGCGAAGGCCGGCGCGGTGCTGTCCGAGCTGCAACCCGCGGGCCACGAGCAGGGCGAACTCGATCTGTTCTCGGCCAGCGACGAGCAGCCGGCCACGCCCGCGCCCGATCCGCGTGCCAGGCTGATGGCCGCCATGGACACGTTGAACAACCGCTTCGGCCGCGACTCGGTGCGCATCGGCAGCACCACGATGGCCAGCCGCAACGCCGAGGTCGCCGTCTGGGCGACCAAGCAGGAGCGGCGGTCGCCGCGGTACACGACCCGATGGGACGAGATGCCGGTCGTGCGGGCTTGATGGTCGCGATGGGGATGCCCTTGCCTGCTTTGAACCTGAAAGCTGTCCTCCAGTTCGGCTCACTGACCTTTCGCTCCCGCTGCGTTGCAGCCTTCCCGCCTTGTGGCTGCAATGTCCGGTCTGCGCGCGCACGGGGGCCGGCAGGCGTCCGAGTCCGAAATCTGATGATGTCCGCTGTCAGAGAACTGCAGTCGTAAACCGCGTCCCGCTGGGGAAAGTCGGCCGGCGAGGACTCTGTTGACGCAGTTTGAACGACCGCGTGCACGGTCACCTCATCGAACGTCCGCTCGCGGGCGGCTCGAGTGTCGCTGATCACCCAAAGCTGAAGTTGACCTGGCGCGACTCAAGGCCGCAAAGCTGACCTTCGCCGAGTCAGCACCCAGAGTTCCTGCTAACGACCTGGAGCCGACGTTGCCCTCACCGTTCCCGATGCCGCGAGTCCCATGATGGAGTCGTGCCACGACCTCATTCGAAGATCATCAGGATTTAGCGGATACGAGCGATGGCGAACTCATGGCTTGCCTGACGTGGCGCGCGCGTGGATCGGATATTTGGGACGTAGCTTCAGCCTGCTATCCGACGGCCACGGAGGGCATGTGACCCCACTGCTTCATAGCGATCTTGTGGACGCTTTGCTCTCGCTTCCTGAGCGGCAGCTGGTTGAGGTGATTGCCTTGGCGTTGGAGGCCCGCAAGGCCGAAGTCAGTCGTCCCGAATGGCAGTCGGCCAAACTTGTGCTTGCGCAGGCCCATCGCTTCAACGAGGCCTCGGGCACAGCGTCACCCTGGGAACTCCTAGTACTCGCGAGGCCGCAACGTCACGGGGAGTTTGTCGAAGAGGGATATGGCCTAAGCCAAGAGGGCAGTTGTTGCGGACTCACACTCGTCAGCTACGCCAAGACCATCGTTTGTCCAATCTGCGGCAAGCCGGCCAGTGCTACCTAATTGAGACGCCGAACGACGGCTTTTGGGCAGCGAGCCCCGGCATGTCAATGTCCGCATCGGGTCGGCCCCAGCTGCTCGGTCGCCGACGTCGACGGGCAGGTATGCTGCGCATAGCGGTCAGACGCGGTTCGACGGCCAGTCGATCAGCCTGGTCACCGGAGCCGAAGACTCGGTTCGGCTCAGATGCGGACGTTCTCCGGTGGCCGCTTTCGGGCGATCCAATCGCGTGGAGAATGTGCGGTCATGCAGCATCTCTCGAACGCCTCGATTGCCAACTTTGCCGACCTCGCTCGCGGCTACTGCACTTGGTGCGAGGGTGATTCGTTGGAGCCTGACCCAAAAACGCAGGCCGCAGGCTGGCTTGCGCGCCTCTATGCGGCTGCGCTGGCACTTCCAGACCGGGATCCGGAGAACAACGAAGGATTGCCGGATCTGCCGCAGCCACAGGCTGACCGAGCGAAGGCCAACCTCGCATCATTTTTTGGCTGGTACTACCGCGAGTTCTTCGACCCGCACCCGACGCTTACTGACGAATCCTGCATGGGCGATGTTGGCGATGACTTGCTAGACGTCTACCATGACGTCAGAGCGGGACTCGTCGCGTTCGACCGCGGGGACGTCGGCGATGCGGCCTGGCACTGGTCGTTTCTCCACCGTATCCATTGGGGCCGTCACGCCGTCGGCGGGCTGTTCGCGCTCCACTGTATGCACGTTTCGAAGCGAGAATAGGTGGCGACTGGAAGGTCGATGATTGAATCCTATTGGCTCGCAGCCTTCTTTACTAGCGAGGCGATCACCGCCTCCTCTGCCGCAGTCAATTCCTTCAGGGCAAATGCGGTCGGCCACATGGAGCCGTTGTCCAAGTTTGCCTGGTCGCTGAAACCGAACGTCGCGTATCTTGCGTTGAACTTCTGGGCGGCCTGGAAGAAGCACACGACATCCCCGTCCCTGCTGTACGCAGGCATTCCGTACCAGGTTCGTGCCGAGAGGTTCGGAGCGCAGGTCTTGACAATGGAGTGGAGACGCTCGGCCATGTCGCGATCCTTTGCCGGCATCTCCGCGATCTTCGCAAGCACGTCGCGTTCGCCGTCCCCATCAGCCGAGCCGGGACGCCGTCGCCCTGCTGACTTCAGCTCTCGGGCGCGATCCGCCATCGCCGCGCGTTCCTCCGCAGTAAAAACTGTTGCCGTCGCTGAAGAGGATTTCTCAACAGACAGTCGTGCCTTCTCTCGGACAGCCTTGCTTTCAGGCATGAAGAGCTCCTCTGCGTCGACGGACTCGATTCGCGATTATGCTGCTCGCGTTAAGTTGGCGATGTCATGAGCCAGCCACAAGCAGCCGCACGTGACAGGCTGCTATTGGGCAGGCCCGTCGACGGCGACCTTCGCCCCCGACCTCTCGGTACCGTTGTCACCCATGCCTCCCTGCGCACTCTTGTCCCTGTCTCCCCAAGCGCTATGCGATCACTATGAACGTGGAGTTCATGGGTTCTACGCTCGGGGTAGCCATAGATCTGCATGAGTCGTGTCCTGCATTCGGTAGCGCCACGGAAACTCCTGAGACGCCTCAGCGGCCAAGCCCTGAACTCCGGGGATGCGCCTGAGACCTCTCGACCAGAGCGCAACAGGGTTTTCGCGCAGACTTCAGCTCTTTTGGGCTTCGACAGCCGGCGCAGAGTCGCTCGGGCCCTCCATCGGCAAGAAAGCTGCAATCGCGTTTCCTCCCTCGTTTTGCTGCGCTCCCGGTACCAGCAGCTTGTGACCGCCGGCCAGCGCCAAGGTCCAAGCCGCGGCCGGCATCGGGCGCGAGAAGTAGAAGCCCTGGACCTCATCGCAGGCGTGTTGACGGAGAAACTCAACCTGATGCGCCGTCTCGACACCTTCCGCCACCACTGTCAAGCCGAGGCCTTTCGCAAGGTTGATGATGGCCCTCACGATGGTCGAGTCGCCAGGGTCGGTGGTCAGGTCATTGATGAAACTGCGGTCGATCTTCAGGCTGTCGAGCGGAAAGCGCTTCAGATAGGCCAAGCTCGAATATCCCGTGCCAAAGTCGTCGACTGAAACTCGTACTCCCAGGGCGCGCATGCTCTGCAGGGTGCGCACGGTCGCCTGACTGTCGGCCATCAACACCGACTCCGTCAGCTCGAATTCCAGCAAGCAGGGATTGACGCCGCTGGTTGCGAGGACTTGCTCGACAGCCGTATCCAGTTCCTTGTGACGGAACTGCCGCCCGGAGAGGTTGATCGCGACGGGCACGAGCGCGATACCGACGGCTTCCCATGCGCGCAGTTGCCGACAGACCTCGGCGATGACCCACTCCCCGACGGCGACGATCAATCCGGTTTCTTCGAGTATGCCGATGAACTCGGCGGGCGCGACGAGGCCGCGCTCGGGATGCTGCCAACGCAGCAGCGCCTCGAAGCCGCTGATGGTGCCGCTGGCCAGCAACACCTTCGGCTGGTAGTGCAGAAGGAATTCACCGCGCTCCAGCGCCTGGCGCAACTGCGTCTCGACGAGCGCACGTTGTGCCACGCGCTCGTTCATCTGCGGCAGATAGAACTGATAGGTATTGCGACCGAACTCCTTGGCGCGGTACATCGCCGTGTCGGCGTTGCGCAGCAAAGTGTCGGGATCGTTGCCGTCGGTCGGCCAGATCGAGATGCCAATGCTGGCGGAGACCGCCAATTCGCGGCCCTCGATCACGAACGGCCTAGCGAGCGCGACGACGATCTTCCCGGCGACGAACGCGGCGTCATCGGCCTTGGCCATGCTGCCCAAGGTCACCGCGAACTCATCTCCTCCCAAGCGACTTACCGTGTCGATCTGGCGCACCGATTCCAGCAGCCGCTCGGCGATCTGCGCCAGCAGCAGATCGCCCGTGCCGTGCCCGTACGTGTCGTTTATCGACTTGAAGCGATCGATGTCGATGAAAAGCACGCCAAAGGTGCCCCCGCCACGCTGGGCCTCGAAGATGGTGCGCAGCAGGCGCTCCATATAGAGACTGCGGTTGGGCAGGCCGGTCAGGTAGTCGAACTGAGCCATGCGTGCGAGTTTTTCCTCGGCGCAGCGGCGATCGCCCGCGGCGGCCAGCGCATGCGCGATGCTCTTGAGAAAGTCGGCACTGTCGTCGCTGAATCGGTTCGGTTCGGAATCGTAGGCACCCAGTACGCCAAACGGCCCTTCGGCTCCGCACACCAGCACCGCGACCCCGCTTTTCACACCATGCTCGCGCAGTGCCGCCGAGAACGGGAATCGGGACTCGACGCGAAAGTCGGCAATGACCATGGACTCGCATGCACCCATCACGAACTGATCCTGGATCTCCTCGACGGCATCGTAGACGTGGTTTCCCATCCAGGCGTCTCGCCAGCCGGCCCCGGCCGCCATGCGCAAAGTCCCTTTGAGTTCCCCGGTGACGAGCAAGCGGCAAAGACCGACGTCGAGGCCTTGCCTGACGACGGCGGCCGCTTCGGTCATCAATTTCTCGATGTCCGGATTCTCGAGCGCCATCTGGCCGAAGCGGGCGACCAGCCCTTGACGCAACGTCTGGCCTGCCATCGCGATCTCGCCACGCACGTCGTCGCTCACGTCCCGCAGGATTCCCATCACGCGCAAACTGTCGTTCTCGCCGGTCGCGTGCACGCCCGCCAGGAGTTCGAGATGTCGAGTTGTGCCATCCGCCATGCCGACGCGACATCGCATGCGAATCGGCAGGCCGCCCGTGGCCGCCTGCGCGATCGCAGACGAAATCCGGATCCCGTCTTCGGGGTCCAACACGCCGCCGACACCATCCGCAAGCGGGCCGACCTCGGGCCAATGCACGCTCGAGATAGCCTGGCTCAATGCGCCGATGTCGAACTGCCGCCCATCGACATGGGCGTCTACGACGGCAAGGTGGGCCCCGTGGGCCGCCAGTTCCCAGCGCTCGTGACTGTCCCGGAGAGCCCCCTCGATCGTCCTCTGCTTGCGAAACGTCCAAAGTGAAAAGGTGATCACGAGCGCCGCGAGACCGGCGGCCAGGATCGCATTGACCAGAAGCAGCAATGCCTGGGCATCGCGCGACGCCTTGCCGAGCCGCTCGGAGAAGCGGCGTTCAAGCACCGTCAGTTGTGCGGCGAGGGCGCGCGTGCACTGCGCGATTGGATATCGCTCATCGAGAGCGTCCTCCGGTACCCCCTGATGTACCTGCTTCATCAGCGCATTGAGTTGCGCGATGCCGTCGTCGGCCTCGACCCAGGCCGAGACAGCATCTGACATGAGGGGCGACGCGTGCCAGCGGCGGTAGAGGCGAACCATCCCGCCGACATCCGCTGAATCCACGCTGCCCGCGATGAACGCGCGGCCAACGACCTCTTCGTCGTACGCGGGCTTGTCCATTTCTTCGCGGGCCCGGCGATCGGCGAGTGGAATGGCGATGTCCGCCACGAAGGCCGCGTGCGCGGTCTCACTGCGTGTGCGCTGATATTCGTTCAGGTGAGTGACCGCGTCGCGCTGGGCCTTCGACCAGTTGCTCTCGCCACCGACGAAGGCACGCACCGAGGAAAGTACATCCATGCTCAGCGCGCCCAGCAAAGTCTGCAGCGCGATGACGAGGACGATGAGCCCGGCGACTTTTGACTGTCTTTGGTGGAAAGTACGAATGCGCTTCATCTCGGGTACCGCGGTCGGGGTTCGCTTGTCCTGCAGCAGCTATGGCGACAAAGGGGTTGGCAGCGACTCCGCTTCGAGCCACCCCGCGCTGCGCCCCAGTGCGCTTGAGAAAGATACCGGCGCGTCAGGCCAGCTTGAAAACTGCCACCGCCTGCAATAGCTGGTGCGCTTGTTGTTTCAGGCTCTCGGCAGCAGCAGCGCTTTCCTCGACCAGCGCGGCATTCTGCTGCGTGGCCTGATCCATCTGGCTCACGGCCTGTCCCACCTGGGCCACCCCGGTGCTCTGCTCGGTGCTCGCCGCGCTGATCTCACCCATGATGTCGGTCACGCGACGGATGCTGCCGACAACCTCAGTCATGGTGATGCCTGCCTGATCGGCCAGGACGGTACCCCGTTCCACGCGCTCGACACTCGCATGGATCAGACTCTTGATCTCCTTGGCGGCCTCGGCGCTTCGCCCCGCCAGATTGCGCACCTCCGTGGCCACGACGGCGAAACCCCGGCCATGGTCTCCTGCCCGTGCCGCCTCCACCGCCGCATTCAGTGCGAGGATGTTGGTCTGGAACGCAATTCCGTCGATGACCCCGATGATGTCGGCAATCCTGCGGGAGCTGTCGTTGATGTTCTTCATCGTGTCGACCACCTGGCCGACGACCTCGCCGCCCTTGATCGCCACGACGCTTGCGCTGAGCGCGAGTTGATTGGCCTGCCTGGCGTTGTCCGCGTTTTGCCTGACGGTGGCACCGAGCTGTTCCATCGAGGAGGCGGTTTGTTCAAGCGCGGAGGCCTGCTCCTCCGTGCGCTGGCTGAGGTCGCTGTTGCCTTGGGCGATCTGCGCCGAAGCCGTCGCCACCGACTCCGAGTTCTCGCGCACATTCGACACCACCTTGAGCAGGTTTTCCTGCATCTCCTTGAGGCGTGCCATGAGGCTGGTCGTATCCCCTGGCTTGAGGGCGACGCGAACCGCGAGGTCGCCTGCGGCGACGCCTTGAGCGAGCGTCGCCGCGCTGTGTGGTTCACCACCGATCTGGCGAGTGATGGACAGCGTCAGGACGACTCCGACGGCGACGGCCAACGCCACCGCGACGACCGCCAGCGAGATCATCAGGACATAGGCGTTGCGGGCCATGTCGGACGACTCGACCGCGAACGCCGCCATGCCGTCGGCCTGTGTCTTGGCGAAGGCTTCGATGGAGGCCAGGTACACGCGCTGCGGGTCCTGCATGTCCTTGACCAGATACGTGCGGCCGTCGTCGATCTGCTTCGCCTTGATCATCTCGATCAACTTGTGCTCATGTTCCTTGAACGTTCGGCGAGCGTCCATGAGAGCCAGCAGTGCGGCCTTTCCTTGCGGTGTATGGATCGTGACTTCCAACTGCTCGATGGCCTTGGCGACCACCGGTGCAGAGTCGTCGAGCTTGGCGAGTTCGCCGCGCACGACGTCTTCGTCGCTTGCGATCAAGGCCGTGCGCAGAGCCCGGTTTTGCCGGTTGACCTCGTTCTCGATAGTGGTGGCGAGTTCGATCTTGACAAGGCGGTCATGCACGATCACGTCGGTGTTCTTGTCCAGTGCGCTGATCCGGGTCACGCCGGTCGCCGTGATGATGGCCAATAGCGCGACAAGAATGGCGAACCCCGTGGCGAGACGCGTGCCAATCGGTATTTTCATCAGGAAATTCAAGGTCATGCTCCTTCATTGGTACCGAGTGCGCCAGGGCAGATCGATCGTTGCTCGATCGGTGGGGTCAGTGCCGCGCCGATGCGGGATCTGGAAATCGGCGAGCGTGCTCCAGAGCACAGCTGCCACCATCGGGAAGCCCATATTTCACAGCGCAGCGACTCGTCGTGTTCGGCGGACAAGTGCCGGAAAGCCCGATCGATGCGGCGGCATCGAACTTGAATCAAGCGATGGGTCAAGCAGTCGCCAGATCGGCCCTGGCGCCTACGCTTCGCGCACTTCCCGTTGGCTGACAGAACACTTCGATCTCGTCGACATGCTCGACAAGCCACACTTGGACAGACCGCGCCCTTTGCGCGGGGGTGTTGTGCAGCATCAGGAAGACCTTCTTTGGGGAGATCGCGACGAGTCGGCGCAGAAACTCGATCAAGCCACTTGCTGTCAGAACACCAACATGAATCTTCCAGCGCATCTGCCCTTTGCTGTTCACGGCAGAAGTCAGTCCGAGCTGGTCGTCAGCATCGGTCGCGCGAGGCGCCACGCATTCCGCTCCGTCGGCATACCCGCGCAAGGGACCGTCGTCACCCCAATTGACTTCCGCATCCTCGATGACCGCTCGGGCCGCGACGCGTGGGTATTCCTCGCGCAGCCGCAGCCTTCTCTCCGATGACAGGTCGCGAGCATGCTTGCCGCTCTTGCGTGGCGAGAAGCCCCAACGGGTCAAGTACGCATCCAACGTGCGAACCTTCAGTCGCAGGCCCAGACGCAGGTCGATCAATCGGGTAACCGCCGATCGTGTCCACAACGGAGACGGCATGTCCAGCTGATCGGGCGTGCAGCTGCAGATCAACTGACGCAGCAACGCCTCTTGTGGCAACTGCAGCTTTCGTACGGCGCCTGACGCGCGGCTCGCGGGCGCGTCTCGCAACGACGCAGGCCCTGTCACGGCATACCGCTTGCAAATGTCGAACACGCCGGTTCGACTCAACCCGGTCTGCGCGCCGATCTGGAGATAGGTCAGGCCCGTTTTCCTCAGGCGGACAACCTCGGTGCGTCTCTCGTAGCGAGCATCGGGTGTCAGCGACCGCATATCAACTAGGTTCGTCACCGCTGCATCATGACAAGGAATCCACCCCCCAGGGGGTAAGCACTCCTCCACGATTTGCCTCGGCTTGATATGGCGCAAGCGACGGCGCATTGGTCTTCGACATGGCTTGCAGCCCACTGCGCTCGTCGGCGATCATGCCGTAGCGGTGCAAGCGACCGGGTGATTGACTGGCCGGGCGTGGGCTCGCGCGGCGCTTCCGACGCAACCCCGCCGTTGCGCTTCTGTGTTTCGGCCGCCGGTGCTCACAAGGGTCGGAGCTCGAACGGTCTGGCGTTGTATTCATCCCTCTCGGTCTCGGCGACGGAGCGACTGTGCAGCCATCGTGCTGGTTGACTGACTCCAGCCCTGCGCATGTTGTCGCCCGGGCATCCCTGACGGCTCAGTTCGGCCAGCAGCTGCCCGTCGTCGGTGTCAGCTTTGGGGTAGCGCTCTGATCGTGTGACTTACTGGATCGTCGGCACGGCGGTTCATTCCGACGTCGGCGCCAACACGCTCTGGATCTGTCAGTCGCGTGTGTCAGCGAATCGACGCCAGAACGAACGCATCTGGAATACGGGCACCAACGTGAGCATGAGCGCAATCAACGCCTGGAACGCCCGCCATGCGAAGTTCTGAGCCTTGGCGGTGCCATAGCGAAGCAATGGGTGACCGTCGATCTCCACCTGGTACGCGCGGCCGCCGACATCGTCGTAGATCGTCATTCGATGCGGATGGACGTCCGCGAGCGGGTTGGCATCGAGCAGGCAAGGGATCGTTCTCGACACGACGACACCCGAGTCGATGCGCAGCGTCACGTCCTGCGTGAACGGCTTGCGTGGAAGGCACCCCGACGATTGGGTCAAGTCACCTTCGAGGCGTTCCAGTTGCTCGAACTTGGGTAGGCCGTGGAGCGCCCCTCCCCACCCCGTGGCGGGCTGCTTCAGAAACCAGCAGCACCCGAATAGGGTCACGACGATCACCACCGCGATGAAGATCAGGCTCGGCTCTTGCACCGGCGGACGCGGCCTGTCGAACAACGCCAACTCGGCAGCTGTCAAGCCCGGCAGCGCCTTCACGCGGTTGATGACGTCAACCGGCCTCGGGCCGGTATCGGGGATGAACAGCGACAGCGGGGGTTCGTCGAACAGCCTGGACGTGATTGTCACGCGAAGCCCCGGAATCCGCATTCCCTTGACTCCGCTGACGGAATCCGTAGTGATCGTCGTTCGTGCGACGTCTGCATAAGCGAGGCGTCGCGTGGACCAGGCGCCGTACTCCACCATCTCGCTCGGACCGAAGACAAATCGCACGCGTGCCTGCGCCGCCACCGAAAGACCGAGGAAGATCAACGGCAGGCATCCAAGCGACAAGATGGCGAGGACGTCGACCCGGTACTGGAGTGCCAACGCGCATCCCAAGGCGACAGCCAGGGCCACCATGAACAGGCCCCCGACGAGCGTCAGCAGGCGGGCGTCCGGAGTCGCCGCGTGAACGACGTCGACGTCGTAGATGTGCGGTGATGGTCCAGTCGACGGCGAGTCGTCGAGCGACGATGGCTGTGTCGCCGTCTCGTCAGCGGACCACGCGACCTGTTTGCCACGCTGCCATCCGGCGACGACATCGATCGACACGCCAAGCACATGCGCGACCGATTCGACGCCGTTGCCGTCGGCCAGCAGGGAAAGAGCGCTTCTTCTTGTCGGGTCGATCGATGCGGGATCCGTCATGCCGTGACTGTATCGGGCATGACAGGGGGTTGCTTGCGTGGCGCTTGCATCTGCCCTCGCACACCAGGCGGCAGCCGGCCAGGTCCGTACATCGGAGCATGTCTGCTCTGCGGATGTTCGCTGGACTGGCGAGAATGAGTCTCGGAGCTGCAGCGCAAGATGAAGGGCTGAACAATGGCTAGACGTTGGCGGGGCACGATCTTGGCAACCGGTGGCGTTGTTGCCTTCAATGTCTTGTTTTTCGCGTCCTCTAGCCCGGACGGGCATGATGTTCAACCGTGGCTCGGGCTTGCCATGACCGCCACGTTCGTCGGGGGAGCATTGGCCGTGATTGACTCATGGACTGCCGCGAAGAAACGACCCGATCAGCCGACCGAGGACGAGCGCAGGAACGGGTGATGGTCCAAAGGCGGGGACCGTGTGCGGCTCAGGTGCAGACGGTCGCGAGCGTCGGTTTTCTACAGGGATTTCCCGTTTATTCAATAGCCGGTATTCCTCTTTCCTCGCATGACCTGCGTGCCGAAGAGGCAACGCCACACAGAACAGACTGCATATCTACAGGCGGCTTTGTTGCACTCAACGGTGCGGGCCCAGATACAAACCGCTCAGCAGGACTCCATTCGGGTATCGGCGTCGCCATCGTGGCGCGGCGGAAAGCGGACCGAGTTCACCTGCTGCCGGTCTGACCTGTGGGGTGCATCTTCGAACGCACGTCTACGGGGAACGATTCTTTCCTGATCTCGACGGATGCTCACAGTCCTTCAGACCGTGGTGGGCAATCCTGGGTTGATAGACACGTGGTTGGGATCGTAGGCCGTGCCCTTGGTCAGCACGGCCCACAGAATCCGGGCATTCTTGTTGGCCATGGCAACCACGGCCTTCTGCCGGCCGATCCGATCGATCAGACTCACCAGCCATAGCGAGATGCGGTCGCTACGCTTCTTGGCGTGAACCATCGCCGCCTTGGCACCCTGGATCAGCGGTGTGCGCAGGTAGTCGTCGCCGCGTTTCGTGATCTGGCCGAGGGTGGCTTTGCCGCCGCTGGAGTTCTGCCTGGGCACAAGCCCCAACCAGGCGCCGAACTGGTTGCCCGATCTGAACTGTTTGAAGTCACCGACCATTGCTACCAGCGCCGAGGCCGTCACCGGGCCGACGCCGCACAGCTGTGCGGCCGCCTTGGCCTGTTCGTCGGTACGAACGTGCGCCTCGATGCGCTCGTCGCACCACGCCATATGGCATTCGAGCTCGAGCCAGTGCAGGTGGGCCTGTCGCAACGCCATGCGCAGCAACGCCGGCAGTTCGTTGGTTGCATCTTCAAGCACGTCCGACAGATCTCGGCGCAGCACCTCGGGGCGCTGGGCGAAGACCAGACCAAATTCAGTGAGCAGCCCTCGAATACGGTTGATGCAGGCGGTGCGCTCTTCCTTGTACCCCTCACGCAGCCGATGAATGGCGAGCACGGCCTGTTGCGCTGGGGTCTTGAGTGGAACGAAGCGCATCGACGGCCGCGACGCCGCTTCGCAGACCGCGGCCGCGTCGTTGGCGTCGTTCTTGCCGCCCTTGCCTTGCATGCGGTACGGCGTCACGAAGTGGGCCGCCATCATGCGTGCATCGAGCCCCAGAGCCCTCAACTTGCACGTCCAATGGTGGGCGCCGCTGCAGGCCTCCATGGCGATCAACGTTCCCGGCGGCAACTGGGCGCACCAGGGCATGAAGCCGTCACGCGGCAACGCCTTCGCGACGACGACTTGCCCAGTTGCATCGACCGCATGAACCTGGATGACGCGCTTGGCCAAATCGACCCCTACCCGCGCGATGAAGCCTCGTGTAACCTCGCTCATGGACTTCCCATTTCCCGTTGCAGATTGACTTCGCAACATCAATCTTGGCGCCTCGACGCAGTTCAGGGATTGCGGGAAGTCCCTTCGTATTCGGGTAGGCCAGTCTCATAAGACAAAGGACCGCCTGTGGTTTGGATGCCGTTTGACTTCACAGTGCCTCTCGTGAATCTCGTCACGTCTTCGTCAGCGACACGGAAGGCCAAGCGTGACAAGATCATTTCGACCTTGGTTTCTCTGCGAACGGGACTTTTGGCATCTTCGTCAAATTCGCCTCAAGCCGATGCCGACAGAAGTCAGTTCTCAAATGCTGGCTCAGACCTCTCGCTGTCATCAGCGCGTTTCAGAGATCGGGTAACAGAGACGACTTGACCGCCTCTCAACGCAGACGGAAGCCGCCCTGAAGGCGCTCCAACACGGAGACTTGAGCGCACAAGAAGCTAGCGGTGGATTTGATTGAATACTTTTTGGGAAGCTTATTCTGATAAGGAAATGAGTTTGCTCTGCCTGTGGGACACGAGGCCTATGGAAGTGGTCCTCCGCCGGCTGTCTAGAAAGTGCAGCAAGAACGACACCGCCGATGCCCCTGCATTCCGAGTTTTTTCGTGACAATGCGCAATCACCTTGCCAATATGCCCAGACCTCTCTTCCGATGAATCTGACTCTGATTCAATTGCGCGTCTTCTCTGCAGTCGCCGGACAGGGCAGCGTGCGCAGCGCCGCCCGCGTGCTCGACATGGCGCAGAGCGGCGTCACCCAACAACTCCAGAAACTGGAACTCACGGCCGGCGCCCCTTTGTTCCAGCGCAGCAATCGAGGCGTCACGCTGACCCCGCTCGGTGAACGTCTGCTGGTGCGCACCGCCAGCATCCTGGGCGAATGCACCCGGGCCGAGCAGGAGATGCGCCAGCTGCAAGGTGATATGTCCGGGGTCATTTCCTTCGGTGTGGCCACCGAGCCGCTGATCCGTACCCTGCCCGCCGTCCTCAACGACTTCCATTGCCGCTATCCGCTGGTGGAAACCCATCTGATGAGTGGCACCTCGCGCAAGATGATTTCCTGGGTGCGCAAGGGCAGCCTGGACTTTGCCATCGCCTTGATTTCTGAAAGCACGGACACCAGCAATCTGGAGGTCTCGATGCTCTATCCCTCACAGGCCGCGATCGTCTGCCGCAAGGGACATCCGCTGCGCAACAAGAAGTCGATCGCCGACCTGGTGGACTGCGACTGGATCAGCACACGCCAGCCCGATCTTTCCGTCACACCGGCCAGCCGCTTGATCCGTCTCTTTGCGGACAGCGGACTGCCGCGGCCCAAGATCGTGGCAACGACCGAAGCGCTGTTCGACACCCTGCACCTGGTGGCACAGACGGACTACGTTTCGCTCGAGCCCCAGATCGTCATTGAGCACCCCTTCTTCGCCAGCTCGCTGACGCATATCCCGATCAAGGAGGAGATCCAGGGCTCGAACATCTGCCTGGTGCACCGCTCGGCTGTGCCGCTGACGCCGGCCGCACAGAAGATTTGCTCGATGCTGATCTCGCATGCGCGGACCATGGCCAAGAGGGTCAGGAAGTAGAGCGGTCGGCGTTCAGAGCCACATGCGCTGAAAGACGCCGTCCTTGTCGAGCAGTAGATGCTTGAGCGCCGCAGCAACATGCAAGCCCAGCAATGCGAGCAGCCCCCAGACCAGAGCCGAGTGAAGGCTGAAGAGCTTCTCCGCCATCGACTGGTCAGACACGCTCCATAGCACGATCTTCTGCCCGAAGAACACGAGGCCGCTGCGGCTCAGTGCGGCGCCGAGCAGGCCACTGACGGGCAAGGCCAACATGCCGAGATATAGACCGGCCTGCGTCAGCGCCGCCACGCGCCCTTGCCAGCGCGGCACGCCGGCAGCAGGCGGTACCGAGGTCCCGCATGTGCGCCAAGCCATGCGGGTCAGCACCAGAGCAAGGGCCACGAGACCCAGGGACTTGTGCAGACGGACCAGCCCGGCAGCACCATGCCGATGAGCCAGCAGGCCATGAACCAATGCAGCATGACGGTGAACCGCCCGTAGGGACTTGCGGTCTTCATGCGGGCTCCACGGCATGGGTCAGCAGCGGCGCTGCCGCAAGCAGCGCACGCGTATAGGCGTGCTGAGGCCTGTCGAGCACCTCGTCGCGCGTGCCCTGCTCCACGATTCGGCCGGCCTCCATGACCACGATGCG
>FTKT01004007.1_pt1 | contig 14971 bp, 7 predicted proteins | sample 1658271 | NCBI WGS metagenome assembly FTKT01 (sample SAMEA3914811, study PRJEB12502) | metagenome | biome: forest; material: soil | place: Canada | collected 2011-08-04 | depth 0.3 m | reverse complement strand
GCCGCCCGGCAGTACCGGGACGGCGGTGCTGGCGGTGCCGGCCGTACCCGGCTGGCAGTGCGCGGTGGACGGCGGCCGGTACGCGCCGGCCCGGACCGCGCAGGGACTGCTCGCGGTGGAGCTGGGCGGCGGAGCCACCAAGGTGGCCTGCGCCTTCCGTCAGCCCGGCCTGTCGGCCGGGCTGACGGTCAGCGGCGGGGCCGCCGTGGTGCTGGCGCTGGTCGCGGCCCGGGTCCGGTGGCGCCGGCGGGCGGCCGGCCTCGCCGCTCCCCCGCCCTGAGCACGCGCCGCTACCCCACCGTGAGCAGTTGGGCGCGCCGCTCGTCCACGTTGAGGTGGTGCACCAGCAGCAGCCGGGCCGGAGCCGGGTCGGTGCGGCGGACCTCCAGGACGGCGCCCGGCAGCTCCGGACGGACGATCGCGGCCGGGCCGGAGGCGCCCGCGCGGATGTCCACCGCCGGGTGCAGCACGTCGATCCGCAGGGTCGGCCGGGTGCCGTTGAAGCCGATCCGGCTGAGCGCGCCGGCCGGGTCGGGCGAGCCGCCCGCGAAGCCCGTCCAGGCCGCGTAGCGGATCGTCGAGGCGCCCGGGCGCAGGCCCGGCAGCGCGGACAGCCTGACCGGCAGCACGACGGTGTCGCTGTCCAGCAGGTCGGTGTCGGTCTCGCCCCAGCGCGCGTTGAGCGGCTGGACGTCCAGCTCCTTGCCGGTCCGGGCGTCCACCGTGCGGGCCACCAGGACGTCGCTGCCGCGCAGCCGGTCGGCCATCACCACCGCGTCCGCGACGCCGTCGCCGTCGGTGTCCAGCGAGATCCGCACCGCCGTCAGCCCGACCGGTGAGACGGCCGGGGCCCAGCCGGTGGCGGCCAGGTAGAGGGTGCCGTGCGCGAGGGGATCGCCGCCGACGGCCGGGGCGTCGCTGGCGGCGCCGACCGCGCGCAGGTTCGCGGCGCGCTCGGCGGGCCGGTCCACGCAGGGCGCGCCGGGGGTGGCGGCCGGGCAGTCCGGCCAGCGCGGGCCCTCGCCGCCCAGTGCGAAGGCGCTGACCAGCGAGGACGGGCCGGCGCCGGTGACGGCGGCGGTGCCGCTCAGGGTGAGCAGGGTGGCCGGGGTGCCGGTGGCCCGCGGCACCGCCTGGCCGACCTCGGCGGTGAGCTGGGAGGCGGGCCGCGGGGCGGCGAAGAGCGGCACCCGCAGGGTGGGTCCGCCCTGGGCGGCCGGGGTGAGCAGCAGCCGGCCGGAGAGTTCGCCGCGGTAGGAGCGGGCCCGGCCGGCCTCGGTGAGGGCGAGCGTCGGGTCCGGGGTGCGGCCCACCAGGCCCGGCACGCTCAGGGTGACCCGCACCCGGACGCTGCCGCCGGCCGGGACGGTGACCGCGGCGGGGCTCAACTCGAAGTGCGCGCCGGGTACTTCGGTGGCCGGCTGGTAGCCGGTGGTGTAGCCGGCCGGTGCGCTGGAGAGGTTGCGCACCTCCACCTCCCGGGTCAGCGTGAGCGGCCCGGTCACCGGGACCGGCCCGAAGGAGAGGCCGACCGCGCCGGGCTGCTCCCCCACCGCGTAGGCGACCGCCGGGGTGGCGACCGCGAGATCGGCGCGGACCCGGCCGGACCCGGCCCGCTCGGGACCGACCCGGGGACCCGACTGTCCGTCGGCCGCCCAGGTGTCGCCCGCGGTGTTCATCAGCGCGGCCTTGACCTGCTCCACCGTCCAGCCCGGGTGGGCGGCCCGGACCAGGGCGGCGACCCCGGTGACGTGCGGGGCGGCCATCGACGTCCCGTCGTCGCGGGTGCCCTGGTTGCCGCTGCCGGCCTTGGCGGACCAGATGGTCTCGCCGGGCGCCGCCAGATCGGGCTTGACCAGCCCGGCCTGGCCGATCCCGCGCGAGCTGAACACCGCCATGGTGTCCACCCGGGCGGGCTGGTCCTGGCTCACCGCGCCGTGCGACGTATTGCCCGGGGTGGCCAGTTGGACCTTAACCTCGCCCACCGACACGGCCTGGCGCAGCTTCGAGCCGTCGGCCGGGGCGAGGATCGCGACCGGGATCCGGTCGTTTCCGGCCAGCTCGCCGAGATGGTCGCCGTCGGAGGCGAACAGCGCCCCCACCGCGCCCGCGGCCACCGCGTGGTCGGCCCGGGCGGTGGAGCCGCAGGCCCGCTCGGCGTCGTCGGCCCGCCAGTCGAGCAGCGCGATCCGGCCGCGCAGCCGGGCGGCGTCGGCGGCGTCGAAGGCGGTGCAGCCGTCGCTCTGGTCGGCGGGCAGGGCCAGCGGCGCGGAGACCTCCTCGGTGCTCCAGCCCCGGTACTGGGCGCTCCAGTGCGCCGGGACCAGGCCGGCCAGGGCGCTCGGGGCGAGCACCCGGACGCCGTCCGCGTCGCCGTGGCCGCCGACCGAGGCGGCCACCGTGACCGCCCGGGCCGCGACGCCCGGGCTGCCGCCGACCCCGTAGACGTCCCCGTCGTTGCCGGCCGAGGCGACCACCACGGTGCCCGCCTCGGCGAGCTTGTCGACGGCCAGCGCGTCGGCGTCGGCGGGGTCGCCGAAGCGGCTGCCGAGCGAGAGGTTGACCACGTCCAGGTGGTCGGCGAGGTCGCCGTCCTGGTTCGGGTCGGCGGCCAGGTCCAGGGCGTGCGCGAGCTGGTCGGTGGAGCCCTGGCAGCCGAAGACGCGGATCGCGTAGAGCTTCGCGCCGGGGGCGGCGCCGGGGCCGATCCGGAAGTCCGCCGGGTTCAGGCCGGGCCGGTAGGGGCCGTGGTAGGTGTGGCCGTCCGCGCCGACGCCGTAGCCGGCGGCGGTGCCCGCGACGTGCGAGCCGTGGCCGTTCAGCTCGCAGTCGAGCGGGTTCGGGCCCGGGTGCGGGACGGGCTGGTGGTTGGGGGCGGCCGGGTCGGGGTTGTAGTCGTCGCCGACCAGGTCCTGACCACCCGTCACCTTGGCGTTCGGGAACAGGCCAGGCGGGGCGGGCCGGCCGCGCTCGACCGAGCGGAAGGCCGCCTCGGTGCCCGGGCCGCCGAAATCGGCGTGGGTGTAGTCGATGCCGCTGTCGATGATGCCGATGGTGACGCCCTCGCCCGTGGTGCCGGCGGCGCCCGACCAGACGGCGGGCGCGCCGGTGAGCGGCACGGAGTGCGCGTTGGACCGCTCCTTGGGGGCGATCGGGTGCACGGCCCGCACCCCGGGCAGCGCGCGCAGCGCGGGCAGCCGGTCGGCGGGGGCGCTGACGGCCAGGCCGGTGAGCAGGGTCTGGGTCCGGTAGAGGACCAGCACGCCCGGACCGACCGCGCGTTGCAGCCGGTCCAGCGCCGCTCCGGCCCGGTCGCGCTGGTCGTGGCCGGCCCGGGCGGCCGCGCGGTGTGCCTCGGCCGGGGAGCGCTGGGCCCGCCGGGCCTCGGCGCCGGCCCGCTGCCAGGCGGGGGCGGCGGCCTCGATGTCCAGTTCGAGCAGCACGCTGAGCTGTCCGGGCGGGCCGATCGAACCCGCCGCCCCCGGTGGTCCGGTCTCGGCCGCCTGGCCGGCGGGCGGCAGGGCGGCGAGCACGGCGGGGCCGGCCAGGACGGCGAGGGCCAGCACGATCCGGGCGGCCGGACGGCGGGGCGGGCGAAGGCGATGAGTTCGGGTGCGCACGTCCCCAGAATCAAGCCTGGCCGCCGTCCGCGCCCGACAGAGTGACGGACCGTCAGGCAAACGGAGCAACGTCGACGCAGGACGTCAGCGCCGGCCCGTCTGGCGTCCGGCGTCTGGTGTCTGGTGTCTGGTGTCTGGTGTCTGGCAGAGCGTCAGCCCCAGCCTCAGCGTCAGTGCCCGGTGACGCCGCCGTTGTCGCGCCGGTCCAGGGCCCGCTGCAGGGCGGCGGCGGCCGCCGCGGGGTGCGGCTCGGTGCGGCGCCGGCGCCGGCGGACCGGCACGGCGGCACTGGCGGTGTGGTCACGACGGGCGAGCAGGTCTGCGGTCGGGGGCATACCGGGCTCCTTGGTTCATGGCGCGCTGGGGCGCCGCGTGAGGGAGGAGGGGGTACGCCTGGCGGGGATCGCCCGCCACGCTGCGTACGGCGCGCACGGTCCCGCTTGCTCCGGGCGGCTGGTGGGGCCGGGAGCAGGGTGTCCGTGTGGCCATTTCAAAGTACGCCCGGCGTCGGGGGCTGTCTGTAGATTTACTTGGATTTCCTAGTATCTGAGATGAGCGTCACCCGGACGGTCTTGGCGGCCGGAAACACGACGGAGCCCGGACCGCCGTGCGGTCCGGGCTCCGTACGAAGCGGCTGGTCAGCCGAGGTCGACCCCGCGGGCGAACTTCGCGCCGATCTCGGCGGCGATCTCCGCGAGCACCTCCTGGGAGATCTCGCTGTCCACGGTGATCGAGGCCAGCGCGTCCCGGGTCTCGCCGTCACGGGCGACCTGCATGCCCGCGATGTTGATGCCCGCGTCGCCGAGGATCCGGCCGAGGGTGCCGACCACGCCGGGGCGGTCCTCGTACTTGAAGAACGCCATGTGGTCGGTGAGCGCCACGTCCACGTCGAAGGCGTCCACGCCGACGATCTTCTGCTGCTGCTTCGGGCCCGACAGCGTGCCGGAGATGGCGATCTCGCCGCCGTCCGCCAGGGTGCCGCGCACGGTGATCACGTTGCGGTGCTCGGGGCTCTCGCTGCTGGTGGTCAGCCGGACCTCGACGCCGCGCTCCTGCGCGAACAGCGGGGCGTTGACGTAGGACACCGTCTCGGCCACGACGTCCTCGAAGACGCCCTTGAGCGCGGAGAGTTCGAGCACCTTCACGTCGTGCTGGGTGATCTCGCCGCGGACCTCGACGTCGAGCCGGACGGCGACCTCGCCGGCCAGCGCGGTGAAGATCCGGCCGAGCTTCTCGGCCAGCGGCAGGCCGGGGCGCACGTCCTCGGCGATCACGCCGCCCTGCACGTTGACCGCGTCCGGGACCAGCTCGCCCGCGAGCGCGAGGCGCACGGACTTGGCGACCGCGATGCCGGCCTTCTCCTGCGCCTCGTCGGTGGAGGCGCCCAGGTGCGGGGTGGCCACCACGTTGTCGAAGGTGAAGAGCGGGGAGTCGGTGCACGGCTCCTTGGCGTAGACGTCCAGGCCGGCGCCGGCCACCCGGCCCTCCTTGAGGGCGCTGGCGAGCGCGGCCTCGTCCACGATGCCGCCGCGGGCGGCGTTGACGATGCGCACGGTCGGCTTGACCTTGTGCAGCGCTTCGTCGCCGATCAGGCCGATCGTCTCGGGGGTCTTCGGCAGGTGCACCGTGATGAAGTCGGAGACCTCCAGCAGCTCGTCGAGCGAGAGCAGCTTGACGCCCATCTGGGCCGCGCGGGCGGCCTGGATGTAGGGGTCGTAGGCGACGATCTTCATGCCGAAGGCGGACATCCGCTGGGCGACCAGCACGCCGATCCGGCCCAGGCCCACCACGCCGAGCGTCTTCTCGGACAGCTCGACGCCGGTGTACTTGTTGCGCTTCCACTCGCCCTGCTTGAGCGCGGCACTGGCCGGCGCGATGTTGCGGGCGGAGGCGATCAGCAGGCCGCAGGCCAGCTCGGCGGCGGTGACGATGTTGGAGGTCGGGGCGTTGACGACCATCACGCCGGCCTTGGTGGAGGCGGCCACGTCGACGTTGTCCAGACCGACGCCCGCGCGGGCGACGACCTTGAGCTTCTTGGCGGCGGCCAGCGCCTCCGCGTCCACCTTGGTGGCGGAGCGGATCAGGATGGCGTCGACGTCCGCGATGGCGGTCAGCAGCTCGGTGCGGTTCGCGCCGTCGCAGTGCCGGATCTCGAAGTCCGGGCCCAGCGCGTCGACCGTGGCGGGCGACAGCTCTTCGGCGATCAGCACGACGGCCTTGGAAGTCGCTGCCTTGGATGTCACGTTGCTCACGACAGTTGTCCTTACTGTCCGGTGCTCCCCCGAGTCCACGGGCACGTGGGTGGCGTGGCCGGCGCTGAACGCCGACGGGCGTGGGGGATGGTGGCATGCCGCGTAGGTAGACGCACGACGCTGTGGGCCTGACGCGCACTCGGAAGTGTATCGACGTACGAGGTCGATTCCTGTGCCCGTGCGGCGAAATCACCCGCACGGGACCAGACGCTATGTACAGCGGCGGGGCAGGTCCTGGTCCGGACCTGCCCCGCTCGGTCAGCGACTCAGGCGTCCTTGACCCAGCTCATGAGCTTGCGCAGCTCCTTGCCCGTGGTCTCCAGCAGGTGCTCGGAGTCCGCGGTCTTGTACTCGTTGTACTTCGGCAGGCCCGCCTTGTACTCCGCGATCCAGGTGTTGGCGAAGGTGCCGTCCTGGATCTCGGTGAGGACCTTCTTCATCTCCGCCTTGGTGTCGGCGGTGATGATGCGCGGGCCGGTGACGTAGTCGCCCCACTCGGCGGTCTCGGAGACCGACCAGCGCATCTTCTCCAGGCCGCCCTCGTACATCAGGTCGACGATGAGCTTCAGCTCGTGCAGGCACTCGAAGTAGGCGATCTCCGGCTGGTAGCCGGCCTCGACCAGGGTCTCGAAACCGGCCTTGACCAGGGCGGCGGTGCCACCGCAGAGGACGGCCTGCTCACCGAACAGGTCGGTCTCGGTCTCCTCGGTGAAGGTGGTCTTGATGACGCCGGCCTTGGTGCCGCCGATGCCCTTGGCGTACGAGAGCGCCAGGTCGAAGGCCTTGCCGGTGGCGTCCTGCTCGACGGCCACGATGCACGGGACGCCGCGGCCCTCCTCGTACTGGCGGCGGACCAGGTGGCCCGGGCCCTTCGGGGCGACCATGCAGACGTCGACGTCGGCCGGGGGCTTGATGAAGCCGAAGCGGATGTTCAGGCCGTGACCGAAGAAGAGCGCGTCGCCCGCCTTCAGGTTCGGCTTGATGTCCGCCTCGTAGACGTCGGACTGGATCGGGTCCGGCACCAGGATCATGATGACGTCGGCCTCGGCGGCCGCCTCGGCGGCGGTGACCACGCGCAGGCCGGCCTCCTCGGCCGCCGCACGGGACTTGGAGCCCTCCTTGAGGCCGACCCGGACGTCCACGCCCGAGTCGCGCAGCGACAGCGCGTGGGCGTGGCCCTGGCTGCCGTAGCCGATGACCGCGACCTTGCGGCCCTGGATGATGGACAGGTCGGCGTCGTCTTCGTAGAACAGCTCGGCCACGGTGGGCAATCTCCTTGCGTGATGTCGCGTAGGTGCTCTGGCTACCGTACGCGCAGATGGTGGGGGTTCTGTGGGATGCGCTCAGGGATTGAGACGCGCGAGGTGTGCGGCCGTCAGGCGCTGCGGTCCAGGGCGCGCAGCGAGCGGTCGGTGATCGACCGGGCACCGCGCCCGATCGCCACCATCCCGGACTGCACGAGCTCCTTGATACCGAAGGGCTCCAGCATCCGCAGCATCGCCTCCAGCTTGTCCGAGCTGCCGGTGGCCTCGATGGTGACGGCGTCCGGCGAGACGTCGACCGTCTTGGCGCGGAAGAGCTGGACGATCTCGACGATCTGCGACCGGGAGTCGTTGTCGGCCCGGACCTTGACCAGGACCAGTTCCCGCTGGATCGCAGCGGACTGGTCGAGCTCGACGATCTTTATCACGTTGACCAGCTTGTTCAGCTGCTTGGTGACCTGCTCCAGCGGGAGGTCCTCGACGTTGACCACGATGGTCATCCGGGAGATGTCCGGGTGCTCGGTGGGGCCAACCGCGAGGGAGTCGATGTTGAAGCCCCGACGGGAGAACAGGGCGGCGATGCGGGCGAGCACGCCGGGCTTGTTCTCGACCAGGACGGAGAGGGTGTGCTTGGACATGATGGTCATGGCTCTCTATCGGTAGGTCGTCGGAACTGCGTCAGTCGAGGTCGTCGCCGAAGTCGGGACGGACGTCCCGGGCGAAGAGGATCTCGTCGTTGCTGGTGCCGGCCGCGACCATCGGCCAGACCATGGCGTCCTGGTGGACGATGAAGTCGATGACCACCGGGCGGTCGTTGATCTCCATCGCCTGCTTGATCACCGCGTCCAGGTCCTCGGGACGCTCGCAGCGCAGGCCCACGCAGCCCATCGCCTCGGAGAGCAGCACGAAGTCGGGGATCCTGGTGCCCTGCGGCGGCGGCGCGATGCCGTCGTGCTCGGGACCGGAGTGCAGCACGGTGCTGGAGTAGCGCTGGTTGTAGAAGAGGGTCTGCCACTGGCGGACCATCCCGAGCGAACCGTTGTTGATCACGGCCACCTTGATCGGGATGTTGTTCAGCGCGCAGGTGACCAGCTCCTGGTTGGTCATCTGGAAGCAGCCGTCGCCGTCGATCGCCCAGACCGCGGCCTCCGGCCGGCCCGCCTTGGCGCCCATCGCGGCCGGGACCGCATAGCCCATGGTGCCCGCACCGCCGGAGTTCAGCCAGGTGGCCGGCTTCTCGTAGCTGATGAACTGCGAGGCCCACATCTGGTGCTGGCCCACGCCCGCGGCGTAGATCGCGTCGGAGCCGACCAGCTGGCCGATCCGCTCGATCACCTGCTGCGGCGACAACTCACCGGCCGGGGCCGGGTCGTAGCCCAGCGGGTAGGTCTTCTTCCACTCGTTGAGCTTTACCCACCAGTCCGCGTAGTCGCCTTTGTGGCCGGCCTCGTGCTCGGCCTGCACGGCCACGATCAGGTCGGCCAGCACCTCGCGGGCGTCGCCCACGATCGGCACGTCGGCGGCCCGGTTCTTGCCGATCTCGGCCGGGTCGATGTCCGCGTGGACCACCTTCGCCAGCGGGGCGAAGCTGTCCAGCCGGCCGGTCACCCGGTCGTCGAAGCGGGCGCCGAGGGTGAAGAGCAGGTCGGACTTCTGCAGCGCGGTGACCGCCGGGACGCTGCCGTGCATGCCGGGCATGCCCAGGTGCTGCGGGTGGCTGTCGGGGAAGGCGCCGAGCGCCATCAGCGTGGTGACCACCGGCGCGCCGGTCAGCTCCGCCAGGATCCGCAGCTCCGCGGTGGCGTTGGCCTTGAGCACGCCGCCGCCGACGTACAGCACCGGCTTCTTCGCGTTCACCAGCAGCTTGGCGGCCTCGCGGATCTGCTTGGCGTGCGGCTTGGTGACCGGACGGTAGCCGGGCAGCGAGGTCTCCACCGGCCAGCGGAAGACCGTGGTGGCCTGCAGCGCGTCCTTGGCGATGTCGACCAGGACCGGGCCGGGGCGGCCGGTGGCGGCGATGTGGAAGGCCTCGGCGATCACCCGGGGGATCTCGGCGGGGTCGGTCACCAGGAAGTTGTGCTTGGTGATCGGCATCGTGATGCCGCAGATGTCCGCCTCCTGGAAGGCGTCGGTGCCGATCGCCTTGGAGGCGACCTGGCCGGTGATCGCCACCAGCGGGACCGAGTCCATGTAGGCGTCGGCGATCGGGGTGACCAGGTTGGTGGCGCCGGGGCCGGAGGTCGCCATGCAGACGCCCACCTTGCCGGTGGCCTGCGCGTAGCCGGTGGCGGCGTGGCCGGCGCCCTGCTCGTGGCGGACCAGGATGTGCCGGACCTTGGTGGAGTCCATCAGCGGGTCGTAGGCGGGCAGGATCGCGCCGCCCGGGATACCGAAGATGGTCTCGGCACCGACGGCCTCAAGGGAGCGGATGAGCGACTGCGCTCCGGTCATCGTCTCGACCACCGCGGGGGTGCCTTGGGACGGGGCGGCCGGGTGGTCCCCGCGGCGGGGGGATGCCGTGTGCTCAGTCATCTGCCTGTCTCTTCTCGGTTCGCCAGGCGCCTGTCCGGTTCATCCCAGTTTGCGGGGAAGCCGGTGGGCGATACAACGGTGTTCCAACAGTACGAGTGCAACAAAAAACCCCTCGTGCCCATGGGCAAGCGAGGGGTGGCGCGTCGGTCTGTCTGTGGTCGGGCTACCGCCCGCTCAGCCGACGCGCCCGCCAAGTACGAGGATTCGGGTGCGCATGGCATCGACCCTCCTCCCGAGCGGCTGCCAGTGTCAAGCGGGCGGGATCCCCGTCTCGCCATGCGGACCCCCGGTGGACCCGGCCCCCGGGCCCGCCACCGCCCGCCGCTCAGGCGGCTCCACGGACCCGTGGTGGTGCCCCGCCCGGCCCGTGGCCGGGTCCGGACGTCCACCCGATCGGGTGTCGGCGGCCGAGAGGTAGGCCCGCCGCGCGGAGATCGCGCCGACCGGCCGCGGCAGCGGGTAGAGCCGGCGGGCCAGCGCCCGGCGCAGCCGGTACTCGTCCAGCGGCTGGGCGAAGGCCAGGCCCTGCCCGTGCCGGCAGCCCAGCTCCTGAAGGACCGTCACCTGCCGCGGCTGGTCGACGCCTTCGGCCGCCGTGACCAGGCCGAGGTCGCGGCCCAGCCGCAGCGCGTGGCCGGCCAGCGCCCGGCCGCGCGGGGAGTCGGCCACCTCCTGGACCAGCGAGCGGTCCAGCTTCAAGGCGTCGAACGGCAGCCGGGCCAGCGCGCCGAGCGAACCGCCGCCGGCCCCGAAGCCGGCCACCGCCGTGCCCACCCCCAGGCGGCGCAGTGCGGCCAGCCGGCGGCCCAGCTCGTCGGCCATCGAGTCCGGGCCGGTCCGGGCCAGCTCGACCACCAGGTGCGACGGCGGCAGGCCGGTGTCCCGCAGCGCGCCGGCGATCGTCTCGTAGACCCCCGGCGAGCAGAGCCGCTCGGCGCTCAGCCGCACCGAGACCGGCACCGCGCCCGAGCGCCGGTGGCCGCCGCTGCGCACCGCCGCCTCGGCCACCGCCTGCTGGAGCAGCCAGCGGGCGAACCGGGTGGCGGCGTCGCCGTGGTCCGAGCTGCGCATGAACTCGGCCGGGGTCAGCAGCAGGCCCTGCGCGGAGCGCCAGCGGGCCAGCGCCTCGACGCCGGTGACCGCGCCGGTGCGCAGGTCCACCACCGGCTGGTGCAGCAGCGCGAAGCTGCCCTCGCGGACGGCGGCCCGCACCCGGTCGTCCAGTTCGCGGCGGCGGTCCAGGTCGGCGCGCATCGCGGGGGTGTAGAGCACCACCCGACCCTTGCCCTCGGACTTCGCCCGGTACATCGCAAGGTCGGCGTTGCGCATCAGCTCGTCCGCCAGCACGTCGGCGGCCGCCGGGTCCGGTCGGGCGGGGTCCGGTCTGGCGGGGTCCGGTCGGGCGGGGTCGGGCCGGGCCGGCTCCGGTCTGGCGGGGTCCGGTCTGGACGGCTGGGACGCTTCGAGGGATTCGCGGGGTTCCCGGGATTCGCGGAGTTCGAAGGGCCCGGGCGCCCAGCGGTCCGCGGCGGGCGCCGGCTCGTAGGGGGCGAAGGCGATGCCGATGCTGGCCGCCACGCCCAGCTCGTTGCCGCCGATCCAGTACGGCTCGGAGAGCGCGGTGCGCAGCCGCTCGGCCAGCTCCTGGACCTGCGCACGCCCCAGCGGACCGCAGACCAGGGTGGCGAACTCGTCGCCGCCGAACCGGGCCACGGTGTCCCCCGCCCGGACCGCGCCCTGCAGCCGCCGGGCGGCCTGCACCAGCAGTTCGTCGCCCACCTGGTGGCCGGCGCTGTCGTTGACCGCCTTGAAGCCGTCCAGGTCCAGGAAGAGCACCGCCACCGTCCCGGCCTCCGGGCCCGGGTGCTGGCGCGGGCCGTCCGCGGCGCGGGCCCCCGGGCTCTCCAGGGCCGCCCGCAGGCGCTGCGCGAAGAGCGCCCGGTTCGGCAGGTCGGTCAGCGGGTCGTGGAACGCGTTGTGCTGCAACTGGGCCTGCAGGCGCACCCGTTCGGTGACGTCGCGACTGTTCAGGATCAGCCCGTCGCGGTACCGGTTGACGGTCGACTCCACGTGCAGCCACTCGCCGCCCCCCGAGCGGATCCGGCACTCCACCCGGGCGCTCGGCTCTCCCGCCCGGGAGGGCAGGTGGGTCAGGTTGCGGGCCAGCAGCCGGCTGCGGGCCAGGAAGCGGCGGACCTCGCCGATCACCCGGTCCGCGTCCTCCGGATGCACCAGGTCCAGCAGCCGGCCGCCGACCAGCTCCTCCGGATCACGGCTGTAGACCCCGAGCGCGGCCGGACTGACGTACGAGAGCACCCCGTTGGCCCCCGCGATCATGATGACGTCGCTGGAGCCCTGGACCAGCGAACGGAAGTGCGACTCCTTCTGCGACAGCTCCTGGGCCAGCGAGAGGTTGTCGAGCAGCATGATGCCCTGACGGACGATCAGGGCCAGCCCGACCGTGCAGGCGACCACGAGTACTACCCGGTCCATCGGACGCCCCCCGAGCGCGTTGTAGAGGATGCCCGCGGTGCAGACCGAGGCGGCGGCGTAGGGCGTCAGCGCGCTGAACGTGGAGGCCACCCGGCGGCGCGGGACGCCGCCGGCCGAGGGGTGCTGGCGGCTCGGCTGCCGCCCCCAGGACGAGGACCACGGGGCGGAGGCCAGCAGCAGGCTCCCCGCGAACCAGCCGGCGTCCAGGATCTCGCCGGAGTGGTAACTGTCGCGCAGCGCGGGCGAGGTGAAGAGCCCGTCGCAGACCACCGTGACGGCCAGGCCCAGCATCGCGGTGTGCACCGCGGCCCGGTTGCCGTCCCGGCGGCGGAACCGCAGGCCGACCACCAGCGAGACCATCAGGATGTCCAGCACCGGATAGGCCAGGCTCAGCGCCAGCCGCAGCGGGTCGCCGGTCTCGCCCTCGGCGGCGCGGCCCAGCGCCAGGCTCCAGCTGAGCGTGAAGAGCGAGCCGCCGACCAGCCAGCCGTCCAGCAGCAGGCAGAGCCAGCCGGCCGCGCCGCGCGGGCGCTGGGCCAGCACCAGCAGGCCGGTGATGGCCAGCGGGGCGAACAGCAGGAAGGCGTAGTCGGCCAGCGAGTCCTCGGGCAGGCCGGTGCGCAGCACCACCTCGTACCAGCCCCAGGTGCCGTTGCCGAAGGCCACCACGAAGGAGGAGAGGCCGAAGAGCAGCCAGGCCGGCCGGGCCGGGCCGGGCACCGTGCAGCCGTGCGCCAGGCAGGACAGGGCGGCTGCCAGGGCGGCCGCCGCCAGGCCGAAGTCACCCATGAAGAGCGCGAGTTCGCGCGAGCCCCAGCCGGTGGCGGCGCCCAGCGCGTAGCCCAGGCAGAGCAGGACCAGCAGCACCCCCGGCAGCCGTCTGGTGGCGGCCGGGCGGCGGACCGGGCGGCCGGGGCCCTCGGGGTGCCCGGACGGTCCGTCAGGCGCCGGGCCCGGCGGGCCGTCAGCGAGGGCGGCGCCGGGGCGTGCGGCGGCCGGGAGCACAGCGGTGGACGGCATGGCTTCGGCGGGGTTCACCCGGCACCTCCCCCTCCGGCCCGGGGAACGGCCGGCCCCGGCCGGCATCTGGCGGCCACCCGGGGCGGGTGACCTGCGCAGGCCCGGCCGGCGCCACACCCCAAGGCGACGTGATCGACGTCCACCGGCCGGACCGGCGACCGAAGTCCGCCGCGCCGCACCGGTGTTCCCAGCCGGGACACTACACCACTGTGGTCACTCAACGACACGCACATTCAACTTAGAGTAATGGTCCGAGAGTAGGGATATGCACCCGCTTCCACCAGATCGGCCCGGTTGGCCGTAGCGCACGGGGAGAAGTGCGCGCGCCCGGGGGCGTGCCTCCGTGCGCCGCTTCACGCGCTCCCGGAGTGCGGCGTACCGGCCGCGGGGAACGCGCTCCGCGGGCGCGGCTGGGCAGCCGTGGAAGCTCGCTCCGCGGCCTCGGCGGGGCGGCCGCGGGGCCGGTCAGCCGGCCCCGCCGACGGCCTGGGGCTCGGGGAACAGCCGCAGCCGGTGGGCCAGCGCGGCCGCCTCGCCGCGGCCGGAGACCTCCAGCTTGGCGAGGATGTTCGAGACGTGCACGCTGGCCGTCTTGGGCGAGATGAAGAGCTCCTCGGCGATCTGACGGTTCGTCCGGCCCAGCGCCAGCAGCCGCAGCACGTCCGTCTCACGCGGGGTCAGGTGGAAGGCGGCCGGCTCCTCGGGCGCCGGCGGCCGCTCGGGCGCCTCGGCGAGGGCGCGGGCCACCCCGATCCGGTCGGCCAGCCGGGCGATCTCCCGGCCCAGTCCCAGGTCGCCGCGCCGGCCGGCCAGCTCCGCCGCCTCCCGCAGCAGCGCGCCCGCCTCCTCGCGCCGCCCGGCCGCGGCGCTCGCCGCGCCCGCCCCGAGCAGGGCCAGCGCCAGCGGGTACGGCAGGCCGGTGGCGCGCAGCGGCTCGACCGCCGCGGCCCAGTGCTCCGGGGTGTCGGCGGCGACCGCACGGGCCAGCTCCGCCTCGGTCAGCCTGGCCCAGCCCAGGTGCAGCGGCACGGCGGCCGGCTCCTGCCGGGCCAGCACCTCGGCGATCCGGGCGAGCACCACCGGGCGGCCGAGGTCGGCGCTCGGCAGCCCCCGCGCGTCCGCCTCCACCGCGGCCGCGCGGGCCAGCAGCGGCAGCACCCGGACGTCGGTGCCGGTCGCCGCCGCCTGGTCCAGCACCGCCAGCAGCTCGGCCCGTGCCTCCAGCGGGCGGCCGCCGCGCCCGGCCAGGTCGACCGCCAGCACCGCGGTCGGCAGCAGGTGCTGAGCCTGGTCGTTGTGGCTGCCCGAGCGGGACTTCGACAGGTGCACCGCGGCGGCCGTCAGATCCTCGCGGAACAGGGCGAGTTCACCGCGGATCCGGTACAGGTACTCGTCGTAGGGCTCGTCCCGGCCGTCGCCCTCCCAGCCCTCCAGCACCTCGGCGGCCTCCTGCGGGCGCCCGGCCAGGATCAGGCTCTCGGCCAGGTTGCCGGCCAGGATCGCCCCGGTGTGGCGCAGCAGGCCCAGCCGGCCGGCCGCCTCCAGGCCCTCCCTGGCCAGCACGGCGGCCTCCTCGGCCTCGCCCACGTGGGCGAGCAGGCTGGCCAGGTTGTTCAGGCCCCTGGTCAGCACGTCCGAGGCGCCCTGCTCGCGGGCGCCGGCCACCGCCGCGCGCATCTCGGCGATCCCGCGCTGCGGGTCGCCGAAGGTGGCGTAGAGCGTGCCGAGGGTCATCCGGGCGTGCAGTTCCACGCCGGTCGCGCCGACCAGCCGGGCGATCTCCAGGGCCCGC
>FTKT01004520.1_pt1 | contig 14973 bp, 13 predicted proteins | sample 1658271 | NCBI WGS metagenome assembly FTKT01 (sample SAMEA3914811, study PRJEB12502) | metagenome | biome: forest; material: soil | place: Canada | collected 2011-08-04 | depth 0.3 m | reverse complement strand
AGGTCGCCGGGGGCGCCGACCGACAGGCCGGCCAGCCGGTCCGGGTGCAGGCAGGCGAAGCCGAACGCGAACTGGCCGCCGCCGCTGAACCCGTGCAGGTAGAACCTCTCCACCTCGACCGGCCAGCGGGCGGCGACCTCCTCGACCATCCGCAGCAGCACCAGGTCGAACCGCACGTCTCCTTGGCGGAGCCGCTTGTAGCCGAACACGCTGTCCGGGCCGGGAACACCGACCGGGAAGAGCGGTGCCAGCACCACGCAGCCGTGACTCTCGCCGAAGTCCGCGAGCGCGTCCCGGTACCGCTCGGCGGTACGCCGGTCCCCGTGCACGACGACGAGCAGCGGCCGTCGGCCGGCCGGCGCGATGCCCTTCGGCACGTACAGGCAGTACGCGAACCGGGGGTCCGCCCGGCAGGCGAAGAACGGGGTGCGCCCGAGGGCCAGCCGGCCGTGCTGCGGCGTCCGCCGCCGGGACGGTACGGCGGCGGTCGCGCCTCGGCCGTCGCTCATCCGACCTCCGTGGGGCCTGTGCGGGGCCTCCGGAGTCGGCGGAGGCACCGGCATTCTCGCGTCCGAAGTGGCCGGACGCGGTGCCATCCCGGCTTCCATCACACGAACGGGTCAAGGAAATTGATCTCCCGTCAGTTGCGTGCAGACTGTTCCTGGCAACCGACCGAGGGCTGGAGTGTGATGGGCCGAGGAGCCGAGACGACAGTGCCGGGGCCGGTGCTGGTAACAGCGGTGGAGAGGGCTCTCCTCGACCATCCCGGCGTGCTCGAAGCGGTCGTGCTGCCCGGGCGCGCCGGTGCGGACGACAATGTGGTGGGCGTCGTGGTGGTGCTCGGCGAGATGTCCGGGGTGCTCGACATCCGCGAGGACCTGCGCACCGCCCTGGAGCTGGCCGGGCACCAGGCCGAGCCGGCCGTGCTCGCGGTGGCCCGGCTGCCGCTCGACCCGATCGGCCCGATCGAGGAACTCGCGGGCCCCTTCGGCCTCTCCCGGCACGAACCGCCCGGCTCCGATCTGGAGGCGGACCTGGCGGCCCGGCTCGCCCGGCTGCTCGCCCGCCCGAGGGTCGGCGTCCTGGACGACTTCGTCGACCTCGGCGGCGACTCGCTGACCGCGGTGACGTTCCTCAACGCCGTCCAGGCCGCCTACGAGGTACCGGTGAGCCTGGTCGAGCTGTTCTCCGCCGGCACCGTGCGCGAGATCGCGCGGTTGCTGGCCGACCGGCTCGCGACCTCGCACCGGCCCGGGTGACATGCACTCACTGCGCCTCACCGCGAGCCCGGCGTTCGTCGACGGCGTCCACGCCGTCCCCACCGAGACCGTCACCGCCGGCCTGGACGCCGCCAGGCACGCGCTCGCCGGCCCGGACAAGGCGCTGGTGGCGGTCCTCACCGGGCGCGACCTGCCGGGCCTGCTCGCCTACCTGGCGGCCCTCGACCTCGGTCACGCCGTCCTGCTCAAGGAGCATCCGGACGCCGCCGAGCGCGACGCCCTGCTCGCGGGCTACCAGCCGGAGTTCGTGCTCGACGCCCCGGGCGGGCCGGTCCCGGCGGGCTACCGCGTGACCGGTGAGCTGTGCGGGGCCCGGCTGCTCGGCCGCGAGGCCCGGGCCGACTCGGCCCTGCACCCCGAACTGGCGGCGCTGATCACCACCTCGGGCTCGATGGGCCGGCCCAAGGCCGTACGGCTCTCCTACGCGAACCTGGCGGCCAACGCCGACTCGATCGTCGCGGCCCTCGGACTCCGGCCGGCCGACGTCGGGATCACCTCGCTCCCGGTCGACTACAGCTTCGGCCTGTCCGTGGTGAACACCCATCTGGTGGTCGGCGCCCCGCTGGTGCTGTCCAGGCTCAGCCCCACCTCGCGGCGGTTCTGGCAGCTGTCCGGCCACCTGGGAGTGACCAACCTGGGCGCGGTCCCCATCACCTACCGGCTGCTGCACGGCACGAAGTGGCAGCCGGCCGGTCTGCCCGCGCTGCGCCTGCTCTACCAGGCCGGAGGGGCGCTGGAACCGGCGCTCGTCGAGCACTTCGGCCGGCTGATGGCCGGCCACGGCGGCGGCTTCTGCCCGATGTACGGGGCAGCCGAGGCCACCGCCCGGATGTGCGTCCTCAGCCCGGACCTCCTCTTCGAGCACCTCGGCTCGGTCGGCCGGCCCGTGCCCGGCGGGCGGGTCCGGCTGAGCGGGGTCACCGCTGACGGCGTCGGCGAGATCGTCTACCAGGGGCCGAACGTGATGATGGGTTACGCGTCCTCGCGCGCCGACCTCGCGGCCGGTCACCGCGGCGGCGACGTCCTGCACACCGGTGACCTGGGCCGGCTGGAGCGCGGCATGCTCTACGTGCTGGGCCGCAAGGACCGGCAGTTCAAACTGCACGGCAAGCGGATCCTGCCCGACGAGATCGAGCGGCGGCTGGCCGGTGTGGGCCCGGCCGCCGTGGTGCCGACGGCCAACGACGCCGCCGTCGTCTTCGTCGAGGGCGCCGGCGAGCTGTTCCGCTCCGCCTGGCTGGAGGTGCTGGACGCGCTCCGGCTGCCGGCCGACTGCCTGCCGCTGCGCTCGGTGGCCAGCCTGCCGCGCACCACTTCGGGAAAGGTCGACCTGAACAGCCTGCGAGCGCTCGCCGGAACGCCCTGAGGTGGGTACCGACGGGCTCGTTGTGGAGACCGGGTCCGGCCGGGTGCGCGGCTTGCCGCTCGAAGGGGCGTACGCCTTCCTCGGCGTGCCGTACGCCGCGAGCACCGCGGGTGAACGGCGGTTCCGGCCACCACGTCCGCACCCGGGCTGGGCCGGCGTCCGGGAGACGACCGGATACGGTCCGACCTCCCCGCAACGGCCGCTGACCGAGGCGCTCGGCGCGCGCCCGGCCGTGGTGTCGCTGCTGCCGCTGTTCGGCATCCCCACCAGCGTGTCCGGCCAGGGTGAGGACTGCCTGGTGCTGAACGTGTGGACACCCGGCGCCCACCCGCAGGCCCGCCGCCCGGTGCTGGTCTGGCTGCACGGCGGCACCGACTTCGGCGCGGGCGACTGGCCGCGGTTCGACGGCACCGCCCTCGCCCGCGAAGGCGGCCTGGTGGTGGTCACCGTCAACCACCGCCTCGGCATCCTCGGCCACCTCGACCTGTCCTGGACCGGCGTGCCGCGGTACGCGCGGTCCGGCCGGGCCGGGCTGCTGGACCTGCGGGCCGCGCTCGACTGGCTGCGCGACAACGTGGAGAGCTTCGGCGGGGACCCGGCGAACATCACCCTGGCCGGCGGATCACGCGGCGCCTCCCGGGTCGCCGCCCTGCTGGCCGCCACCGCACCCGCGCCCCCGTTCCGGCGCGCCATCCTGACCAGCCCGCCGCCCGCGCGCCCGGCCGCCGCCGTCCCGCCCGAGGAGGCGGCCCGCATCGTGCTGCGCCACCTCGGGATCCCGGCCGGCCGGCCGGACCTGTTGGCCGGCCTGCCGGTGGACCGCCTGCTCGACGCCCAGGCCGTGCTGCGGGCCGCCCACCGGTACGCCTTCCAGCCCTCGGCCGAGGGCGGCCCGGTCGAGCAGCACTGCTACGCCGAGCTGGCCGCCGGTGCGGCCCCCCAGGTGCCGGTGATGATCGGCAGCGCCCTGAACGAGACCACCCGCGGCATCGACGCCGATCCGGCCTCCTGGGAGGGCCTCGGCGATCTCGAACTCGCCCGCCGCTGCTCGCGGATCGCGCGCTGCGACGTGACCGCCCTGATCGAGGAGTACCGGCGCGAACGCCCGCGGGACCCGGCGCGCAAGGTCGCGGTCGCGGTCACCACCGACGCGATGTACCGCTTCCCCGCCCTCGCCCTGGCCTCTGCGCGCAGCACCGCCGCGAGTGCCCCGACCTACGCGTACGTCTTCGCGGGCGGCACCGGCAGCCACGGCGAGGACGTCCTCTTCTTCTTCGACAACCTGCGCTGCGCCGCCCTGGTCTCCCGCAACCCGGCCAACGCCGCGCTGGCGCGCGCCGCGAGCGCCGCCTGGATCACCTTCTGCCACAGCGGCGAACCCGAGATCCCCACCGTCGGCCGCTGGCCCGCGTACACCGACAGCCACCGGGACGTGCTGCTCTTCGGACACCCCACCCGCGCCGTCGCCGCCCCGTTCGCCGCCCGCCGCGCGGCCTGGGCCGGATCCCGGACGCCGTCCTGGTGACTCCTGATCCGCTACGCCGTCGAGGGGATCGGTGCTGAAGGTGAAGGGCCGAGGCGGTGTTGACGGTACAGCGGCAAGTCGAGAGGCTTCGAGCGACCGCCCGGCGGGCCGCCCGGGGGTCCGCCGCCAACTTCATTGGAGACCGGAACCCATGACGATCCATCATCGAACCGTCGGCACCGGCAGCCGGAAGGTCCTGGTGCTCCACGACTGGTTCGGCACCAGCGCGGGCTGGGGACCCTTCCTGGACTACCTGGACGGTGACGCGTTCACCTACGCCTTCCTGGACTACCGGGGCTACGGCCTGCGCAAGGACGTCCCCGGCGCCTGCACCCTGGCCGAGATCGCGGACGACTCGCTCGCCCTGGCCGACCAGCTGGGCTGGGAGCGCTTCTCCATGGTCGGCCACTCGATGGGCGGCAAGGCCGTCCAGCAGGTCCTGGCCCAGGCGCCGCACCGGGTGCACAAGCTCGTCGGCCTGGCTCCGGTGCCCGCGGGAGCGTACCCGCTCGACGCCGACGGCGAGGCCCTCTTCTACGGTGCCGCCCGGGACCGCGACAAGCGGTTCGTGATCCTCGACCTGGTCACGGGCCGGCGGGCCGGCCGGGTGTGGCTCGACCGCATGGTCGACCACTCGCTGCAGAACTCCACCCCCGAGGCGTTCGACCGCTATGTCCACGACTGGGTCACCGCTGACCTGACGGACCGGATCATCGGCAACCCGGTCCCCGTCAAGGTCATCGTCGGCGCGCACGACCTGGCCCTGACCGCCGAGGTGATGCGCGGCAGCTGGCTCACCCACTACCCCAACGCCGAACTCGAAGAGCTCCCCAACAGCGGCCACTACCCCATGTACGAGACCCCCGTCGCCCTGGCGGCCACGCTGGAAGCGTTCCTCGGCAGCTGAACCAACCCGACTGCCGGACCGCACCGGTACCCGCTGTCCTGGGGGCTGTCCTGGGCGACGGCCGGGCGGGCCCGGCGTCAGCTGCGGGTGATGCGGGCCAGCCAGGGGGTGAGCGAGGTGCCCGGGATCAGTTCCCGGTACGACTCGTCGCCGGGCAGCGAGACGACGAGCCAATGGCCGGGCGGGAAGAACCGCCCCTTCACGCCGGCCAGTCCGCCGTACACCGAGCGGAGGAAGGCCGGCACGTGGTCCCGGGGGATGTCGTGGAACTCCACCCCGTCCACGGTGATCCTCGCGTCGTCCTCGGGAAAGAGCCGGACGCTGACCGTCGGGGTGCCGGCCAGTTCGACGAAGGCCTCGTGCGGCAGCGAGCCGTCGGCGTCGGCGGCCGTGAACAGCGGGGCTGCGGTGCGACGCGAGGTCCGGTCGGCGCCGATGTCCTCGGTGACGGTCATCGTCAGGGCGAACCGGTCCGCGATCTCGCGCACGGCGGTGACGGCCGCCTCGGTGGTGGGCAGTGCGGGGTGCTTCATGGTCAGGACGAGGCCTTTTCGGGGGCTGGTGGCGAGGCTCTGCGGACGGTGCGCCGGGTGCGGTGCACCGTTCGGACTGTACCGTCCGCTCTCCGGGACGCATTCGGCCACGACGTGGTCCGGACGCCGGGTGCGGCTTGCGCCTTCCGCTGCGTCAACTTCTAGGGTCTTCCCTGTGGCCGGAAAGACCGGCCCGGTGATGGGAGGCACGGCCATGGCCTGGTCGATCGCGGATGTGGCCCGGATGTCCGGGGTGACGTCCCGGACACTGCGGCACTACGACGAGATGGGCCTGCTCCCGCCCGCGTGGATCGGGAGCAACGGGCACCGCTACTACGAGGAGGCCGGTCTGCTGCGGTTGCAGCAGATCCTGCTGATGCGGGAGCTGGACCTGGGACTGCGCGAGATCCAGGCGGTGCTGGACAGCCAGGCCGACCAGGTGGCCGTGCTCCGCGAGCACCATCAGCGGTTGCTGCTGGAACGGGACCGGCTGGAGACGCTCGCCCGTACGGTCGGCCGCACCATCGCCGAACTGGAGGAAGCAGAGGACAAGGACGACATGACGAAGATCAACAGGCCGGAGAACCTGTTCGAGGGATTCGACGCCACCCGCAGCTCGGAGGAGGCGCGCGAGCGGTGGCCGCAGCAGTGGGAGCAGTCCCGGCAGGTCATCGAGACGCTCAGCACCGAGGACGTGGACCAGTGGCAGCGTGAGGCGACGGCCCAGATGATCCGCATGGCGGAGTTCATGGCGGCCGGCACCCCGGTCGCCGACCCCGCGGTGCAGGCCGAGGTGGACGCCCACTACCAGGGTGTCTGCCGGTTCTGGACGCCGAACGCGCCCGCGTACCGGGGCCTGGGCCAGACCTACGTCGACGACCCGCAGTTCCGCTCGAACTACGACAAGATCGCCGACGGACTGGCCGTCTACCAGCGGGACGCGATGGCCGTCTACGCCGACGCCCGACTGAGCTGACCGACGGCGCATCACCGGGGAGCACCGACCAGATGGCCGAGACTTGCCCGGATGGATCAGCGGTTCAGACTCGGTCGGGCAGAATGCTGGACATGACGACTTGAAGAGCACCGGCCGGGCGGCAAGACTGGCGCAAGGTCGGGAGCGGCTGGTCTGTTCCGGACGCCGAACGCCGGATCTGCGCCGCGTGCGGGACGCCCGTCCGCTCGTACCAGTACCGGTTCTATCCGCCCGAGTCCTCCATGTTCGAGCGCTGCATCGGGTTCGCCTGGTGCTCGACTTGCAGGATCTACTCCGGAAGCATGGTTCACATCCCGCGGAAGCGGGTCCTGGTCGATGCCCTCACATCCCTTCCTGCTGAGCAGCGCGAGCGGGTGCTGCGTTCGGAAACGGGGCTGATCGAGTTCCTGGACCGCCGGCTCCGAGACAGTGAAGGGCGGACCTCACCGGGCAGGCCCTCCTGAAGGTCAACGGTCGGTCAGCAGACCGCGGCAGCGGTGCGATCCGTCGCTGCCGCGGTCTGCTGACCGGTGGTCAGGAGGTGAACGTGACGGACTGCGGCTGGAGGATCACCTTGTCCTGGCCGGTGTACTTGGCCCCGTCGGTGGTGCGGCGGCCGCCGGTCTTGGTACCGACGATCTCCACGGTGTAAGAGGGGCCGTGGGTCAGGTACATGTAGGTGTAGTCGAGGGTGCAGACCGCGGGGGCCGACGGGTCGGCGGTGGCCCGGAAGTCGTCCTGGCGGATGATCTCGCCGTCCTGACTGAGGGTCATCGTACCGGTGACCACCGGCTTGAACTTCTCCGCGAGGTCACCGTTCTCGTCGAACCACTTCACCGACTCCCAGTACTGGCAGGTCGCCTTGTAGCTCACCGTGGCATCGGTGCCCGCCCAAGCGGTCTGCGCGTTCACCATCAGGACCGCGTGGACCCGGGAGTGGTTGCCCTCCTCACCCTTGAAGTCCAGCTCCGACTTGCCGTAGCCCACCGACCCGCGAGACATCGCCAGCGCGTACGTCGCGTTCTTCCGCCGCTCTCCGTCCAGTCCCAGCATGGGATCGAAGTCGGGGATGGGCGAGGGCCGGCCGGTGCGGTACACCGCGAGGGAGGCGACCTTGTTGTCGAGGAAGCCCAGATCCGGCTTGTCCCGCAGACACGTCATCGACTTGCCCTTGAACCCGGGTTCGCTGTAGAGCGTGACCGTGTAGCCGTCCGCCACTTTGAGCGAGGTGATCGTGTCGGCGGCGATCACACCGCCGGCGCGGAGTGCGACCGTGTCGCACTCCAGGGGCGCGACCTCGGGTGGTGTGTAGGTGACGCCCGGGGGCAGGAACGGACCGCCGGGCTTGGCCGTGCCGGGCTCGCCGGTGTCGTACGCACCCGCGTCCAGGGCGGCGCTGACGCCCTGGTAGTCCTTGTCGGCGAACAACTGGACGGCACCGGTACTGGCTGACATGAAAACCTCCGAATAGGGATGACCTGTCTGGATCATGGCGCAGGCGAGGACGGGGCAATCCCGAACGACCACGGATTGGCCGAAACACCGCTCTCCCACCGCGCCGCCCGACCTGACCCGTTCCGGGCCGTCAGCCTCAACGCCCTGCCGCCGCTCAGGTGTTCGGCTGCTCATGGCTGACCTACCATCAGCACATCCGCAGGCGCGACCGGACATCGACCCTGGAGTCACCGTGACCGATCAGTACGACCCGATACACGCCCGGCCCACGGAGACGTCGCCGCAGGTTCCGCAGGGCGGACCGTACGCTCCCGGGCCGTACCCCCAGCCGGCCCGGCAGGCGGTTCCGCAGCCGCAGCCGCAGTGGTCGCCCCCGGCACCGGCCGGACGGTCCGTGCAGAAGGGCGTCATCGCCCTTCTCGTCCTGGTGATCCTCATCGTCGGGGCCGTCGCGGTCCTGCTGTACGTCAGCGCCCAACGCGACAGCGCCGACAAGGCGAACGTCTACCACCTGGGCTACAAGGCCGGACAGAGGCACGGCCCCGCCGTGGGAAGTGACGTACCGTCATCGGTCTGCACCCAGCTCCAGCACGACGCCGTCGCCGCCCGCACCATCACCGCCCCACAGGGGACGGAGTTCTTTCTCGGCTGCGACGACGCCGTGGCCGGCCGTCCCGACAAGCCTTGATGAACAGGGTGTCTCCAGGATCGCGCAGCCGTTGACCGGGCCGACCGGGGCCACCGTGCCACTCACCCGCGTGCCGGCCGAACTGTATGCCAACCGGGAGTTCGCACCATCTGATGAACCGTCAGCAGGGCGGTGACGAACGCACTCGACGAGCACTGGTGGTCGGGGTGGTCGGACCGGTCGGGGTGTCCGTCCGCCGTGACTGTGGCCGAGGCCGTACTGCCCGCGCGGCACTCGATCCGCCGGGCCGGCCCGGCTCGGGAGGTCCGCGGCGGGGCCGGTAGGGTCTGGGCATGCTGCTGTGGATCAACGGGCCCTTCGGTGGGGGCAAGACGCAGACCGCGCACGAGATCCAGCGGCGGCTTGCCGGCAGTGTCATCTGCGACCCCGAGCACGTGGGCTTCGGCCTGCACCGGATGACGCCCGCGTCACTGCGCGGGGACTTCCAGGACCTTCCGGCCTGGCGGCAGGGCGTCTTCGAGGTGCTGGACCGTGCCCTCACCGAGCAGGACGGTGTGGTGATCGTGCCGATGACGGTCGTGGAGCCGGCGTACTTCCGTGAGACCGTCGGCCGGCTGCGCGAGCGCGGGCACGACGTCCGGCACTTCGCGCTGCTGGCCGGGCGCGAGACGGTGCTGCGAAGGCTGCGCGAGCGCGGCTTCGGGCATGCCGTGCGGTTGGTCGGCGGCAAGGAGGCCCCGCTGCGCAGGGAGAGCTTCGCCCTGTCGAGGCTCGACGTGTGCCTGGACCGGCTGCGTGAGGCGGAGTTCGCCGAGCACCTGTGGACCGATCACCTCACGGTCCCTCAGGTCGCCGAGCACATCGCCGGCTCCGCCGGACTGATGCTTCCGCCGAACACCGACGGCGCCCTGCGTGGCCGCCTTCGCCGGGCCTGGACAGGGGTGAAGCACATCAGGTTCGACTGACCGCAGTCGGCGTCGGTCGCGGGGTCGCGGTCGGGTGCGGCGTCGGGATCCGCCCCCACCCGGGAGCGTGGGAGCCCGAGAGCCCGGGCGTCGGACGGCCCGGGCTCCAGGCCGACCGCTAGGCGATCGGGTGTTCGGCCTCGGACCGTCGCAGGCGCCCCGTCAGGAACCGGCCGCAGGCCAGCAGGAGCAGGACCGCGTAGGCCGCCAGCTCGATCTGCATCATCGGCACCGGGTGGTAGGCGAGGACGTTGCAGAACCAGGGCAGCGTGGCCAGGAACGCGCCGGTGACAGCCGCCGGGGTCGGCCGGGGCCGGGCGAGGGAGGCGAGGATCACCGCGGCCATCACGACGAGGGGCCACGGTGTGCGACCGGACGGAACGAGTCCGGGCACCCCCACACTCCAGGCCACCGGCGGCAGTACGATCGCGGCCGCGGTGCCCAGCATGGCCCACCGGCTGCGGAGCGAGAGGGGCTGCAGGTCCGGCGGTGCGCACAGCAGCAGCACGATGACCAGGGCGAGGAACGGGATCAGCCCGGGCGCGACGTGCGGCGCCAGGGTGGCCGCCGCCAGGAGGAGCCCCGCGCTGCCGATCAGGGCCAACGGCCTTGCCCAGGTCCAGCGGCCGGCGACGGCACCCAGCAGGGCGAGCGCCAGCAGCCCGTTGAGCACGAAGCCGAAGGGCCCCAGCGCCGCGGACTCGGGGGTGTAGATGGTGGGCACGAGGCCGATCACGGCCGAACCGGCCGCGCCGACGAGCACGTACGGTGCGGCGGCACCCAGCGCCTTGCCCGCCACGGTGGCGGACGAGATCCCCAGTCGGACCCGGGCCGCGTGCCCGAACAGGTCGAGGTCCTCCCGTGCCCGGGCCACCCGCCCGTCGGCCGCCTCGCGGGCCTCCCCGTGGAGGGCCGCGATCTCCGCACCGTGCTGCCGCCAGTACTCGGCGGGGTAGATCCGCAGCAGGCGGCTGGCGGTCGGCGGCGCCGGCTCTGCGGGCCCGGTCGCCGCCTCGCCCGACTGCTTCGGGGGTGCGGCGGGGTGCTGTGGGTTCACGCGATGGATTCCTTCCAACGGGACGTGACGGAGGTGGCAAGGCGACGTTCGGCTTCCGCGGCGGCGGAGCGCAGGCGCTCGGCCTCGGCGGCGAGCACCTCCCGCCCCTGCCCGGTCAGGCGGTAGCTGCGGCGGAGCCTGCCCGCCACGGTCTCCTCGCTGTGCACCTCGATGAGGCCTTCCAGGACGAGGCGTTCCAGGGCGCTGTACAAGGTGCCGGTGCGCAGTCGCACCCGCCCCTGAGAGATCGTCAGGACTTCCTGGACGATGGCGTACCCGTGTCTGGGCCGGTCGGCCAGGACCGTCAGCATGAGCAGGGTCGGTTCCTGCAGTGCGCGCTGCGTCATGGCCCGGAGTATAGGTAGATCATCGGCCTATAAACAACCCTCGGCCAACCCCACCGACTCCGCCGGCCACCGAACCTGACGCCGGGTCGGCCGGACCGCACCCCGACGAATCCCGCGGCCCGCGTCGTCACCGCCGCGTCTTTACAGGCGTCGTCACCGCCGCGCCTCCGCCCGCGTCGTCACCGTCACCGGGCGGTCACCGCCTGCTCGCCGCTGCGCCTTTGCCGGGGCTCATGAGGCGTCAAACAAATTCGAGTGACAGCCCGGCGGGCTTCCTGGATCATGGCGGCCGGTCGCGGGCGGGACGAGGTGGTGGGGAACAAGGTGGTGGGGAACATGGTGGTGCTGGGGATGTCGCTGGAAGCACTGGACGCCGTGGTGTGGGACGGGCTTACGACCGGGCACCCGACGGACCCGGTCGAGGACGTGCCGCGGACGCTTCGCCAACTCGCCGTCGCGGGCGAGCGGGCGACGGAGGACGACTGCTACCCGCTCTACTCCCTGGTCGCCAGGGACGGAGGCCGGACGCCGACCGCGACGGCGGTCGCCCTGCCCTTCATCGTCGCGCTCGCGGCCGACCCCGCCATGGGCGCGCGGTTCGCCCTGGTCGAGCTGCTGGTGGCCATCGACGGGCCGGGTCAGCCGGAGGAGGACTGGGCCGGGGCGCGGGCCCTGCTCGCGGACCCGGACCCGGCGGTGCGACGGGCGGCGGTCCCGCTCGCGCGCACCGTCGCCCGGCTGCTGGAGCGCTGGCGGGTGGAGCGGCACCGGGCGGTCCGGCCGGCGCTGCTGCTCGCCCTCGGTGAGGCCGCTGCCGAGCCGGGGCTGGAGGCGGGCGCCGTCGACGCGGCGCGAGCGGTGCTGGCGGACGTGCTGGGCGGGGACGATCCGGTCCTGTGGGTCGCGGCCGTCTACGCCTCGGCGGACCTGGACCGGGAGTTGCCGGTCCGTCGACTGGACCGGCTGGTCGAGGTGTTCTCCGACCTCGCGGTGCTGCCACTCTTCGAGAACGTGTGGTTCGTCTCCCATACTGACGGCCCCTGTACCCGCGAGAACTTGCTCTGGTGGATCGCCCGACGGCTGGAACACGCCCCCGAGGCGGCGCTCTCCTTCGCGACTCGGCTGATCGAGGCGTCCAGCCGCACCGGGGACGCGGCAATGTGCCGGGAGGCCATGGACCTGCTGTGGCGGTACCTCACCGAGCGGCGCTCGGTGGCCCCGGCGGTGCTGCCGCTGGCGGGCGCTCTGCTGGGCTCCACCGACCACGGGATCCGGTTCCGGGCCGTGAACCTGCTCGCGCTGCTCGGCCCGGCGGCGGCCCCGTACGCCGACCGGCTCGCCGAACTGCTCGACGACGACGGGGCCGACGAGTACTTCGACGGATCGGTCGGCGAACTCGCCCGCTGGGCCCTGGCCCGGATCGGCGACCCGCGCGCCCTGCCGGGCCTGGTCGACCAGCTCCGCGCGCAGGCGGACGAGCAGGGCCGCGGCTATGGCACGGCGGACCCGAGGCGGCCGGAGATCACGGACGTCCTGACGCCGCTGCGGGCGCACCTGGACGTCCTGCTGCCGGCGATCCGGGAGGCGATCCGGCAGGACGGGGCCAGAGGCGGCGTGACCCGCGGATTCCTTGAGGTCCTGGCGGCGTGGGACGAGGACGCCCTGCCGGCCCTGCCCGATCTCCTGCCGCTGCTGGCCGACACCTGGACCTCGATGTACGTGGTCACGATCCTGCGGGGGCTGGGTCCGGCCGCCGCCTCGGCAGGCCCGGCCCTGGCTGCCTGCCAGGTATTGGACCATCCGGGCAATCACTGGTCGGTGGCGTGGACCGCGATCTGCCTCGGCGGGGATCGCGAGGCGGCCCTGAGGTTCGTCGGTGACGCGGTCCTGGCGGCGGAGGAACCCCTGTACGGTCCGTTCGCAGCCCTGGCCGAGTTCGGCCGGGACGCCGAGCCCTATGCCGATCGGGTCCGGTTCATCCAGGAGAGCGGCTCCCCCTGGGCGAGGATCGCCGCCGCGACCACCCTGTGGTCGATCACCGGCCGGGTGGAGCCGGCCCTGCGGGTCCTGGAGGAGTTCGTGCTGCCGGTCGCCGCCGGTGGCGACGCCTTCAGCCCCTTCGGGGACGCGCTCCGGGGTCTGCTCGGGATCGGCGTGCTGAGCCCGGCGATCCGGGCCGCCCTGCTGACCGTGCGGGAGTCGGAGCGCCGGCTGTCCAAGGAGAGCGGCTACGAGGCGATCCTGCGGGACGAGGAGATGCGTGCGCTGATCGAGCGGGTTCTCGCCTGCGACCGGCCCGCGCGAGGCGGGACGGATGGCGGGGCCGACCGCGCCACTGACTGATGGATCGTCAGTTCACCGCTGAGACATCGGCGTTCAGTCCGGGAACACCCAGTCCGGGGTCCAGGTCCCGGCGGCGTTGTGGCCGGGCGCGGTGGCGGCGAGGTGGGCGCGGAGGGTGGCCAGCGCGGGGTGCGGGTTGTCGCGGTGCCAGAGCAGGGAGTGCGGGTAGACGGGCATCGGGTCGGTCACCGGGATACGGCGCAGGCCGTGGCCGGCGGGCCAGACCAGCCGGGTCTGCCCGCCCATGAAGGTGGCCAGGGCCGGGGTGTCGGCGACGGTGTCGAGGAGTGCGTCGGAGCCGAAGTTGGGGCCGGTCGCCTCGATGGTGAGACCGAACTCGGCGACGAGGTCCTCGTAGTAGGCGGCCCACTCGGTGCCGGGGACGATGCCGGGCATCCAGATCCGGTGCCCGGTGAGCTGGGCGAGGGTCACCGACCGGGCGCCCGCCAGCGCGTGGGCGGGGCCGGTGAGCAGCTGGAGCGCCTCGTCGAGCACCCGGACGGACTCGATGTCCTCGGGAAGGGGCCGGCCGGGCGCGGCGACGGCGCGGAAGGACGCGTCGATCGCACCGGACCGGATGGCGGCGACGGCCGTCTCGATGTCGAAGAGCATCACCACGTCGAGTTCGATCTCGGGGTGCACGCGGTGGAACTCGCGCAGCAGCCCCGACTGCGCCGTGCGCGAGGAGATCACGTCGACGCGCAGCGGGCGGTGGCCGGCGCGCACCGAGGCGACCGCGCGCTCGGCCACCCGTAGCAGCTCGCGCGCGTGGGGCAGGAACGCCTGCCCGTCGATGGTCAGCTCGGCGCCGCGCGCGGTGCGGGTGAAGAGCCGCACGCCGAGGGTGCGCTCCAGCGCGGCGATGCGCTTGGAGACGGCCTGCTGGGTGACCGCCAGCTCGGCGGCGGCCTCCTGGAACTGCCCCGCGTCGGCGGCGGCGACGAAGGTCCGGACGGGTTCGAGATCCATGCCGACACCCTATAGGCACAACCGATTGTTGTGTCTTGGCGGCCATCTGGTTGTTTGACCCCCGGGTATGGCACTTGATTTGCTGCTGCTGATCGCGAATCGGTTGTACAGGTGCGTGGCGAGGGGCGGCGGGGATGAAGAGCGGGCACCGGCGGGGACAGCGGCGCGGAGGTCTGCGCGGAGGCCTGCGCGGCCATCGGCTGGGGCGGCGGTTCGGGTGGCTCTGGGGAGCGTACGGGACCAGCGCGCTCGGCAGCTGGCTCGCCTTCGGCGCGTTCCCGCTGATCGCCATCCGGGTGCTGCACGCCGGACCGGCCGAGGTCGCCGCGCTCTCCGGCGTGGGGGCCGCGGTGGGTGCGGCGGTGGCGGTGCCGCTCGGCCCGTGGGTGGAGTTCCGCCGCAAACGGCCGGTGCTGATCGCGATGGACCTGGCACGGTTCACGGCGCTGCTGACGATCCCCGCCGCGTACGCGTTCGGCGTGCTCACCTTCCTGCAACTGCTGCTGGTCTCGGTCGTCGTCGCCGCGGCCGACATCACCTTCCGCGCCGCCTCCGGCGCCTACCTGAAGACGCTGCTGCCGGCCGAGGACCTGCTGGTCGC
>FTKT01000815.1_pt2 | contig 14987 bp, 12 predicted proteins | sample 1658271 | NCBI WGS metagenome assembly FTKT01 (sample SAMEA3914811, study PRJEB12502) | metagenome | biome: forest; material: soil | place: Canada | collected 2011-08-04 | depth 0.3 m | reverse complement strand
ACCTGGCCACCCTGGCCGGCCTCGCGGTGGACACCGCGCTGCGCTACACCCGCGAGTCCGAGATCGCCGACGAACTCCAGCGCAGCATGCTGCCCGAGCACCTGCCGCAGCAGCACGGCGTCCGCCTCGCACACCGCTACCTGCCGGGCGAGAGCGAGTCGCAGGTCGGCGGCGACTGGTACGACGCCGTCCCGCTGCCCGGCAACCGGGTGGCGCTGATCGTCGGCGACGTGATGGGCCACTCGCTGACCTCGGCCGCCGTGATGGGCCAACTGCGCACCAGCGCCCAGACCCTGGCCGCCCTCGACCTGCCGCCGCACGAGGTGCTCTACCACCTGGACGAGCAGGCCCAGCGGCTCGGGCGCGAACAGCACCTGGCCACCTGCGTCTTCGCGGTCTACGACCCGATCGCGAACCGGATCGTGCTGGCCAACGCCGGCCACATGCCGCCCGCGCTGATCCACCCGGACGGCAGCGTGGAGCTGCTGGAGTCGATCCCGGCGGGCGCGCCGATCGGCGTCGGCGGGGTCGACTTCTCCTCCGTGGAGCTGCCCGCCCCGCCCGGCTCCGCGCTGCTGCTCTTCACCGACGGCCTGGTGGAGACCCGCCAACGGCCCATCAGCAGCGGCCTGGAGCGGTTGAAGGCCCGGTTGGAGACGGCCCATCAGCACTCCCCCGAGCAGCTCTGCCAGGAGGCGTTGAAGATCCTGCCGCCGGGCGAGCGCGGCGACGACATCGCCCTGCTGGCCGCCGCCTTCGACGGCATCCCGGCCGAGGACGTCGCCTACTGGTACCTCCAGCCCCGGCCGGAGACCCCCGGCCGGGCCCGCCGGCTGGCCGGGCACGCGCTGCGCCGCTGGGGGCTGGAGGCGCTCACCGAGAACACCGAGCTGATGATCAGTGAGCTGGTCACCAACGCCGTCCAGCACGCCACCCGCCCGGTCACCCTGCGCCTGGTCCGCACCTCGATGCTGCGCTGCGAGATCGGCGACGACAGCCCCCAGCTCCCCCGCCGCCGCAGCGCCGGCCCCGAGGACGAACGCGGCCGCGGCCTGCACCTGGTCGCCAAGTGCGCGGAGCGCTGGGGCGCGACCCGGCTGGGCGGAGGCAAGGTGGTCTGGTTCGAGCAGAAGCTGCCGTAGGGCCTGAGCTAGCCGACGATCCGGACCGGCAGGTCGACCAGCACGGAGCGCAGCGAGGATGCGAAGCGGTCGTACTCGGGGGTGCGGGCGGAGCCGGGACGGGTGGCCAGGCCGATCCGGCGGCCGGGGGCGGGAGCGGCGAAGTGGACGGCGGCCAGCCGGTCGGTCCGGCCGGCCTCGACCTCCAGGGCGGTGGCGGGCAGCAGCGTGACGCCCAGCCCGCCGGCGACCAGCTGGACCAGGGTGGAGAGGCCGGCCGCCCGGGTGCTGCCGCCCGCGGCCTCGGCGCCGACCTCGCGGCAGAGGTCCATTGCCTGGTCGCGCAGGCAGTGGCCCTCCTCCAGCAGCAGCACGTCCAGGTCGAGCAGCACGTCCCGGGGCACGTCGGTCCGGCCGGCGAGCGGGTGGTCCGGGGGCGTGACCAGCACGAAGTCCTCGTCGTAGAGCGGGATGTCCCGGGTCGGCGAGGCCCCGCCGGCGGGCAGCGCGAGCAGCAGCAGGTCGAGCCGGCCGGCGGCCAGGCCGGCCAGCAGCGAGGGGGTGCGCTCCTCGTGGACGTGCAGTTCGAGGTCCGGGTAGCTGTCGCGGACCAGGCGCAGCACGGCGGGCAGCAGGTAGGGCGCGATGGTGGGGATCACCCCGAGGTGCAGCGGGCCGGTGAACGGGCGGCGGGCGGCCTCGACCTCCTCGGTCAGGTCGTGCAGGGAGGCGAGCACCCGGCGCGCGTGCTCGGCCACGCGCTCGCCCAGGGAGGTGATGATGACCTTCCGGGTGGTCCGCTCGACCAGCTGCGCGCCGAGCGCCTCCTCCAGCGCGGCCACCGCCCCCGAGAGGGCCGGCTGGCTGGTGCCGATGGCCGCGGCGGCGTCCCGGAAGTGCCGGTATTCGGCGACGGCGACGAAAGCGCGCAGCTGGGAGACGGTGGGCGTGCGGGCCGTCCGGGGCCTGGGGTGCTGGGTACTGATAGCTCTCTCCGATCAGATGTCACGAGTCTAGCTATTTCACTGATCAGTACGCGCCGTGTCACTGTGGATCACGTCAGGATTCTGCCGAACCATAGGCAATCCGGGCAAAACTCCCTCATATCCAAGCCCAGGAGAAGCGAACGTGCTTACGATCGGTGACAAGTTCCCCGAGTTCGAACTCAACGCGTGTGTCGACCTCGACGCCGCCAAGGCCTTCGCGGAGATCAACCACAAGTCCTACGAGGGCAAGTGGAAGATCGTCTTCTTCTGGCCGATGGACTTCACCTTCGTCTGTCCCACCGAGATCGCCGCGTTCGGCAAGCTGAACGAGGAGTTCGCGGACCGCGACGCGCAGATCCTGGGCGTCTCCGGCGACTCCGAGTACGTGCACCACGCCTGGCGCAAGGACCACGTCGACCTGCGTGACCTGCCGTTCCCGATGCTGGCCGACGTCAAGCACGAGCTGATGCGGGCCTGCGGCGTCGAGGGCGCGGACGGCACCGCCCAGCGCGCGGTCTTCATCGTGGACCCGAACAACGAGATCCAGTTCACCATGGTGACCGCCGGCTCGGTCGGCCGGAACCCCAAGGAGGTCCTGCGGGTGCTGGACGCCCTGCAGACCGACGAGCTGTGCCCCTGCAACTGGACCAAGGGCGAGGCCACCCTGGACGCCGACGCCCTGCTGGCCGGCTGACCCGTGGCCCTCGACGAGCTGAAGTCGGCCCTGCCCGACTACGCCAAGGACCTCAAGCTCAACCTGAGCGCGGTGATCGGCAACTCCGACCTGCCGGCCCAGCAGCTCTGGGGCACCGTGCTCTCCTGCGCGATGGCCACCGGCAGCAAGCCGGTGCTGCGCGAGCTGGCGCCGCAGGCCAAGGAGATCCTCTCCGAGCAGGCCTTCACCGCCGCCAAGGGCGCCGCCGCCATCATGGCGATGAACAACGTCTACTACCGCACGCTGCACCTGCTCTCCGACAAGGAGTACAGCAGCATGCGGGCGGGGCTGCGGATGAACATCATCGGCACCCCGGGCGTCGAGAAGATCGACTTCGAGCTGTGGTGCTTCGCGGTCTCCGCGATCAACGGCTGCGGCCAGTGCCTGGACTCGCACGAGGCCGTGCTGCGCAAGGCCGGCGTGGAGCGCGAGACGGTGCAGGCCGCCGCGAAGATCGCCGCGATCGTGCAGGCGGTGGCGTCCGTGCTGGACGCCGAGGCCGCACTCGCCTGACCCGCCCGACTCTCAGCTGACGGGGCCCCGCTCGGACCAGCGGGGCCCCGTCAGCAGGTTCAGGCCCGCCACCGCCTCCGCGCCGAAGATCAGCGCGGCCCGCGGCGCGGTGCGCAGCCGGAGCATCTCGTAGAGCACGTCGGCGAAGGGCTGCACCTGGAGCGCGTGGGCGACCGCCCGGGCCTCGGCCCGCTCCTGGCCCTCGGCCAGCCTCGCCAGGTCGCGCAGCATCGAACGGCAGCGGACGTACGCCTGGGCGCGGCCGCGCTCCAGCACCGGGCGGTCCAGGCCGAAGATCCGGATCGTCTCGTGCCCCTTGGGCGTCCGGGCCCGGTAGGCGCCGGTGGAGAGCACCAGGTCCAGGTGGTCGGCGGGCTCGTCCGCGGTGGGGTCGATCAGCAGCGCCTGGCCGCGGCGGTCGGTCGGGTAGAGGTCGCGCTTCTGGTTGCTGTTGCAGTAGGCGCAGGCCCAGAGGTGGTTGAGCCAGTCGAAGGCGCGCCAGGGGGCCATCGCGATCGGCTGGAAGTGGTCGATGCTGGTGCCCTCGCTGTCGCCGCAGTACATGCAGCGGGAGAGCCCGGCGGCCATCGCGACCAGATGGACCGTCAGATCGCGCCGCACCGTGCGGCTGTCGCGCCACAGCTCGCGGGCGCCGCCGCCGCGGTCCGCCAGCCGCTCCGCGCGGGCGGCCAGCCGTGCCGTCAGCTCCTCGGGTAACGGCCCCCGCTGGAGCGGGATCACCCGCGCCGCCCGAGCCTGGCCGCGACCTCGTCCACCCGGGCGGAGAGTGAGCTCTGCAGCCGGTCGCTGAGCTCCTGGTACTCCGCCAGCTCGTCGTCGCTGGAGTCGCCGGCGAGCACCCGGCCCTCGATGTCGCCCAGCCGGCGGCGGGCGTCCTCGGCCCGGTCGGAGTACGGGGACTCCAGGCCGAAGAGCTCGGAGAGCACGGCGTCGTCCCCGCTGCCGTAGACGATCCGGCGGTACAGCTCCTCGCTGACCGGCTGCGGCGGGAAGTCCTCGTCCACCCCCGCTATCCGGATCAGCCCGCCCGGGTCGGCGGCCTGGCAGATGTACGGGCTGTGGGTGGAGACGATGAACTGCACCAGCGGGAAGTGCGCCTTGAGCCAGGGGCCGATCCGCTGCTGCCAGCTGACGTGCAGGTGGGCGTCGATCTCGTCGATCAGCACCACCCCGGGCAGCGCGATCGCGCCGGCCCCGTCCAGCGGCAGGGTGCCGTAGGAGGACTGGAACTGGCGGACCAGGTCGAGCACCAGGGCGGCCACCGTCCGGTAGCCGTCGCTCATCTCGCGCAGCGGGAAGTCGGGCCCGTCGACTCTGCGGACCCACAGGCCCTCGGAGTCGACCCGGGAGACCGCGTAGCCGTCCGGCAGCAGGCCGTCCGAGAGCAGCGCGCTCACCACGTCCAGCGCCTCCTGGGCGCCGGGGCGGCCCTCCAGCCGGCGCACGTGCTGGTCCACCAGCCAGGAGACGCCCTCGGCCAGCGAGGCCTCCTCGTGGAAGAGGGTGGCCAGCCGGCCGACCGGTCCGGCCGAGAGCATCAGCCGCTGGCTCTCACCGGCGCCGCCGAGCAGCCGGCGGAACGGGCCGTAGCCGGCGAAGAACCAGCCGCGCGGGTTCTCCGCCCAGGGGCCGCGCTCGGGACTGGTCGACCCGAAGGTGCTCAGCTCCGGGCGCGAACCGTGATCCGGCAGCGTCCACTCCAGGCCGAGCCGCAGATCGTACTTGGGCGCCTTGCCGCTGCCCGCCAGCCGGTCCACCGACCAGTCGGGACGGACGAACGCCTGCACCCAGCCGGCCCGCTCGCCCGCCGTGATCCAGCCGGAGAAGTCGCTCACCAGGCTGCGCGCCACCGACGGCCCGCCCAGCGCCAGCGCCAGCGCGCGCAGCAGCGTGGTCTTGCCGGCCCCGTTGCGCCCGGCCAGCACCGTCCAGCCGGCCTGCGGCAGCTCCAACTGCCGTACCTCACGCGCCGGAGTGAAACCGCGGATGCCCGAGATGCCCAGCCTCGTCACATACATGACGTCATGTTAGACCGGCCGGCCCACGGCGGGAGGGGGAAGGACGAGGTGGGTACGGGCTCGTCGGTCTCAGGAGGTGGCGGGCTCCGCCGGGGCGGGTTCCTGCGAGACGGCCGCCTCCTGGGCCGCCTCCAGGGCGACGAAGACCTCGTGGCCCGCGGCGTTGCGCTGGCGCAGGTGGCCGACGACGGTGTTGGTGACCGCGATCAGCGGGACCGCGACGATCGCGCCGCCGATCCCGCCGATGATCGACCCGGCGGCGACGCCGAGCACCACGCCGAGCGGGTGCACCCGCACCGCGCGGCCCAGGATCAGCGGCTGCAGCACGTGGCCCTCCAACTGCTGGACGGCGATCAGCAGCACCAGCACCGCGCCGGCCGTGGTCAGGTCCTTGGTCACCCCGGCCACCAGCACCGCGAGCGTGCCGGTGACCAGCGCGCCGACCAGCGGGACGAAGGCCCCCAGGAAGATGATCACCGCGAGCGGGATCGCCATCTGGACGCCCAGCAGCTGGATCCCGATCCCGATGCAGAGCGCGTCGATGAAAGCGACGAAGACCGTGCCTCGGACGTAGGCGGTCAGCGTCGCCCAGGCCTTGGGACCGGCCCCGGCCATCGCGTACCGGGACTGCCGGGGCAGCCCGCGCAGCATCCAGCTCCAGATCCGGGCGCCGTCGTAGAGCAGGAAGAAGGTGGTGAAGAAGGCCAGCAGAATCCCGGTGAGCACCTCGATCGCGATGCTCACCCCGGTGATCCCGAGCGAGGTGATCTGCTGGGTGTTGGTGCCGATCCCGCTCTGGATCTGGTGGATGAAGTCGTTGATCTGCTGGTTCGTCAGGTGCATCGGGCCGTTGACCAGCCAGACGTGCAGCTTGCCGACCGCGTCCGAGGCCTTGCCGGTGACCTCGGAGAGGTTGCTGGTCACCTGGACCACCACGAACCAGCCGACCAGCCCGATCCCGGCCAGCCCCGCCAGGAAGGTGCCGGCCGCGGCCAGCGAGCGCGGCACGCCGTGCCGGCGCAGCCAGGAGACGGTGGGTTCGAGCAGCGCCGATATCAGCAGGCCGGCCAGCACGGCGAAGGCCACCAGCCGCAGCATGTCGACCACTTGGAACAGCTCGTAGAGCACGACGCCGAGCAGCAGCAGCCGCCAGGCGGACTCGGCGGCCACCCGCAGCCCCCAGGGCACCGCCTCGGCGGGGGTGGCCGGGCGGCCCAGGTTCGACTCACGGGCCGGCGGGAGGTACACCTGCGCGGCCCGGTGCTCGGGCTCGCGCGGCGCCGGGACCGACTCCGACGCGGGCGTGTCCAGCGCGGCCGCCCGGCGGCGCTCCTCCAGTCCGGCCGTGGCCTTGGCCGCGACCGCCGTTCCCCAGGCGACCACCTTCGACGCCTTGAGGCCTCGCCGCTCTCCCCGTGCCATCCGCGGACCTACCTCCTGGTCAGGATTCTCATGGAAGACGCTACCCGCCGGCCGGGCCCCGCATGGCACCGGGCCCGAAAACCTGGCACCGGGCCCCGCATGGCACCGAGCCTGAAAAACAGCGAATGCCCCCGGGCCGAGTGGGCCGGGGGCATTCGAAGTGGATCTAGTACCAGCTGTGGGCCTGCCAGAAGGACCAGGCGCCGCAGGGGCTGCCGTAACGGTCGTTCATGTAGCCCAGGCCCCACTTGATCTGGGTCGCGGGGTTGGTCTGCCAGTCCGCGCCGGCCGAGGCCATCTTGGAACCGGGCAGCGCCTGGACCAGCCCGTACGCACCGGAGGGGTTGCGGGCCTGGTAGTTCCAGCCGCTCTCGCGCTTCACGATGTTGCTGAAGCACTGGAACTGCGTGTCGTTGCCGATGATCCCGGCAGCGACCGCCTGCACCGAGCCCGGGCTGACCGAGACGGGCGGCGTGGAGTTCGCGACGGCGAGCTGGGAGCGCGCGGAGGCCCGGTTGGCGGCGGCCGCGTCGGCCTGCCGCTTGGCGTCGGCGGCCTTGGCCGCGTCCGCCGCGGCCTTGTCCGCGTCGGCCTTGGCCTGCGCGTCGGCGGCGGCCTTCTGGCGAGCGGCCTCTTCGGCGGCCTTCTTGGCTGCCGCGTCGGCCGATGCCTGCTGCGCGGCGGCCTGGCTGTTGAAGTGGTCGCTGACCGTCTGGGCCTGGACATCTGAGGGGACGTCGGCAAGCAGGGTGGCCCCTGCGACATCGACCGTCTGGGCGGTCTTGCCCTCGCTGCCCGAGGCCACACCCACGACGGCACCGACTGCGGTGACGGCGGTGGCGGAGGCCACAGCAACTCCCCGGACCGAGATCCGAGTCACATGGTTTCCTTCCAGCGTCGCCCACGCGTGACCGTGCGGGCGCAACATGCCCCTGTTCGCTGGCCTCCACCTGTGCTGGTCACGGGAGGCGCGGGCCCGACGTCCGAGCCGGGACTTACCGGTTCGGACGTGGTGTTCGGGCGGCGTACGGACCTTCAATCTTCAGTTGTCGCCCAACAAACGGGCCGTACGCGGGGCCTGACAGAACCCTCACCATGCCGCAAGGTGACGCGGCTGCGCAATTCCCGGTTGCGTGGCGAAGCTCACATCCTGTACCGGATCGGGAATTGACCGGGCTCTGGACAGACTGCCGTCCGATGTGATGACAATCCGCCCGCACCCGACCGGAAGGGCCGGGGCGGGCGGACCGTTCGTATCGGCCCTACGGCTGGATGTCCTCCAGCAGCTCGGTCACCAGCGCCGCGATCGGCGAGCGCTCGGAGCGGGTGAGGGTGATGTGCGCGAAGAGCGGATGGCCCTTCAACTTCTCCACCACCGCCACCACCCCGTCGTACCGGCCGACCCTCAGGTTGTCCCGCTGGGCGACGTCGTGGGTGAGCACCACCCGCGAGCCCGAGCCGATCCGGGAGAGCACCGTGAGCAGCACGTTGCGCTCCAGCGACTGCGCCTCGTCGACGATGACGAAGGCGTCGTGCAGCGAGCGCCCGCGGATGTGGGTGAGCGGCAGCACCTCCAGCATCCCGCGGGAGATCACCTCCTCGATCACGGCCGGGGTGGTGACGGCCGACAGGGTGTCGAAGACGGCCTGGGCCCAGGGGCTCATCTTCTCCGACTCGGAGCCCGGCAGGTAGCCCAGCTCCTGGCCGCCGACCGCGTACAGCGGGCGGAAGACCATCACCTTGCGGTGCTGCTGACGCTCCAGCACCGCCTCCAGGCCGGCGCAGAGCGCCAGCGCGGACTTGCCGGTGCCGGCCCGCCCGCCGAGCGAGACGATGCCGACCTCGGGATCGAGCAGCACGTCCAGCGCCACCCGCTGCTCGGCGCTGCGCCCGCGCAGGCCGAACGCCTCCCGGTCGCCGCGCACCAGCTTGACCCGACCGTCCCCGGTCACCCGGCCCAGCGCCCGGCCCCGCTCCGAGGTGAGCACCAGACCGGTGTGCACCGGCAGCTCCTCGGCGCCGTCGATGTCCACCGACGCGTCGTGCGGGGCCCCGAAGAGCTCGTCCACCTGGTCGCCGGAGACAGGCAGTTCGGACATTCCGGTCCAGCCGGAGGTGATCGCCAGCTCGGCCCGGTACTCCTCGGCGAGCAGGCCGACCGCGCTGGCCTTGATCCGCATCGGGAGGTCCTTGGAGACGACCGTGACGTCGTACCCCTCGGCCTGCAGGTTGCGGGCGACCGCCAGGATCCGGGTGTCCGCCTCGCCGCCGCCCAGCCGGTAGCCGGCCGGCAGCACGGAGGTGTCCGAGTGGTTCAGCTCCACCCGGATGGAGCCGCCGGTCTCACCGACCGGAATGGGCTCGTCGAGCCTGCCGTAGCGGACCCGGTAGTCGTCGAGCAGGCGCAGGGCCTGTCGGGCGAAGTAGCCCAGTTCGGGGTGGTGCCGCTTGGCCTCCAATTCGGTGACCACGACAATCGGGAGCACGACCTCGTGTTCCTCGAAGCGCGTCATGGCGAGCGGGTCGGCCAGGAGCACGCTGGTGTCAAGGACGTACGTGCGCCGGTCTGGTGTCCGGCGGCTCTTGGAACTGACCACTAGGCCTCCAGGGCGGGTGACCCTGCGTCACCCGCGGCTCACCGGCCCCCGCGACCCCGATGGTCAGGATGCCGGTCTGGCATGTGTATTCCCTGACAGGGCGTGGTGCATGCCCGCGAAAGCGAACTCGCGGATCACTGCGGATGAACGTTTGACCCCTGGGGCGGCCGGGGTAGGAGCGAACGGTCCGTCAGGTGCCGCGGGCGGGTCCGGCTCGCCGGCCGTGCGCCCGTCCGTCCGGGGCTGGGCCTGGGACTGGGCCTGGACCCGGGGTGGGCCTGGGGGTCAGCCGCCGTAGCGGCGGTTGCGGTCCTGGAAGGCGCGCAGCGCCCGGAGGAAGTCGACCTTGCGGAAGGCCGGCCAGTAGGCCTCGCAGAAGTAGAACTCGCTGTGCGCGCTCTGCCAGAGCAGGAAGCCGGAGAGCCGCTGCTCGCCCGAGGTGCGGATCACCAGGTCGGGGTCGGGCTGGCCCTTGGTGTAGAGGTGCTCGGCGATGTGCTCCACGTCCAGGATCTCGGCCAGCTCCTCGATCGAGGTACCGCGCCCGGCGTGCTCCTGGAGCAGCGAGCGGACCGCGTCGGCGATCTCGTGCCGGCCGCCGTAGCCGACCGCGACGTTGACCGTGATCCCTTCCAGGTGCTCGGTCGACTGCGCGGCGGTCTTCAGGATCTCGGCGGTCCGGGCCGGCAGCAGGTCCAGCGCGCCGACCGGGCGGACCTTCCAGCGCTTGGCCTCGGCCAGGCCGGTCACCGCGTCCTCGATGATCCCCAGCAGCGGGACCAGCTGCTCGGGCGGGCGGGAGAGGTTGTCGGTGGAGAGCATCCAGAGGGTGACGACCTCGATGTTGGTCTCGTCGCACCAGCCGAGGAACTCGGAGATCTTGTCGGCGCCGCGGCGGTGACCGTAGTCCGGGGTGTTGCCGCCCGCCTTGGCCCAGCGGCGGTTGCCGTCCAGGATCACGCCGACGTGGTGCGGGGTGCGCGCCAGATGCGCCTCGACCCGCTGCCCGTAGAGCTTGTACATGCCGCCCAGCAGGGTTCGCAGCCCCGGCGTGCGGTCGGCGAGATCGCGCAGACCCATGACGTTCAGCCCCTCCGAGCTTCGTACCCCCTGGACCCGGCCCTCACTAGCCACGAGTCCGTGAGCAGCGTACTCCCGCGCCGGACCTCCCAGGAAAGCCGCAGGTCGGCCGCGTTCCCACACCGCTTGCTACCGACCGGAAACCTGTGGTGACGATCACACCCCGACTGGACACGGTCAGGTCTCCGGTTCCTTAAGAAAGGCGTAAGTCGGGAAAACGGTCCTTGACGCATGCCAAAGGTCTAGTCCAGCTTGTTCGCAAGCGGTTGAGCAATCAACCGCTCACCCCCACAGCTGTTTTGCGGACCTTCCCTCCCCCACACGAGCCGCCGCGTCCCCCACCGCGGCGGCTCTCCCCTCCTCCCCCAGGAGAGTTCGTCATGGCCCGTACGCTTTCCACCTCCCACCGGCGCCGCCGAGGCGCCCTGCCCGCCCTCGCGGCCGGCACCACCGCCCTGGCACTGGCCGGCACCGGCCTCGCCCTCTTCGCCGGCGGAGCCAACGCCGCGGTGGCGAACCTGGTGAACAACGGCGGCTTCGAGAGCGGCACGCCGGCCGGCTGGAGCTGTGCCGGCGCGGCGAGCGTCGTCTCCACCCCCGTCCACTCCGGCTCCTACGCGCTGCAGGCCACGCCCAGCAGCTCGGACACCGCGCAGTGCACCCAGACCGTCTCGGTGCTGCCCAGCACCAGCTACACGCTGAGCAGCTGGGTGCAGGGCCCGTACGTCTACGTGGGTGCCAGCGGCACCGGCGGCACCGACCCGAGCACCTGGTCGAACCAGACCTCCTGGAATCAGCTGAACAGCACCTTCACCACCGGTGCCTCCACCACCAGCGTCACGCTCTACACGCACGGCTGGTACGGCCAGGGCGCCTACAACGTCGACGATGTGACGCTGACCGGCCCGGCCGGCACCGCCACCCCGACTCCGACTCCGACGCCCACGCCGACTCCGACCCCGACGCCCACCCAGTCGGCCACCCCCACGCCGACCCCGACGCCGACTCCCACGCCGACGCCGACCCCGACGCCTACGCCGACTCCCACCCCCACGCCCACGCCGACCCCCACTCCGACGCCCACGCCCACGCCCACCCCCACGGGCACGCCGTCGACGGGTCTGCCGAAGCACGTCCTCACCGGTTACTGGCAGAACTTCGACAACGGCGCCACCGACCAGAAGCTGGCCGACGTCCAGAGCCCGTACGACATCATCGCGGTCTCGTTCGCGGACGCCGACCCGGCCAACGCCGGCGGCATCACCTTCACCCTGGACCCGAAGCTCGCCACGGCCCTCGGCGGCTACACCGACGCCCAGTTCAAGGCCGACATCGCGACCAAGCACGCGGCCGGCAAGAAGGTCGTCCTCTCGGTCGGCGGCCAGAACGGCGCGATCAGTGTGGCCAGCGCCGCCGCCGCGAGCAACTTCGCGAACAGCGCCTACGCGCTGGTCCAGAAGTACGGCTTCGACGGTGTCGACATCGACCTGGAGAACGGCGTCAACGCCACCTACATGGCGCAGTCGCTGCACACCCTGGCGGCGAAGGTCGGCTCCGGCTTCATCCTGACGATGGCCCCGCAGACCATCGACATGTACAACACCAGCGGTGCGTACTTCCAGCTCGCGCTGGCCACCAAGGACATCCTCACCGTCGTCAACACCCAGTTCTACAACTCCGGTGGGATGAACGGCTGCGACGGCAAGGTCTACAACCAGGGCACCGTCGACTTCATCACCAGCCAGATCTGCACCCACATCCAGGGCGGCCTCGACCCGTCCCAGGTGGGCATCGGCCTCCCGGCCTCCACCAGCGGTGCCGGCAGCGGCTACGTCTCCCCGGCGATCGCCAACGCGGCCCTGGACTGCATCGCGAGCGGCACCAACTGCGGTTCCTTCGTCCCGCCGGCCAAGTGGCCCACCATCCGCGGTGCGATGACCTGGTCCACCAACTGGGACGCCTCCAACGGCAACAGCTTCTCCAACACCGTTGGCGCTCACGTCCACGCCATGCCGTAACACCCACCCCGCAGCCGACCTCTTGAGGGAGGGGCCGGCCGCGCTCGCAGGGCCCGCCGCACCGAGCAGGTGCGGCGGGCCCTCGCCTTATTGGCACGCGCGGCCGCTCTTATCCCGCCGGCGGGCCCTCGCCATATGCGCACGCGCGGCCGCTCTTATCCCGCCGGCGGGCCCTCGCCATATGCGCACGCGCGGCCACTCTTATCCCGCCGGCGGGCCCTCGCCATATTGGATGCGCGGCCACCCTTATCCCGCCAGCGGGTCGTCACCTCTACAGGGGCGCCTCTCCCGTCGACGGGCCGTCAGGTGCCAGCGCCCCCGCGCGCGCCGGGTCCTGACGTAGAGAGAGGTCCGGCCGACCCGCCGTCAGCCCGCGGTGAGGACGGCCGCCAGGGCGCCGAGGAGCATGCAGGGGCCGAACGGGAGTGGGTCCTTGGCCTTGGCGCGGCCAGTCAGCAGGAGGGCCACGCCCCAGAGGGCGCCGCAGAGGAAGCCCGCGAAGACGCCGGCGACCACGGTTCGCCAGTCGTACCAGGCGAGCAGTGCGCCCAGCGACGGGGCGAGTTTGGCGTCGCCGAGGCCCATCGGGACGAACAGGGCCATCCCCCCGTAGAGCAGGAAGAGCACCACGGCGGCCACCAGGCAGCGCGACAGCACCTCGGGCCGGTGCGCCAGCAGGGCAGCCACCGGCAGCAGGACGGCCGTGCCGAGCGCCAGCCGCAGGGTGAGCGGGTCCGGCAGGCGGTGCACGGCGACGTCCACGAAGGCGAGCACCACCCCGAACAGGCCGGCCCAGCCGAGTACCAGCAGGAAGGGCCAGTGCCCGGCCGAGCCGATCGCGGCGCCGACCGCGGCGGCCACCGCCTCCACCGCGTACGGGGCCGGCCCGCCCCGTACCGCGCAGCGCGGGCAGACCCCGCTGGGCGGCAGCCAGCGCGGGGGCCGTTCGCAGCCGCAGCTCCAGCGCGGCTCCCCCGACGGCACCGAATGACGCGCCGCCACCATCCGCAGCACCGGGGCGGCCGCCGCCCCCGCCACCGCACCGGTCAGCAGTCCGATCACGATTCCCCCTCTCCTCCGATCTGCCGAGACTAGTGCCGCGTCAGGCAACTTTTGCCCGTCAAGGAGCGGCGTCCGGTGCGTGCTCTCGGCGTGCCGGGCGGAAGTCCTCGTACTGGACGTACTTGGGCTTTCGTCCGGTGCGGCGAGAGGGCGTGCCGGGCGTCGCGACGGGGCGAAGGTTGCCTGACGCGGCACTAGGCCCCGTAGCATCACGGGTCGAGCGACTCTTGACGCACACTCAACCCCCGATCCGGGAAGGCCCGTATGGAACCGCTGGATGTCACCGACCCCGAGGCCGTGGGGCCGTACCGCCTGCTGACCCGGCTTGGCGCCGGCGGTATGGGCCGGGTCTACCTGGCCCGGTCGGCCGGTGGGCGGACCGTGGCCGTCAAGGTGGTCCGCCCCGAGCTGGCGGGGGATCAGGAGTTCCGCACCAGGTTCGGCCGCGAGGTGGCCGCCGCGCGGGCCGTCGACGGCGCGTACACCGCGCCGGTGGTGGACGCCGATCCGGACGGGGCGGTGCCCTGGCTGGCCACCGCCTACGTGCTGGGCCCCTCGCTGACCGAGGCCGTCCAGGAGCACGGGCCGCTGCCCGAGCACTCGGTGCGCGCGCTCGGCGCGGGCCTGGCCCAGGCGCTGCGGGCGATCCACGCGGCCGGCCTGGTGCACCGGGACCTCAAGCCCTCGAACGTGCTGCTGGCCGCCGACGGCCCGCGGGTGATCGACTTCGGCATCGCCCGGGCGATGGACGGCGACAGCCTGACCCGGACCGGCGTGGTGGTCGGCTCCCCCGGCTTCATGTGCCCGGAGCAGGCCTCGGGGCTGCCGATGGGCCCGGCCGGCGACGTCTTCTCGCTCGGCTCGGTACTGGCCTACGCGGCCACCGGGCACGGGCCGTTCGAGAGCGTGTCCGGGGTGGCCGCACAGCTGTACAAGGTGGTGCACGACGAGGCGGAGCTGGGCGGCCTGTCCGGCACGCTGGCTCCGGCGATCGCCGCCTGCCTGGCCAAGGACCCGGCCCGGCGGCCGACCCCCGAGCAACTGTCCGCGCTGCTGGCCCCCGGCGGCGCGGCGAGCGTGCTGACCGACGGCTGGCTGCCTGCGCCGGTGGCCTCGGCGCTGGCCCGGCACGCCGCCTCGGTGATGGACATGGAGACGCCGTCGCTGGGGAGCGCGGCCGTGCACGCGCCGACCACGCTGGACGCGGCGGGCGGCGGGACGATGCGGCTCGGCGGTGGGCCCGCCGTCCCGGCCGCCGAGCCCACCCTCGCGCTCGGCGCCGCGAACGCGAACGCGGGTGCGGGTGCGGGTGCGGGTGCGAACGCGGCTGCGGGCGTTGCCGCGCAGCCCACCGCGGGTACCGTGCCGCTGCCGCCCGCCGGGTCCGGCGCGCCCCGGCCCTCGCGGCGCGGGCTGCTGATCGGCGGCGGCCTG
>FTKT01010107.1_pt1 | contig 15019 bp, 12 predicted proteins | sample 1658271 | NCBI WGS metagenome assembly FTKT01 (sample SAMEA3914811, study PRJEB12502) | metagenome | biome: forest; material: soil | place: Canada | collected 2011-08-04 | depth 0.3 m | reverse complement strand
TGCTCAAGGCCATCGCCGACCGCCTGGCCGAGGCCTTCGCAGAGCGCCTGCACCAGCGCGTGCGCACCGAGCTGTGGGGCTACGCGCCGGACGAGAAGATGTCGGTCGAAGACATGATCGCCGAGAAGTACCAGGGCATCCGCCCGGCGCCCGGCTACCCGGCCTGCCCGGAACACGGCGTCAAGCGCGACATGTTCCGCGCGATGCAGGCCGACGAGGTGGGCATGGCGCTCACGGAAAGCCTGGCGATGACGCCGGCGGCGAGCGTGTCGGGCTTCTACCTGGCGCATCCGCAGGCCAGCTACTTCAACGTCGGGCGAATCGGCGAGGACCAGATGAAGGCCTGGGCCGCGGCCGTGGGAGTCGACGAGGAGACGGCGCGGCGGCGGCTCAGCGCGTCGTTCGAGGGCGCCTGAGTTTTCCTGGCGACGCGGTCGTGCCGGCCTGCAGCGCGATGGCCTCATCGGCGATCCGCTTCAACGGCAGCACGAGGATGGCCTGATCCTTCGGTTCGCGCCGGCTGGCCGCCATCCGTTCGCTGAGCGTGGCCTTGGCACGCCGGAAGTGCCGGGCCACGGAGGCCGCAGAGCAAAGCTCGAGTTGCACAGCCAGGATGGCCACCACGGCATGCACCCGGGCGCCGGCCAGCGAGTGCGGCAATGCCAGATCGGCGGCGCCTTCGTGCAGGCCCATCTTTGCCAGCACCCAGCGTTCGAGCAGCAGCAGCGCACCGTCGATGCCCTGGGGCTGGCTCGCCGCCACCAAGGCGGCGGCCAGGCCCTTCACCGGCCGCGTCACGCTCGAGGCCGTGCCCTCGGCGCCGGGCGCCCGCACCATGCCGCGCGTGAGTTCCCAGCGACGCATGTCGATGACGCCGGGACGTCGAGCGATGAACGCCGCCAGTGCGACGCGGTTGGCAGGAAAATCCGGGCCGAACAGACGCAGCGGGTTCATGATGTTGAAGCCGTCGAAGCGCCGAAGACCGACCGTTTCGCGCAGCGACGAGGTCACGTGATAGCTCGGCACCTTGCAAAGCCCCAGCGCGACGGGCCGCCAAGCCAATATTCGAAGCTCTTCTCGCGCGGCGTCGTCGGACTCGATCGCGTACGCGCGGAATCGACCCGCCAGCACCGCACCTGAGACAGGCCGCTCCGCTCGCACCCAGCGCGCCACCATGTTGCCGATGGCCGGCGCGACCTCGCCCGGCGACTCCGTTTCAGGCAGCCTCGAGAGCAGGTGCATCTCGGTGGGCGTCAACAGATAGTGCAGGAGCTCGCGACCCGGCCGGCGATGCACGGCAAGGAGGCGCGAACGAATGCGCCCGGAAAACTCAGCGCTTGTGAGGTCGTTACCCGGCACCAGTTGCCAGACGATATGCCAGATGACTGACGTCGCCACGATCGGGACGGAGTTCGCCATGAAGGCATGACGTTTCAGCGCGCGGAAACCTCAGCGGACGGGGCGTAACAGTTTGCTTGGGCTCCGGATTGTTTTCGCCTGACCGCTGATTTGAGGGGATCCGAACGATGGCGACGGCGGCTCGGGACCATCGCGAGCCATCGACATCACGCGTTCCACCCTCGTACGAACCTGGCAGCCGACGAACCGAACGCGTGCGACCGCCGCATTCGTTGTTTGCGACGGCATGGGCGCGAGTCCTATCTTTGGCTTGCCGGCAGCAGATCCGCTGCAGGCACCGCGTAGTCAACCTCACTGAAGGAGAACGTCATGGACGACGAACTGGAAATGGAACTGGAGATCGTGGAACTGGGCGATGCGAAGGAAGAAACCAAGGGGATCAAGGGTGTCCCCGGCGAATCCGACCCGGTCCTGCAACTCCGTCCGGAATGAGCCGCTGAAGCGGTAAAGAGCGGCGTGCGGACATCGAGCCGCACGCCGCCACGTTTGAGAAAAACATGCCAACGCCTTCGCCCATATCCACCCCGCGACTCGCGGACCACGTGCGCGTTTGCCGCTTCGACGACCAGATGATCTTCCTGGATCTCTTGCGAGGCAGATACATCGGTATGGCCGGGACTCATGTCGGCGCGCTGTCCGCCGTCGTGTGCAAAGACAGTACCGCCACCAACATTCCGGCACCCACGACCGACCGGCTTCTCCACGCTGCCGTCGAGCGCCTGCGAGAGCAACAGTTGCTGTCCGACATGCCAGCGCAGCGGCCGAAGGGGCAGTCGCCCATGGTGATCGAACCGATCACCAGCCTGAGCGCCGACGATGCAAGAGAGAGCGCCCAAGCCGACTGGCGAACGCTCCTGCGCCTGTGGCGGGCGACGCTTGTCGTCACCCTGTGGCTGCGCCACCGCAGTCTGTTCGACATCGTGAACCGGATCATGGCTCTCAGGGCCCGCCATGGCGCTGCACAAGCCAATGCCGAGGATCCCGCAATGCTGGCGGCGGTGGCCTCCTACATGCGCTTGCGTCCCCTTGCGCTGACCAGCCACGATCGTTGCCTCAAAGATTCCCTGACGCTCATTCTTTTCCTGGCCAGCCGAGGCTTGTTCCCGCAATGGGTCGTCGGCGTGCGAATTCATCCGTTCGGAGCGCACTCATGGGTACAAAGCCAAGGCGTCGTTCTCAACGATTTGGCGGAGCGAGTTCGCCACTACCAGGCGATCCTGGTCGTCTGAGAGAGCGCGGCAATCATGTTCCGATACTTCGGCTTCAGCTGGAATCCTCAGCATCCTGCGCAGGCGGCCTTCGCGCTACGGCTGGAGAACGTGATCAGACGCGCAGAGGGCTGGCAGCCTGCGCTCTCCGTGAGCGGAATCCGCGTATTCACCTTCGGCAACGGGCAACGGGCCAATCGCACTTATCCACTGCCAAAGGATCGAGGCGTCATTCTGGGACGGTTGTTCCGCCGGCGAGACGATTCTTCCGATGCCGCAGGGCTGGAGCTATCTTCTGCCGAGGGCGCCAGGATACTGCGGACGGATGGGCAAGTCTTGGTGGACGGCTACTGGGGTCGCTACGTGGCGGTGCTCCGATCCGAGCAACTGGGACCTTGCCTTTTGCGCGGACCGAGTGGCGCCCTTCCCTGTTTCCTGAGGTACGTCGAGGGCGTGGCGGTCTTCTTCTCGTGGCTTGAAGACCTGCTGGTGTTCACCCCTGATATTCCCGCCCCGCGGGTGGACTGGAATGCGATCGGTGCCATCACGCTGCTGGGCCACCTGGGCGGGCGTCGTACCGCGCTCGAAGGCGTTTCGCAGATCATGCCGGGGCAACTCGAGCAGTTGGCCGACGATGCGCGCAAGCCAATGACGCTTTGGAGCCCGGTCGACATCGCCAGGCAACCCGTCAAATGGGAACGGGATATCGCCGCCGCGGAGTTGAGGCGGCGGGTGGTGGATTGCATCAGCGCATGGTCTTCCTGTTACGACGAGATCATGCTGAGGCTTTCAGGCGGGTTCGATTCCGCGGTGTTGTTAGGGAGCCTGAGCGCGAAGCCCACCGGCAGCACCATCACTTGCCTCAACTACCACTCCGTCGGATCGGATAGCGATGAGCGCAACTTTGCCCGCCTCGCCGCGCTCCGGTCGGGCGTGGAGCTCATGGAGAGGGAACGTGATTCCGCATTTCGTCTCCACGACATCCTCGCGATCAGCGCCATGCCCGCGCCGGCGGGGTACACCGGCCGCCTGGACGCGAGTCGCATCGATGCCGAGGTGGCCACGGCCCTCCGTGCGCGGGCAATGTTCACGGGCGGAGGGGGTGATCAGATCTTCTTCCAGCACCGCTGCACCTGGCCAGCCGCTGACTACCGGAGCATTCACGGTCTTGGGCCGAATTTCGTCCGAGTTTGCCTGGACGCCGCACGGCTGGGCAACGTCTCGCTTTGGCAATCGATAAGGCGCGCTCTGGCCCGCAAGGTCCCCCGCGACGTCCGGGCAGAAGGCATCGGCCGGTTCTTCACGCTCGCCCGCCACGATGCGCTCGATGGCCTGCAGGATGTTGATCACTACACCCACCCAGACCTTGCGTCCGCGGCAGATCTCCCCATTGGAAAGTTCAACCATGTGCAGGAACTGATCGATCCGCCGGGCTACTACGATCCTTATCTGACTACCAGAGCGCCGGAGCTCGTGCAGCCGCTGCTCTCGCAACCTCTTGTCGAACTTTGCCTCGTCCTGCCCACTTGGGTGCTTTCATACGGCGGTCGCAGCCGGGCACTCGCACGACGAGCTTTTGCAAACGATATCCCCCGCGAGATCGCGACTCGTCAATCCAAAGGCGGCATGGACGAACATCTCGCGACGATCCTCCAGCGCAACCTTCCCTGGGCGCGCGAGGTCCTTCTTGATGGACGCCTCGTCCAGACGGGCCTGCTCGATCGGAGCAAGGCAGAAGCCGTCCTGGCTGGCCGGTCATCCGGCGTGCACACCCACGCCAACGAGATCCATCACTACATCGCGATCGAGGCATGGCTGCGGAAGGCCGCAGAGTCTCCGGGTCGCGAGTCGCACATGTTCGGATCATGAAGGCTGCTCATCCCCATGGCGACGGAGCGGCCCAGGTCGTGCTCCTGCTGCGCTCGGTATCGGATAGCAGGATCATGCGTCTCGGCGCCGGCATCGTCCTGGTTGTCGTCGCCAGCGGCATGCTGGCAGCGCTCACGCCCCTCGCGCTGAAACATCTCATCGACCGCATGGACATCTTGCAAACGTCCAAAGCGGCCTTCGATCCGTCGTCGGCACTTCACGCGGCTCTTGCGTACCTCCTGCTTCTGGTCGGGGGCCGCGTGCTGGCAGACATCCGCCCCCTTCTGAATGGATTGATCAATGAGCGGTTTCACCGTCGACTATCGCAGCGGTTCTTCGACCACGTGCTGCGGCTCCCAATGGACTATCTGCTCAAGCGCAGGAGCGGCGAACTGGTCCACACCCTCGACCTGGCGTCCGGCGGATCTCAGTTGGTCATCAGCCACCTTGCCGGCGGCCTGCTGCCGGTGCTGATCGAACTCGTCGCCATGGTCACCGTTCTGATCCACTTGAAACAGCCCGCGCTCGTCGGCGTCTTCCTGAGCTCGGCGGCAGCGTACATCGTCATCTTCTCCTTCGGGGCACGCCTGTTGGCTCGAACTTCCAGCGACGTCGCGAAGTTAAGCCTCGAGAGCCGGGCGCAACTGACCGCCGGCCTGACGCATTTCGAGACACTGCGCTATTTCGCCGCAGAGGAACAAACATGCCGCCGCTTCCACAAGGCGAGCATTTTCCTGGAGCAGCGCTGGCGCCGCCTGTACCGACTCAACGCCATGATCGCCCTGGCAGCATCCGCAACGTTTTCCCTCTCGACGGCGGCGTGCTTGCGGATCAGCTTCCAAGCGGTCGCCGACGGAACGATGACCGTCGGCGGCTTCGTGCTGGCCACCGTCTACATGCTGCAGATGGTGCGCCCACTCGAGTCATTGGGAAACGCCGCCCGCGATATCTCGAGTGCGCTGGGGTACCTGCGACCGTTGCTCGACCTGCTCAGTCAGCCACTATCGCCCGACGCCTCGTGCGAAGGTGAGGACACCCCGCAAGCTGCAGCTGTCCAAGGACGCGCGCCGTCGGTTCGATTGGAGAACGTGCACTTCGGATACGACGCCGATCGCCCTGTCATCAAGGGCGTGGATCTCGAGGTCCCGTCGGGCTGCACTACGGCCATCGTGGGTCGCAGCGGTTCCGGTAAATCGTCGTTGGCACGGCTCCTGATGGGCCTGTACACACCGCAGCAAGGACGCATCCTTCTTGACGGACGGACGATCGAGTCGATTGCCGCGTCGGAGTTACGAGGCTCGCTCATCGGTCTCGTGCCGCAGGAGACCGCGCTCTTGCACGAGACGATTGCCGGCAACATCGCCCTCGGCATGACGGCGGCGCCGGAGGCCATCCGCACCGCGGCGCACAGCGCGCAATTGCAGGATCTTGTCGATGCGCTCCCCGCGGGCCTGGAAACCCAGGTCGGCGAGCGCGGGCTGCAGTTGTCAGGGGGCGAACGCCAACGCGTCGGCATCGCTCGAGCCCTGCTGAGGCGGCCAGGCCTCTACATCCTGGACGAACCGACTTCGATGTTGGACAGCAAGACCGAGCGTGAGATCCAGAAGACCCTCAAGATCATTTCCACGGGCGCAACCAAGATCATCATTGCGCACCGCCTTTCGACCGTCATGGACGCGGACGAGATCGTCGTGCTCGACAAAGGCCGCGTCCAAGAACGAGGCAAGCACCAGGCGTTGCTCGAGAAGAATGGGCTGTACGCGCTCATGTGGCGCCAGCAGACGACCGCTCCGCCATGAGTGCCGGTCATCGCACGCATCGCGGCTGTGCATCGTCAGCGTCCTTCAGCTTTGCCATCTGATGCCAACGTGCGTATTGCGCCGCCAACGATTCGGTGGACTCGGAAGCCGTCTCAGGGACAGTGCGCGTCCTGTCCGCCAGCCAGAATCCATGCCAGTCCACATTGCCTTGCAACGACAGCATGCGATCACCGGGCACGAGAAGCGAATGGCTGTCGTCGGGAACCACGATCATTTCCACCGCCTTCTGCTGGCGCCGGAGCAGGGCGTAGGTGTCCCAGTTGGTCTTGACGACGTTGCCATAGCCTTCGATTCTCACCGCCGCGTGCATGCAGTCGGTGTGCAGGTTGGGATCATTCCGCACCCACGCGCTCAACGTATTTCCAAACGGCATCCCTTCGTTGAAGTTTTCGATACGCTCCCACATCCTGTCGAAGTAGCCGTAGAGGATGGGGATCGAGAACAAGGTGTTGGTGTCGCCGTCTGCCATGGTGGCGGCCCGGATCGGTACAGTGCCGAAGGCGAGAAGGTTCAACACGCGCTCGCCCGTCGCGCTCCAGCCGATGATGCCGATTCTCGCGGGATCCACCTTTCCTTGCTTCACGAGCGAATCGACGGCACTGCGCACCCCCTCGTTGAAGACCTGGATTGCCCCATGGCCTTCGGGTGCCGCGCCCTCCTTTGGGTTCCACGGCATCGCCAAGACCAGGATTCCTTCACGCAGGAATGCGCGGCCGGCGAAGCCACTGAAGGCTCCGTCACTGAGGTTGGGGCCGTCGATATAGAACCGGTCAGGCGAGAATCCATAGGTCTGGATCACCAGCGGGTGGCGCGCGTGCGAATCCATGTCGCTGCCCGACATCAGCCCGCCGTTCCAGGTTCTTCCAGCCTTGTCGATCCAGGCGTAAGGCTTCATGGAGCCCCAGGTATCGGCCTGGAACTGAGGGTTCAGCCAGGTGAGACGCATCGTCTCCCCGGCCGGCCCCGTCGCATAGACGTCGGGCGGCTGGTTCAAACCCTGCGTCACGCTCAAAGTCCACGCGGCAGGTCGCCCTGCCTCACGCGTGCCTTCGGTGGACTCCCGCCAGGCACCGTCGGCCTGTCGATGGAACTCACGCCGGCCACGGCCGTCGACCACAAGGAAGCCGTCGCGAAGCGGACGCGCCTGGCTGAGACGATCGTTCAGCGTTGCGATATCCACCCAGCGCCCGGTGTCGGGCCAATACTCGATGACGTGGGACGCTGGCGGCGTCTTTCCGTCGCTCGTCGGGGGGAGATGCGTGCCCGCCAGCACCACCGATGTACCCGTCCCCTGCCAAAGGCGATCCTGACGCTTGCCGAACGCAGGAACGTAGAGATCGTCCGGCGCGTCCAGGATCGTCTGCTCCTTGCCGTCTTCAAGTCGAACCGCGATCATCCTGCGCGGCGAGACGGCAGCGAGCGTGGAAAAGTACTGCAGCGGATCGACACGCGTGGACCAGCCGAATCTCTTCTCAAGCGCGTCGATCATCGGATATTGACGCGCCCAGGCGCTGAGACGCTCCGGCTCGTAGCGCGGCAGAAGTGCCCATCGGCCGTCCGGCGAGATGCTGACGGTCGGCATCGTGGCTGGCGGCGGCGCAAACGGTTGGCCGAGGGCTCTTGGAGGCTGCTGAGATCCCACGTCGACGAGACGACTCTGGTACTTGTGCGCCTGTGCCGCCAACTCGCGCTGTCCAAAATTGACACTCCAGAAGGAATGCGTGCCGACGACGACGCCGTGGTCTCCCTCCTGCATCAGCGGATTGGGCACTTGCACCGTATAGACCACGCGTTGCATGTCTTCGGACGCTGCCCACGCGACGATCCTGTCCTTCTCATGCGTGAGCTGCGAAAGATCATGTTTGGGTACATCCAGGCGGTAGACCTGGTACGACTGGCCATCCAGGCGCCCCAGGAACACCAGCGAGCGGTCTCCGTGCCACTGCACGTCCTGGACTCCGGGAGAATCGAAACTGTTGTCGTGGGCGAGCGCTGCGGAGAAGATCGCGACCTGAGCGGGCGCACGCGGCGCTGCCAGGCGAGCCGGCGTCAGGTCCAACAACTGGATCTTGTATACGTTCTTGTCGCTGGCGACATCCGCCTTCCGCGTGACGATGAAGGCCTGCGTGCCGTCGGGAGACACCTGTTCCTTCAACAGATCGTTGTCTTCGTCTACCGGTTGGATGATTCTCTCGAATTCGACAACGTCGCGCGCACTGGGCCCCACATGGGGCTGCGCAGCCGCCGCGGACGCGGTGAGAGCGAGAAGAGCGCACAACGGCGCAAGGAAGAATGAACGCATGTGCAAGAAATCCGGACAACGCCGATCCCACCGGCTTCCGCATGCAGCGGCTGACCAGAGGAGGGGTCGGCGTTTGATTGAGGGGCGCCGTCAGTCGGCGCAGACGTGCGTCACCAGTCGATGGAGACTCGCGTGCTGATGTAGCGACCGCGCCAATCCGCTTGAGTGACGTCGTAGTACGGCAGTGTCCCGACGAACTGCGGCTGATGGTTCAAGAGGTTGGCCACGCTCAGTGACACGGAGGCGCCTTTCACGGAAGTGGCCGCGTCGGGAAGTGCCTTTTTCAGGTCGACGCTGGCGGACAAGTCATGCGTCCAATAGGCGCCGAGGCGTCGCTCGCTCGTGCCCGCATCCTTGTACTGCCCGAGATAGCGGCTTGTCAGGCCAACGCTCCACGTGCCCGCGTCGAGCGCGATGGAGGCGCGAGTCTTCCAGCGAGGCGCCCAGAAGTCGGGATATCGACGACCAAGCCGATTCACCTTCGGCGCCCCCGGCGCAAGCACCACCTCGTAGTCGCTGGTACGCGTGGCGCCCACTGACGACGCCCAACGCCCCAGGAGACCGCGCCATGCATAGGCGGCCTCCATGTCCGTGCCGGAGACCTGCACACTGCCGAGGTTGGCATCCGAGTACAGGATGCTGGTGACGATTCCCGGCTGGCTGCCGATGACGGGGCCACGAGTCACGAACCCAGGGAAAAGGCTTTCGTAATCGAGAGCCGCCTGGGGCTGGAGCATGGAAATGAGCCCGTTGACTCGCACCTGCCACCAGGTGGCACCCAGTCGCGTCCCCAGATCGCCTTCCGGCTCCCACAGCGCACCAACGCTGTTGGAGCGTCCCCGCTCCGGCTCGAGGGCCTTGTTGGTCGCCAGCACCAACGTGCCGGAAGTGATCGGCTCCCCACCGCGCGCCGGATCAACAAGCGAGAACAGCTCCGCGGGATACGTGGATTCGGTCATATGGGTCTCCAGCAGGGTCGGAGGCTTGAACGAAGTCGCGGACGCGGCCCGGATCAGAAGACTGCGCGTGGGGCGTACCTCCAACCCTGCTTGATAAGTGCTTGCGGATCCGAAGTCGCTGTAGCGATCGCGCCGGGCGGCGAGGGTCAGGGCCGCCGCGTTCCAGCTCTTGCCGGCTTCCTCCATGCTCAAGAGGGGCGCACGAAGTTCGCTGTACGCCGCGGAGTCGCGCCGCCCGGCGTGGCTGTCAGTCCCGATGTCAGGTTGCGAGGCGACATAGCGATCGCGAGCGCCTTCCACGCCAACGACGGCTTCGACGGCACCCGCGGGCAACGTGAGGAGGCTGCCTCGCGCCAGTGCGCTCACCTGATCCTTGCGGCCGTGATTCGAACTGTCACTGTCTGTCCAGATGCTTCGCAACACGTCTTCGCTGGCAGCGCGCCCCGTGGTGAACGGATTCAGCGCAGCGGCTGCCGAACTTGCTGCCAACGCCGCCAGGCGCGCTGTTCCGTCGATGACCGAATTGAAGTTCTGCTCGCCACCGTCGTCTCGGACGGTTGACAGGGCCAACTCTGTTTCCCAGTCGCCAGCCAAGCCTCCGCGAACACCCGCCATGGCGCGCGTGAACCTGGTCTCGCGTCCGAACCCTTGCAGCCCATTCTCGGGGCCCAGCAAGGCGGTGACCTTCACGTCCACGCCAAACGGATTGAACGGGTTGTTCGCTGAAACCGTGACGTTGGGAAGGCTGAGGCCAACGTCACGGGTTCGCGTCTTCTCGCTGACGAACGTGAATTCGCCGAAGGCAGCCCACGACCCACCAATCGAGCGTTCCCCGCTCGCATGGAGAGCCAATGACTGGTCACCATGAACGAGTGAATACCCGTTGCCATTTGCGTAGCGGTCGCAGAGGTTCGCCGTTCCCGCGGTGGATGTGAAGTCCGAGATCTGTGCAGTCTGCCCTGCCGCCAGTCGAGGAATGGCGGCAAAGCTCGAATTCAGCCCCGGCAAATTGGCGCCGGATACGCTGCTGACAGTACCCGGCGTGCAGTTGCGCACCCGCGCGTCCGGACCGCCGAAACGGGTGTAGTCGGCATCGACGAAGAAGCCCCGCTCCGCCTCCGTCAATGGCGTCGAGCGACTGAAAGAGCCCAGCAGCAGATAGCTCCCATTGTTGCTGTGACCGCCTGTGGCCAACGAGACCCCACCATCGCCGAAACCGCGGCCAGAGCCCAGATTGGCGGAGAGGGAGATGCCGTCGAGAGACTTCTTCAGGATCACGTTCACCACGCCTGCCAACGCATCACCGCCGTAGACAGCCGAGGAACCGACCGGGACGACCTCGACGCGTTCGATGGCCGCCATAGGGATGAGATTCAAGTTGAAGAAGTTTGCGGCCGACGTGCCGACCGCCTCCACTCTCCGGCCATTGATCAGCACCAGCGTGGTTCCGAGTGGCAAGCCACGAAGTTGCACAGTGCCCTGTCCCTGCGTGGCCCCGAAAGTGCCTTCGCCAGCGGAAGCCGAGACTTCATTCAGCCCCGCCAGGAACCGCTCCAGCGTCGGCTGCCCGCTCTGCTCGATATCCTTCGCGGTATAGACGTTCACCGGCGCCGGGCCCTCCGCGTTGATCCGCTTCAGACGCGTGCCCGTGATCTCCACTCTCGTGAGCGTCACCGTGTCGTCCTGCTGCGAGTCGACCGTCGCAACGGCGTCTCCATCGGCAGGCGCGGCTTGCGCGGACGGTGTCGATGCGCGGACACCGCTCGCCGGTACCGCGTTCGGCGTTGCCGCCGGCCTCACCACGAAGGACGCGTCCCCCGTTCTCTGCGCGCCCAACCCCGTGCCCTCCAGCGCTGCCGTGATGGCCTCGAACGCCGTCATGTTCCCGGACACCGCGTGCGCCATGCGACCGCGAACGGCGGCGGGTTCGAACAGCACCGACGTGCCCGTCTCGTGCGCGATCGCTCGGAGGGTGTCGGCCAGCGACTGGGCCGGCTGCTGGATCGGGTATTGCGCGGCTGGCGCGGGTTCCGCGGCGGCGCTGGCGCCGACGTGCACCAGCAGGGAGATCAGGACGGCGGGCATCAAGCCCGCCAGGTAGGTGCCGGGAATCGTCTTCTTGCGAATCATCTCTTGTCCTTGTTCATTGCCGATGAGTGACAAAGAGATGACGTGTTGGTCAACGAATTGACTCGCGGTGGATTCCCTGATGAGTCTTCAGGAGCTTCGAACGTCCCGGCCGGCTCCCCAGGTGTCTTCGCGGAGCAAAGCGGTCGAATGCCCGAATCCCGCAGGGTTTCGTCGATTGGCCGACGATGCAAACGTTCGGTTCATGCCATCGCCGGCAGGCTTGGTCGCGGTCGGTCCGACCATCAGGGGTACCAGCCCGCCATGCCGTCGCTGAGCAGCAAGACAGCTTTGGCCACGTGCTTTTCCACGCTGCTGGTGCTCAGGCCGCGATCCAGTGCAATCCGTTGGTAGCTCATGCCGTCGATGCGATGCGCCAGGAAGATGGCGCGCGTCTTCTCCGGCAACTGGTTGATGCACTCGAGCAGGTGATGGAGTCGCTCGCGCGCGGACAGGGTGTCCTCGAGCGTGGGCGCCGTGTCGACGACCACCACGTCTTCCAGCAACACCTCGCTCCCACGGTGTGCGTGCGCGCGGTAGGCATCCATCGACAGGTTGAGCGCGGTCTTCATCAAGAACGCAGCAGGCTTGCTCACGACGTGGTCGTTGCCGTAACGGATGAGCCTGATGTAAGCCTCTTGCACGATGTCTTCAGCATCGTGCTTGGAGCGCCCGCGCTTGCGTAGCGCGCATTTCACGCGCAGAAAGACGCTCGTCCACTCGTCGTCCATGTTGACCCCATGAAGCGGGCGTCATCGGCGTTCTCAGCCGGCTTGCATGTCCGTCTGCGCACCCGGGTCGAGTCGGGGCCTCTCCTTCGCCATCTGACGCTCGCGATCCAGGCGGCTCTCCGCCCGGTGCAATGCGAGTGCGAAGAAGTCTAGGGCAGCAGCCTCGTTTTCGAAATGCCCATGACGACGTACGGCGCGCAGCAGGCCATCACGCACGTCCTTCGCGGCGGTCGTTGCACTTGCCACCATAGGGGGCCGCGACGAGGCCAGCGCGCCCGGAAATGAACGGTCGATGGCGAGCGCCGCCACTTCGGCTTCGTCGCCGAGCGGCTCCACGTGCCAGACGCGTTCGAGGCCTCGGCGCTTGAAGTCGTCCAGCATTCGCGTGAGCGCATGCCTTCCGAGACACAGGCCCAGCGGTTCGCACTCGCCGTCCGCGAGCCAGCCGACTACCCAGAAAAGGGGCTGCTCTCGGATGCCTCCCGCGTCGCGCACGCGCGCGAGAGTGACTTCAGCGATGGCCAGCGCGTAACGCCGGCAGAGCGGGCGGCTTGAAACAGAGGTTAGGTCACGCTCGAGATCGGTCATGGTGCAAGTCCTCCATGGTTTCGATGGCGGCGCCTCGCGGGGGGGCGGACGTCCCGGAGATGGCAATGCAAAATAAAGTGGAACTTGCGTCGATTATCAAGCAAAACTTTGCTTGCTGGCGGGGGCGCTCGCTAGCGTTCTCGGATGACGGTAAAGGATGATTTCCGCAAGCGCCTGCGCGCGGCCATGAAGGCGGCGGGAATGAAGCCGAGCGGCCCGGAACTGGAACGCGCCTTCAACCTCGAATGGCGCGGCCGGCCTGTCAGCGTGCAGACGGCCTCGAACTGGATCAGCGGCAAGCACATGCCTTCGCCGGACAAGCTGCTGGCGCTCGCGAGTGTGCTGAAGACCGACCCGCACGCACTCATTTACGGAACGGCCGCGTCGATGGCCGTTGCCGAGACGCAGGGAGCGTGGGAAGCCCGCGCCACCCAAGTCGATCGCCAGGCCATCGACGTCTTCCTTGGCCTGACGGCGCAGCATCGGCTCGCCGTGCGGGACGTCATCAACGCGTTCGCGTTGGCTTATGGTGCCGCGAGACCGCACGAGAAATAGAACCGGCCTCCCGCGCCCGATCCAGGTCCTGTGATGAATTCCTTGGTGCCGTCGATTGGATCCACGAGCCAGAGGCGGCTGCTCACATCCGGAATATCGCCAGCAGATGCAGCCTCTTCGCCGACATCGACGGCGAGCCCTGACCCTGCTGCCTCCACGTCGACCCCCTCCGCGTGAACTGGGTCACGTTCGCTTCGTCGGCTTGCCGGCCGCCCGCTCGACGCGCGTAACGGCTTGTCACAAGATGGCTCATCGTCCGAAGTCGGGCGGTGTTCCATCGATGTTGACGCCTTCACGGCTGGAGGGATTCCTATGAGAAAGCTTCCTGGACTACTCACGACAGCAGCAGTGGCGCTCGCACTGGTCGGCACGTCGGCGCGCGCCGATACGCTGTGGAACTTCACCTATGCGGGCGACGGCGTCAGCGCCACCGGCTCGTTCACCACGGTCGGCAACGGTTCGACGCCTTCGCTGGTGAATTCGATGTCGGGCACCTACGCCGACGGAACCACGACGGGCGCCATCACGCTGATTCCCATCGCGAGCGGCACGCCCACCTACGCGCCGGACGGCCTGTACATCGCCGACAACCTGTTCGGCGGGTCGCCACAGATCGACGTCTGGGGCCTGCTGTTCCTGGCCGGCACGCAGGAAATCAACGTCTACACGGACCCGAGCCAGGGCTTGCTGAGCACGACATCCCACGGCGGCTACGTGTTCACCCCGATCACGTTCAGCGCCGTGGCCGTCCCCGAGCCCGCGTCGTTGGCGATGCTGCTGGCCGGCCTAGGCGCGCTCGCATTCACCAGCCGGCGCAAGGCACGCGCCTGAGGCCGCGCGGCTGATGCACGGCGAGCCCTGATCGCGGCGCGCGATCCGCGCGATTTCGTTCAGTCGAGGCCGCGCCAACACGGTTCCTAGGGGTGCCCGCCCCCTTCCCACGAGTGGTGGTTTGTCAATAGAGTCGCGCTTGGGCCGCGGCAAGCGCGGATCTCGTCAGGAACGCCACCAACCGGCAGGAGGGCATCCATGAACAAGCTCCAGGGATTTCTTGCGGCCACGACGGCCTCGCTCGCGCTGACCGCCACGGCGGCCCACGCCGACACTGTCTGGAACTTCACGCTTTCGGGCGACGGCATCAGCGCCAGCGGCTCCCTCGAGATCGCCGGCGACGGCTCGACGCCGAGCCCCCTGCTCTCCATTTCGGGGCTCTATTCCGACCCGACCGTCACCAACGGCACGATCGACGGCTTCGTCGCGCTCGGCACCGACAGCCGGTTCAACTACGACAACCTGTTCGGCGGTACGCCCTACGTCAACGGCAACGGCCTGCTGTTCGACGTCAACGGCGGGCAACACGTCAACCTGTACAGCGACAGCACCGGCTACTGGATCGTGACCTTCGAGAACGGCAACGCGGTGCCCGAGCAGGTCTCGTTCA